>Ga0070741_10004123_pt1 | contig 34442 bp, 33 predicted proteins | sample Coa_R1_4_FD_66440 | JGI IMG/M metagenome (GOLD analysis project Ga0070741, IMG submission 66440) | Surface soil microbial communities from Centralia Pennsylvania, which are recovering from an underground coalmine fire - Coalmine... | ecosystem: Environmental > Terrestrial > Soil > Unclassified ... | reverse complement strand
GCATCTACGTCGCAGAACAATTCGAGTAAACTCATGGTACGGGTCTCCTGAGGGGTCTTTGGTGTGGTAACCGAAAGATACCCTATTCTCAGGAACCCGTGCCTTATCCCGAACTCACGTCACGTTATATTGCCGCTGCCCTTTCTCTTTTGCAGTCGGCCCGGCAAGACGGCGTCGTGCTGCTGCGTGTCAATGTCGCCCTCAAGCGGCTGTTGCCCCGGATGCGCGAGGAAGATGCGAACGCGCTGACAGATGATCAGGGCAAAACTCTCCTTTCTCTCCTGGAATGGCCGTACTTCGATACCGAGTTGTCGCTATGTATCCTGAAGGCTTAGAGCAATATGGCGATGAGGGAGCAATGCCTGCTGTGGCTGTTCTTGCCAAGTTTGGATTTCTGCATAACTTCGAATTCGGTAGCAGATATAGAAGGGGCGATCTAACTGAGGTGACGCGAGAGAATCTGCAACTGATACGGCAGGCGGCGCGGGAGTGCCTGAACCAACTGTCTCTGCGCGCGGAGGAGGCGAAGCAGGCGCAGACGCTTTTGCGCCCTTCCGACGCCTCTACCCTTGCCGCGCCGGAAGTTTTGCTGCGGCCAGCCGCGCCTACTGCCGATACGACAGCGCCGGAGGAACTGTTGCGTCCCTCCGGTGGAACGCTTCCCGTTCAAGAGTCTGCCCTGCGCTCTGAATGACAGGAGCGCCGCCTCGTCTCTTGTCGCGATTCCGATCTTGACAATCCGCCGATTCGAGGATGTTTCCCCGCCGCCTCCAGGACTATAGTCAGATACCCCTGGCTAAAGCGCAGGCGGCTCACGCCTGGTCGCTCTCGGAGCCGACCGACACAAGAGGCGGCCTGACATTCCGCCCGTACCACACCGCTCACGCGGGGGCCCTCTCTGATTTCTCAGAGCCTTCTGGCTGTTCTACGCTCTGCGAAGGCGTGTGGCAGAGCAACCTCCTACAGCAACTTGTCAGGGAGCGATAACCGTTTCCGCCGACGTTGCGGAGATCAGCCTTTGCTCTACTCTGTATACTACCCGACAGGAGGGCAAACCGGAAAGCCGGTTACCACAAAAATCGGACGAAAGGAGGAGGCAAGGAGAGACGGCATTCGGCCTGGGAGCCGAAGCCTGAACCGGATGGCCCTTCCTCCCCTGCCTGAAGTCAGGGGTCTCCTTGCCATGTTTTTATGAAGGGCAGTTCGAGGTCGGGCATCCTGTGGACACCATCCTCCATGTCGCCAAAGACAGGGGAGCGGAACTGATTGTATTGGGCAGTCGCGGCCTGGGTGGGTTCCAGCGCCTGTTGCTGGGGAGCGTTTCCGATGGCGTTCTCCACCATGCCCCTTGTCCCGTACTCATCGTGCGTTGACCGCAGAGGGCGATCCGGGCAGCACAGCCGATCCCTCGTCTGCCCTTTTTCTTGCTCAGCCTCTGGCCTTGCCTCCTACTGGACGCAAAGTGAGGCGGGGTTTGTGCGCGAACCGCAAGCCCTATCCAGAACTTCTGTCCACCCGGACCGAGCTTTTGCGCAGGACTCGGCGGCCCTGGCGACAAACTGCATGGTACGCAGATCATCGTGAACCTGCGGGCTGTCGCACAGGAGGTCCTGGGATGAAGACGCGCGATTTCGCGATTGATACCGACATTCATGCCGTGCTGGATGCCCGGCGCGTCCTCGGGTTCCTGCCCGAACCCTGGCGCACCCGCTACGCCAGCGGCAGCCGGGGGCCGGGACACCTCGGCTACTGGAACCCCAACGGCGTCATGCGCGCGGATACGCTGCTCCCCGACGGCTCCCGCATCGAGAACTGTCCTGAAAATCTGGCCCGGCGCTTCTTCGATCCCTACCACATCGCCTATGGCGTTCTCAACGCGGGCAACCAGCATATCGGCCTCTCGCCCGAACCCGACTATGCCGCCGCCGTTCTCTCCGCCGAAAACGATGTCATCGTCCACGACTGGCTGCCTGCCGACCCGCGATTTCGCGCCTCCCTGACCGTCTCGCCTGCCGACCCGGAACTGGCCGCCCGCGAGATCCATCGTCTGGGCGATCATCCCGGCATCGTGCAGGTGCTGATGCCCAGCGGCGCGCGCCTGCCCTACGGCCAGCGGTTCTACCACCCGATCTATGCCGCTGCCGTCGCGCACGATCTTCCGGTGGCGATCCATCCCGGCTCGGAAGGGGTCGGCATCTCCGGCCCGCCGACTGCCGCAGGCTATCCCAGCAGCTATTTCGAGTGGCACACCGGGCTGGTGGGCAGCTATATGGCCCATCTGATCAGCCTGGTCACCGAGGGCGTGTTCGTCAAGTTTCCCACCCTCAAGTTCGTGCTGATCGAGGGCGGGGTCGGCTGGCTGCCGCCGCTCTTGTGGCGCTTCGACAAAAACTGGCGGGCGCTGCGGCAGACCACTCCCTGGCTGGAGCGTCCGCCCAGCGAGATCGTGACGGAACACATCCTGCTGACCACGCAGCCGGTGGAGGAGCCGGAACGCCCGGAACATTTCCAGAGGATGCTGGAGATGTTCGACGCCGGGCGGATGCTGATGTTCTCCAGCGACTTCCCGCATTGGGACGGGGATACGCCCGACTTCTGCGCGCGGGCCTACCCGCCGCAACTGCGCCCGCGTGTGATGCGCGAAACCGCGCGCGAACTCTATGGCCTGCCGGAGATGCCCGATGCCTGAGACCACCGCCCCGGCTCCAAAGCGATACGCCGTCGCCCATGTCCACGAGCTTCCGCCGGGAGCGCGCAAGCTCGTCACGGTGGCGGGCCGTTCCCTCGGCGTCTTCAATGTTCACGGCACGTTCGTGGCAGTGCGAAACATCTGCCCGCATGAGGGCGGGCCGATCTGTCGGGGGCGGGTCGGCGGCACGACGCTGCCTTCGCCGCCGGGGGAGTATCGCTGGGGACGGGAGGGAGAGATACTGTCCTGTCCCTGGCACGGCTGGGAGTTCGACCTGTTGACCGGGCGGGCGCTGGCGCACGATCGGAAGCGGCTGCGTCTCTATCCGGTCACGGTGGAGGACGATACCGTCTTCGTGACGCTGTAAGGTCAGACCGGAAGCGATTCCACACAGGAGCCTATCTATGCAGCCCGAAAGCCGCAATACGCTCACACGACGCGAATGGATACAGCGTACCGGCGATCCGGCAGGCAAGGCGCACAGGGAAGCGGCGGGCTTGACTTTAAGCACCGACGTGGATAGCCCGCTTCCATATCCCTGTAGGACAGCGCCGGAGCCGAGAAGCGCTGGCTGGACGGTCTCTATCTCGATACCCCGGAGGAGTGGGACGATCCCTACCGTTTCTTCGGCTGGTGACGGCAGCGCGCACGCGACAGAAGGGGGCGGGCCTCGCTCTAAAGGCGTTTGCCTGCCTTCAAGAGGCCGCTCCGAGGAGGACGCAGATGAGCGAGAATAGATCGGGGCCGCGCAAGGTGATCGTGGGTACGGCGATGCACAATATGTTTCGTCCCTACCCCGGCCTGCAAACCCGGCTTGGAGAGCTTGCCAGCCTGGTTGACCGGATGGCGGAGGAGGCGGCCGCCCGATATGACGGCGCGCGTCTGGACATCGCCGTTCTGCCGGAGATGGCAGTCAATGGCGGGCGGGAAGGAACGGCAGCAGAGGTCTCCTATCCGCTCGACGGCCCCGTGCTGGAGGTGATGGGCGCGAAGGCCCGCGCGCGCCAGTGCTACATCGTCGTGCCGCTTTATCTTGTGGACAATCGTGAGAGGGGCCTCTACAGCAACGCCGCCGCGCTCGTGGATCGGCAGGGCCAGGTGGCAGGCATCTATCGGAAGGTCTTCGCAGTGGTCGCTCATGGTGCGGAGAACGCGGAAGGCGGGGTCATGCCCGGCACGGATTTCCCGGTTTTCGACTGCGATTTCGGGCGCGTGGGTATCCAGATATGTTATGACATGGCCTTCGACGAGGGATGGGAAGCGCTGCGCCGCAAAGGGGCGGAACTGATCGCCTGGCCCAGCCAGTGGCCGGGGCAGATCCATGCCGCCAGCCGCGCGCTGCGAGGCGGGTGCTTCGTCCTCAGCAGTACGTGGCGCAATAATGCCTCCCTGCTCGATCCCACCGGCCATCTCCTCCGCGAGATACGCGCGGATGGCGTCTTTGTTGAGCAGATAGACCTCGACTATGCGATTCTTGGCTGGCAGCCCACACTGCGGAACGGAGCCGCTTTCGCCGAGCGGTTCGGGGCGCGGGTCGGCTATCGTTATTCCGAGGTCGAAGACTGCGGCATCTTCTGGTCCAACGACCCGACGACGCCCATCGCCGAGATGGTGCGCGCGCTGAACCTGGAGACGAAGGCGGCGGAGTTGGAGCGATGCCGGAACGTCCTGACCCGACTGCGCGGCGGCCCGCCCGCCCTGAACTGAGGGGAAGAACGCGAGGAGGAAGGCAATGGGAAAGCGTGTTCGCGTGGGGAGCGCCAATGGAGGCAGTGCGATCCGCCGGGCGGTGAATATAGATTTCCGCCTGAAGCCGGAAGAGGTGACCGACCATGTGGAGCGGGCGCTGGGGATACTCGAGGGACTGGTTCGCAAAGGCGGAGAGGCAGGATGCGATGTCCTCGCACTGCCGGAGGATGCGCTGGGACTGGCCCCGTGGGAGGCGGCGCATTGGGAGGCGGTGGGTACTGTGCTTCCCCCGGCGGTCGCGCGGATGCTCGACCGCCTGGGCGGAGTGGCGGCGTCTTACGGGATGTACCTGATCTGCTGCTCCGATACTTACGAGCCGGACGGCGCGGTGTGCAGCACGGCCTTCTTCCTGGGGCGCGATGGGCGCGAGATCGGCCGCTACCATAAGGTCAATCTGCCGGTGCAGGAGCATCTCAAGCGGCCCGGAGACGGCTTTCCTGTCTATGAGACTCCAGACCTGGGCGGAGTGGGGATGCTGATCTGCTACGATATGATCTTCCCTGAGTCGGCGCGCTGCCTGGCGCTGGGCGGAGCCAACATCATTTTTGACCCGACAGAAGGCGGAGCGGCGTTCGGCGGCCCGGAGATCAGCCGCGCGGCCTATCGTACCCGTGCGGTCGAGAACTTCACCTATCTGGCGGTCTCCTGGGGCGGTTGGGGCGACAGCGAGGGCAGCCTGATCCTCTCGCCGCAAGGAGAGATTCTCGCCGAGGAGATGCGCCCCGGCGAAGTGGCGGTGGCCGATATAGACCCGTTCGACGGTCGCCAGAACCAGGACTGGGCGAATCGGCAGGAGGACATGCGGGCGCGCCTGTTCCGCGAGCGGCAGCCCAAAGCATACGAGAGGCTCACCGACCCGCGACCGCCGATCCTGGAGACACTCCCGGAGATAGTTCCCGGCCCGGCTCCTGAGATTGCCCGGATGATCAACCGCGCGTCAACGGTAGGACATCATCAGTACGAAGCTGCCGAGGCGCATCTGCGCGCGGGACGGCTCGCCGAGGCTGAGAAAGCGTTCGAGGCTCTCATCCGGGAGTATCCCGCGACCTGGTTCGAGCGTGTGTCGCGCGAGCGGCTGGCCTTGCTCCAGAAAACGGCTGAGGGCCGATAAGGTCGCCAGTTCCTCTGACGAATAGACACTGCCCGCGCCCGGAAGTTCCCGCAACGTGGAGGGTGATCCCATGGCAAAAAACGCGGGCAGCAGGCTGACCCACATTCTGCGTCTCCGCCTTTTACGCCTCCCCAACGGAGACCTCACTTCTGCGGAGGCCCGTGCAGCAATCGCGGCGGTTTTGAAGTGATCGCCCCGTGAGGCGGCCTCCAGCCTGGAGACTCTCTGTATTCAGGTCCTATTCCACTCGGACGATGAGCAAGCCAGATGACCCACCAGGCCATAGGTTTTCCGGGGCATTGTGCCGATAATCCAGTCCATGCTTATGAGTAGGGGAGGAGGACGGCAGCACCGTTGCACGCGCTACATATCGCCATTCTGGACGATGTCCCGATTATCTGTGAAATGCTGACCGAACTCTGTCGCGCGCAGGGCTATACGGTGGACAGCTTCTACAGTCCGATGGAGGCGCTGGCGGCCCTGGAGACCCGTGCCTACGATGTGATCGTCTCCGACATGAAGATGCCCGGCATGAGCGGCACGGAACTCTACGCGCGGATTCAGGCGCGCGACCCGGCGCAGGCCGCGCGAATGCTCTTTATCACCGGGGATGTGCTGACGGCAGAAACGCGGGAGTTTTTCGAGCGCACCGGCTGTCCCTACATTCCGAAGCCGTTCAAGGCGAAGGCGCTGCACGATAGCATCGCCGCCCTGTTGGAACGCTCTGTCGGAGGGGAGGAGGTCTAGGCCGCTGCGCGCAGCAGGTCGAGGAGGCGCTGCATGGGCGGCGGCAGGGGAACGGTGAAGCTCAAACGTACGCCGGTGCGGGGATGGTCGAAGGCGAGGGCGTAGGCGTGCAGCGCCTGCCCGCCGAGCGTGGCAATGGCCTGTTCGAGGGCCGCGCGGCGGGGAGCGGGGAATGCGTTCGCCGGGATTTTGCGCAGCCCGCCGTAGAGCGGATCGCCGACGACCGGATGGTGGATATAGGCACTATGAACGCGAATCTGATGCGTGCGCCCGGTCTGTAAGCGGGCTTCCAGCAGCGTGAAGGTCCCGGCGAAGCGTTCCAGAACGGTCAGTTCCGTCTGCGCCGGACGCGCGGTAAGGTGGGGAGCCGTGATGACCGCCATCTTCTTGCGGTCGGTGGGATGGCGTCCGATGGGCGCGTCTACGGTGGCCTGCGTGAAGTCGGGCGAACCCCAGACCAGCGCCTGATAGCGGCGCTGGGCCGTGCGCGCCTGTATCTGGGCCTGAAGCGCCTGGTGAGCGGCGTCGTTCTTGGCGACCATCAGCAGCCCGCCCGTGTCTTTGTCGAGCCGATGGACGATGCCGGGCCGCAGTTCGCCGCCGATGCCGGAGAGGTCGTCGGCGTGCGCCAGCACCGCGTTGACGAGCGTGCCGTGTTCGGCTCCGGGCGCAGGATGCACGACCATCCCGCGCGGCTTGTCTATCACCAGCACGTCCGCGTCTTCGTACACGACGGTCAGGGGAATAGGTTCGGGTTTTAGCTCTGTCGGCTGCGGGGAGGGCCGCTCGACGGTGATGGTATCGCCTGCCCGCACGCGATAGTTCGCCTTCTCGCGCCGCCCGTTGACCCGCACAGCCTCCGGCAGATCGAGCAGGCGCTGCGCCTCTGCCCGCGTCGCATCGCCGAGCGCTCCGACAAGGAAGACGTCCAGCCGCTGCCCCGCCTGCGCGGCCTCGACCGCAAACGCCATTTCGAGAGGATAATTCGCTGCCTCTCCTTCCTCGACGCACTCTTCCTCGGCTTCCAGCTTGAGCAGATCTCCTCGGCTCTTGATCCTCATCGGGGCGGTTCCCTTTGCTCGTACTCGTCACGGTCAGGCCAGCAACTCCTGCCAGTTTTCGACTTCGAGGAGGCGTTCGGCCAGTTGTTCCAACTGCTCCAGCGAGGTCATCGCCTCTATCGCTGATTGTGTCTGCGCATCCGGCGGGCCGAAACGCTTGCCGCCCTGCCGGAAGATCACTTCGCATCCCCTTCCAGCTTGCCTCTCTCTTCACCCCTCTTGATAATAGACTTCCTGCAAAAGTGGCCGGGTACTGAAAGTATCCGTCTCGGCGGCCAACGGCCAAGCGTCCTTCGTACGCGGCAAACAGACTTATGCAGGAAGCCTAATGGTCGGATAGGTGACCGAATCTTCCATTCCCTGCACTCCTTCCAACAGCTGCGCCGTGAACGCATCCGGGTAGTTCAATCCCATCAAGATATACGTGGCCGACCACAACTCCCGTGCCTCGGAAGGGGAGGCTTTCTGGCGAATGCGCGCCTGCATCTGCTGAATCACTCCGGGCAGTTGGGCGCGCGTCACCTGCGAGAGCAGAGCCAGGGGCAGCGTCGCCAATCGGCCCGACAGTATCGCCTCCGTCGGGCGCTCCCACACCCGTACTACGCGGTGGCGGAAATCGTGGAGGCGTTCCCCGTCTTCCGGGTCGGTATGGCGCACCGCGCCTGTCATCTGTGCGCTATCGGCTTTCTTGCGCAACAGCAGGAGAACGCTGCGCACCGGAAGCACGTGCCGATGGCGCAGCAGCACGTTGTAGAGCAGAGTCCGGTCGCCGAGCGTGGCGTCGTAGCCGGAGCGGGACTCCATAGGCGCCAGCGCGGGCGTGGGAGCGACGATCTTCAGCGCCTTGTCCGCCTCTGCCGTCAGCGTGGACAGATCGGCGTCAATGGCTTTGACCGTCTCGCCCGTCCAGCCGACACATTCGATCCAGGCGTGCGGTTGCGATTCGACCAGATGCTGGAGCGTTTCGTCAAAGGGATTGGGCATCCGCGCCTCCCTATTCAGTATGCCGTTTTCCTCTCTGACTGTCAAGAGTGGGGCAAAACTTGTCATACAGGCTTCCCACCGGCCCTTCTGAGCGCGGCGAAGCATCTCTTGCCATCTGTCTTGAGATGCTTCGCCGCGCTCAGAAGGGCAGAAGAGAGCCGCCAGAAGGACAGGACATAAGCTGGATACAACGGTACAGTCTACCGACATTCCTTTCCCTAGCCCGAACCGGCTTTATCGTTGGGACGGGCAGGGAAGGGGGACGGGGGGTTAGGTCTCGCACAGAATAGCGACCGGCTTTTCTCGACAGCGAGTCAGGACGACGACGGCGGGCGGGTCTGCTGCCTGGCCGGTTCCGGTCAGGCGCGGGCGCAGGCTCTCCGGTTCGAGCGGCACACCGCGCCGTTTGATGGCGGCGACCTGCCTTCCGAGCGCCCTGAGCCGCGCCTGCACGCGCTTGAGGTTGTAGGGCAGCCAGTCGAGGACGCGGTAGGCGGTGGCGAAGGGAGTCGGCGTGACGGCGTCGGCAGTGAGATAGGCGATCTGCGGGTCGAGCAGGGCGGCGTGGAGCAGGCGGGCGATCTGCGGCACGAGATGAGCGCGGATCACGGCAGGGTCGGGTTCGTAGAGCCAGGCGCGCGGCTCGGAGAGTGGCGGCGGTTCGCAGGGGAAGGGAGCGAGCGTGGCGGGCGGCGCGGCGGGGCGCAGGACGGTCGCGCAGTAGCCGGATGGCTCCGATTCCGGCAGCGCCTCGGCGAGCGGCCCGAACCACAGCACGGCCTCTTTACACTCGCCCTGGTCGGAGAGGAACTCCACGCGGGCGTCATAGCGTTGCAGTTCAGCGTCGTCGAGGGCGGGCGAGACCTTGACGGCCAGCGCGGGGAAGTGAGAACGCAGCGTCTCCAGCCAGGAGAGCGGCGGCGCATAGTCCTCGGCAGCGCGGGCGCGGTGGCGGCCCCCGGTCGGTCGGTCGGCACGGCGGGAGGGATCGAAGAAGGCGGCTCCAAAACCGGCGCGGCGCAGTCGGGCCAGGTCGAGCGTCATCACGTCCGCGCAGAGGGTAGAGAGAGGGTGCGAAGTCGGAGCGCAAAGGGCGGCGTTGGCGCGGGCGCAGACGGCGGCGGCGGGATTGCGGTCAACGGCGAGGACGGGCGCGCGTTCGGCCAGCGTCAGCGCGTCCCCGCCGATGCCGCAGCAGGCGTCCAGAATCGGCACGTCGGTGGGAAACCGCGCCGCCCGGTAGCGCGCAATCGCCTCCCCGGTGGACTGCTCCAGTCCTTCCGGCGTCAAGAACAGCGAATCGGCCTGTGCGAACTTGCGGCGGGCGCGGGCGCGCAGTTCCAGCAGTTCGACGGCGGCAGAGGCGATCTCGGCGGGAACGCGGCGGCGCAGGCGTGCCAGGCGCGTCAGGCGGTCGGACGGCAGCCGCGCGGCCTCGGTCAGCAGCGCGGCCCCGGCCTCCGTCGTCAGCCAGGCCAGCGCCGCCGCGCGCCGGACTTCCTTGTTGGGGGCATTGGCATCCACACTGCGCTATTCACCGCGCGGAGAGCCGGTTCCTGTCGAACACGAACTCGCCGCCCGTCACGCTCCAGTCCGGCCCGAAGAACCCGGCGGCGCGCACGCCCTCTATACCCTTCGTCAGCATCTCCGCGCTGAACACCAGGCAGTCCGGGTAGCCGACGCCTGGCGCGAGATAGGGCTGGCGGTCGGTCAGGCGCATCCCGACGAGGCCCGTACCGCTCACCACGCCCACGCTGGCGCGGTCGCTGCCGGGCCGGGGGTAGACGAACAGGCAGGCCAGGTCGCCTCCCGTCCACTCCTGCGCGCCGACTCGCACCCGATTGCGCTGCACGGACACCGGGCAGGCCGACAGCAGCGCGTTCCAGGCCGCATTCGTCTCCGCATTGCCGTAGAGAATGATGTTGCGGTCTCGCTCTTTCGCTGCGTCGAAAGTTTTATCTGCGATGATGTCCACCGCGCCGTTGCCCCGATACCAGAACGTCTCCGCATCGTAGCGCGCTTTGGCAAAGGCCCAGGCGTTCTCCTCTGGCGTTCCCTGCGTGCCGTAGACGAACAGCATCCGGTTACGAAACGCCTGCTTGAACGGCCCGCACCGCTCCGGTCCTTTCAGCGCGGGCGAGGGAGCGGGAACGACGGCCCACACGCCGTTCGTGCGCGCCAGCGTGAGCCGTTGCGTCTGCGTCGGGTACGGCACAGCGGCGAGTTTCTGGCCGTCCAGTTCCAGCGTCAGCGTTCCGGTTGGCGAGAGGTGAGTGAGCGACAGGGCGAGGCGGGCGACATTCTCCGTCGTTCCGACAAAGCGGCGCGGGCCCGGATCGCAGCGCAGGTGGACTGCGCTCAACTTCAGAGCGTGAAGCTGTGTCTCGATGGTCGCCCAGTGGCAGCGCGCGGAGACGCCCGGATCGGCGGTCACGAAATCCACCTGCCGCACCGATTCGTCGTCCGGGAGGGCATGGCGGGCGAAGAAATCGTTCATCGGCTGCCAGTCCACGCAGTCGGTTCCCGGCTCGTCGGAGGCGTCCCACCAGTGTCCGGCTCCCGGCTGCTCGTGGTAGACCCAGTCGCGATGAAACGCGCCGAGTTCCCGCGCCATCGTACGCGCCTGCTCGACCGGCACGTTGTCGTCCGCGCCGCCATGCAGAATGTAGACGCCGTCCTGCGCCAGATTGGATTTCAGGGCCAGCGTATCGCTGGGCAGGGTGGGGCGCGTCAGCATCTTCTGCATCGGCGTCGGGTTCTCGGAACGCGGCGACGCTCCGGCATACGAGGCAAAGCTGATCCAGCCTGCGCTCGGCCCGATGGCGGCGAAGCGGTCGGGGAAGGTCACGCCGAGATGCCAGGTTCCATGCCCGCCCATCGAATGCCCGGTCAGATAGATGCGGCGCGGGTCGGTACGCAGTCGTTTCTGCGCGATGTCCAGGACTTCCAGCGCGTCCAGGCAGCCCCAGTCTTCCCAGTCGAATCCGAACGGGCGGCGATTCGTCGGCGCGACGAGCGTGGCCCAGGTTTTGCCTTCGTAGGCGTCGGCCTGCCCGATGGCCTCTACTCCCGCGCCGTGCAGCGAGAGGATCAGGGCGGGAGGCGGCGCGTCTGTGCGCAGGGGCCGGGCCGGATTCACGGCGTAATACTGCACGCTGCCGTCTATCGCGCTGAGGAACGTGCGCCTGTACGTCTCATCCGGGCGGCGCACGCGCAGTTCGATCTGCGCCGTGTCCAGTGTCTCCGCGCGCCTGTCGGCCTGCCGGGCCAGCGTCAGTGTCGCCGTGACATTGCCCGGTGTGGACGGAGCGCGGCCCGCCAGCGTGAACCCGACCTTGCGCGTCGTCAGCGGCGGCAGGGGAGGGAGCGGCGTGACCGTATCGGGAACTCCGGCGCGATGGACGCGCAGCGTCAGCCCGGTCAGCGGGGCATTCGTCGCGTTGAGGACGACGACGGCCCCCCACTGCCGCTCGTCTGTGCCGGTGATCAGGTCGGGCAGTGTCGTATCGCGCGTGTTGAGGAGCGCGGGGGCTTTCGGCGCGATCAGCTTGACGTGCAGCGTGTCGCCTCGCCCACAGCGGAACAGCAGGTCGTTGCGGCCCGCGCGCAGCCGGATCGGCAGCCGCGTCCAGCCAGCGCCGTAGATGTCCCCGGTGCGCGGCTCCCCGTTGACATAGACCAGGCTGTGGCCGGAGGCTTCCAGAATTCGGACCTGCGCCTTGCCGACATCTACCGGCACAAAGGCATAGCCGCCGCGCAAGGCCTCGTCCTGCAAGACGCCGTCCTTGCCGGGCGCAACGCGCTTCCAGGTCTGCATCGTGCCGTCGGCAAGGCTGACCGCGTCGCCCGCTTTCGGTCGCGCCCAGGTTCCCAGGACGATGGCCCGCTCGATGGCATCGGTATGGACGGGGGAGCGTCCGCCCTGCTCGACGCGGGCGAGAACCAGGCACTCTGGCGGCGCGATGTCCGGCGGAAGCGGTTGGGAGGGGCCGGGCAGAGAAACACCGAGAAGGAAGGTGAGGCAGGCGATCATCCGCCTATGGAGAAAGAGGAGAGGCATTGGCGTGCTTTCTGTGGGCGCGGGACGCCTGTGCCGTCAGGCGTCCCACGCTACAGGGCAAGATCTCAGCGGCCCCCAGCGCCAGGCGCGCCCTGGTTGTTCTGTTGCTGCTGCTTGATGGCCGCCTGGACATCCGGCATCATGCCCTTGCCTTTGCCTTTGGGCAGATCGTCCAGACCCAGCGGACTGGCGTGCATGGGCGGCGGCGGGGTCGTCTGTTTGTAATAGACAAATCCGACCACCAGCAGCAACACGACGACAGCGACGACAGCGACGGCCGGGTTGATATTTTTTTTCATGCGAAGATTCTCCTTTGCTGCCTGGATAGTGACCAGGGCCATTCCGTTCTTGCTCTGCGGGGCCGGGTACTAAACGTACCCGTCTCGGTGGCCTGCGGCCAAGCGTCCTGCCGGACGCGAAAGGCCGAGAGCGGAAGGGCTTGGGGTAGTGAGGCAAGGGGACGCAGAGCCATGCCGTTCTGCGTCCCCGGTTTCTTATCGCGAAGAGCGGCTTAGCGATCCTGCCAGGACCAGTCGCCGCCGGGCCGCGCGGCCCAGTTCTCCAGCTTCGACTGGCGCAGTTGCTTCACGTGGCCGTCCATGAACAGGGCGTTGAAGCCGCCGGTATGGTCGCGGCGCACGGAGGCGCGGCAGTTGCTCCCCCAGGCCGCGCTGGTGCGATCCTTTTCCGTCATGATGTCATACCCATGTACCGTGCCTGCCCCTTGATGCGGGGCGGGGTAGGCAGCCGCCCACAACTGGAGCGTACAGCCGTCGAACAGCGTGATATAGTCCGCCGGTTTGTCGAAGGTGGCGTCGCTCGGATAGGGGAAGTAGCGCCCCAGCGTGTCGCCCCGATACTGGCCGATGGGGTTATCCTGCGGCGTCAGGCCGCAGCAGTCCCAGGAGTTGTTGAAGGCATACGACCACTGGAGTATCCGTTTGCCCGGGCCGGTTCCTTCCGGCAGGTCGCCCCGGCCTTCGCCCGTATCCGTCGTGGCCCAGCAACCCGTGTCGGAACCCAACTGGCCCGCGCGATCCGGGCAGAGGAAGACCCCGGCGTTCTTGACATACGGGTACATGAGGTCGGGATACCAGCGGATGTAGCAGCCTGCCGGGTCCTGGTACTGATAGCCGGGAATGACCGTGCCATCATAGTCCTCGACATACATCCGGTAGGCCAGTCCCAACTGCTTGAGGTTGCTCACGCAGGAGATGGCCCGCGCCTTCTCGCGCGCCTGAGCGAACACCGGGAACAGAATAGCCGCCAATATAGCGATAATGGCGATGACGACGAGCAACTCAATCAGCGTAAAACCTTCCTTCGTACCGCGTTTCATACGCTTGCTCCTTTCCTGATAAGGGCGTTATCGGGAGGTATTGTTATCTCGACGCTCGATGAGAGTCGAACCGTGAATGCTCAGGGATGCCGGCAGAAGAATATGCTGGTAAGCCGCGGGCGGCCTTCCCTCGATCCGTTGCAGCAGCAGGTCGGCGGCGCGCATCCCGATCAGTTCAAAGGGCTGATGCACTGTCGTCAGGAACGGCTCGCCGGGCCGCCAGCGCTCGATGCCGTCAAAGCCCACGACCGCCATATCTTCGGGAATACGCAGGCCGCGCTCCCGCATCAGCTTCATACATCTGTCGGCAAGCACGTCGTTGACCGCGAACATGGCGGTCGGCGGCTCCGGCAGGCTCAGCAGCCGATCCAGCATGGCTGTATAGCGCGCCTCCCGCCATCCCTCCGACACCGTTCCGATTAGATCGAGGTCGAAGGGAATCTTCGCCTTTTCCAGCGCGCGCCGGTAGCCGTTCATCCGCTCAACGACGGTGGAAGCATAGTCTCCGTTCGTGATGTGGGCGATCCGCCGATGGCCCAGCGCGAGAAGGTGATTGACCGCCTGTTCCGCCGCGAACTCGTTGTCCACCCCGACATAGTCGGCCTCGAAGCCAAAGGGCGGTCGGCGATCCAGAAAGACAATGGGGATGTTGGCCGCGCGCACCTTCTGCAAGGCAGGCAAGCTGTCCTTGCCGCCCAGCAGCCAGAGCAGCACGCCCGCGATGTCCCGGTCTTCGACCATGCGCTCCAGAAACCGCGCCTCGGACTGAAGTATCTCTTCCCAGCTATCCAGGGCCAGATTGTCAATGACGAGGCGATAGGTGTCCAGGTCTATGGCTTTGCAGATGCCCTGCGCGACCGAGGCGGAGACCGGGTCGGTCGGGTTGGGCCAGATCGAGAGGCCCAGGCTGCGCCGCTGCGCCGCAATGCGGGGCGGGGCGGACGTAGGGGCCTGTGTGACGAGGGCGGTGGCGTGCCTGTCTATTTTGGTGATTTTTGGTTGTATATTCTCGCTGACCCAGGGCCGCCTGCCCTGCGAGCGCACCACCAGCCCCTGCTCTATGAGTTCCGCCAGCACCGTGCGGATGACAGAGCGATCCACGCCGAACTCTTCCGAGAGGGCGCGCTCAGTGGGCAGCCAGGTGCCGGGCTGATAGGCGTTCCCTTCGATGCGTTCGCGCAGGGTCGTCAGAATATGCGGGACAGCAGGGTTACGGTTCATAAGCACGCGACTCACCAGGAGAGCGATCCACCATTCTCAACCAAACTATACCACCGTTAACCAGATGTGTCAAGAGGAGGGGCGATTCTTTTTTCGGGAAATCAGGAACGCTCCCGGCCCCGATCCTCTCTCTAGGGGGCGAAGACGACCGGGCCGAGAGCGTCCGCGCGCTATTTGACGATGAGAACGGGGCAGTGGGCGTGGTGCAGCACGCGGTCGGAGATGCTGCCGAGGAGGAAGGATTGCAGGCCGGACAGACCGCGACTGCCCATCACGATCAGGTCTGCGTTCTCGCGACCAGCCACGCCGATGATCATCTCCGCCGGATGCCCGACTTCCCGCCGCGCCTCATACGCGACGCCCAGTTTCTCCAGAACGCTGCCGGTCTGCCGCTCGATAGCGTCCTGCGTCTCCTCGCCGTAACGCGCGATCAGTTCCGGGTCTATCGGCGGCTGCAGTCCGCCTGCAAACGGAGCGACGGTGGGGGGCGGATTGAACACGCTGAGCAGTAGCAGCGATGCGCCGAACTTCTGCGCGATCTCCCCGGCGGCCTGCGCCGCCTTGAGCGCGTAGTCGGAACCGTCCGAAGCAATCAAGATGCGCTTGAACATCAGACTGTCTCTCCCTTCATCACAGTGGCGTTCTCTTATTCTACTTCTTCTACGCAGGACGCTTCTGCAAGGATGGCGAAATCCGCAATGAATCCAGGGGCGAACGCAGCCCTGAATTCGGAATCGAAGATTCCGCAAGGAGGCAATAAGGATGCTCCCGCAGCGCGGCTATACGCTTCCTCTCATGGACCTGGCGAGCGAGAAGCGCCGTCAGGTTGTCGTGGATCGGGAACCGGGGCAGTACCTGGGCCACCCGACGACCGTGCTGCTCGAGGACGGCCAGACGATGCTCGCCGTCTATCCGAAGGGACACGGACGCGGCGCTATCGTGCTGAAGCGCAGCGCCGATGCCGGGCGGACGTGGTCGGAGCGCCTGCCCGTGCCGGAGAACTGGGCCACCGGCCGGGAAGTGCCGACGCTCTATCGCGTGGTGGATAGGCAGGGCGTGCGGCGATTGATCCTCTTCTCCGGCCTGTATCCCTGCCGCATGGCCGTCTCGGAAGATGAGGGCGTGACCTGGACGCCGCTGGAACCGGTCGGGGACTGGGGCGGGATCGTCGCGATGGCGAGCCTGGAACGGCTGCGCAATGGCGACTATGTGGCGCTGTTCCACGATGACGGGCGCTTTTTCCGCGCGGGCGGCGCGGCGACCGGTCTCTTTACGCTGTATCAGACGTTTTCTCGCGACGGCGGGCTGTCCTGGAGCGTGCCGGAACCGATCTATGCCGCCAGCGACATCCATCTCTGCGAACCCGGCCTGATTCGTTCGCCGGATGGCAGGCAACTGGCCGCGCTGCTGCGCGAGAACAGCCGGACGCGCAATTCTTATGTCATCTTCTCCGACGACGAGGCGCAGACCTGGTCGCCGCCGCGCGAACTGCCGGGCGCGCTGACCGGCGACCGGCACACGGGGAAATACGCCCCGGACGGCAGGCTGTTCGTCTCTTTCCGCGATATGACGCACGACAGCCCGACAAAAGGCGATTGGGTCGGCTGGGTCGGTCGCTACGAGGACATCGTGAACGGGCAGGAGGGTCAGTACCGCGTGCGCCTGATGCAGAACCACAAGGCCGCCGACTGCGCCTATCCGGGCGTGGAAGTCCTGCCGGACGGCACGTTCGTGACGACGACCTACGGCCACTGGGAAGCGGGGCAGGAGCCGTATATCGTCAGCGTGCGGTTCACGCTTCAGGAACTCGATGCGAAGGCTCAAGCGCGCTCTGCCGAAACCATGAGATGAAGCCAGGAGAGAGGGATGATTATTCCGCTGCCGGTTCGGTCGGCGCGGGCGGAAACTCGACGCGGGCATAGATGTCGGCCAGCTTGAGTTCGCAGCCGATGGCGGGCAGGGCAAGTACGGCTTCCAGCCCCTTCGCCACCTCATGACGCCACGTATCGTCCGGCTGGCGGGTAAACACCTCGATACGCGGCCTATCCTGAGCGACGAGTACGTAGGTCGCAAGCGAGGCAAGCGTGCGGTAGCAGTCGTATTTGTCCGTGCGGTCGTTCTTTTCGGTGGACTCCGAAAGCACTTCGACGATCAGTTTGGGATTGAGTAGAGAGCGTACCCCGACCAGGGCTTCAAACTGAGAGCCTCCACAGGCCACCGATACGTCGGGATAGTAGTAGCGATTGCAGGTCGGTACGCGCACGCGCATATCGCTGCTGAACGGCTCACACGGCGACCTTTCCAGTTGATTTCCGAGATGCCGTAGAATATCTACCGCAATGCGATCATGTTCCGGGCTGGCTCCCGCCATCGCCACGATGACCCCATCGTAGTATTCGCTCTTCGTCTCGGCGGCGCGTTCGCGTTCCAGGTACTCTTCCGGCGTGACGTAACATGGTTTCGGATGGGCGACCATCTGTTTCTCCTTCAGCAACGGTGCATTACACCGAAACTCTCTCTGATCGCGAGAAAACGGAAAGAAAGCCAGGCGTTTCGTTTCCGAAAATAACAGCTTGCGCGCCTGTCTACGTCGGGGAGCGGTGAAAGTGGGCCATCTTCCACTGGCCGTCCTGTCGGATGAAGACGCGCGTCTCATTGCAGGTCGTCCAGCGGGGTTTGCCGCCGTCGTCGTAGGTCATCAGGCGGGTATAGGTGACGATACCCGTGTCGCCATAGACCTGGACGCGCGGCGTAAGCATATCGAATCGGGCAGGCTTGAGGGCGGGATTCTGCCCCATCTGCCGAATCATTGTCAGGTGGAACTCCAGGCCATCAATGCGGTACGGGCAGACATCTTCATAGCAGGAGAGGTCTTCCGTTGAAAGCCGGGCATAGGTTTCGGCGTCGCCGGTGTGGATGGCGTCCAGCATCCTCCAGGTGATGTCCAGCAGTTCCCGTTGGGTTGCGTCGAAGCGCGCGTCGTCGCTCAGAGCAGGCTCATACATACGGTACTCTCCTTTTCCTTCGACCGCTTCTGCGGGCCGATTCTCGTCTGCGCCCTCATTCGTCGTTAGGGAGAGTGTTTCCTGCGCGGCCCTCACCCCCGACCCCTCTCCCACGCTGCGGGAGAGGGGGGATTATAGCGCAGGCTTGTCCCTCCCTTTCCGCTCTGGCACGAGCAGGAGGAAAGGGCAATGCCGAGTGTTTAGCCCTCCCCCTTCTCCCGCAGCGTGGGAGAAGGGGGCCGGGGGGATGAGGGCCGCGAAAAATAGTGGGAACCATAAATTCGGAGCAGGCATTGGGGAGTTATGAAGGGCAGAGCATGGCGGGTGGAACGTTGCGCCCGCCCGTTGCAGGATAAGGGACGAGTGAGAAAGCCATGTTGGAAACGCCCTGGAAAGTGCAACTGCTTGGGGGACTCCGCGCGACCCAGGCCAACCACGTCATTGACCGCTTCTACACCCACAAGATCGGCGGCCTGTTCGCTTATCTTGCCTATCATTCCCACCGCGCGCATCCCCGTGAAGAACTGATCGAGCGCTTCTGGCCGGATGCCGACCTGGAATCGGGCCGCATGAGCCTGCGCACGGCGCTGGCCTCGCTGCGCCGCCAACTGGAACCGCCCGGCGTCACGCCCGGCGCGGCGCTCATCGCCGACCGCTACTTCGCGCGCCTGAACCCCGACAGTATCACGACGGATGTGGCCGCGTTCGAGCGGGAGATTCAGGCGGCGAAGGCAGACACGGCGGAGCAGATCGCGCGGCTGAAGCGGGCCGTCGCGCTCTATCAGGGAGAACTGCTGCCCGGCTACTATGACGACTGGGTTCTGACGGCGCGGACGCATCTGGCCGAGACCCATCTGTGGGCGCTGCGGCAGTTGGCGGCGGCGCTGGGCGCGCAGGGCGACCATGAGGCCGCTATCGGCTATGCGCGCCAGGCCGTCCAGGAGTCGCCTCTGGAAGAAGAGGCCCACTACGATCTGATGCGGCTCTATGCGGCGGCAGGCCGAACGGCGGCAGCCTTGCAGCAGTATCAAGAGTTGGAGCGGAACCTGCGTGCGGAGTTGGACACCACACCGGAACGCTCTGCCGAGGAGGCGCTGCGTGACATGCCGAAGGCGCAACGTCCAGCGGCGGAAGCGCCGGAGACGCCCGCCCACGATAGGAATGCGCTTCGTGTGGAACCGCCTGCGCCGGTCGTCGCGTCTGCGCCGCCCCACGAGGCGGCGCGCGTTCCCCCGCTTCCGGCTCCGCTGACGCCGTTCTTCGGGCGCGAGGAGGAGATCGGGCAGATACGGGCGCTGCTGGAGATGCCGGGCGCGCGGCTCATCACCCTGACCGGGCTGGGAGGCACGGGCAAGACGCGGCTGGCCCTGGAAGTCGCCTCTCGGCTGCGGACGGAGGGGCGGCGCGTCTACTTCGTCGCTCTGGCGGATACGAGCGATCCGCGCCTGATCGGGGAGACGATCCGCGCGGCGCTTCAGCTTCCCGCCTCGGCCAGCGGCGATGCCCTCGCGCAGATCGTCGAGGCGCTGGCAGACGAGCCGGCGCTGCTGGCGCTGGACAACTACGAGCAGCTTCTGACAGAAGGAGGGCCGAATATCGTCGCCCGGCTGCTGGAACGCCTGCCCGAACTGACCTGCCTGGTCACCTCACGCCTGCCCCTCGGACTGAAAGGCGAGTGGGAGTTTCCTGTCGCGCCCCTGCCGACGCCCGCCACGCCCGCCACCCCGGAACGCCTGCTGGAGTTCGCGGGGGTGCGCCTGTTCGTCAGTCGCGCGCAGGCCGCGCGTCCCGATTTTCAGATCACGGCCGCCAATGCGCAGGCCGTCGCCCAACTGTGTCATAGCCTGGAAGGGATTCCGCTGGCGCTGGAACTGGCGGCGGCGCGGGCGCAGGTGTTGACGCCCGCGCAGATGGTGCAGCATGTCGCGCGCCGCTTCGATTTTCTGGTGGGTCGGCATCGCGACGCGGAGCATCGGCATCGCGCGCTCCGGGCCGTGCTGGACTGGAGCTATCAGGCGCTGACGGACAGCCACCGGCGGCTGCTGGCCCAACTGTCGGTCTTTCGCGGCGGCTGGTCGCTGGAAGCGGCGGAGACGGTCTGCCAGGCTCCCGATGTCCTCGATCTGCTGATGGACCTGCGCGAGTCCACGCTGATTCTGGCCGCAGAGCAGGGCGAGGAGATGCGGTTTCGGATGCTGGAGACGGTGCGGGAGTATACGCAGGAGCGGCTGCAAGAGTGCGGGGAGAGGGAGGCGGCGCGCATACGCCATCGGGACTATTTTCTGGCGCTGGCGGAACGGGCCCGGATTCAGCGCATCGGGCCGGAGCAGACGCGCTGGCTGGAACGTCTGGAGGTGGAACACGATAACCTGCGCGCCGCGCTGGACACCTGCCGGGAGCGCCCGGACGGCGGCGAACCGGGACTGCGTCTGGTGAGTCTGCTGGACTGGTTCTGGGACCTGCGCGGGCATTTCGTCGAGGGCCGCGAACGGTACAGGGCGGCGCTGGCGCATCCGGGCGCGCAGGCTCCGACGCAGGCACGCGCCGCCGCGCTCAATGCTGCCGGAAACTTCGCGGAGATGCAGAGCGATTTCGCGGCGGCCCGCCGGTTACAGGAAGAGGGGCTGGAGATCGCGCGCGCCGTGGGCGACAAAGTCAGTATCGCGACTGCGCTGGGCGGGCTGGGGAGCCTGGCCCGCAATATAGGCGACTATCCGGCGGCGCGCAGGTTTTTTGAGGAGAGCCTGGCAGCCTGGGAAGAGACGGGGGACAGGTCGGGCATCAACTCCGCGAAGGTGCATCTCGCCCTGGTCGCGCGCGACCAGGGCGACTACGAGACGGCGCGCGCGCTGCTGACAGAGCGGCTGGCGATAGCGCGGGAGGACGGCAACCGGCAGAGTACCGCCGTGACGCTAAGCAACCTGGGGCTGACCGTCTGCGCGCAGGGGGACTTTGCGACGGCCCGCGCCTGCTTCGAGGAGAGCCTGGCGCTGCACCGGGAGCAGCAGAATCCCTGGGGCATCTGCGCCGCGCTGCATAATCTCGGTATGGTGAGGCGGCTTCAGGAGGACTACCCGGCGGCGCGCGCGCTGTTTGAAGAGAGCCTGAGCATCGTGCGCGCGCTAGGAGACAAGCAGGGCGTTGCGGGTACGCTCGACCACCTGGGACTGATCGCCGGGGCGCAAGGAAAGATCGAGGAGGCGCGCGGCCTGTTCACGGAGAGCCTGGCGCTGCGGCGCGAACTGAAGGATCGGCACGGCCTGATCGGGACGCTGGCGGCTGTCGCGCAGTTCGCGGCGGAGTGCGCCGAGCCGGAATGCGCCGCGATCCTATGGGGCGTGACGGAACGCCTGCGTGCAGAGCATGGCGCGCAGGTCTGGCCGTGCCAGCAGGATGTGACCGCGCGCCATATCGCATCGGTGCGCTGCCGACTGGGCGACACCGCTTTTGATGCGGCCTGGGCCGAGGGCCGCGCGATGGCCTGGGAGCAGGCGCTAGAGTTCGCGCTGAACTGCATGACCAGGCCCTAGAATTCCCAACGGGCGCGAAAAATCTTCAAAAAAGTCCAAACTTCACGAGCCTTTCACGCGGATTTCACGCTTCCTCCACTGACGGCGGTTAGAATGGCGTATCAAGCTTATCTTCAGGAGTGATACGCCATGGAACGCTCTGCGGAACTTAAACTTTTCGAGTCCTATCTGGCCCCTGTCCTAAAGACGGCCTACGGCACCGCCTACTACCTGACTCACAGCCGCGAAGAGGCGGAAGACCTCGTGCAGGAGGCGTCGCTGCACGCTTTCCGCGCCTTCGCCACCTTCCAGCCCGGAACCAACTTCAAAGCCTGGTTTCTGCGCATTCTCACCAATCTCTTCCTCAACCAGTGCCGCAAGAAACGGCGCAGTCCTGACCTGGTACTCTGGGAGGGCGCGGTGGACGCCTATCTCTCGGATCGAGTCGGCGATCCGCAGCTTGTCAGCCAGGCGACCGATCCTTCGCGGGAGTTGATGCGCAAACTCGACCAGCAGGCGATCCTCGATGCGGTCGCCGCGCTGCCAGAGGAGTATCGCGCCGTCTGTACGCTCTACTTCCTGGATGAGCTGAGTTATCAGGAGATCTCCGACATTCTGGAGTGTCCTATCGGCACGGTGCGCTCGCGCCTGCATCGAGGGCGCAGGGCGCTTCAGTATGCCCTGAAGTCGCTGACAGGATACGGCGGAGAGGAAGAGAGCGGCGAGTGCGAAGCGGCAGCGCCGGAGGGCCGCAAACGTCCTCTGTCGGGCGGCCTTTCCTTTGCCCCGGCGCTATAAACGACATTCTGGCGAACAGGAACGGTGCCTATGGCCGAGAACGCCGCTTATCCGTGCGAAGAGGTTCAGGCGCGGCTGGATGACTATCTGGATCAGGAGTTGGCCCCGGAGGAGACACGGCGGATGCTGGAACATCTCGACACGTGCGCCGACTGCGCGGCCCTCTGCCGGCGCGCATATGAGGAACTGGCCGAGATGCGCGCCCGGATGCAGGATTTTCAAGTCCCCGCTGCCTTACAGGAGGACATCCTGCGCACGCTTGCCGAGAGTTTGCCCAACGAATGAATGCCCCTTCTGTCTGAACCATGATTTACCGGATTGAATGAAGACTATGATTGGCGCTCTCATAGTCCATCCTATAATCCGATAAATCATAGTTCAGACAGAAGGGGCCTTATGTTAGCGGTTTGCTGGCGGTCAGGCGGCGGACGCGCTCCACATAGGCGGCATCGTAGGGATCGAGGCGACCGGCGCTGCGATAGTGATACAGCGCCTCGCGCTCGTAGCCCAGGCGCGCATAGGTATCGCCAAGCAGGCAGTGGTACGAGGCGTTTTCCGGGTCGAGGCGCACGGCCTGCCGGAACGCCTCCGCCGCCTCGCCCGTATAGCTGGCTTGCAGGTAGAGCATCCCCAGTCGCACGTTATAGTAGGCGTCGAAGGGCGAGAAGAGCGTGGCCTGCTGCATCTCCGTAATGGCGTCCTGAAAGCGTCCGATACGCGCATAGAGATCGCCGAGCCAGAAATGATAGAAGCCGTCCTGCGGACGCAGGTCGCGGGCGGTCTCCAGCTCTTTGATGCCGAGCGCGCTCAGACCGAGGGCCGCGAAGCAGTCGCCGAGTTTGTAGTGGTAGAAAGCGTTGTTGGGGTCGCACTCGACCGCCTTGCGATATTCGGTCAGGGCGGCGTGCAGCTTGCCGTAGCGTTTGTAGACTTCGGCCAGGCTGAAGTGCGGCCCGGCGCGACGGGGACTGACTTTGATGGCGCGGCGGTAGTGGGTGACGGCTTTGCGGGACTGCTCGGCGTACACATAGGCGTCGCCGAGATAGGTGTGGTTGGAGGCGTCGTTCGAGTCCATCTGCATCGCGCGCCGGTACTGTTGGATCGCTTCGTCCACGTTCCCCTGCGCCAACTGCTGATCGCCCAGGTCACGGCTCTCGGCGGCGCTGAGGGGCGGCGGCTCCGGCAGGGATTCGAGTTCGGCGGCGATGGTCGCTTCCAGCGGCGTCGGCAAGGGCTTGCGTGAGGGCGCGGCCTGCGCCTCCGCCGCCGAAGGATCGGGATCGGGCGGTTCCGTCGGGTTATGCGAATTCACGGGTATTCCTCACCGGGCCTGCCGTGCCAGGGTAGAGAAGGGCGGCTTCCGGGCCGCGCGCCTGGCGGCAGGTTCTCCAGTCTCCCTTTCTTGCGCTGCGGAGCCTACCTCCGGGTGACTCCGTCTGCTGCCGTAACGGACGACCGCCTGCGCTGCTGTGTAGTCTCGGCTCTCCCTGTCCTCAGAGCAGGTCGTCCAGGCACGGGATTATTAAACCAAATATTTCGCCGACTGTCAAGGCGCAGCCGTTAAGAAGTAGACCTATCCCTTTAGGGTGGGGGGCGGTCTGCTGTTGTCGGAGCGGTCAGGGCGGCGGCGATCCATCCCCAGACGAGCGCCCCGTAGGTGTCCGGCAGATAGGTGACGTTGCCCGCGCTGTTGAACACGACGTGGTAGAGCGGGAGCCAGACCGAGACGCCCCAGGCCAGCAGGAGCGCGCCGTCGCGGGGACGCCGTTTCAGGGCGAAGACCAGCAGCGCCAGCATCGCCAGCCCGAAGAGCAGTCCGAAATAGGTGCCCGGCATGAGCCAGTGGATCAGGCCGGACAGGAACGAGTCGAAAAGACTGGAGAGCGTCCATCCGTCCTGCGGATCGCTCATCAGGAGCGTGACGAGCAGGAGACCGATGCCTGCGGCAGCCAGGACGGTGCGCTGTGAACGGGTCTGGGAGAGATGGTAAGTAAGCATGGCGGTCGCGCCCGTGCCGAGTGTCGCGAGCGCGGGAAAGGGCGCATTGGGGCCGAGCGGCAGCGGGAGCAGGAAGGCGAGCAGCTTTTGGGCCAGGCCGCCGGGGGTGATGCGTCCGACCGAACTGCGCCCCTTGCCGAACTTGCCGGTCGGGTGCGTTCCCTGTCCGGGCAGAAAGCCCATGCCGCGCAGGGCGTGGCTGCGCCAGAGCAGAAACGCCAGCGTCACGAGCCAGGTCGTGCCGAGGAGCGCCGCCAGCTTCTTGCGGGGCAGCGTTCCGGCGTGCAGCGCCAGCGCCGTGATTAGGAGGGGCAGAATCAGCGCGACCTCTTTGGAACCCATCGCCAGCAGGCCGCTCGGCGCGGCGAGCAGGAGCCAGTGCCAGCGCCGTTCGTCCAGGTAGAGTTTCAGGGCCAGCAGGCAGAGCAGGGCAAAGAATCCAGCCAGCAGGTCGGTCTGCGCGGGCGTCCACTCGATAGCGAGCGCCATCTTGTCGCGAAAGCCCCACAGCAACGCGCCCACGAGGCCCGCCGTATAGGACCGGAAGAGCCGCCGGATAAACAGGGCCAGCAGGGCGGTCGAGCCGAGATGCAGGGCCAGCGAGATCGCCTGCCAGGGCGCGCTATGCTCTCCGAACAGCCGGTACTCCGCGAACATCACCAGGCTGGTAACGGGCCGGTAGTAGACGAAAATCTCGCGCCCGATCCAGGGGCCGACGACCCAATCCTGAACCTCCTCCGGCGTGGCCGTGCGCGCTACCGCAAGGATCGCCACCATGTCGTTGCCGGAGCGATACCAGTCCCCGCCGACTGCCGAACGGAACGAGACGGCTTCCCAGAGCAGCAGGAGGGTTAGCGCAACGATCCAGGCCCAGCGCCGCGCCCGGAACGCGCGCTCGATGCCGCCAAGCACGGGCCATTCCTGCTGGGTGTTAGGGGTTAGGTGTTGGGCGTCGGGGACTTCTGTCGGGTCGGATTGCGTGTGTTCGATGGAACCGTCCTCCCTTCAGAAAGCGCGGCGGCTGTCCAGCAGCAGCGTCACCGGGCCGTCGTTGATGAGTTCGACCTGCATCTCCGCGCCGAAGACGCCATAGCGCACCGGCACGCCCTGCGCGGCCATTATCTCGCCAAATGCCCGATACAGCGCCTCGGCCCGCGCGCCGGAAGCCGCTTCCGTGAAGCTGGGGCGGCGTCCCTTGCGGCAGTCGCCGTAGAGCGTGAAGTTGGAGATGACCAGCGCGCTGCCGCCCGTCTCCAGCAGCGAACGGTTCAGCTTGCCCGCCTCGTCTTCAAAGACGCGCAGGTTCGCGATCTTCTCGGCGAGATACTGCGCGTCGGCCTCAGTATCGTCGCTGCGCACGCCGACCAGCACCAGAAAGCCCGCTTCAATCGCCGCGATCTCCCGTATCGCGCCGCTCTCCACCACGCTGACCGCCGCCTGCAACACCCGCTGCACCACTGCCCGCATCGCCGCGTTTTGCCTCCTTTGCGCGTACAATACAGAGAACACTCCGATTCAGTATAGCACGGCTGACCTACCCCCCGTCCCCCTCCCTAAAGGGAAGGGGAGCATGAAATGGAGGGCTTCTACCCTCTTTTGAAATTCGGTGGGAGAACGAAAGAACGCACAGGCTATTGCTATAGTCACCCCTTCCCTTTAGGGAGGGGGACGGGGGGTAGGTCTAGGGAATACAGATGATACGGGAAGTCGCGCAGGGAGTCTATCAGATCGCGCTGGCCTGGAGCAACGCCTACCTGCTGAAGGAAGGCAAGGACGCCGCTCTGGTGGATACCGGGCTGCAGAAAGACCGGCACAGTCTGCTGGCGGCCCTGCGGCAGGTCGGCGTCGAGAAGGCGCAGGTGCGGGCGGTCTTGCTCACGCACGGGCATTGCGACCATGCGGGGAATGCGGCCTTCTTCGCCTGCCAAAATCAGCGCGAACGCGGGGAACCGGGCGCGGCGCGCATTTATGCCCATCGCGACGAGGCGCGCTTTCTCTCGCTGCCGAAACGCAGCTATGTCCCGACCGGCTGGCGGCGGCTGTTGCGCCCGCAGACCGCGCTGGCGTTCGCGGCGGGTGAGATTCTCTATCCGGTGGAACGCTGCGGCGTGGAGGGAATGCTGGCGGAGGGAGAGACGATTGAGGCTCCGGGCGGGCCGCTGCGCGTGGTCGCCTGTCCCGGCCACACGCCCGGCCATGTCGCCTATCTCCGGGAGCGAGACGGCCTGCTGTTCAGCGGAGATGCCGTGCTGAACATTATTCCTGTCAGGCGTGTCCTCGGCCTGAGCCTGCCGATGCGCAGCCTGACGGACGACTGGCGGCAGGCGAAGCGGAGCGCGCGGAAGCTGGCCGAACTGCGCCCCGCCGCGCTGCTGGCCGGACACGGCCGGCCCCTCACAGAGCCGGATACAGCGGCACGTCTGCTGGAATGGGCGCGCGCGCTGCGCTGAATCCACGCTCTGCCTACGAACGGCGTTTCTGCCAGGAGACCGGGCGCACCGTCCGCAACAGCAGAATGTGCTTGTCTTCCAGTTCGCGCACCAGCCGCTTGATGCGCGCCAACTCCTGCCTGTCCAGTTGCGCGTACATATATTTGCAGATGTAGGTCGTGCAGCCGAAGGGCCGCAGATCGTTCGGGAAGGTGCAGCCGTCTGCGCCCAGGTACTCGCAGGGCAGGTTGTCCGTCTCTGCGGGATCGGCTTCGGCCTGCTCCGGCGGGTTTGCCAGCGCCTCCGTGACGCGCCCTGCGATCTCGGAGACCATGTCGGCATCAGGCGTTCGGCGTTGGGCGTCGGGCATCGGGACATCGGACATCTGGGGAGGCGCGGCGAGTTGGGACTTCCAGCCGGTCGCCTCGGCGAGCAGGATGTCGGTCGGCAGGATGCGCGCGGGACGCAGGCAGCAGGGAGTAGGGCAGGTCGGGCAGTTGGCCCGCGTGAACGCCTCGAAATGGCGGCGGAGTTCGCGCTGCGTGCGGCGGTAGGATTCAAGCGGATTTTGCATAGAGGCGGCCTCTCCCGGATACGGCGATCGAATCTGTCCACAACCACTTTACCTCACAAATGCCGTGCTGGAAAGCGGTAAAAACACGCTGCGCAGGCACAAGATGATGTGCCTGCGCAGCATGAGCGCCGACGCGCGCCATGTTCCCATCGTGAGGACGCGACAACCCGCGCGGCTACTTCTGTTCCGTCTTTTCGCGCATCCGTTTGTCGCGCTCGAACTGGACATCGCTCACGGAACCGGGTTCGAGCTTCGTGCGGGTATAGTCTGTCCAGTGCCACATATCCAACATGCCGGGCGCGGCATACGGATAGGAGAGCGGCATCGGGGCCAGGTTTTCCGCATCGTCCTGTATCGGTTTGCCCGATAGAGTCTGCGCGTCCTGCATTTTACGCATCTCCATCCGCTTGTCCGCAGCCGAGCCGGGTTCCATCGCGGTGCGTGTGTAGTCCTTCCAGTGTCGCATATCCAGCGTGCCGGGCGCGGCATACGGATAAGAGAGCGGCATCGGGTCTGCGTAGGTCTCCCGGTCGTCGGCGGAAACCGGCAGCGCGCCCATACAGCAACTCAGACCGATCCCTGCCAGAGCCAGCAGGACGCTCCGTTTTGACATACGGTTCATGGTAGTTCCTCCCTGCGCGGCTTCCAGGCCGCGAATGCACGACATCGGCTCCGCCGCAGTCTGAGCGGGACTGGCCCACAGCAGCGTGCGGAGAGCCATGAACACTGTAGGAACGGATCAACCGGGCGTTTTGTTCAGTTTTTTCGGCGGGCGGGATAAAAAGGGCCAAACAACGTGCCACCTGTTGCGGGGCTTGCCCCGCAACAGGCGACTTCCAGAGGGAAAGAGGCGAGACTGTCTCTCCGAGACCAAGACTGTTCAATCGGCTAGGCCAAGTTAGTGATTGGCTCCGCTGGTGTCGCTACCGGTTTCGTTCGTACCCGGCTGGACCGAGGCGCCGGTCGCCGGGGCGCTGGTCGTGGTCATCGGCGGCAGTTCCTTCTGCGTGACCAGCGACAGATCGGAAGCGCGGTATTGGTAGAGCGTGTTCCCGCGCAGCAGGAACAGGTTATCCCCGCTGAGGGAGAGAGAGACGGGCCGCATCATCCAGCGAGAGCGCATCCGCGTCTGCATGTCAGAAGGCGTCTGCGTGTTCGCGGCAGCGCCGGTGTCCGTGCCGGTGGTGCCGCTGGTGCCGGACATATCCATCATCGGCAGGTCCTTCTGCATGGCGACAGACATATCCGAGGTCCGCAACTGGTAGAGCGTATTCCCGCGCACCAGATAGATGTAGTCGTTGTTGGACGCCATACCGACCGGGCGCGAGTAGACATCTACATCGTAGTAGGTCGTCGTCCGGTCAATATCGTAGTAGGTGTTCCCTTGCGGGGCGGTGTCCGAGCGCCGATAGTAGAGCGGCGTGTTTCGCCGCTTCACCTGCCCGTTTTCATCCAGGTCTATGCGCAGCATCTTGTCCTTGTAGAACCGGACATCGCTGGCGGAACCGGGCCGCGTCTCGGTTTTGGAATAGTCTACCCAGTGTCGCATGTCCAGACCGGCGGGCGCGGCATACGGGTAGTTCAGAGGCATGGGGTCTGGAATCGTTTCGGGATTCTTCAGGGCCTCCTCCCCGAACATCTGCCGCACGGCATCATCCGACAGCACGTCACTCTTGACCGTCGTATCCGGGGGCGTGCTATCCTGCGCGTGTACCGGGAGCGATCCTCCCCAACTGCTCAGAGCCACGCCCAGCAGCATCGGTAAGGCTTTCTTCAAGGGCGATCCATCGTGAGTTCGCATCATTTTCTCTCCTTTAAGGTAGGTCGGAGTCGCTGTCTCGCGTCGTTTCCCTGTCATAGCGGACTGGCGCCGCAAGCAGCCCGCGATGGATGCGCTGCTGCTTCTGACCGGTATAGGACGGAATAAGTCGGCGATTTGTTGACTTTTTTTGCGGGTTCTGGCGGGGGCTGGCAGAGGCATAAGGAAGCCGTCGGCTCCTCCCTTTCAGGAGAGAGGGGCCGACGGCTCAGGAAACGCGCGAGACAGCGTCGGTAGGTGTCATCCAGTGAGGGCGCGACGGCCGATGCCGACCGCGCCGAGGTTCGGAACCCGTATCGCCCTGTCGGGGCCAGCCGGCGTTGCGCCCCAGGAGTCTGTACAGGACGATTTCAGGGCCATGTCCAACAGGAAACTACTGGTTGTCTCCGCCTGCGGGCGCAGGAGGCGCGGCAGGCGCGGCAGCCTCCGCGCCAGGAGCGGGGAGGTCTTTCTGCGTGACCAGCGACAGGTCGTCGGCCTTCATCTTGTAGAGGGTGTTACCGCGCAGGACATAGACGAAATCGCCGGTCGCGGCGAGGCTTGCCGGGCCGCCGTGCATCATCATGCCGCCGTGCGGAGGGGCGGGGTTGTTGGCGTCCGCCTGCGCGGACGCGGGGTTGGAATGTGTCCAGCCTGCAAAGGCCAGACCCAGCAGCGCGATCAGGGTCAGCCCATAGGGCAGCCCGCGTTGAGTTCGCATCGTTCTCTCTCCTTTAATGGTGCGTCGGAGCCGCTGTCTCGTGTCGTTTCCTGTAGGAGCAAACGTTGCCTCGAGCAGCAAGGGGCGATGGATACATCCGCGCTCTTGACACGAATATAGACGTGTTGAACGGCGCATTCGTGCCATACTCTCCCAAAAATTTGTCAGTGAAATGCAAAATAGGCGCGCGAGGAATAGGAATGTCTCGGCGGGCGGCGGCAAAATAGGGCGCGGGCCGCGCGGAATCCGGGGCGTTAGGGGATACAATGAAAGAGAGAACCACACAGAGAGGGAACTATTCGGATGGCTCAGATCGCCCCGTTTGCGGGCATTCACTATGCTCCGGCGCGCGTCCCCATCGCCGCCGTGATCGCGCCCCCTTATGACGTGATTTCGCCCGCGCAGCAGGACGCGCTCTATGCGCGGCATCCGCAGAACATCGTGCGCCTGATCCTCAACAAAGAGGAACCCGGCGATGACGCCCGCCACAACCGTTACACGCGCGCCGCCGCCTTCCTGCGCGACGGCCTGGCGCACGGCGCGCTGGTGCAGGACGACGCGCCCGCGCTCTACGAGTATGTCCAACAGTTCGAGCATCCGTTGGAGCCGGAGCGCCTCCTCGTCCGGCGTGCGCTGTTCGTCGCGCTGCGGCTGGAACCCTACGAGAACGGCGTCGTGCTGCCCCATGAGGAGACGCATCCGAAAGCGAAAGCCGACCGCCTGGAACTGATGCGCGCCACCCGCGCCAATCCCGAACCGATCTTCGGCCTCTACGAAGACCCGGCGCAGACGGTGGCGAATCGCCTGGAAGCCGCGCGCGGCGCGTCCGACCCGATGCTCATGGCGATCTTTCCCGGCCAGCGCACGCCGGACGCCGAGCAGCACCTTCTCTATCGCCATACGGACTCGCGCCTGCTTGCCGACATCGCCGCCTTTTTTGCGCCGCGCCGCGTCTGGATTGCCGACGGCCATCATCGCTATGAGACCGCGCTGAACTATCAGCGCGAGCAGGGAGACGGCGGAGGACAGAAACCCTCCGACTATCTGCTGATCGGGCTGAGCGCGTTTGAAGACCCCGGCCTGGTCGTCCTGCCGACCCACCGCCTGGTCAAGAATCTCCCCGCTGCGCGCCTGGAGCAACTGGCGCTGCAACTGGATCGCTACTTTCACGTGCAGACGATGCCGACGACTGCCGCCCGCGCCTGGATCAAGCGGCAGACGTCGGAGGAGAAGCGGTTCGCGCTGCTGCTGCCGCAGGGCAAAGCCTACGCGCTCACGCTGCGCGATCTAGGCTTGGCGGATGCGGCGCTGGACAACGCGCACTGCGCGGCCTGGCGGCATCTGGACGTGACCATTTTGCAGGCGCTGGTGCTGGATCGGACGCTGGGCATCTCCTGGGCGGCGCTGGCGCATACGCCCGATGTCGCCTATACGCGCGACGAAGAGGAGGCCGTGCAGAAGGTGCAATCCGGCGAGTACCAGTTGGCCTGCCTGCTTCAGAACCCGACGGTGACGGAGGTGCGCGACGTGGCCGCCGCCGGGGACAAGATGCCGCAGAAATCCACCTTCTTCTATCCCAAATTGTGGAGCGGGCTGATCCTGCGTTCGCTGGAATAGGCCCTCCTTCCTGTCTCGCTATAAGGGTTGGTCAAATATGAACGCGACACTGCAAACCTGGCTCCGGGCGCAGATTCAGGCGCTCAAGGAGCAGAACCTCTATAAGCCGCTCGTCGTGATGGAGACGCCTTCGGAGGCGCGCATCACCGTCAACGGCAAGCCCAATGTCATCAATCTCTCCAGTAACAACTACCTCGGCCTGGCGAACCACTCGAAAGTGAAAGAGGCCGCGATCAAAGCCGTGCAGGAGTGGGGCGCGGGCGCGGGAGCCGTGCGGCCCATCATCGGCACGATGCGCCTGCATATCGAGTTGGAGCGGCGATTGGCCGCCTTCAAGCACGTCGAGGCGGCGCTGGTCTTCCAGAGCGGGTTCACGGCGAACGCGGGCGTCATTCCGACCATCACGGACGCCGAGGACATCATCCTGACCGACGAACTCAACCACGCCAGCATCATTGACGGCGTGCGGCTCTCGAAAGCGCAGCGCAAGATCTACAAGCACTGCGATATGAACGCGCTGGAAGAGGCGCTGAAGGAGTCGCAGGGGGCGAAGAAGCGGCTCATCATCACGGACGGCGTCTTCTCGATGGACGGCGACATCGCGCCGCTGCCGGAGATCGTCGCGCTGGCCCGGCAGTACGATGCCGCTGTGATGGTGGACGACGCGCACGGCTCCGGCGTTCTCGGCGGCGGACGCGGCACAGCCTATCAGTTCGGCGTGCATGAGCAGATAGACATTCAGCTTGGCACGCTCTCCAAAGCGGTCGGCGTGATGGGCGGCTACATCGCGGGCAGCGCGGTTCTGATAGACTGGCTCGTGCAGCGCGCCCGCCCGTTCCTGTTCAGCACGGCGCAGCCGCCTGCTGTCGTCGCGGCGGCGCTGGCCGCTATCGAACTGATGGAGACCGATCCTTCGCTAACCGAGCGGCTCTGGGAGAACGCGCGCTATTGGAAAGAGGGCTTGCAGAAGTTGGGGTTCGACACGGGCCTCTCGCAGACGCCGATCACGCCGGTCATGGTCGGGGAGGAGGGCAAGGCATTAGAGCTACAGCGTGGGCTGTTCGAGGAGGGTGTGATGGCGCTCGCTATCGTCTTCCCGACGGTGGCAAAAGGCAAAGCGCGCATCCGCACCATGCCCAGCGCCATGCACTCCCGGCAAGACCTGGATGACGCGCTCGCCGCCTTCGCGAAGGTCGGCAAACGCCTGGGACTGATCTGACGCTCTGTCCGCTTCAACCGAGAACTGAGTCGCAGTCATCTATTCAGAGTGGTAAACCTTGAAGGCGACGACAAGAACGGCTTCTTCTTCCAGTGCCTCAAAAGCCGTTTGACGCAGCAGATCTGTGTAGCGAGAAAGCCGGGGGAACCCTTCGTCGAATGTGAAGGGCGTGTCCGTATACAACAGGTTGATTCGGTCTTGAACAGGCAGGCCCAACAGGGATTGATAACTGCCGTTCAATCCGCGCACAAGGGTACAGCCACCGAAGGTGTAAGTGAACTCCTGCTCCAGAGCGTCCAGTAGCTCCCTATAGGCGGCAGAGGGCAGATCAGGAAGATAGACTTCGACCCTTGCTTTTTCGGACAGAGGCAACGATCTGCTCCTTCCTTTCAGGGAACGCTTCCATGCGCTTAAGAGACTCCTCCGCCGTCAATTTTGCGCGCTTAGGACGCTGCACTGTGACTTCTTGTACTTCTCGTGCCTGTTCTAGTTTCTCGGCCATGTCTCGACTCCATGAATTGAAGGGAGGGCGTAACTACGCCCTCTCTCATTATACACCGGAAACGAAACTATCTCCAGTCTGATTCTGGCGACGCCCTTCCCGTCTTCGCATAGGCGGCAAGCGGTTGAGACTTAGCGCATAGAAAAGGAGTTGGCGGGCCATGAACAAAGGGCGCGTCCGACCGAGCGAAGAACTCCGGCATTTCACGAACCGCGAGAAAGAGACGACGCTGTTTCAGCGATACGTCAACGCCGTCGAAGGCAGCCCGCTGCCCGTTCTGATGTTCTACGGCGTCGGCGGCATCGGCAAGACCTGGCTGACCAAGCGGCTGCGGGCCATGCTGGAAGAGCCGCCGTTCGTCTCCCTGCCGGGGCAGTCGCCGCTGCCAAGCGCCCGCCTCGATCTGGAGCCGGTTTCCGGCTCCCTCTACCACAACGACCCGGCGGCGGCCTACCTGAAACTGCGCCTGGATTTAGGAGTAGACTGCCCCAGCTTCGACCTGGCCTACGCCATGCTGCGCTACCGGCAGGGCGCGGGCGAGGAGCCGCAGTTACGGCATAGCGGCACGCTCCACACGGCCTGGGAGTTCATCGGCGAGGCGAGCGGCAAGGCGGCGGAGAGCATCCCCGGCGGCAGCCTGACCCTGTGGGCGGCGAAAAAGGTCACGGAACGGCTCGGCCACGAGTTCAAGGAGACCGCGCTGGGCAAGCGCCTGCTGACGACGGCAGGCAACGCAGAGTTTTTCGACCTGCGCCACCGCGATACCGACGACCTCTACAAAATCCTGCCCGAACGCCTGGCCCGCGACCTGGAGGCGAACCTGCCGCCGCGTTCCGGCAAAGCCTGCCGCGCCGTCGTCTTCCTGGACTCTTTCGAGTCCCTGCAGCGCGGCATTGACAGCGCCATCCAGCAGGTCGAGCGCGAAAAGTGGGTCGGCGCGCTCTACGAGAACCTTCAGAGCGTCTTGATCGTCATTGCGGGGCGCGACCGACTGAACTGGGACGAGGTAGACGCCGACTGGCGCAGCCCGGACTATCTCGAACAACACCTGCTCGGCGGCCTCTCCCGCTACGACGCTGAAACCTTCCTGGGCCAGTGCGGCGTCACGCAGGGCCGCTTGCAGCGGGCCGTGCTGGAGGCGTGCGTGGACATCGAGGCGACCGCCGGTTCCTCCGGAGACACCGCCTACCATCCCTACAGCCTGGGCCTCTGCGCCGATACCATCGTCAACGAGCGAAACCGGGGCATGGAGACCGATCCGGCCTCCTTCGACATGGCCCCCGGCGACTACGACCGGCTCGCGCAGCGGTT
>Ga0070741_10004122_pt1 | contig 34446 bp, 34 predicted proteins | sample Coa_R1_4_FD_66440 | JGI IMG/M metagenome (GOLD analysis project Ga0070741, IMG submission 66440) | Surface soil microbial communities from Centralia Pennsylvania, which are recovering from an underground coalmine fire - Coalmine... | ecosystem: Environmental > Terrestrial > Soil > Unclassified ... | reverse complement strand
TCGTAAAACGCATTGTTGAGCGCGTGAATTTCCAGCTCGCAGCCGTTACACGAGCCGGCATCGACTTGCCGGATCGACAGCGAACGACCGAGCCTGGCCTGTGCCGCGCGGTCAACGCGGTGGGCAAGCTCGGCAGCGGCGGCTGCGTCGGACGCAGGTGCCGGCTCGGTCAGGGGGCCTTGCGTGAGGCTTTCGAAAAGGGTTCTGCGCATTTCCCAGCCTAGAGATCGTGCCCGGAATAGGAGCAATTGAACGACTTATTGCAGAGCGGAAAATCGGCCACGATGTTTCCCTCGATTGCCGCTTCGAGCAGCGGCCATTGGAACCACGAGGCATCTCTTATGTGACAGCGCGCAACCCGGCCCTTGCTGTTGAGACTGAGCCAGACCAGCACATCGCCGCGAAACGCTTCGGCGATGCCGAGGCCTTCGCAAGGCTTTCCTTTGCCGATTGGGGCAATCAACGCCCCGCCGGGCAAAGCCTTCACGATCTGCTCGACAAGCGACAGGCTCTGCTCGACCTCGCGAATGCGAATCCAAACGCGCGCATCCACATCGCCGGCATTGAGAACCGGAACGTCAAACGCGAGCTTGTCATAGGGCCGGTACTCGAGCGTGCGGCGTGCATCGAAGGAGCGGCCGGACGCGCGGCCGACGTAGCCGCCGGCGGCAAACTGGCGCGCCAACTCAGGCTTCACAATGCCCGTCGTGACGGTTCGGTCCTGAAGCGAGGCGGTATTGTCGTAGAGCTCGATCAGCTGCGGAAATACGCGCCGCGCCTCGGCAAGCAGGGCTTCGATCTGCACGAGCCCCTCCGATGCCAGGTCGCGCGCTACGCCGCCCGGCACGATCACGTCCATCATCAAGCGATGGCCAAAGGCGGCGGCCGCCGCGCGCAACGTCCGTTCGCGAAGAATTCCGCACTGCGCGTGCAGCAGCGAGAAGGAGGCATCGTTACAGATGGCGCCGATATCGCCGAAATGATTGGCGAGGCGTTCAAGTTCCGCCATCAGGGCGCGCAGATAGATTGCCCGCGCCGGAACTTTCACCTGCAGCGCCGCCTCGGCGGCCTGCACGAAGGCAAAGGAAATTGCGACGGTACTGTCGCCGGACGTGCGCGCCGCGAACTTTGCCGCATCTTCGAGCGTCGCGCCCTGCATGAGGGATTCTATGCCCTTGTGAACCCAACCGAGACGCTGTTCCAGTCGAACGACGTGTTCGCCGTTCGCCGTAAATCTGAAGTGCCCGGGCTCGATGATGCCGGCGTGCACCGGGCCGACCGGAATCTGGTGCAGGCCTTCGCCCTCGGCCGGAAGGAGCTGATAGGGCCCGGGTTTCCGCGCCGGTCCGCTTTTGCCAAGCGGATGGCTTACGTTCCAAAATCCAAGATCAAGCCAAGGACGTGAATCGGGTGACCCCACCGCTTCAAGACCGAACAAGTCATGAATTGCGCGTTCGAGGCGACTCGCGGGTGGGTGATGTGCGGCCACACTCGGATACTTTCCGGACTTGCTGGTGTAGGTGATCACTGCGACATCGGCCGAGGGTTGCTCAAGCAGCGCCATATGCACATCGGGCGAATCGGCCCACAGACCAAGCAGGCTCCATTCACCGGCAGCCAGCTTGCCAATCGCCTGATGCCAGCCCTCGTCCTTCACCTGCGCACGCGGCCATGGCCGGTGCTGCTCGACGGTCCCCAGATTGGAAATGTTGTCGAGCAGAGACATCGTTCTATCCTAGGAGCCTTGCAACGTTCTGGAACCCGGTGACCAGGGCGGGCGGCATGTAAATGCCGGCCATGAAGACGAGTCCCAGATGCGCGAACATGGGCACGTAGGAGGCCTGTGCCGGGCCGCTTGGACCGCGCGCCTCCCCGAATGCGATCGTATTCAGGCGCAAGAACAGGCCGCCAAGCGCAACCAGTATTCCGACGGCAAGAATGGTCGCAAGCCAGGGCTCGCGCGCGAAAGTCGAACTCACCACAAGGAATTCACTCATGAAAATTCCGAGCGGCGGCAAGCCTGCGATTGCAACGACGCCGAGCACGAGGCCCCAGCCGAGCACCGGGTGCGTGACGGTCAATCCGCCCATATCGGCAATCTTCTGTGTTCCTTTAACCTGTGCGATATGGCCGACCGCGAAGAAGATTGCCGATTTCGTCAATGAATGCATGGTCATGTGCAGCAGGCCGGCGAAATTTGCGAGCGTGCCGCCCATGCCAAAGGCAAAGACGATGATACCCATGTGCTCGATCGAGGAGTAGGCAAACATGCGCTTGATGTCGCGCCGGCGGTACAGCATGAATGCGGCAAACACGCATGAAATCAGCCCCATGGTGACCATCAGCGGGCCGGGGGCTATCGCGTCAGGGTTCAGGGCAAGCAGCATCTTGAAGCGCAGCAGCGCGTAAAGCGCGACGTTGAGGAGGAGTCCGGAGAGCACCGCCGAAATGGGCGTCGGTCCTTCTGCGTGCGCGTCGGGCAGCCAGGCGTGCAAAGGCGCCAACCCGACCTTGGTGCCGTAGCCGAGCAGCAGGAATACGAACGCGACATTGAGCAGGGCGGAGTCGAATTTCGCAGCCCGCGTGATCAGCACGGTCCATACCATCGCGTCGAGGCCTTCGCCGATCACGGGCCGTGCCGCCATATAGACGAGTATCGTGCCAAACAGAGCCAGAGCGATGCCGACGCTGCCGAGAATGAAGTACTTCCATGCAGCCTCCAGCGCTTCGTGCGTCCGGTAAATACCGACCATCAGGACGGTGGTAAGCGTTGCCATTTCGATCGCGACCCACATCAACCCGATATTGTTGGCGATGAGGGCAAGGTTCATGGCGAACATCAGCGCCTGGTACATGGCATGGTAGAAGCGCACGAAAACCGGGGTCAGCCGCCCCGTTTCGATCTCATGCGCAATGTAACTGGCGCTGAACACGCTGGTCGTGAATCCGACGAACGTCGTCAGAACGATAAAGACCTTGTTGAGATCGTCGACGAGCAGGTAAGCGCCGGATTTGGGTTCCACCACGAACAGCGATCCCGCCGTGAGGAAGGTGAGAAATGCCGCAATTACATTGAGCCGCGCCGTCAGCCGGTAACCCGGAAGCGCCGCAAGAAGTGCGGCGGCTACGGCCGGGATCAGCAGCACTCCTGCAAGCGCGTCGAATGTCATTGACGTTCCCCGCGAAAACGGTCGAGCGCCTGTACATCGACGGTGTCAAAACGTTCGCGTATGCGGAACAGGAAGATGCCGATGACGATGAAAGCAATCAACACGGAGAAGGCGACACTGATCTCGACCACAAGCGGCATTCCTTTTGCACCGGTGGCTGCCAGTACAAGACCGTTTTCCAGGGACATGAAACCGATGACCTGGCTGACGGCATTCCGGCGTGTCACCATCATCAACAATCCGAGAAGGACAACGGAGAGGGCAAATGCGAGATCCTCCCGTGCCAGCGGATCCGCCTCCGTAGTGACCCGCAACATCACCACCATGGACAGTGCAACAAGCCCCATGCCGAGCAGCATGGCCGGGCCGACACCGACGACTGTCTCGATCTCGCGGTGAATGCCAAGTCGGACGATGATCCGATGGAGCGCGATCGGAATGATGATCGCCTTGAATGCCAGCGCGATCATCGCCGTTACGTAGAGATGCGGTGCGCCCTGAACGAAGGCCTGCCAGGCGACGGATGCGGCCAGGACCATGGCATGTAATGCGAATATGTTGAGCAGGGCGTAGAGCCTGTCCTGATAAAGCTGCATGAAGCTCACGAGCACGAGCGAACCCGCGAGCATATGGGCGACATCGAATTGCAGTCCCCGCATCAGAAACTCCCGGACACGAATCGCAAAAGCGTTGCGAGCAGCGCCAGCATCAATGCCGCACCGAGAAATTCCGGCACGCGGAACACCCGCATTTTCGCGATCGACGTTTCGAATATCGCCAACAGGAAGCCGCCGCCGGCGAGTTTGGCGATGTAGGCTGCCATGCCGATTGCCACTGCCGCCGCGCCTGCGTTGGGTTCGGCCAGGCCCCACGGCACGAACAGGCAGCCGATGACAGACATGTAGAGGAGAAGCTTGAGCTCGGAGGCAAGATCGATGAGCGCAAGATGCCGTCCGGAGTATTCCAGAACCATCGCCTCGTGGACCATGGTGAGTTCGAGATGGGTGGCGGGATTGTCGATGGGGATACGTGCATTCTCGGCGATCGCGACCATGATCAGGGCCAGCATGGCAAGACCGAGCGAAGCACGCAGGCCAACGTCTCCCGAGGCCATGTAGGCCGCCATGGTGGACAGTTGCGTCGAACCGGCGATGAGGGCGAGCGTAAACATGATCATCAGCATCGCGGGTTCAGCGAGCGACGCGATCATGACTTCGCGGCTCGATCCGATGCCGCCGAAACTTGTGCCGACGTCCAGGCCCGCGAGCGCGAGGAAAAATCGGGCGCTGCCAAGCAAGGCAATCAGGGCAATCAGGTCTGCCGACCAGGAAAAAAGCAGCCCGCCCCGGAATGTCGGCACCAGCGACGCCGCGACCCACGTGCCGGCGAACACAATGTAGGGGATGACGCGGAACAGCCACGAAGCACTGTCAGCGAGGACGACCTCTTTTCGCAACAATCGAATCAGGTCGCGATATGGCTGCAGCAGAGGCGGCCCTTGCCGGCGCAAGAGACGTGCCTTGACCTTGCGGACGAAACCCGTAAGCAGCGGCGACAGCAGCAGGACCAGCAGCATCTGCACCGCTTGGAAGGCGAAATCGCGGATCACTGCCATATCGCAAGCACCGAGAGCAGCAGCACGAGCGCGGCGAACACCAGGGAGAGGTAACGCCGGATCGTGAGAAATTGCAGTACGTTCAGTCGTTCACTGGCGTAGCCGACAAAAGCGGCGATCGGCGCGTAGGCCATGTCCCAGATCAGGTCGCGCAACTGGACTGAAAGACGTGCGGGAACGGTCGCACCTGGCGGCGGCATTTGCCCGATCTCACGTGCGGCAAATACCGTGGTGCCGTAAACGCGGCGGATCGGCTGGGCAAAGCTGGACGCCGTGTACTGCGTGACAGGGCTGGGGTTCGGGTAGCCGCAGTCCCATGCCGGTCCGCGCCGCAATTTGTCGGACGCGAGTCGATGGATCGCGAAGGCCGCGATCGAGCCGGACAACGTCACGAAGATGAAGACCAATAAGCCGTTATATGAACTGCGGCTTTCCGCAATCGGAACGATGGTGAGCCAATCGAGGCCGGTCTGCCGCGGCATGTTCACGCCAACGAGCATCTTCGTTACCGGCCCCAGTGCGTCGATGAAGAGTCCCGGCAGAATTCCGGCCAGAAGGCAAAGGGCCGACAGGAAAAACATCGCGGCCAGTGAATTGCTGTCGGTCTCGCGGGCGTCCGCTGCCGCCGGCGTGCGGGGCCGCCCGAGGAAAGTTATTCCGAATGCTTTCACGAAGCAGGCGGCTGCAAGGGCGGCCGAAAGCGCCAGCAAGGCGCCCACAGCGGGCACGATAAATTTCAGCCCCCATGACGGCAGCTGCGGACTGAGCAAAATGGCCTGGAAAGTCAGCCATTCCGACACAAATCCGTTGAGCGGCGGCAGAGCCGAAATTGCGACGCAGCCGACGAGAAAGACAAACGCTGTCTGCGGCATCCGGTGAATGAGGCCACCGAGATGCTCCATGTCGCGCTCGCCGGTGGCGTTGAGTACCGCGCCGGCGCCGAAAAACAGGAGACTCTTGAAAACGGAGTGATTGAAAACGTGAAGCAGGCCGGCCGTGAGCGCCAGGGCTGCGGCGAAGGGCATGTCATGGGCCTTGAATGCAAGCGCAAGGCCAAGTCCGATGTAAATTATGCCGATGTTCTCGACAGTGTGATAGGCGAGCAGCCGCTTTAGATCGTGCTGCATGAGGGCATAGAGGACGCCCATGACCGCGGTTATTCCGCCCACCGCGAGCACCAGCATGCTCCACCACCAGGCCGGTGTGCCGAGCAGATCAAACACGATACGCACAAAGCCGTAAACGGCGACCTTGGTCATCACTCCGCTCATCAGGGCCGAGACGTGGCTTGGTGCGGCCGGATGCGCGAGGGGCAACCAGGCGTGCAACGGCACGACGCCGGCTTTCGATCCGGCGCCGAGGATCGACAAGACAAGCACCAATGCCGCAAGTCCCGCCGTGGGATGGGACGTTCGAATACTTTCAAAGACGTAGTCGCCGTTTGCGCCGGCAAGGAGGCCGAATGCGAGCAGCAGGGCAAGCGTGCCGAAGCCCGCCATCAGCAGATATACGTAACCGGCGTGGAGATTTTCGCGCTCGCGGTGATAGGCGACGACCAGCGCCCACGAGGAGAGCGACATGAATTCCCAGGATACAAGGAAGCTGAAAGCGTCGTCAGCGAGGACGACAAGGTTCATGGCAGCAAGATAGGCCGGGTAGAACGGCAATACGCGATCCGGTGCGCGTTCGTGCCGCCCATAGCCGAGTGCGAACAGGCTTGCGGTGGCTCCGCCAAGATTGACGACGAACAGAAAGAATGAAGACAGCGTGTCGATGGCGAAATGTGCGCCGAGCCAGGGAAGTCCGAGAGGGAGTACAATGCGGCCCGTAACCTCCTGGTCGAACAGGCTGAGCACGGCCAGCACCGAGATGATAAGCGTTACGACGAGGCTCGAGCCGTAGACAACCGAATTGCCCCGTGCCGAAGTGCCAAAGCAAATGGCGATCGGCGCAAGGGCAATCAGGACCGCCACGCAATAAAGTGCGTAAGTGGTCGTCATCGCGGGGCGCCCTTGAGCCGCACGCCGCGCCCTCCGCCGCTGCTCGTGGCGCCTTCGCCGATCAATTCGATACCGCCGGCAGCGAGTGCATCGACAAGCTTCATGAGAGAGTCAACGTTGCCCCTGACGACTCCGTCAGAGGCTTCCATCCGCTGGATTGTCGGAAGCGAGAGGCCCGAGCGCTGAGCCAACTCGCGCTGGTCTATGCCGAGCAGTGCCCGAGCGGCACGAAGTTGCCCCGCCGTGATCATGCGAAATAGGGGACTTATTCAGTCAAAGACATTAGCAATAAAGCTTTAGACTCCTAATATGATGTGTCAAGTATCAATTTATGCATACCTGCATCGGTACACAGACAGCGCGCCAGCCGGCAATCGGCCGCCAAAACCTGAAAAACCCGAGTAACCGATTTAGCGGTTACCAGACGTAAAGCCATCCCACCACGAAAACGACGGCAAGGCCAACCACCAGCATTGTCATCTGTCCGGCAACGCTGTTGAAGAAGCTGTTACGGCTTTCCTGCCCTGTTTGCATTGACATTGGCGGACCCTTTCGCTGCTTCGATTGTTTCGACGTGGCCGCACTGGGCGCATCGGAATGTCAGCAACTCGGCAAGCGGCCCGACCTTGGGCGAAACAAATACAAGTCTCATCAGCCCCTGGTTGCAGGAGCAGATGGGCGCTCGCGATGCTGTGAATTGTTCCGCTGCCTTGTCGACCATTTCTTATTATTTGATCACTTGGCGCGATATGAAACTAAGGGCCTTCCCTTAAGGAGGGCTGGACCATCAGACCCGTTGGCGACAATCCAGCAGCTGTAATCCATTCGTCTGAGGTCGTTGCCTGGAGCGACTTTGACCTGCGCGTGAGACGCTATATGCCGCCCACGCGGCCCTTGCCGCGGTAGGCCCGCCGCGCGACTATGGTTAACCAAAGGCGGCTGGAATGCTGAAAAGATTGACCGGTAAAGGGGGAGCGTATGAGTAGACTTTCAAAATTTGCATCGTTGGGCATCGCAGCCCTCGTTCTCTGTGGCGCCGGCGCGAGCGCGCCCGCAAAGGACAAGGTGAAGGTCGGATTCATCGGGCCACTCACCGGCGGTGTTTCGGTCAACGGAATCGGCGGACGGAATTCGGCCGATCTTGCGGTGCGGCTGCGCAATGCCGACCCGAAAGCAAAATATGAATACGAAATGGTCGTGCTTGACGACGAGTGCAAGCCGAACGTCGCGGTGCAGGTTGCGACCAAGATGGCGGCCGACAAGGACATCGTTGCTGCGGCGACGCACTACTGCTCGGCGACCGCCATCGCCACTGTCGACGTCTACCATAAATTCGGATTTCCGGTGATTGTCTGGGGTGCCGTGCTCCCCGACATCACCTACCGGAACAAGTACGACGAGGTCCACCGCGTCAATGGCACGATGATCAATCAGAACGACGCCAACGCCGAACTGATCTCAAGGCTTGGCTACAAAACCGTTGCGGTGATCCACGACACGACCGATTACGGCAAGGGACACAATGAGTATTTCAGCAAGGCGCTTGCCAGGATCGGCAAGGCCAAGATTGTCGGCACGTTTGGCGTGACCGCCGACCAGCAGGACTTCACGGCAGAGCTCACGAAAATCAAGGCGCTCAATCCGGAAGTCATCTATTTCGGCGGCCTGACCCCGATCGGCGTCCGTATCCGTTCGCAGATGGACAAGCTCGGGATCAAGGCGCTGTTTGACGGGACATCCGGCATCGTGTCCGATGCCTACATTCAGGGACTGGGGCCGCTGGCGGAAGGAACGCTGGCCTTCCGTGAGGGCGCGCCGACCGAGAAGCTTCCAGGCGGCAAGTTCTTCATGGAAAAATACAATGCGCAAAAATACGACAATCCGCCTGAGGCCTACGGTCCTTTCGCCTACGCCGCCATGGATATGATCCTCGACACGATCGAGAAAGTCGGGCCGGACCGCAAAAAGGTCATTGCGGATCTGGCGAACGTAAAGGATCGGGACTCGATTGTCGGGAAGATCACATTCGACGATCACGGGCAGAACACGGTGCCGGTCATCACCAAATATGTCGTTCAGGACGGAAAATTCGTTGAGTGGGCCGACAGCGACTATGCCCACGGCAAGCGGAAGCTGCCGGGGCAGAAGTAGTCCGGTGCAACCGGGGCCGCGCCAGGCGCGGCCCCATCACCTTTAACGCTTCAAAAGACGATCGGACATGGACGCGGGCCTGCTCGCTCAGTACGTCATGAATGGGCTGATGCTCGGCATGATGTACGCACTCGTGGCAGTCGGCTTCACGCTGTTTTTCGGCGTGCTCGACGTCATCAAGTTTTCTCACGGCGACGTGCTGACCGTCGGCGCCTTCACGGCGCTCGCGACCTACGTCGGCCTGCGGATGCTGGGTGTGAACTCGGATTGGTTCGATCTTGCAGCCATGCTTGTGACGGCAACTCTTGCGATGGCGCTTCTCGGCATGGCCATCGCCCGCTATCTCGTCATGCCGTTGCGGTCGGCGCCCGCGCTCAACACGCTTCTGATCACGCTGATGCTGGGTACCGTGCTGCGCGAGTCAATCCGGCTTTTCTATCCGCAGGGCGCCAATCCCAAGCCGTTTCCGGCGCTGCTCCCGCGCGCGTCCTTCGATTTCGGTGATTTCAACCTGCGGCTCGACAATGTCTTGATGCTGTCTGCGGGCGTGCTGGTGATTGTCGGCATCCAGTACCTGCTCAATCGCACGAAGCTTGGTCTTGCCATTCGTGCCGTCGCTCAGGACGAGGAAACCGCGCGGACGATGGGCATCAATTTTACCGCCGTCGTCCTGGTGACTTTTGCGCTTGGCTCCGGTCTCGCGGCATTCGCGGGCGTCATGAACGGCCTGTACTACAACGAGATCAACTTCGGGATCGGGCTTTATCTCGGCGTGGTCGGCTTTTCCGCAGCGATCATCGGCGGTCTCGGCAGCATCTATGGCGCCATTCTGGGCGGTTTCCTGTTTGCGGGCCTGCAGACGATCGGCACGGTGACGCTCCCGTTTGCCAGCGCATACAAGGACGTGTTTGCGTTTGCCGTTGTGATCGCCATCATGGCCTGGCGGCCGACCGGCCTGATCCGCGAAAAAATCAGTGAACGGGTCTAGGTCGATGGCCCGAAAAACGCACGCCACGCTCTGGCCCGGTGCGGCCGCCGTTGCGGTTGCGACCGCCTACCTTGTCGCGCTGCTCGGTGCCGAGAAGCAGGGATTGATCATCATCCTGCTTGCAGCCGGGATCGCAGTCGTGCTTGCAGCCGGCTGGTTCGGTTTGCTCGACAGAGTAAGCGCTTCGTTCACGGATCACGAGGATTCACTCGCCATTTGCGCTGTGATGGCGGCGTGCGTCGTCGCGGCGGTGTTTCACGACAACCATTTTGTGCTGCTGCTGGTCATAACCGTGCTTCTGTACTCGGTTGCGACGCTCGGCCTGAACATCCAGTTCGGCTATGCCGGCGTGCTGAATTTCGCCGGCGCGTCCTTCTTCGGGATCGGCGCCTACACGTCGGCCGTCCTGAACATGTACACGGCCGTGCCGCACCTGCTCGTTCTCCTGATCGGGGGCCTGCTGGCGGCGGTGGCAGGGTCGCTTCTGCTGCTGCCGGTGCTGCGCACGCGCGGGCACTACGCTGCCGTCGTGACGATCGCGTTCGCGCTCCTGTTCAAGACGTTTCTCGAGGTGAACGATGTTCTCGGCGGGCCGCAAGGGATGCAGGTCAAGGGCATGCGAATTCTCGGCTGGTCGTTCAACGACAATATCAACATCGGGCCCATCGCGCTGTCCTTCTACGTCAACTATTTTGTGCTGGGTCTGCTGCTTCTCATCGGCGCCTTTGTCCTGGTGCGGCGTCTTGAACGCTCATGGATCGGGCTCAACCTCGATGCGTTACGCCTCGACGAGACCGCCGCAAGCTGTTTCGGGATCGACATCGTACGCTGGAAAATCACGGCATTCCTGATCGGAAATTTTCTTATCGGAATGGCCGGCGCGCTTTTCGGCATGGTCGGCGGGTTTGTCGCCCCCAACAATTATACCTTTGCCGATTCGCTTATCCTGGTATCCATCCTTCTGCTTGGAGGCATCGGCAATCCCTGGGGGCTTCTGGTCGCGACGATCATCGTCGTGGTCGTGCCGGAAAAGCTGCAGACGATCCAGGAATACCGGTTTTTGCTTTACGCGCTGATGGTCATTGCGGTCCTGCTGTTCCGGCCTGAAGGGTTGCTGCCGCGGCCGGTGCGGCGTTATTTCCCGGGATGGCGCCCATGAGCGTTCTGCTTGAGGCCCGCGGCCTGTCCAAGCACTTCGGCGGCGTGCAGGCCCTCGACGGCCTCGACCTCGCGGTCGCACCGAACGAAATTCTCGGCCTTATCGGCCCCAACGGTTCCGGCAAGACCACCTTTTTCAACGTGGTCACCGGGATATATGCAGCCGATTCCGGAAACGTCGTTTTTGACGGGCGCGACGTCACCAATGCCAGCGCGCGGGCCGTCTACGAAGCCGGTATTTCGCGGACGTTCCAGCGGTCGCGGCTGTCTCTGCCACTGTCGATTTTCGACAACATCATGATCGGCAACCACAAGCGACTGAACCAGGGCCTTTGGTTCAACCTCGTCAAACGCGGCGACTTCAGGCGCGAATTTGAGCGCAGCTACGCAGACGCGCGGGCTTTGCTGGAGGTATTTGAGCCGGGCCTCGCCGGACGCATGTTCGAGCCAGTCGCGGGCCTGCCCATGATCGACCGGCGCCGGATCGAGATTTGCCGCGCCCTGATCAACGCCCCGAAGCTGCTGCTGCTCGACGAGCCGTCGGCGGGGATGACGCACGATGAGACCGCGGAACTCATGAACGATATTTTGCTGGTGCGGACCCGCAACAAGGATCTGACGATCATCATCGTCGAGCATGAGATGGGCGTGATCGAGCGCATCACCGACCGCTGTGTCGTGCTCAATTTCGGGCGCAAGATTGCCGAAGGTCCCTACCGCGCGGTCGCGGCGGATGCGCAGGTTCAGGAAGCCTATCTCGGGGCGGCATGATGGCGGCGATCCTTGAAATCGACGGCGTCTACACGGCCTATGACAAGGCCGACGTGCTGCAGGGCGTTTCGCTGAAGGTCGAGACCGGGCAGATCACATGCCTGCTCGGGTCGAACGGTTCCGGCAAGACGACGCTCGTGCGCTCGATCCTCGGGTTGACGCCTCCGCGCGCCGGCCGCATCGTGTTCGGTGGCATCGATATTACCCGGCTGCCGACGCACAAGATCATCGCGGCGGGCATTGCCTGCATCCCGGAGGGACGCAAGGTCTTTCCGAAACTCAGTGTCGAGGAAAACCTGCGCGTGGGGGCCTATCAGGAGCGCTCGGAAAAGGCGACGGCGGCGCGGCTCGGCGAGATCTTTGAGATTTTCCCGCGGCTCGCGGAGCGCCGCACCCAGCTCGCCGGCACGATGTCGGGCGGCGAACAGGCGATGATATCGATCGGCCGCGGCCTGATGTGCGCGCCGAAGCTGCTTCTGATCGACGAACCCTCGCTCGGGCTTTCGCCGCGGCTGGTCAAGGAAAACTTCAACATCATTCGCAGGATCAGCGAGCGTGGCATTACGGTGCTGCTGGTGGAGCAGAACGTGCATCAGACGCTCGCCATCTCGCACTTCGGCTTTGTCCTGTCGAAAGGGCGCGTCGCGGCGAGCGGTCGTCCGGCCGAGCTCGCGAAGCAGCCGGAGGTTCAGGACGCATATTTTGGCTAGGCCATGAAATCATCCGTCGAACTGACCCGGGACCTCGTCCGCTTCAACACCATCAATCCGCCCGGCGCCGAGCGCGCCTGTGCCGAAGCGCTCGCCGGCCCGCTGGAGAATGCGGGCTTTGCCGTTGACACGATCCCGTTCGGCGAGGGCCGGGCGCAGCTCGTCGCCCGTATCGGCGGCAGTCCTGAGAGGCCGCCAATCGCCTTCACCGGGCACCTCGATACGGTTCCGCTCGGGGCGCAGCCGTGGTCGGTCGACCCGCACGCCGCAGAAATCGCCGACGGCCGGCTCTACGGCCGCGGATCGTCGGACATGAAGAGCGGCGTGGCGGCCTTTGTGACAGTCTGCCTGGAATTGGCAGGAAAGCTCGCCGGCACACCCGGCGTGGTCCTGATCATCACGGCGGGCGAGGAGACCGGCTGCACCGGGGCGGCGGCGCTTGCCGGCGGGGCGAAGGGGCTGCCGCAGGCCGGGGCGCTCGTCGTCGCTGAGCCGACCGGCAACCGCCCGCTCGCCGGGCACAAGGGGGCGCTCTGGCTCGATGCCGTGACGAGAGGGGTGACGGCACACGGATCGATGCCGGACAAGGGCATCAATGCGGTCTACAAGGCGGCGCGCGCGGTGACGGCACTGCAGGATTTCGATTTCAATGTCGCGCGACACGATGTGCTCGGAGCGCCGACGCTCAATGTCGGCACCATCGCCGGCGGCCTCAACATCAATTCCGTCCCCGACCGTGCGGCGATCGGCATCGATATCCGCACCATCCCGGGACAAAACCATGCAGGAATCCGCGATCAGCTTGCGAGCTATCTCGGGGCCGATGTCGAGCTTGGCACCAGGCTCGATGCGCAGAGCGTTTGGACCAGTCCTGACGATGCCTGGATCGGGACAGTCGTACGGATTGCGCGGGAGATTGCCGGAGTTGGCGGCGAAGTCGGCGCGGCGCCATATTTTACCGACGCTTCGATCCTGACCCCGGCAATGGGCGGGCCGCCGACGGCGATCATCGGGCCGGGAGAGCTCGAGCTTGCCCACCAGACCGACGAGTATTGCCTCGTGTCACGCATCGAGCAGGCCACCGAGATCTATTCGGCGATCATCCGCGACTGGTGCGCGCTTTAGCGCTTCGCCGGCGGCAGATGTTTTTCGGCCTCGCGCGCGGCATCTTCCATTGTCATGAACGCCGCGCCTTCCTTGCCAAGCCTGTCGACCAGGTCTTCCAGCGCCAGCATGCGGTAACCCCGGCCGATCACATAAGGATGCATGGTGTAGGTCAGAACGCCCCAGTCGACGGTCTTTTTCATGTAGAGGAATTCGTCGAGCCAGTTCTGCAGCACCGCGCGTGCCGGCTGCATCCCGGCGAGGATGGTCGTCTCGGTGCGGACGAATTCGAAGTGCGGATAGTCGTCGAGCGACCAGCTGATCGGCATTTCCACAAGGTCCGTCTCGGCTCCAAAATGAAACGGCTCGCCGGGCCTGCCAGCGTCGCCGCGCCGTGCGCGATAGGGCAGGTAGTCGGCGCCCATCAGGCTTGAATCGTAGAGGAAGCCGTGAGCCAGCAGCAGATCGATCGTGTGTTCGCTCAAATCCCACGACGGCGATCGATAGCCGCGTGCCTTTTTCCCGGTCAGGCGAACAATCGCGTTATTGGCACGCACGAGGTCCGCTTCCTCCTCTTCGCGTGACTGCTTCGCCGGCGGAATGTGGGCCCAACTGTGGTGCGCGATCTCGTGCCCGCCCGCGACGACCGCTTCGCATTCGCGCGGCCAACTTTCAATCGTGAATCCCGGAATGAACCAGGTCGCCTTGATGCTACGCGCTGCGAGGAAGTCGATGATGCGCCGCGATGCCATCGCGCCAAATTCACCGCGCGACAGCGGAGTCGGTGTTGTCATGCCGCGCGCGATGAAACCGGACTGGGTGTCGAAATCGAATGTCAGGCAGACGATGTGGCGGGGCATGGCATTGTCACCGTATGGCCTCGCCGACGATACTGGCGCTGGCGCGACATGATAGGAAGGCGGACAGGAGGGTCAAGGTTTTGGCGATCAGGGAAATCGGAATCATCGTCAACGGTGCGACCGGGCGCATCGCATCAACGCAGCATCTGGCGAACGCGCTGTTACCGATCCGCGCGGAGGGCGGACTGAGTGTCGGAAACGACCGCATCGTGCCGCATCTGTTTCTTGCCGGCCGCGATGACGAACGCCTTGCCGCAGTCGCGCGCGACAACGGAATCGATGGCTGGACGACGAATCTCGATGCGGTCCTGTCGGATTCGCGATTTTCCGTCTTCTTCGATGCGGCGGCAACGAAACAGCGGGTGCCGACGCTGATGAAAGCGATCGCCGCCGGCAAGCATATTTACAGCGAAAAGCCGGTGGCGCTGTCCGTCGCGGAAGGTATGGCGCTTCTGGCTGCAGCGCGTGCGCGCAATCTCAGGCATGGTGCGGTCGAGGACAAGATCTTCCTGCCGGGGCTGCTGAAACTCAACCGCCTCGCCGAGCAGGAATTCTTCGGTCGCGTCACCGGATTTCGTCTCGATTTCGGCTGGTGGGTGTTCGACGGATTCGAACGCAAGAGCCAGAGGCCGAGCTGGAACTACCGGCAGGCCAGCGCCGGCGGTCTCACCATCGATATGTTTCCGCATTGGCGGTACGTCATCGAGAGCATTCTCGGCCCGATCCGCCGGGTGGTGGCGGCAACTGCAACGGCGGTTCCACAGCGTGCGGACGAAGCGGGTGTCCGCTACGACGTCGACGTCGATGACACCTCGCTGACGTTGGTGGAGCTGCAAAATGGCGCAGTCGGCACGATCGTCTGCTCCTGGGCAACGCGGGTGCGCCGCGATGATCTGCTGACATTCCAGGTTGACGGCACCCGCGGCTCGGCGGTGGCCGGCCTGCACCGGTGCTGGGCGCAAAGTGCGGGCGATACGCCGGATATTCGCCACATCAATCCGATGGCCGACATCGGTTTCGATTATCGACGGGACTGGAAGGAGGTTCCGGGCCCGGCTGCCCATGCAAATCCCTATCGTGTCGGATGGGAGCGGTTTCTCAGGCATATCGTTGCCGGCGAGCCCCTGATGAGCGATCTGTCGGCCGGTATCCGCGATGTGAAGCTGGTCGAGGCCTGCTATCGCAGCGCGGCCGAGGGGCGGTGGATCACCCTTGATGATGCATGACCGTCGCGTCAGCGGTGCAGACAGGAGTAGACCCTGACGAGATCGCGCGCCGATGCGGGGACCGCGCGAACCGCCTTGGCGTTTTCCGTCGCGGTTTCACAGGACAGCCAGAAATAATTTCCGGCAGGATCGACGACAATCCGCCCCGGTTTGAAATCCGACACGATGATCGACAGGTATTCGACCGTCGAGAACCAGCTGAGCTGATTGAGCTCGGGTGAGATCCGTTGCGATGAGACGAAGCGCGGATCGCCGAGCGCGGGATCGGAGGCGCTGCCCAGCGCGAGCGCGCGCACTGCGGCTTTGTACGCGGTCCAGTGCGTGACGAATTTGGCGGTCTGAACAACGTGAATGGCCGTGACAAGAACAACCGCGCCGATAGAGGCGCGGATCGCGGCCGCACTGCCAAGGCATTCCGCGATTTTTGACAGTCGCAGAAATAGGGGTGAGCCGGCGCCCGACCGTATTGCGTGGAAAGCGGCAAGGACACCGAAGACCGGCGTGATGGCGACCAGCAACGTGCGGAGATAATAGCGGTTGCTGGCGTGAACCCACCCGTTGAATTGCAGCCAATAAATCAGCAGAGCCACCGCAGCGGCGGCCGTTGCCGCGAACAACGCCGTTTCCGCGGCCATGATCCGGGAAAGCGCCAGAAAAAGGAGGCCGTAACCGGTGATAACGACGGCCAGCAGAATGACGATATTGACCTGGAAAATCGCCGGGTCGAAAAAGCTAAACCCGGCCCTGACAAGTACGTCGGCGAAGTAGTCGTCGGGCGGATAAGCCACGTTGACGGCGGCCCACAGCGCGATCGTGCCAAGCGAAACGATAGCCCCGCGCGCGAACAACGGATGGTGCCGGCCGTGCAGGGCAAGCGTTGCAACGATCACACATGCAAGGACCAGACCGCCTGGATGCGTCAGGGCCAACGCTGCCATCGCGACCGACAGGACGGCCGCTCCGGGGACGCTCTGGCGTGCGTAGTGGGCCAACGCGAGCGTCGGCCAGAACAGTGCATGCGCCATCCACATCTCGGTCGGAAACCCGAACACCAATGGACAGAGCAGGGCAGTCGACCCGCAGGCAAAACCGAAAATGGCGCGGTTGCGCGACCGGTCGGCGATGAAGGTCCAGGCGAGGCCGATCAGCGGCGCGGCATTGAAAAGAAGACCGTAGACGACGATCCCATCATGTGGACGTCCGGTCAGCCCCACATAGGTTTCCGCCGGCCAAAGGCTGAGGAAAAAAACCGACATCCGGTTCGCAACATTGTGCCAGTGGAATGCCCATACGTCCTGGACCGCGACCGCATAGGAAAACATCGAGCCGTCCGCATAGAGCTGGAGCTCGTAAATCGGCGCGATGACGACAAAAGCGAGCGACCAGCCGAGGCCGCCGGCGACAATCAGGCTGCGCAGAAGCGTCGCCTCCCGGGATGTCGCCAATCGTGGCGCGGCCTGCATTGTCAGCCGCGCGAAAGCTGTCGGCGTTCCAGAAGCTGCTTGAGGACGCGTCCCGCCGCTTCGGTGACCTTTCCCAGGAGCTGTTCGCCGAATTCCGCCGATGCAGACTTTGCGTCGCCTATGACGCCTTTGTCGGCGATATCCTTTTCGTTCGTCGTCCACGGCCAGCTCACGGCCTGATCGAGAATGATGCTGCGCGCGGCATCCGCGCGGGCCGCGACCTGCGGTTGTTCGATCTGGTCCGCACGAACGAGTTGCGGCGCGGCCGCCAGCATCAGCGACGTTTCCACCTTGCCCCCGTGAATTTCCGGAATCGAAGACGCCGCATGAATCTCGGCTCCGGTGGTAGGGTGCAATATGCAGACATTGAGCCCGAAATCGCCGCGCAGATCCTGGGCCAATGCTTCCAGAATGCCCCGATTACCTCCATGCCCGTTGATCACAACAAGATTGCGGGTGGGCAGGCTGCGGCTGATTTCGCGTCCGAGATCGCGAATCAACCCCGTCATGCCCTCGATCGATAATGACAGCGTCCCGGGCGCCCATTCGTGCTCGCGTGCAAGACTGACAGCCACTGTCGGCAGTTGCCAAAGATCATAGGTCTCGCCCCAGCGGGCAATAATGCGCCGGGTGAAGGCCTCGGCCAGGACGACGTCCGTGTTGAGCGGCAAGTGCGGTCCGTGCTGCTCGATAGAGCCGATTGGCAGGCACAGAATTGAATTCGTCTGCAGGCGTTTGGATATGTCGAGGTACGTGAGTTCGCCGAGAAAACGGTTCGACACGTGTTGTGACATGGCCGGGGTCAGCTCTTTGAACCGCAAGGGGCGGCGCCCGCCGACGACGATACCAGCGCGGCGCCACGTTGCCAGTGGGCAGTCTGGCCGATGTGCCTAGGATGGCTCGGCGAGCGAAGCCGTAAGGTGATCGAGCCGGTGGCCGGCGCGCGCCGCTTTTGCAGCCAGATAGCGCCGGTTGTCCGCATTTATTGGCGCCTCGAGAGGCATCCGGCTGACGATTTCGATGCCGCCCTTGGCCAGGCCGTCGAGCTTGGCGGGATTGTTGGTCAGCAAGACAATGCGGGTACAGTTGAGCATGTGCAGCATGCGTGCAGCGATGCCGTAGTCGCGCTCATCGTCATCGAAGCCAAGCGTCGTATTGGCATCGACGGTGTCGAGACCGTCATCCTGCAGCTGGTATGTGCGCATCTTGTTGGCCAGCCCGACGCCGCGCCCTTCCTGCGCAAGATAAAGAACGACGCCGCCACCGAGATTTTCAAGGCGTCTCAGGGCCAGTTGCAGCTGATCGCCGCAATCGCAGCGCCGCGAGCCAAACACGTCGCCGGTCAGGCAAGCGGAATGGAGCCGAACGGGAACGGCGTTTGTGAAATCAGGTTTGCCAACGACGATCGCAGTCGAGTTGCCGCCGAGCGCGTCGCGAAACACCACGAAGCGGGCCGGCGTACCGGAGTCCAGCGGGACCGAAGCCTCGCTGACCAGGGTCAACGATTGAATTGCTTCGCCGGCGAAACGCTCGACTGCCTCCGCATCGACGGAGATGATGTCGATACCGCGCGGCAGGGCCTCAGCGGGAGTTTCGGCGGCCAGTACCGCGGGCAGTCCCTGTGACAGCTTTGCCAGTTGGATCGCGGCCGCTGCGGCAGGCCCGGCCTGTGTTGCCGCCGGAATTCGATCACACGATGCATCGCCGACAAGAGATTCGATCGAGGCGACGTCGTCCTGCGGTGAGAGCAGCAGTGCCATCGGTGTCCGGGCGTCAAGGCCGAGTGCGATCGCCCGCCGCGCCGTTACGATGAGCCTGGGCGCATGCGGGGCACACAGCGCCGCAAATTCCTTCAGCCGAAGCTTGTCGAGGCCCTCGACGGGCAGCGCGAGAAGCACTTCGGTTTGTGCCGTGATGAGGACCGGGCGACGACCGTGAAATTCGGCGAGGCCGCGGCTGACGCTGACGTGACCTTTGCTGCCAAATAATACCGGGCTTACGCCAGTGCGTACTGAATGCATTCCGAGACTGTCCGTTTTTGAACGCCCGCCAATGTAGGAACACCGCGTGCTGTGCCACCATTCCGGTCGCAAACAAGCCAAATTTGTGTCAGCCTGTCGGCGCCCGCATCTTTCATTAACGCAGTGGGCGTGCTTTTAGCTGCTATGCCATTAAGAAATTTTCCCCATAACCCAGAACGCGGGATCGGCAGCGGATCGTCCGATCCATGGTTACAGTTTAGCAATATTTTTCGGGAAGGTGACCAGCCCTTGCCACAGCCTTGGCGCGAAATTTTTGGTCCACTTCGCCAGGGGCTGGTCGACGATCTCATGGTGGTAGGCCAGATAGGTCAATCACTCGACGGCCGCATTGCGACAGAATCGGGGCACTCGAGGTATATCAACGGCCCCGCAGGTCTTGCCCACCTGCATCGGTTACGGGCTCTCGTCGATGCGGTCGTGATCGGGGTCGGTACCGCAATAGCCGACGACCCCCAACTGACGGTGCGCCGGGTTGCCGGACCACAGCCTGCGCGCGTGGTCATCGACCCAAAAGGCCGCCTTGCCGGCAATGCCAAAGTGTTCGGTGAGGACGGGGTCCGTCGCATTCTGGTCACGGCGGATGGCGCGTCCGCGCGCCCGCCTAGCGGAGTGGAGCTTCTTCAGCTGCCGCTCGCCGATGGGCACCTTTCACCTGCAGCCATCCTGCGCGCGCTGTCTGCCATTGGTATGCGCCGCATATTGATCGAGGGAGGCGCCAATACGGTATCGCGCTTTATTGCGGCCGGCTGTCTTGACCGCCTGCACGTCATGGTCGCGCCGATTATTCTCGGGGCGGGGCGTGCCGGCATTGCGTTGCCACCGATAGAGCGCGCCGATCAGGCCATGCGCGTGCGTGTGTATACGCACCGCATTGAGGATGAAATGCTTTTCGATTGCGATCTTTCCTCTCAACGGGTCCCGGTTGGAGCCGCAAAGAAATCGACATGACCGACTCGCATGGATGACGTGCCGGCAGCGACGTGGGCGCGCCGGCGCTTCAACCACGATGCTGCCTCATTGAGCGACACAGCGCCGACCTCCTGCGCTGCGCCGGCCCAGCCGGCAAATATCTCGGTTTGTATGTCGCGGTCGCTTGGTCCCATCGCCCAATCAGACGATCGGCGGGTCACGGCGTAAGCAAGGCGCTCGAATCTGTCGACTGCATAGCCGGCGGCGCCTGGGCCGAGCGCCGCGCCGAATCCCTTGTCGGTCGTCTGGTGCTTGTTGACGGCAGCGATGATCGCTGCGTCGCCCGGATCGCGTGGAGAGATATCGACGCGCCCATCGTAAGTCAGTGCGGCGTAGATAGGAATCGCCCGTGCGGCAATCTCCGTCACCAGACGATCAAGCCAGTCCCTGGAAACCAGATCCAGGAATGCTGACGTCGTCACCAGGTCTACCGGGCCATCGAGCGCAGCTTCGAGGTCGCGGTTGAGGTCGACGGGGACGGCCGTGATCGTCACACCATCCGCAAGTGGCATTGCTTTGGCGCGCGCAAGGAGGCCGAGATCGTTATCGGCAAGTCGCCAATTCTGTCGTCTGGGCAGATGCTCCGAAAGTGCCCGCACGGTCGAGCCGGTGCCACAGGCAAGGTCGACGACCTGAACCGAAGGCAGCGCGGCGAGTGCGGTCGCGACGGCTGCCACAACCTCGCCATTGCGCGCGCGCCGATCATATGGCTCCCGAAGGGCAAGCCAGTCCGCCGAAAAGCTCATGCGAGCCTCTCGAGTGCGTCCGACAGGATCCTTGCGGAGTCCTGCCAGCTGGGAAGTTTGCCTGCTGCCGCGCGCGCTGCTGAAGCAAGGCGACTGCGTTCCTCGGCGCTGCCGATGACGCGCCGTAAAGCCCGCGCAAGCGCGGGCACATCATCCGGCGCGACAAGAATGCCGGCATCTGACGGCACTGTATCGGGAATGGCGCCCGCCCGCGTGCCGATCACGGGCAGGCCGTAGGCAATCGCTTCGCTGTAGGCCATCCCATAGCCTTCAAATCGCGACGCGAGGGCAAAAATGTCGGCCTCTGCGTACAATTCGGCAAGCCGCTGCGAGGATACTGCGCCGGGCATCGTGACGCGCCCACCGAGCTTGAGCCGCGCAATGTCGGCATCAAGCTGGGCTGCAACCTTCGCATCGCGGTTCCGATCGCCTGCAATCGTCAGAAGCCACGGCAGATCGGCAAGCGTAGCGAGGGCGGCAACAAGGACATCAAAGCCCTTGCGACGGACGACGGCGCCGACTGAAAGAATCCGTACGCTTCCGTCTCGGCTGCCTGATGCGAATGCGACGACGTCATTTCCCGGCCGCACCACAGTGATCTTGTCCTCCGGAACGGCGTAGTCGGCAATGAGCTGCGTCGCGATCGCCTGGCTGGTGACCACCACGTGTCTGCTGGCGGCCAACGCGGCTTTTTCGCTTGCGCGCAGGATGTCCGATTGCGCCGGCGTGAGGCCTGTCTCCAACGCAAGCGGGTGGTGGACCAGCGCGATCAGAAGATGATTTGCGCGCAGCCGCCGCGCCGCCTCCGGCAGCGCGCCGAGGGCAAGCCCGTCGACGACAATGGGACAGCCCTCGGACGCCATCAGCAGCAGAGCCTCGGCCGCGGCGCGATCATCTTTCGCGGGCCACGGAAAATTTCTGCCGAGGTTGATGAGATCAACCGTCCAGCCGAGCGTCTCGAGCTCCGCGATCATTCGGCGGTCGTAAGCATAGCCGCCGGTTGGCGTCGAAAGGTCGCCAGGTACGGCGAAAGCGAGCCGCTTCACCACAAATTGGCCTCGTACGAGGCACGCGCCACATGGGATTCGGCGAGCGTGACCCGGATGGTTTTAAGGTCTCGGCCGGCACGGCCGAGCTTGTCCGCGCGCGCAGCCTTTGCCAGCTGATCGAAAATGTATTTCGTGAGAAATTCCGTGGTGGTGTTCACGCCCTTGAACTCGGACAGCTCGTCGAGATTTCGGTAGTTCAGGGGCGATAGCGCCGCCCTGAGTGCCTCGTGCGCGCGCCCGATATCGATGACGACTCCGTTTGGGTCGAGCGTCTCGGCAAAAAATGCGGCATCGACGACGAACGTTGCGCCATGCAGCGCCTGCGCCGGCCCGAACAAGGCCCCGCGAAACGAATGAGCAATCATGATGTGGTCACGTACTTCGACGGAAAACAAAGGTTCCCCCTAGTCGTAGGAAATGAGCTGAGCAATGGCACCGGCATTGTGATCGAGCAACCCCGGGAGACGCGACGGCAAGTCGGCAAAGCGTACGGCCGGTGCGATAAGGGCGTCGAGACGTGGGTCTGCGAGCAAATTGAGGGCGGCGCCGAGCCGCCGGGCGTGAGTCCAGCGGGAGCGATGCGATGATGCGACCTTGCCGACCTGGCTCGATATAAGGCGCAGCCGGCGGCTGTGGAAACTGCCGCCCAGTACTGCGGGAACGGATCCCTCGCCATACCAGCTTAATTCAATGACCGTCGCTTCGTCTCCTCCGAGCGCAATGGCCGAATTGAGTCCGGCAGCGGTCCCGCTCGCGTGGAATACGACATCGCAATCGCCCTTGGCGTCATCGGGCTTTGCAAAGCCAACGCCTAGTTGCCGTGCCACGTCCGCGCGTCCGGCATTGATATCGACCAACGTCACTTCCGCTCCGGGAAGACACCCGCACAGGAATGCAACCATGGCACCCACGGCGCCGGCTCCGACAACCGCAATGCGATCCGCCGCGGACGGCGCGGCGTCCCACATGGCATTGAGCGCCGTCTCCATATTGGCTGCCAGGACGGCGCGTTGCGGCGGGACAGTCTTGGGCAACGGCACGACGGCATCCTGCGAAATGTTGAAACGGGTCTGATGCGGGTGAAGGGCAAAAACCTTGCGGCCGGCGAGTTCAACCGGACCTTCCTCGATTTCGCCCACGGTCGCGTAGCCGTATTTCACCGGAAACGGAAAGTTGCCCGCCATGAACGGTGCACGCATTCGTTCGAACTCGCTCGCAGGAACGCGCCCACCGAGGACGAGCGCCTCGGTGCCGCGGCTCAGCGCGCCAAAGAGCGCACGCACGCGCACCTCGTCAGGCCGCGGCGGCAACAGGGCTTCCTGCCGGATTTCCGCGTTTCCGCGGGCCGTATACCAGAGCGCCTCGGCCGCCTTGGTCGCGCCTTCCTTGGTCACTATCGCCACGCTCCCGGTTGGACTATTGAATTCATTTGCGTGTTATATCATCAGGTTCGCACGGCCCGTCGGGGAATAGAAGTCATTAGCCGCGTGTTGGAACGATCGCCTTCGCAATCGGTAAATGCTCGAATCGCCGGAGCCTTCATGACCTGGCGCCGCGCTCTCTTTGCCTTCCTGTTTGCGCTGACCATGGTGGCGACGCTCGTGCTTGCGGCGCTGGCGCTCTCGCCCGGCGGGCTGAGCGCAATCGACGTCATTCTGCTCGTGCTTTTCGCGATCACGCTGCCGTGGATGGTGGCAGGCCTGTGGAATGCCGTGATCGGTTTTCTGATCATGCGGTTTTCACGCGATCCGGTTGCGGCCGTCGTTCCCGATGCGGCGCTGACCCGGGGTGACGAGCCGGTCACGGCGTCGACCGCCATCGTCTTATGCATCCGCAACGAGTTGCCCGAGCGTATCGTCCGTAACCTTGAGCCGATGCTGGCCGGCCTGGATGCTTCCGGCTTTGGTCGTTGCTTCCACTTGTATGTGCTGAGCGATACTGACGACCCATCGATTGCGGCGTCGGAAGAACAGCGCATCGGAACGCTCAGGCAGCGCTGGGATGGCCGTGTCGCCATCACCTATCGTCGGCGTGCGGCCAATATCGGATACAAGGCCGGAAATATCCGCGATTTCTGCGAACGCTGGGGCGGCAATCATGAATTCGCGGTCACGCTTGATGCCGACAGTTTCATGACAGCGGACGCAATCCTGCGCCTCGTTCGCCTCATGCAGGCCAATCCGCGGCTTGGAATCCTGCAGGGGCTCGTCGTCGGCATGCCGTCAACGAGCGCCTTCGCGCGCATCTTCCAGTTCGGGATGCGGCTTGGCATGCGCTCCTACACGATCGGCAGCGCCTGGTGGCAGGGGGATTGCGGACCGTACTGGGGGCACAACGCGGCACTGCGCCTGGCGCCGTTTATCGCGCACTGTGCGCTGCCGACACTGCCGAACGACGGAACTCAGGCTCGTCATATTCTCAGCCACGATCAAATCGAGGCGGCGCTGATGCGCGCCGCAGGTTATGAAGTTCGTGTCCTTCCGGAAGAGAACCTCGGCTGGGAGGAGAATCCGCCCACGCTCCTGGAATTCATCCGGCGGGATCTGCGCTGGTGCCAGGGAAACATGCAGTATTGGCGCTTTCTGCTGATGCCGGGATTGCGGCCCGTCAGCCGCTATCAGCTTGCCCTCGCAATCATGATGTTTATCGGTTCGCCGGCATGGATGGGAATGCTGGTGCTGGCTGCGGCATCGATTGCTTTGGCGGATGCGCCCGGCGATTTCATCCGCGGCGACCTCGGCATCCCGTTGTTCGCCTGGGTGCTCGTAATGTGGTTCTCACCAAAAATAGCGAGTGCGGTCGACGTATTTCTGCGTCGCGAGCAGCGGCGCGACTTTGGCGGGACGGCAAGATTTGCGGTCAATTGCTGCGTCGAGACCGTTTATTCCGTTTTGCTTTGCCCCATTCTGTGGTTCGGCCACACAATCTTTCTCACCGGCCTGCTTTTCGGCCGCGAAATCGGGTGGATCGGGCAGACACGGGACGACCACAAGGTCCCGTTCGTCCTGGCGCTTCGCAGCCTCTGGCCGCATACGCTGCTCGGGGTTACCACTCTTCTTGTCCTGGCGATGACCGAGCCGGCGGCAATTCCCTACGTCCTTTTCCTCGCGGGAGGCCCGGCCGTTTCAATTCCCTTTGCCATGGTGACCGCGTGGCCTCGCGTCGGTGCGTTCTTCGCGCGCGCCGGGGTCGGTCGGCTGCCCGAGGAAACCGCGCCCCCGCCGGCATTGCGGGCCCTGGCTTTGCCTGCAGTCGAAAGCAAGGCGCCGCTGCCCTCGCTCAGCCCGGTCTGACGCCGTGTTGCAGATCCTGAAGACCACGAGCGGCGTTATCCGGTCGCTGCGTATCTACTACGGCCAACGCGGCCATGCGTCCGCCATGGACCGCCTCTATGGTCAGTTCATCAATCGCGGGGATCTCGTATTCGATATCGGCTCGCATGTCGGCGACCGGGTGGCATCGTTTTGCAGGCTGGGCGCGCGTGTCGTTGCGGTGGAGCCTCAGCCCGCGATGGTCGCGGTGCTCAGGCTGCTTTACGGCCGCAATCCGGCGGTGGCTATCGAGCCGATAGCGGTGGGTCGTGAGGCCGGTTCCGCAAGAATCATGATCAATCCCGGCAATCCAACGGTTTCGACCGCGTCGCAGGACTTCATCACTGCTGCCCGCGATGCGCCGGGCTGGGAGAAGCAGCGTTGGACAAGAACCGTCGATGTGGCCATGACGACGCTCGATGCGCTTATTGAGAAGCATGGAAAACCGGCCTTTATGAAAATTGACGTTGAGGGGTTCGAGGCCGAAGTCCTTGCTGGTCTTGCGGAGCCGGTGAGGGCGATATCGTTTGAGTTCACGACCATCCAGCGGGAGGTCGCCCGCACATGCATCGAACGTTGCCTTGCACTCGGGTACGGACGTTTCAATGCCGCGCTTGGAGAGAGTCAGAGTCTGACGCACGAGAGCTGGATCGGCGGTGACGCGATTGCGAATTGGCTGGCGGCGCTGCCGCACGCGGCCAATTCCGGGGATATCTATGCAAGGCTCCCGTGAGGTTACGCAACGGACGAATTTCAGCCGCATGGTTGCCGTTGCTTTGGCCGCTGCGGGATTCGGCCTGACGCTCGCGATCTTCTACCCCGGCATCATGACGTATGATGCCAAATTCGTTTACGAGGATATCGCCAAGCATCATCTCGGTGACTGGCAGTCACCGGCGATGACGGTGCTGTGGGCTGTCATCGATCCGATCGCCCCCGGTTCGGGCAGCATGTTTCTGCTCATTGCCGGAGCCTATTGGCTGAGCTTTGGTCTGCTCGGCTCCACGCTTGCACCACGCTCAATCCGGCTCGCCGCGCTGCCGCCCGTCCTGGCACTGATTCCGCCGGCTTTTGTTTTCGTCGGCGTGCTGTGGCGTGACGTCCTATTTGCGGTCACGTGGCTTCTGGCCGGCGTCCTGACTTTCGCCACCGTGGCGCGCCCGCCACGGATACGAGCATCCTGGCAGGTTTTGGCGCTGGCGCTCTGCGGCCTCGGCGTTCTGTTGCGGCCGAATGCCGTCATCGCCGCACCGGTGCTCGCGATCTACATCATCTGGCCTTTGCAAATGCAGATAAAGCGCGCGGCAATTCTCTTCATTCCCCTGGTCGCCGCTTTTTTCGGCCTCGTTCAGTTCGTCTACTACGGAATACTGGGAGCAACACGGCAACATCCGTTGCAGTCGATCATGGTCTTCGACCTTGGCGGCATCAGCCATTTTGCCAAGGAGAACCAGTTTCCGGTGACATGGAGCGAGCGTGAGTCTCGCATGCTCCTCAATGACTGCTACCGGCCGACCGAATGGGACCTCTATTGGCGGCTCGACCCCTGCAAATTCGTGATGCACAGGCTTGAGCCGGAGGAAAACCTGTTCGGCACGCCCGCGATCACGAGAGCCTGGGCACGGGCGATCGCACGGCATCCCATTGCGTACCTGGAACATCGCGCGAGCTTCACGTGGAATTTTCTCGCTCGTCCGAATTTCACAATTTGGGTTGCGGATATCGAGAGACCGACCGAGACCGTTTTTCCGGAGCGTCCGGCGTTCGCCGCGCTGAGGGCGATACACGATTTGCTGAAAGAGACGATCGTCTTCCGGGCCGGCCTTTGGCTTCTGGCTTGCCTGGCGGTCTGCGTCGTTGCATGGCGCCGGCGGGACACCGCCGATGGCGCATTTGCAATCGCGGTCTGCGGTTCGGCCGCGGTCTATGTGCTGACGTTTTTCGCGGTGGGGGTCGCGTCCGATTTCCGTTACGGCTACTGGGCCGTGGTCGCGGCGATTGCCGGCGGGTCGGCGCTGTCGGGCCCGGCTATACCGCGACCGGGCTGAACTGCGCCTTGGCAAGCTGGGCAAATTTTCCGCCGAGTCGGTTCAACTCTTCGAACGTGCCGGTCTCGACGATGCGGCCGCCGTCAAACACCAGGATCCGGGTGGCCCTGCGGATCGTCGCGAGACGATGCGCGATCACGAAGGTGGTGCGATTTTTCATCACCTCATCCAGCGCAGCCAGCACGCGGGATTCGGTCGTGGCGTCCAGAGCGCTGGTTGCCTCATCGAGAATGAGTATTGGCGGATCTTTCAGCAGGGCACGAGCGATAGACAGACGCTGGCGCTCGCCGCCGGACAGCGAACGGCCGCGCTCGCCCACCTTTGCGTCAAAGCCGTCCGGATTGTAGTCGATGAAGTCGAGCGCCTGTGCCCGGCGTGCGGCGTCGCGCAGTTCGTCGTGCGTTGCATCGGGTTTGCCGATTCGCAAATTCTCGGCGATCGACCGGTTGAACAGCAGCGCTTCCTGGAAGACGACGCCGATATTCCGCCGCAAGGCGGCAAGGCGGATGTCGCGGATATCCATCCCGTCGATCCGGATTCGGCCCGACTGCGGGTCGAACGCACGGTGCAGCAGCATCAGCGCCGTCGACTTTCCGGCACCCGTCGCCCCGACCAGCGCCACGGTCTCACCCGGCAGTGCGGTAAAGGTCAGGCCCGACACGGCTGGGCGGATTCCGTCGTAGCCGAATGAAACGTCCTCGAAATCCACGCGCCCGGCGAATCTCCCCGGGTCGACTGCGTTCGGCCGGTCATGCAGCGCCGGGACAGTATCGAGGATTTCAAAGAATTCGTGCAGCCGCGCGGCGTCCGTGGCCATGCGGTTGGCAAAGTTCACCGCCTGGTCGAGTCGCGCGATCACCATTCCGGCGAGCGCCATGAACGTGACAATCTCGCCGATGGTGACAGTGCCGTTGCGGAACAGCCATGTGCCGAGCAGAATGATGGCAAGCACGGTCAACGTTGTTGAAGCCCGCGTTGCGACCGCCACGATTGCCCACCACGAGAGCACCGGAAATTGTGCCGCAAGCAAACGATCGCTGACGGACTTGAGTGCTGTCACCTCCGTTTCAACACGGGCAAAACTTTGCACCAAAGCGATATTTCCGAGCGCGTCGGACGCGCGCTCGGCGAGATCGGAATGATGAGATTGAACGAGACTTTGCAGGAGCTCGGTCTTGCGAACGACCAACGCAGTCAGGATCCCGAAAACAGTGCAAAGCGCGATAAGAAGGATTGCAAGGCGCCAGTTGATCGCCAGCGACAGCGGCACGAGGATGAACAGCGAAATGAAAGCCGCAAGATATTCGCGGAAGAATCCGAGCCAGAACGACCAGAGCGCGTCCGTGCCCTGGAGCATGATCTTCATAAGCCGGCCGGAATGCGTCTCGCCGTGGAAAGCGAGCGGCAGCTGCATGACGTGCTCGAAGTAGCTGGTCAGCACCGCCAGGCGGCGCCGGTGTGCCATCCGGTCGGCATAGAGTGCCACCAGCGTGCCGGACATGATGCTGAACAGGCCGAAGGCAACCCAGGCGGTCAGGATAAGCCACAGCGCGGGCCAGTCGGCCGACGCTGGATTGGATTGCGCGCCGACAAGGAGGTTGACGACGCGGCCAAACAATACAGGCTCGGCAAATTGGGCCAGAACCAGGGCGACGTTGGCGACGGCGAGAAACCAGCCGAGACGCCGGTCGGAGCCGAGTTGGCCGAGAACGCGGAGATAAAGGCGCAGGAAACGCATGCGCCGGATTGTAGCCAATTCCCGTCCTATTTGCTTTCGGGCGGACTACCCGTGGATGCGGCCTGTGCGGTCCAGGCCTTGTAGTCGGCCTCCGACACGGTGGGCAGCTTTTTCAGGAAGGCGACGATCGCCCAGATTTCCTCGTCTTTGGCGCCGGCCAGCGCAAAGCTCGGCATGCCGGTCATGTTGATTCCGTTCCTGACCACCCAGAACAGCTGCGCCGGAGTCCGATGATCGACAACCTCCTTGAGGTCCGGCGGGTCCGGGTGCAGCCCCTCGGAATATTTCTGCCAGGCGACACCGGGGGCGCCATGGCAATTCGCACAGCCATGGGCCGCGAACGCCTTTGCGCCCGCCTGCACGGTCTGCGCATCGTTTATATTGGCAGGTGGCTGGTCGCCCGCATGCCGATTGATCGATGCCGTTCGCACCTGGATCAACGCCCAGCGTACGATCGCCGGGTCCTCGGCTGTACCCGCAACACTGTAGAACCCTCCCAGGAAAAAGACGGCGGCCCCGATGCCGGCAACGATTGCAAGCGCACCAATGAATGCAAGAAAACGCATAGGAGCCTCCGCCGCACTTTTCAGATAACGACTATAAGGACCAAACGATACACGGGCCAGTCGCCCGCGCACGTTACGTTATTGTGATCGTTTGCGCCGTTGGCCGAGCCGGAAAGCCTCAGCGTGGAGGCTCTGCCTGGTGCGCGGCCGGGTATGAGAGGTAAGCGAGAAGCTTCATTTCACGCCGCCCCCGCGTCACCGTGTCGAGCACAAGACCGATGCCGCCGCACAGAAACGCCAGCAGCATCAGACCGGTCGACAGAACTGCCGTTGGCAATCGTGGAACCAGTCCGGTTTCCAGAAACGTGATCACGACGGGAATCGCCAGGCCGATCGAAACAAGGGCGGCGACCAACCCGAAACCGGCAAAGAAAGGCAGCGGGCGCTCGGCGCGGTAAAGATTGACGATTGTCAGCAGGATGCGGAAGCCGTCGCGCCAGGTGTTCAGCTTCGATGAAGACCCCTCGGGGCGCGCATAGTATGGCGTTTCGATCTCGCCGACCGGCAGCCCGAGCTCAAGGGCATGGATCGTAAGCTCGGTCTCGATTTCAAACCCGCCGGAGAGGACGGGAAAGGTTTTGACAAACCGGCGGGAGAACACCCGATAACCGGAAAGCATGTCGTTGAATGACGGGCCGAAGACCCAGGCGACGAAACCGGACAGAAGTTTGTTTCCGGTGCGGTGACCGGCACGGTAGGCAAGCTCGTCCTGGTCAACGCGGCTACCGACGACCATGTCCAGCTGTTCATCCAATAATCGTCCGATCATGCGGCCGGCGCTTGCGGCGTCATATGTGGCATCGCCGTCGACAAGGACATAGACGTCGGCGTCCACGTCAGCAAACATGCGTCTGACGACAAAACCTTTTCCGCGGTGTTTTTCCTCGAAAACCCGGGCGCCGGCGGCGCGGGCAATTGCCGCAGTTCTGTCCGTCGAATTGTTGTCGAAGACGAATATCTCGGCGGCGGGGAGGGCGGTGTGAAAATCCTTCACCACCTTTTCGATCGTGGCTTCTTCGTTATAACAGGGCACAAGCACGGCGACGCGGTACGGAGCAAGGCCATCCGCTGAATTGGTGGCAGCTTTCCCGGTTGCAGGCGTCAATGCGAGCCCCAGCCTCCGCCCGACGACTCATTTTTCCGTCGGCGCGCTGAAACAGACCATGATCGTTGGATGAATGCAATTGCCCGGCTTTGTCGCTGGCCGCTACTCAACGGTTAAGTGCACGACGCGCATCTTGCGGGCTTTCATCTCGGCAATGATCATGGGCAGCAACTCGACCGTACTTTCCTTACTGTCGTGCAGGCCCAGGATGCCCCGGCCCTTTTGCCGGTCGAACAACATCTTCACCCGCTGCACGGTGATTGCGGCCGGCAGCCCAAGCCAGTCTGTCGCGCTCATATTGACACCGGTGATCGTCGCGTGCCGGGAGCGGATGAATGCGGTCAGACCGGGGGTCGACTTATAGTCGGGAAACCGAAAGAGCCGGGGCCTGTGGGCGTCGGTCCCGAATTCCGCTTTCTCAACCGCCCCGTAGCCGCGCTCGATGTCAACGACTGCCTCCTCGTACGGCAGCCTGGCGAGCTATGCGGCCGGGCATCACCGGGCTTGCACAGGTCTCCGGCTACCGCGGCAGCACCACGGCGCCGTTATCAGCCATTGAACGGCTGGATCACGATTTGCGCTACATCGAGAATTGGTCATTGCGGGCCGATCTCAGGATCATTGCGCGGACGCTCGTGCGCGAGTTCATTTCCGGCCCGGCTGACTGATCCCGCTCTGCTGCAGCGGAGCAAAAAAGAGTCCGACGGGCGCCGGCAATTGTCTCTCCGCGGACGCCAAGGCTGTCCTCCAGGCCGCCATGAACGCGCCGGTTGTTTCGGCAGACCTGAGCCGCAATCTGGTAAGTATCAAGTCCAGCCGGCTCTGTAATAGAATACTTTAAAGATCGGTCCGCGTGTCCATGCATGGGCCGGATTGTTCGATTTGCTGCGATCTGCGGGGGCAAGAATGGAATTCCTTAGTCACACCGAATGGCCGATGTGGTTTGGCTACGCGGCTGTCATCTCAAGCATCATTACCTGCGCGATGAAGACGATGATCCCGCTCCGAATTGTAAGTATGACCTGCAATACGCTGTTCATAATCTATGGATTTTTTGGAGGAATATACCCCACGCTCGTCCTCAATCTCGTTCTCCTGCCGCTTAATACGCTGCGCCTGCATCAGATGCGGAAACTGATCCACGACGTGGAGGCAGCCGCTTCGATGGGCGAAACGTCAATCGACTGGTTGAAGCCGTTCATGTCCCGCCGTGGCTTTCGCAAGGGCGATATCGTGTTCAGGAAGGGCGACGTTGCGGACGCGATGCACTACAGCGTCACGGGGCGTTACCGCCTGAAGGAGATGGGACTTGAAATTCCGGCAGGACAGGTGTTCGGGGATCTGGGCTTTCTGGCGCCTGACAATCGGCGCACGCAGACGATCGAATGCGTCGAGGACGGAGAGGTCCTCACGGCCACGTACCAGCAGGTCAAGGAACTTTATTTCCAGAACCCCCAATTTGGGTTCTTTTTCCTGCGGCTGACGAGTGAGCGCCTGTTCGACAACATCAGAAGGCTGGAACAGGATATCGTCCGCAAAAATGCGCTGATTGCCCAACTCGGCGGGAACCCCGGTTGAGTGCCTTGGCGTTCACCGGCGATGACACGCGCTTTACGTGAAAAGGCAATGCGATTGCCGTGGTTGAGTTCCGACTTGCCGGCGCCGCCGGGCCCCGGCGGAAAAAGTTGATGGACAACATTTTAGCAACCAGTTGACTTTAATGACGTGCCCCAGTCACTTTAAGTTATTGGCAATTCTGGACATCCGATCGTGCCAGAAAAAAGATCAGTCTTTCGCAAGCGCGTACTGAAGAGCGCACAGATCATCCTCAGCGACAAGGCGCCGAAGCTGGATTGTGCGGTGAGGAACCTATCGGCGATGGGCGCGTGCCTTCAGGTTTCGACCACTTACGGACTGCCAACGAGCTTTGACGTGGTTATTGAGGGAATTCGCCATCAGTGCCGTGCGGTGTGGAGAACAGACACGAATATCGGCGTCATGTTCGTCTGACTTTCGGGAGTTCCGGTAACGGCCGCGTGGGACCCCGGCAACGCTAAAATTCGAAACAACTTCTTATGCAAAAATAAAACTGTGTGCTGGAGGATGGGCATCCGGATGCAGGAGCCGCCAATGCGCGATTGGCTGTTTTTGCTGGCACCACCAGCTCTGATCTTCTACTTTATTGCCTACCCCGACAAATTTTATGAATTTGTTTTCTGGGCAAAGAGATTGATTGGGTGACCGAAAATCGCGGTTACTCAAACGATACGCCGATTCTTTTGCCGTCGCTCCAGACAACCCTGCAGTGTTTTGAACCGACATCTCCGTCGATCGTCAAACGGAACACGCGCGGAAGCCCGAAAGTGGTTGCGACGTGGAGGCCCGCGCCGGTGGCCGTTAAATCCTCGACTGCACAGGAAAGCTCCTGTCCTGCCGGACCAAATTTGATGACACCGCGCCGCGACGTGGAAATACGCCTGTCGTTCCTGCGCTCGTTGATTGTTCGCGGTTCAACCACCTACGATGCCCTTTGTGCGGCCTCGCTTTCGCGTATTTCGGGGACAAAAGTGCCGGGCAGCATGTATGTGCGCGTTCGCTTGCACGTGTAGCAAACAAAAGTATTGCGCTGCATATTGCGCACAACCGGATGGGGTGTGACCGCAACGTGGACCATTTGCGTCCGGCACTGCGGGCAAACGGCAGTGTTGTCTTTTGTATCCGGCACCGACATCGATCGTTGCGCCCAAAACCCGTCAAAAAGACGGAAATTTCCGATTGGACAGAACCATCAAAAAATAGGTCACGAAGTTTAAGAATTCATTCATGAGCCGCACGAACGTTTATTAACGGAGCTTGAATCGACCGCCGACCAGCGTGCGGATGCGGCCGGATCGTGGGATTTTGCATTTTCCTACGTTCGGCTGATGCTGTCCCGCTCTCCCGACAATCGCTGTCGATCAGGTGGTGATAGCGACGGTATACAGCCTGGGCTTCGTGGCGCCGGGATTTGTCCAATGCGGCCAGAACGACGGCGATTGCAGTCCAGATCCTGGCTTCCAGGCGAGCGATGGCAGATGTTGCTGCCGATATCCGGACTGACATGATTCTGCTTTCGCTGACGATTGCCCTAAATCACCGGCTGCCGCGGCCAGGCCTTAAAGAGTCCGGAGTTTACTGACCGGCAGCGATTGCGTGTCGATCGTGGACTGAAGAGCGTGGGGATCCATCCGGGCAATCGCGGCGTCGGGTTCATGCGCTGTTGGCTGTGGTTGAAACATCGTGCCGATCGCCAGAACTGATGTTGCGATCAGGGCTGTCACCAGCAAATTCGGGTATTCGTGCGCGGAATCGTGGGCGGATGGTGCGTGATCCGATGCAACGAAATTTGCCGCTGTCCGCGTGATGTTCTCTGCCGACCGGCTGATTGCGAGGAAATCCGGGAACAGCCGGGTACCAAGTTCGGTCAGTTGCACGCTCGAACCGCCTCGCTCAAACAGCCGTCCGCCGACCTCCTGTTCGAGGAGTTGTATCGCGCGCGTCAATGAGGGTTGAGCTATGCCGCAACGCTTTGCAGCACGCGTAAAGCTTCGTTCCTCACACAAGGCAAGAAAGTAGGAGATCTTTCGTAATTTCATCAGCGCGTACCCAGTTGTGCC
>Ga0070741_10004121_pt1 | contig 34447 bp, 28 predicted proteins | sample Coa_R1_4_FD_66440 | JGI IMG/M metagenome (GOLD analysis project Ga0070741, IMG submission 66440) | Surface soil microbial communities from Centralia Pennsylvania, which are recovering from an underground coalmine fire - Coalmine... | ecosystem: Environmental > Terrestrial > Soil > Unclassified ... | reverse complement strand
GCATTGGGACCATTAACCAACCTGGCTCTGGCTATCCGAAACGTTCCAGAGGTGGTAGAAGCGGTACGCGAAGTGGTCATCATGGGAGGAGCGTTGCGTGTGCCAGGGAACGTGACTCCATGTGCCGAGTTCAATATCCTTGCCGATGCGCATGCGGCGCATATCGTCCTGCACGCTGGCTGGCCGATTCGTCTGGTGCCCTTAGATGTGACCGAGCAAGCGTTGCTCAAACGGAGCCAGGTCGATGAACTAGCCGCTCATGGCAGTCCGGTTACCTCTTATATCAAACGCATGGTAGACTTTTACTTTGATCGTCAGGCAAGCCAACCCGGCGTCTTCCCCATGCATGATCCTCTCTGCATGGCCTCCGTTGTGCGTCCCGATCTGCTCACCTGGCAGAGGGCGTTTGTAGATGTCGAACTGGCGGGGCAACTCACCTTCGGAGAAACGGTTGGCTTTTTCGAGAGCCCTGATCAACCGTTGCACACTCCGCCAAATGTCCTCGCTGCTGTTGATGTCAATGTCAACGGCTTTCTTCAGTTCTACCTGGAACGCATCCATGCGGCTTTTCCCAATTGAGGAATAAGATGGACTGGCCAGCAGGCGAGGTGGCCAATGTCTGATGAGCAAGTCAGTAAAGGTTGCTCTTCAGGGCTTCACCGTTCTGGCTCGTAGATCACACGTATGCCATATCTTCTGAGCATCCGTATGCTTCTCAAGAACGCTGGATTGGTGTTAAGGCCTCCGCCGGTCTTAAAGCAAGAGATGGCAATAATCGGCATTTTCAATCTAGTGTATTCACTGAGCAGACCGACAGCCAGCGCTAATGCCCATCTATTCATTGTATGGAATGAGTTGGCGAACGATGGACAGAAAATGCTGCTGATCCTCCCACATCATCATGTGTCCCGCATCCGGTTGGATCGTGACGCTGGTCGCCTGCTGGAGGACCCATGCAGGGACATCCCATCCCTCGCGTGAGCGTGAACCCGCAACCAGGTGGAATGGGATCGACCGGTTGAGAATGGTGGCGATTCCCTGGAGATAGGATGCATCCGAAGTTGTCTGCACCACAGAGCTAGCCATGGCCTGGAGCGTGGAGCTGGGTTGGGCTGCCAGGCTGTGCGTGGCCAGCTCTACCAGTTCCTCTGTGGCATTGATGCCGGAACCCGCAAGCCAGGCTCGTGGATCAGCACGATAGGATTCAAGCACGGCCTCTGCCTGACTTCTGCCCATTTTGGCGAGTTGCTCCGACCAGAAGGCGTCTTTCAGGGTGAAGTTCCCTTCCACGTCCACAAGAGAGGCCACGGACTCTGGATAACGACTTGCGACAACGACCGCGACGGCTCCCCCGACCGAGTGCCCGACGAGGTGAGCCTGATCGTATCCAAGCTCGTGTATATGGGCATAGATGAAGTCAGCCGCAGCACCGAGCGAGATAGCTTCAGGGGGAACGTGTCGACGTGTTCCATTTTTCACCCCTTTTTTAGAATTGGAAAGCCCTGCCCTGTTTATCAATAACTCCCTATGAAAAATGAACGCCACATGCATGTGGTACTTCTCCATTTATTTTCTGTAAAAGTCGAGGAACCTGAACGTCATAACAGATATGATGGCGTAGTGACTGACAGTCAGCCACTTTCGTGAAGTCTGAGAAATTCATCCTTCTCAGGTTTCCCAAAGGAGATATTATGCTTTCTACCAAAAGTAATTTTTCCTTGCATTCACATGAGCGCAGAGCGCGCACTCCTCTGCGCCAGATGAGCCGAAGGCTAGCCGAGGCAGCAGCGTCGTGCCCACTTTGGGGGTTTGTGAATGCTTATGGGTATAAGGCTTTCAAGATCACTGATAAGCCAGGAGAGACCTATCATATATACTGGTTGGCCGCTATCGTAGCTTCTCTTTGTATCGTTTTAAGCGGCTGTAGTGGGACCTCTCCTCTCACATCCCAGACGACCAGCGCTGCAGCTTCCAACACCGGAACCTCCAAAGTGATTTCGACTGCAAAGCAAGCAGCTACTAGCGGTACAGCCTCCAATGTGATTGCGGCAGCTGGGAAAGCTGCTCCCACCATTACCAGAATTCTCAATGCGACTGTCACGGCCTGGACAAACAACCACCTGTTGCCCGGCCCGTTTTCACAAACGATCTCAATTATCAATAAGATTAATACCTCAACAGGAGCGGTGACGGCCACTTTCGCTCCATTCAAGTTGACCGATCCCGTTACTGGCAAGACCGTCACTGCCAGTCTCCCGCCGGGTACTGCTGCCACCGGCCAATTCAATTCGTCTACCGGTGCTCTCACGCTAAATAGCCCTCTACAATTGCAGAATATTCCGTTGATAGGAACGGCGATAACGAAATCAGTCACTCTTGCAACCGGCAATACCATTACCACTCCTAATGGAGCAAAGTACTCAGGGCAGGCTTTAAATGCACTAAACACGATCACGATGGTGGGCGGCACTTCCTTGCAGACCGGTTTGCTGAATGCGAACGTGTTGATGCGCGTTGCAGGCGTGCTCCAACCTGCTAGTCAAAGTTGATTACCCCACTGGAAACAGGCCGCATTGCCGAACTGTGCAACAATATGCAGCCATTAGCAAGCAGATCCAAAAATATGCTCCTTGGTGAGGAAGGGCAATTCACCCTTGCAAGACACGATAAACCGGCATTGCAAGGGTTCGCAAAGCAAAATGATTATCCCAACTGTAGCCGCAGCACGGTCAACGAGTGTGCTGGGAAGGTATAACGCAGCGGCTGGTCTGTGCTCGGCAACTCTACGGGTCGCTGCTGCACGGTGACGGTCTCAGGGTTAGCAAATGAGTTTTCGCTGTGCACGTTGGGACCGTTGACCTCGTAGGCAGCACCTTCACGGACAGTGGTGTCGGCGAACTGGATGGTTGTCGTGTGGGCCTGCTCTTTGTCGCGATTGACTATGGCCAGGGTGAGCACGCTGCCAGCAGCGTTAATGGTGGCGGTCACATCAAGCTGCTGGAAGGGACCCAGGCGCGCGATCTTCTGGCCCCAATCGCTCAGGTTGTTCTCAGCGGTAAGCTCGATCTTCGGACTCTCTACGTATGTGTCCAGCACGATCTCCTGCATCTGCTCAGCGTACAAACGCAGTGGATGATAGATGGTCTGTAGAAACAGGCCCTCTTTGCTCGTGACTATCGGGGCGATAACATTGACGAGTTGCGCCAGGTTTGCCATCTTGACAGCGTTGCTGTGGCGGATGAAGATGTTGAGATATGACGAGACGGCCAGGGCGTCGGCGAGGTTGTAGCGCTCCTCCAACCTGCTCTCTGGCGAGCGCTGTCGATACCAGACGTTCCACTCATCGTAGGCTATGGAAATGGGATGCTCGATCCCCTGATTATAGCGGGCACGCTCAATCAACGCCTGGCTGATACGAATGGCGAAATCAGCCAGAGCTGGTGAAAGAACATTGTTATAATAATCGTCGCTGCCGGTATAAATATGCAAGCTATAGTAATCCATATAGCGTGCCAGGCCATCGATCACGACCTTATCCCAATCACTATAGCCGCTGCTGCCGCAGCCGACGAGCTTGATGCTGGGATCGGTCCATTTCATCACCTTGGCGAATTCGCGTGCCTTTTTCACATAATCTTCCGGGCTCAGTGCACCGACCTGCCATTCTCCGTACATTTCATTGCCCAGGCCCCAGTATTTCACATTATATGGGGCTTCGTGTCCATTCTGGCGGCGCAAATTGACCCAGTAGGTGTCGCCTGTCCCGTTGCAGTACTCCACCCAGGCGCGTGCTTCGTCCATAGTTCCTGTGCCCATATTGACGCAGATATATGGTTCGATGCCTGTCACCTGGCAATATTCCATAAACTCATCAGTACCAAACCGATTGGGCTCGACCGAATGCCAGGCCAGCTCCATCTGGCGCGGACGCTTCTCCACAGGTCCGATGCCATCGGTCCAGTGATACGCGCTGACGAAATTCCCGCCAGGCCAGCGTAAAAGCGGCAATTGTAGCCCATGCACTGCCTCCATTACATCCTTGCGAAAACCATGTTCGTCGCTCAGCGGTGAACCTTCTTCGTAGATTCCGCCATAAATACAGCGACCCAGATGTTCGACAAATCCGCCATAGATCTTGCGATCAATGCTCCCTGATTTGCGAGTTAAGTCAATATGAATGCGTGCCAAGGAGTATCCTTCTTTCTTTTTGTTTCTGTCTTTTTTCTCACCCTCTCCAGTTTTGCTTTTGCAACGTTGCAAAAAAACATACCATCAAAATTTGCAAAAGTCAATACCATTATCCTCACGAGCATTGACATTCGTTGGAAAAGAGAGTATGGTTTATGCAACGTTGCAAAGTTGCAGGGATATTTGAGGAGCAGAGGAATGCCTATGCCAATCACTTTAAAAGATGTCGCCCTCAGAGCAGGGGTTTCGGTTCGAACTGTATCCAACGTGGTCAATAACTATTCACATGTAGCACCTGAGATGCGCGAGCGCGTCAAAGCTGCTCTGGAAGAACTGAACTATCAGCCTAATCTATCGGCTCGCTATCTACGTAAGGGCCGCTCTGGCATCATTGCTTATGCAATCCCCGATCTCAGTAATGTCTATTTCTCGGACATAGGAAACGCCGTTATGGCTGCTGCTGCTACCCACTCCTACACGGTTCTGGTCGATCAGACGCTGGCCCGCCGTGCTAGCGAACGCGATGTGATCCACGGTCTAACTCCCCACTTGATCGACGGCGTGATCCTCAGTCCCTATTCACTGGAGGCCGAGGATATGGACCCTGGCAAGGGTACGATTCCAATCGTTCTGCTCGGAGATCGCATCTATGATGCTCCCTATGATCATGTAACCTACGATAATGTCGCGACTGCCCATATGGCCGCCCGTTATCTGATCACACTGGGACGCAGACGCATTGCGGCCGTGGGCGTCCAGGAGCTGGATTCCCGCGAAACCCAGACCTCTCAGTTGCGCCTGCATGGCTATATGGACGCGCTGACCGCCAGCGGTCTGCCCATTGATCCCAATCTGATTATTCGCGGGCTGCCTGCTTACAGCCGCGTGAATGGTGCGCGAGCTATGCGCCAGTTGCTAGCGCTCGATCAGCCGCCCGACGCGGTCTTCTGCTTCAACGACCACCTGGCGCTTGGCGTGATGCGCGAGATTTACGACTCTGGATATCGCGTGCCCGAGGATATCGCTGTTGTGGGGTTCGACGATATCGAGGATGGACGCTTCTCTATCCCTTCGCTCACGACGATCTCGCCTGACAAAGAAAAAATCGGCGATCTGGCTGTGGCCTTCCTCCTCGGTCGCATCACCGGTACTCGCACAGGCCCACCCGAGCGCGTTGAGGTGCCCTGCCAGCTCATCATTCGCGAAAGCACTGTGGGTAGGCAGGCCAATTTGGGTTCGGTTCCCATAGTGGATGCTGGCTAACGTTCGCCGAGGTTTGAGCAATTGTAACACTTTGTAACTTTCAGGAGGTGATGCGCAACCCAGACATTCTAGCAAGCTTTACAAGGTAGTATGCTTATTTTTGCAGGAGAATGGACTCTATGAAATATGCAGGAAAACTGCTGGCAGCAGTCATCTTGATATGCACGATATTTGTCGGCATGACCTCTCCACGCCTGGCTCGGGCGGCTACGGTAACAAGCCTCGACACTATTCATCAGTACAGGATCGTAAATGTACACAGTGGCCTTGAGCTCAGTATTGCTTCCCCTCAACTTACTGCAGGGTCAGGCGCAATACAGGAGGGACGTACTGATACCCATCAAAACAGCAGGTTCCTGGCCGCTCAATGGCACTTTATGCCTGCTGGCGGCGGAAATTATAAGATCCTGAGCACCTATAGCGGCGAGGTTCTGGGAGTGAGTGCCGCGTCCACTTCGGCTGGTGCTAGCGTGCTTCAGTGGGCCGATAACGGCACCAACGATCACCTCTGGGAATTTATCAGCCAGGGCAGCTCTTATGAAATCCTGAACGTCAACAGTGGCCTTGCGCTCGATGCCTCCACCTCGCCCGGTGCTAACATTGTTCAGGAAGCGTTTACGGGAACCACTGACCAGCTCTGGCAACTCGTTTCTACCGGTCAGCCCGTCTATAGCAATCCTGCCCCTGTGACCGGTGATGGCACCGTTCATGATCCATCGATGATCAGGACAAGGGGCGGCCTGTACTACGTCTTTAGCACCACTTTAGCGACGCCACACAACGGCATTGAGATGCGCGCTTCAAGGGATCTCATCCATTGGAGCGATGCCGGGGCAGCGTTCAGCGCCCTTCCAGCCTGGATCAATACCTATAACGGCGGCAATGGCGAAATGTGGGCACCTGATATTTCATATCACCACGGAACGTACTGGCTCTATTATGCAGTCTCTTCATTTGGCTCGGAGGTTTCGGCCATCGGCCTGGCCATCAGTAGCACCGCCGCGCCTGGAAGCTGGACAGACCAGGGATTGGTCTTCTCCTCCAGGGCCGCACCACCCTGGTATAACGCCATCGATCCTGGGCTGGTCGTCTCCCCTGATGGCACTATGTGGCTCTCCTTCGGCTCCTGGTGGACCGGCATCTATATGATCCAGATCGATCCCTCGACCGGCAAACAACTTTCCACCAATACTACCGTCTACCACCTGGCCTCTCGCCTGGATATCTCCAAAGGTATCGAAGGAGCCTACATCTACCGGCACGGCAGTTACTATTATCTGTTCGCCTCGCTCGACAATTGCTGTTCCGCCAGCGCCACCTACCACATCGCTGTCGGTCGCTCTACCAGCGTCACCGGCCCCTATACAGACAGAGGTGGCGTGGATATGCTCTCCGGCGGCGGCACGATCATTCTCAGTACCCACAGCAACATCGTTGGCCCTGGTGGCCAATCGGTCTTGAGCGAAGGTCTTGCAACACTGCTCGTATATCACTACTACGATGCCAACCACAATGGTAGTCCCACCCTCGGCCTCAATTGGCTCTTCTGGTCCCCGGATGGCTGGCCATATGTGAAGTAGCTGAGCTAGATGATGGCGAGCATGATCATTGTCATCTCGCCATCATCTCAAAAGAGGGGAGGCAGGCCTGCCTCCCCTCTTCAATTTCGGCAACTCAACCCTCTTGATTGTCTGTGTATTTACCGAATAGACCATTCGCGATGAGCAAGGGGGCAGTAGAAAATAAATACAAGGAACAACGTGTTACTATTGTGTGCTGTGCTTGTCGAAGACCAAGAGGTGTTGTCATCAAAGGAGGCAAGGTGGACAATTACGTTGGTGAAAAACTTGGGAATTATTGTCTTACACGCTTGTTAGGGTCTGGTGGGTTCGCTGAAGTCTATCTTGGAGAGCATATGTATCTCAAGACGCAGGCCGCCATCAAGCTATTGCGTGTTAGCTTGGAGGAAGAAGCCCTGGCCCAATTCCTCACTGAGGCCCGCACCATTGCTCATCTCGAACATCCCAACATTGTGCGTATATTGGAGTTTGGTGTTCAAGGTAGTACTCCCTACCTGGTTATGAACTATGCCCCCAATGGTACTGTCCTCGGGCGCTATCCTAGAGGTTCTGTTGTACCTTTGCACATGGTTATACAGTACGCCCGGCAGATTGCTGACGCTTTGCAGTATGCTCATGCCCGCGAACTGATCCATCGAGATGTCAAGCCAGAGAATATGTTGCTGGGACGTGATGGAGAGATATTCCTCAGTGATTTTGGCCTTGCCGTTATGTCTCCAGGTTCGCAGTCCAGGAGGCCCTTAGATAAAGCTGGTACCACTGCCTATATGGCTCCTGAACAAATAGAAGGCAAGCCGAGCAAGAGCAGTGATCAGTATGCGCTTGGTGTGGTTGTCTATGAGTGGCTTTGTGGCAGTCTTCCCTTTACCGGCTCTGATGAGGAGATCGAGATCCAACACCTCCAGGTTCCTCCTCCGCCCTTATGCGAGCGGGCTCCCTCTGTTCCGTCAGCCATTGAGCAGGTCGTGATGAAAGCACTCGCTAAGGACCCATCCCAACGTTTTCTCTCTGTGTTGCACTTTGCGCAGGTTTTAGAGGAGGCCTATCAACCATATAAATTGGTCCGATTGCTCCCAAATATGTCTTCTGTTGATACCAAAGAGACTCCATTCAAACAGGAGACGCACAGAAGTGCTGAACCAGAACCTTCCCCCGGCCCCCTGTCTCCAACGGTGCTTGATGACGATATGCTTATGAGTTCTGCCCACAAGAGACTAACGCGTCAGGCTGAACCTGAGCCATCTGTGCGGACTCCTCGGCGCATTTCAAGACGAATGCTTCTAATCGGCCTCGCCGCTCTTACTGTCGTTAGTGTTATTAGTGGTATTATTGGTGCCGGAGCGGTCTGGTCCTTTCGCAATCTGGGATCTCCTGCATCATCATCTCGTGGATCTTCAAGTATTGTGCAGCCATCCAATACTTCTCAAGCGACCCCTGGTACATCGCAATTTCCAGCTACTACCAACTCATCTGAGTCTGGATCTAGCACACCTTCTGCTACGCCAGGCAATTCCCGCACAATAGCCATGCAACATGTACATTCCACTTCAAAAAGCACATCAGCGTCCACTGCTATGCCTACGGCACAAGCCACTTCCACGTCTAACAACGCTTATCCTTCTATAAGTTCATTAAATGGTAATAATTATAATACCTCTAGCTACAATAACGCACCTGATATTTATTCTACTCCAACTCCAACTCCAACCCCAACCCCTGCCCTTGATCCAACTCCGACTCCCACGCCTCAATCCCAACCTACTCCGCCAGGACATGGTAAACATGGCGCTCAGGGGCAGCAGGGCAATCAGTAAGTGACACTTTGCTCAAGGCGATATTCTTTGGAGAGATGGTACCCATGTTTGTACCTCTCTCCTCGTTCCCCTTTATGAAGATCCATTACGGTGTGCTTGATAACAACCCATCGATCGAGCATGCATTGTTGCTCGGTGGGTTATTGGTTCGAGAACTATTCGGGATAGTGACACAAAACTCCTGTCTTCATCGTGTACTCAGAGGGGGTTATACATCATCAACAAGTGCACGGAGGCATCATGGAGGATCTGCAAGGAAGCATTATTGACCATTATCATATCTTAGGCCTACTTGCCCGAGGAGGCATGTCGCAGGTCTACCTTGCTCACGATCTGCAATCTGATCAACTGGTTGCCATCAAACTGGTCCCTAGCAGTCAGAGCGACGATTATGCCCGCTTCCGCCACGAAGTGCAGACCCTCGCTGCTTTACAGCACGACCATATTTTGCCGGTTATCGATTATGGAGAATATAGAGAGTGGTATTATCTTTCTACACCCTATGTTGCGCATGGCACGCTTAGTGACCGTCTAGCTTTAGGACCCCTCTCGGTGAAGGAGGCGGGAGAAGTGCTTGAGCAACTGACCGCAGCGCTGCAATTTGCCCACGAGCAAGGCATCATTCATCGAGATATCAAGCCCTCCAATGTGCTGTTGCTCGATGGACACCATGTGTATCTGGCGGACTTCGGACTGGCGAAGGATGTGGGCAGCGACCCATGTTTCACCCTTAGCGGCATGATGATCGGCACGCCCGAATATATGGCACCGGAGTTGGCTCAGGAACGGGCTTCGCAACGTAGTGATATCTATGCGCTCGGCGTGCTGCTCTATCGTATGCTCACCGGCCACGTGCCGTTCACTGCCAGCACCCCGCTCGCCATTCTCTTGAAGCACGTCACAGAGCTTCCACAACCACCATCCAGATACAATCCAACCATCTCTAGAGCAGTTGAGAAAGTGATCTTGCGTGCACTGGAGAAAGATCCCCGCAAGCGCTTTAACACAGCTCGTGACCTGATGGAAGCCTATCAGAGGGCTATGTTAGTGGAAACGTCACGGCTGCGTGCATTGGCAGAGTATACCACACGCACGCCCCTGCTCAAAATATCCTTGCTCCAGGCCCGCCAAGAAAACCAACGGCGTGCCGTCATGACCCCAGTCATAGGAGGAGCTTGTCTACTGTTGCTCTTACTCCTCTCTCTGAGCACAGCTTTTTCTCAAGCACTGTCGCAACAGCCTGTCGCTGCTGTCATCCACGTTGCGCCGGGAGCAACTAGAAGACCGCACGCTGATACGGCAAAATCAATGCGAACGACAAGTCAGAACCAGGGTACCGTTACGGCAGGATCAATACGAACGACAAGTCAGAACCAGGGTACCGTTACGGCAGGATCAATGCGAACGACAAATCAGAACCAGGGTGCAGGTACCGTTACAGCAAAATCAATGCGAACGACAAGTCAGAACCAGGATGTAGGTGCTGGCCAGTCATTGCAGATGGATTGGCAGCAAGACGTGAGCGGTGATGGACAGGGCAATCAGCACGACAAGAGTGGACAGAAGAAAGGAAACGGTGGACCACCTGGTCAGCAAAAAAATCATGGAAATGGACAGGGCAATGGGCATGGCAAGAAACCATAACCAATTCTGCCCGGTTTCTGTATACTATCTCCAGCACACTATCTCAAAACTGATATGCAAAAAATAGTGGTAGGTCCGTTTATGCAGTAATGTTGCATAAGCAAACATTGGGAATAAAGTGCTGAGCGCTCATAGTATTACAGAAGAGAATAGATGTCGTGGAATGTTTCAACTCTCTACCACCAACTGATGAAGAACTTCTTGGCTTTGCTCTTGACGGGCAAAACTTGTCCCAAGAAGCCAGAGATCACCTTGAGCAATGTGAGACTTGTCAGAAGCGCCTTGCCAGCTATCGACAAGCTAACGCCTATCTGATTTCGCAACTCTATCGCAGCCAATGTCCCACAAGTAAGCAAATCAGCTTCTACTGTATAGACCTGTTGCAGGAGGACGAACGTATGCGTGTTGCAAATCATATTCTGGATTGTCCACTTTGCGCTACTGAACTCGCGGAAACGCGTCAATTTTTACAAGCGCAAGCACAAGCGCAAGATATCGAGCTGGCCACGCCATTGTTCTCTCCCGGAGCCCTCGTACGCCGCGTTTTTGCCATTCGAGCCATACACCCACAATCTGAATCCATTTTGCGTAACGATGGCACCGAGGTGTAACCTGCACCGCACTGCTTGAAAAAGTCCAATTGAAACACATAAGTGAATAAGGTATGCTATTTCTATGACCTGAACGATGTATTTTTTTACTCGTTAACTTTATAATTGGAGAGAACTCGTTCTCATCATCTCTCTATCCTGCTTTATTATCCGTGTAGTGAAAGGTAGAGAATGTCATGCAACGTATCACCCTATTTTCCCACCATCAGGATATCCTACGACGAATAGTTCTCTTTGGGACTCCAATTGTCATGATTGGGCTCGAACTTGGTCATCCGCTACTTGACCATGCCAATCCCATCAAATGTTAGCTCCTATTGCACTGTGGTGGATTATCCTTCACGTACTCCTGGTTCCCTTGTTCGCAATCATGGGATATTCTTTGTTTCTGCTCTTGCAAGGTGTGCAGAGTAAGGCGGCTACGATCAGTCGATTCGCGACGGTTATTTTTGTAGCTTTTGAGATTGGGTATGATACAGCAGTTGGTCTGAACTCAGGTATCTTCGTGTATAATGCAATGACGCTTCCTCTGGCTCAACAGAGCGTCGTACAACAGGCGTTGCAGCAACTCTATGGCAGTCCGTCCATGCAACAAGTGCTCCCAATAAAGGTCATAGGACCTGAGGTTACAGAGCCAAATGTAATCTTTCATTACATTGCTGAGGATCACATTGCGCATATACAAATTATCCAACTGGCTGATGGCGTATCCAGTCAACTCAAAGATACCTTGAGTGAGGCGAAAAAGCGGGGAGCCACCAGTCTTATTCTTGACCTGCGTGATGATCCCGGTGGATACGTGCAAGAAGCGATAAATATCGCTAGTGAATTTATCGCTCATGGAAATGTACTGTTCGTGCAAGATAGCAAAGGGCAGCAAACTACCTATCCAGTTAGTGGAAATGCCGTTGATACTTCTATTCCTCTGATAGTGCTTGTCAACCAGAATACAGCAAGCGCAGCAGAAATGTTAGCGGGAGCATTACAGGAGAATAACCGGGCAGTCCTTCTGGGAACAATGACGTTTGGAGTAGGTACAGTATTACAGGAGTTTGATCTTTCTGACGGCTCGGCCATGCTCCTTGCTACGGGAGCATGGTTGACCCCTAAGAGTCACTTTATTCAAAACGTGGGTCTTTCTCCCACTATCAATGTCGCACTACATACAACCAGCCTGCCGATTACGGCTAACGCGGAGAATACAGAGCGGTTGACGAAGCAACAAATTCTCACGAGTGGGGATACCCAAATGGCAATGGCAATGCATTTTCTAGAAACGCATCAAGCGGCATCAACCGGACTTTCTCAAAGCATGCTCTCGCAACAGCAGCCCCAAACAACTGATCTATTGGCGTTTGAGCCTTCTTTCTTCCCTGTACTAAAAGCTTAAAGTGTAAAAGTAAAAGAAGGAGGGATATTCGAAGATAACGGCGATTTCTACTATGCTAGAAGGCGGCAGCGTCTGCGAGTTTTCAGCGAGCACGTATTGCACTCCTCTCAGGTTTTTCTGAGAGAAAGGCATGATCTGATGAGATTACCTCTTCCTTTGTATACGTCATCAATATATGCTAGAAGCATAGACATTTAAAATGAGTCTATATGTCCTTCAAGGGAGGTTCAGTCATGTTCACAGTCAGACAAATTTGGTTTGGGCTCATCGTGATGGTTCTGGTAGTTATCTCTACGGCCTTCTGGTCAACCCATATGACAGCCATGAATGCTTTACCTTTACTTGGTCCTCTGATCCCTCAGGGGTGTTAGGTGTTTCTTGCGCTTTCTGGCCTGGAAAGTTGATCGAATACATGGGGATAAATTGTCACCAGATAGGTACTTGCTCGTCTGGTGACAATTTATCCCTATCCTGTATAACTATTACTTTGTGTAACAATTTCAGATAAATAGCCTTTATTTATGTCTACTTGTGCCCTCTATGCTGATATGGTTTATTATGCAATCTTAATAGGTACTTAATATCATAACGTATATTTCTGTGGTACAGTATATACGCAGATTATGCAAATCTTTCAATGGTTGTATTGTCCCATCGTCAGTTAAAGCGAAGGTAGGGGGTAAAAGTGGAAAGCAATGAAGATGTGGTCAATCTAGCTGTTCAATCCTCGCGGAACAATCATCAGACCCAGCCAATTCTGGGTAACCATCCCCTCGTGATCATCTCTCAGCTTTTGCAAATTGCTGGCAGTATGCGTCACATTGATGAAATGTTTCTGTGGCTCTCACATATGATTGTGCAACGCCTTGGAGTGGAAGTAATCCAATTCTGGGCCATGCAGCCTGCAACTATGCAACAGGGTAGCCCAGAGTTACGAGCGACAGTATGTCGAAACGTCGCGTTGCCTCAACATCTAGTGGTTAATAGTCAGGTCGTCGAGGTGATTGAACGCTTGTTGGGCGAGCACAGAGGCATTATGCCACAAGCGGTCAGCACAATATTTCCTCAACATCAGGCGGCACTGTTGACACGTTATCACCTTAACTACTGGGCAAGTTACTTTCTGCACAGTAACGTTCTGCTGCCCTCAGCAAGTGGTGATGCTCACTCCGAGAAGGTTTTGACTCCTCTCACGATGATAGTCTCGCTTTTTTTGCAGCAGCCGCCCAATCCACGCCTGTTGCCAACCGTCGGCCATATCCTGGAACAGGTAATACCCATCGCTAGAAACCGTGGACTCCTCTTTAGCGAAGATAAATTAACGACCGCCAAACAGGTTAGCAGCAAACATCAGAAGGCGCTGCTATCGCTGAAGGATCTCATTCCACGTCGTGTACAAAATGACGAGGCCATGCAGGCAAGCAATCCCTTCAGCAGTGCTGTAGTTATCCCAGATAGACAGACACGTCAACTTTATCTCTCCATCGATGGCCGTAAAACTCTGGCCGAACTCGCGGCTCACTCTCAATTAAGCGTACAAGATTTCTATACGGCTCTGCGCCTGCTGTTGACACAAAAATACATTCAGGTGTATGAACCAGGGGGGCGTCTGGTAGATCCCTCACAAATATTCAAAAACGTGTAATATTTCCTTGCGTTCAGATGGGCGAAGCCAGCCGCTGCCGCGGAGTTTCTGAACGCATATGGGTATAAACCTGTTTTGTAATAGTTGGTAGTTTGGTAGTGTAGTAAGGAGAAGATACAGTGGGCATTTCGCTTTCCACGATTCTTTTGTCCATCCTGGATATGGTCTGTCTGACAATAGCCGTACGGGCTTTTCTTGTCTATCACAAGACACATAATGATACGTTGTTCATACTCGGTTTATCTATGGTCACTATTGCATTTTCGGGCCTTTTTGGAGTGGCAACACAACTTGGTTTCATCGGCACCAACACTGATACGAATTCAAGTTGGAGCAAATATATTGGACCTTCAAGCGGTTTCCTCTTTATTTTCTTGAGCTCAATCGCGGGCTCGAACGAAAGGATGCGGATCTTGAAGGGCTGGCAAATCATCTTCGTGGTACTCTACTTTCTATTGGCTTTGCTGTCGCCAATCCTTCCTCGCGTCCCGGATCGTACCACCGAAGTGATGCTCAATGGTGTGCGTTGCCTGGCCTGTGTGCTTCCTTTCTTGCGCTATATGCTTATCTATATCAAGAAGGAGACTCACTTTAGCCTCTTCATGTGTCTTGCATTCATGTTAATGGGCATCGGTTATGTAGTATCCACACCTCAATTGCTCCAGCCCAATCTGCTTGTTTTTTCCACTGTCGGGTCGAGCATTCGTATTATTGGCTATGGCACACTACTTGCGGCGTTTACGACAAAGTGACTGCGGAGAAGGGAGATCATTTGTCCTATGGAGCCTCAAGCGCTTTCTGACCTTTTTCTGGCCTTCCTGGCTACGCTCTGCTTGATTATCTCGGCACGTGCATTTTTTCAATACGCGCTCACGCATAACGATACGCTTTTCATCCTGGGCTTAGCAATGGGTACGAACTCGTTGGCGACATATTGGGGCATTATCGGAGATATTCACCTTTTTGGTAATGAGCTCAATACGGGTTGGATCAATTACTTTGGCCCTACCGTGAGTTTCCTCTTTATCCTTTTGTTGTCTATCTTCAGCTCAAGTGAGCAAGTACATCTGCTGAAGCGCTGGCATGTTATCTGTACGACATTGTTTTTCACATTGTTCGTGCTGACGCCAATTCTTCCTCCCTTTGATCATGCAGAGGAAGCACTTTTAAATGGCTTACGCTGCATAGTGTGCATGATAGCCTTTTTCCGCTATATCGTTATTTTCACCAACAAAGAGACGCGCTTCAGTTTCCTGATGAGTCTGGCATTTATGCTGTTGGGGATTGGTTATGCAACGATCACACCGCAGCTCTTCCAGCCTGCTCTAGTGATTTTTTTCTATGTGGGAACCTGCATTCGTATCATTGGCTATAGTACGCTGCTAGCCGCTTTTTCAGTAAGTTGAGAGAAAGGAGGATTTAGCGCCTGCGGCGTTCACAAATTTTTTATCATCAATCAATTTTTCGGGCCCGCCCGAAAAATTGATTGATGATAAAAAATTTGTGAGCGCCGCAGGCGCTAAATGTGGGCTTTTACTTGCCACTATAAGTGACACGATAGATTACTCCGCCTGCGTCTTCGCTGATATAAAGTGCGCCATCCGGTCCTATCGCGAGGCCAACTGGCCTGCCTGTTACTGTATTGTTATTGACTTGCCAGCCAGTAGCAAAATCCTGTAGAGGACCTGTGACCTGTCCTTTATTGTCCAGTGGAATAAATACGACTTTGTAGCCTGTAGGAATGCTGCGGTTCCATGAGCCGTGAAATGCCACGTACAGTCCATGATATTGCTGGGGGAACTGTGCGGCTCCCTGAAAATTATAGAAGGCCAATCCAAGCGGGGCGGAGTGCGCTTGCATCTTCACAAGAGGCTTGATGATACCATTGCAATCGCCAGGATGACCGTAGTCAGGATCGATGATGTCTCCAGCATGGCAGCGCGGCCAACCGTAGTCGCCGCCATTCTGTAAGGCGTAGACGGTCTCCGGTGGTATGTCATCACCCAACAGATCGCGACCATTATTCGTCACCCAGATCTGCTTGTTCCAGGGATTAATTGCCATACCAACCGCGTTACGCAACCCTTTTGCGTAAAGATGTCCGTTGCTGCCGTCTATGTTGTATACCCATACGGTCGCGCGCTGAGGGTCCGTCTCGATACAGACGTTACAGGTCGAGCCAATCGAGACATACAGGTGACCATCTGGTCCAATCAGCACGGTGCGCGTGGTATGATTGCCCCCCGTAGGCAGGTGTGGCACGATCACTTGTTTGCCCGTTGCCTTGAGATCGGGGCCGAGCGCAAAACGGCTCACCTGCGAGGCCTCGCCAACATAGAGCGCGCCTTGATAAAAATACAGGCTTGTCGGATCGTTGAGACCGCTTGCCACAACAATCTTTTGCGTGGCCTTTCCTGTGTGCTGCGGATCGGGCAAAGCAACAATGTTTCCCTGCGCACGCTCTGTGATAAAGAGCGTACCGTCCGGCCCGAAGGTAATGAAGCGTACGCCGGGCTTGTCTGTATAGAAGACATCCGCGTGGAAACCGGCTGGCAAGTGCAATGTAGTCACACCAGCCTTACCATCAGTAAAATGAGATCCTATCAGCAAGGAACTCAGCGTTTCTCGCTGGCTGAACAATACTCCCGCAGCCAGCCCCAGGATAACAAGCACTACAAGCACAACGATTTGCCAGCGTTTCATGTGCCTGGGTGGTTTGTTGGCTGTATCCTTTTTCTCTTCATCTATCGTATCCTGCATATTCTCTCCTTCTACTGATCAGGACATCTCTATAATATTTTACTCGAATTATTGAATTATAATTTAAGGAAAGACGCCTCTGCAAGATACCACGCACAATGCTCTAAAGTTTTTCAGATGGGCAATGCACTTCCCAAAGATACACATAATCACACAAAACCGCTCTAAAAGCGGTTTTGTGTGATTATGTGTATCTTTGGGAAGAGTTCCCCCTATGGCAAGATTAGCGAACGTCCCTGCATATCTTTTGGCTGGGGAATGCCCATGACTTGTAGTATCGTGGGGGAGACATCCGCGAGAATGCCATCGCTGCGCAGATGCGCCTGGGCATACTGGGATACGACCAGATAAAGCGGGACGGGATTGGTGGTATGGGCCGTAAAGGGTTTGCCTGTATCATATTCTATGAGCTGTTCTGCGTTGCCATGATCAGCGGTAATCAGTAGACCGCCACCAACCGAGAGCGCTGCATCTACGACACGACCAACCCCGGTATCTACGGCCTCTACTGCCTTGATGGCTGCATCGAGGACGCCTGTATGTCCAACCATGTCGGCGTTGGCGTAGTTCATGATCACGAGGTCGTACTTGCCGCTGCGAATGTGCTCAATGGCTGTATTGGTCACTCCTGCCGCGCTCATCTCGGGTTGCAGGTCATATGTTGGCACTTTGGGCGACTGCACCAGCACGCGATCCTCACCGGGGAATGGCGTCTCGCGACGACCATTGATAAAGTAAGTGACATGCGCGTACTTCTCGGTCTCGGCAGTATGAAACTGAGACATGCCATACTCTGAGACGACGCGTGCCAGGGGCATTTCTACCTCGTCGGCGCGATAGGCCACCTCGGCATCAAGGCCCTCCTCGTACTCGGTCATCATCACATATGCCAGATCAGCAAGGCGTGGACCACGATTGAACTTGCCCTCGGCCTGGGGAGGCAATTCTTTCAGCACGAATGCCTTGGTAAGCTGGCGGGCACGGTCGGGACGGAAGTTATAATGGATAATGGCGTCTCCCTCCTTGACCATGGCAACGGGACGGTTATCTTCCATTATCACCGTTGGGATAATAAATTCATCGGTGACGTTCTGATCATAGGACTGCTGGATGGCTGCTAGGGCAGAATTAGCGTGCAGCCCCTCGCCGTGCGTCATCGCAAAATATGTTTTACCTGTGCGGTCCCAGCGGTTGTCGCGGTCCATCGCGTAGTAGCGACCGCTGACGGTAGCAACTTTGGCGGCATGCGCGCCACCGATCTCTTGCGCACGTGCCTGTAACTGGCGCATAAACTCTATGCCACCTGTTGGCGAGCTATCGCGTCCATCCGTGAACGAATGGATATATACATGCTCAACATCATGCATCTGAGCCAGGCGCAGCAGCGCTTCCAGATGTGATTCGTGTGCGTGTACCCCCCCATTGCCCAGGAGACCGCAGATATGCAACTGCGATGAATTCCTCTTCACATGCTCAATAGCCTTGAGGAATGCGGGATTGTGAAAGAAGGTGCCATCTTTGATCGACTCGCTGACGCGCGTATAATCTTGGAGCACACGCTTACCCGCGCCGATATTCTGATGTCCAACTTCAGAATTGCCCATTTGCCCCGGTGGCAGACCGACTGCCTCACCGGAGGTTTTGACTGTCGTATGCGGCCAGTCGCGCGCGATTTTATCGATATTGGGAGTGCGAGCCAGCGCGATAGCATTGCCATCTTTACGCGGATTAACTCCCCAACCGTCCATAATAATTAAAACAAAAGGGCGAGGTCGCCCAGAAGATGTTGTACTCATATGTCGCGATTTTACTCCCTACTTCTTTCTCCAGGGTTTGCTTTTTTGCCCTCCTATTGTAACATGCATACTCTATGAAGCATAGGGAGAAGCCGTACAATAGTTATTGGCCACTGGCATCAAGAGGTCTAAAATAGTGGCAATCTGCCACAGTTCCTGGTATTGAGCGCTCATGACGGTCTAAATGGTGAGGCCGCATCGTTCTGTAACAGATTGAGCAAGTGGGGGCTAGGAGCAACGGGAGTCGTAGCAGCACTCTCCAGGATATGCGTGAGTTCCTCCTGGTCCAGATCACGGGATGGGTCCCATCCATAGCGTTTGAGATCTACACGCTCATCTTCCGAAAAAACAATCCCTTCGGCCTCCAGCAGTTGACGCATTCTCCCTTTTTGCCCGAATGCCCAACTTCCTGACAATTCGCCTTTACTATTAATGACACGTTGCGCCGGTACTCCCTCCGGTGTTTCGTTCATGATCCAACCGACCATACGTGCACCACGTGGATAGCCCACTGCTTTCGCTAGCCAACCATAAGTCGTGACTTTTCCGGCTGGACACGCTCGCACCAGGGCGAAGACTCGCGCCTTGATCGAAGCTGCTTGTGTATCTATAGGAGTTAGTTCGTTAGACATTTTGTTTTCCTCATCCAGTTTCAAACAGATCAACGAATTTGATAGTATGGTTTCCTTTATGCAACAGCATGTTTTCTGTCTGAAGCGACAGGACACGGTAAAAATTATCACTCAAAAGATAGTACTGTGTCACTCACTGCTCTGTCAACTCTTGGTGCTGATTGCTCTTCTATATCTCATCCCGCTACTTTCCACACGACGGCTGTTGTATCGTATGATGCGCTGACGATAAAGCGTCCATCGGGTGACCAGTCGAGGGCCGCGATGGATGCTTTATGCACTTGCATGCCCGGTTGAGGAAAGGAGAGCACTGGTACAACGGGATTACTTGCTGTACTACTCGTCGCGCTGGCTGCCTGCACATCCCAGACGTAGATGTGACCGCTGCCAGCCGCACTCGCCGCCAGATATCTGCCGTTTGATGACCAGGTGAGGCCCGTCAACTCGTAAAGGGGAGCATTAGTCTTCAAAGTGAGGAGCAGCTTATTCTGCTGGACATCCCAGAGTGTGACAAGATCGATGTCTGAGACCGCGAGCATATGGGCCGTCGTTGGCGACCAGGCCAGGCTCTCGTTCTCAACCTGTACCATATTGTTTTCTACCAGGTTCTTATCCTGAGGCAGTGGGCGATCAGGCAGGTGAAGTTCTCCCTTCACTTTCCCGCTGATCGTATCCCAGACCGTTACTGTGCCGAAATTTGTATGACCGGCCAAAAGTGTTCCGTCGCTCGACCAGGCAACTGTATTGACGTTGGCATAAGAGCTGTTTGGATCGAAGGCATCGTATATGAACGTGCGTGGCGTACCGCTGCTATCAGAGGTCAACGTGCGAAGTGGCGCGGTTGTGTTATTCGTTTGCCACAGCGCTACACGTTGTTGCTGCTGTCCAGAGCTATAACTGGGTGTGGCAAAGGTATTGGCGATTGGCGACCAGTCAATCGAGGAATAGACCAGCTTGCTACCCGCTGTGTCGGCGATGTGATAAATGGTATGTGGATCACTGGCGGAACTAAAGGCATCATAGAGCGCTATTCTGCTGTTTGCCTGCCTATCGTCCATGATAACCGCAAGCGAGCGACCATCTGCCGACCAGGAAAGCCTGTTGGCAAATACAGGATTGGGTAATTTCCAGCTACGCAGCGGTGCAGAGATAGCCTGTACGCTCCCAGAGCTTTGCTGGAGCGCGCTGGTAATATCCCAGAGCATAATCGATGAGTCCAGGCTGCCCGTTGCAAGGTAGCGGCCTGTAGGGTCCCATTTTGCTACTGCGACCTCCTGCGTGTGTGCAGTTAGCGAGAGGAGTGGACTACCTGAGACAAGTTTTGCTGGCCCTGGCGTGAGATGTACGCGCGAGACTGTTGAGGGGGTGCCGGTTGAATGCTGACCTGATGAAGATTGAGAATGCGTGTAGAGAAAAGCGACTCCGCCTGCTGCCGCGAGCGCCACAACGGCCCCGCCGCCGAGTAGTATTGTGCGCCGTGTCATCTGGTGCCTGGCCCGTTCGTGCGTGGATACCTCTGGAATGCACGTCGGGGCATGCATCTGGTTGGAGCGCTGCGTAGGAGCATCTTGCGGGTAAGACTGCGGCGTTGATGCGAAAGTGGGCTGCTGATGGTCGGAAATATACGTCACTGCATTCTGCTGGTCGGAGATATACGTGGGCTCATTCTGGGGATCGGGAGCGGGCGTTGCCAGCGCGGTCCCCTGTAGCTGGTTAGAACGGTGAGTAGGAGCATCGTGCGGATAAGATTCCTGTCCTCCCCGTTCCTAAAGCCTCTACCAGAGCCATACAGGTAGTTGGTCGATCAACTGGTGGTTTGGCCAGGCCATGTAATAGTGCCTGCTCGACCTGCGGTGACAGGACCGCATTGAATTGCCGGGGCGAGGGTGGAGCTTCATTCAGGTGTTTGATTAAGATGTTAATAGGGGAGTTATCTGTAAATGGTAGATGGCCAGTCAAAAGCTGGTATGCTATCACTGCCAGGCTATAGCGGTCACTGGCCGGTATGGCCTTCTGATCGGGAGCCATATATGATTGTACGCTAATGTCGGGAACCGTTGGTGTTGGCAGACCAAAGTTTATCAGGCAGAGATGGGATTCCTGGAGCAGCATGTTCGCCGGCCGAATATTGCCGTGTATTATTTGCCGACTATGGGCATAATCAATGGCCTGTGCAGCCTGGCGTAAATAGTTCAGCGCCTCTCGAAAGGGCAGCGGACCTTGAGCACTACGTATACGATCTTGCAGCGAGCCGCCGGAAATGTAAGGCATGGCAAGGTAGATGAGCCCAACTTCAGGGCCGTTCTGCACTCCAAAATCATGTATGGGCAGAATGTTTGGATGCTCAAGCTGTGCAGTGGTCTGAGCCTCGCGCTGGAAGGCATCCTGGGATGCACGATCTGTTGTGGCTGTAACTGGTAGCAATTTCAGTGCCATCTGGCGGTGCAAGTAAATGTCCTCGGCAAGCCAGACCTCTACCATGCTTCCGCTCTTCAGCAGCCGGATCGTGCGATAGCGGCCAATTAACATATTTTGCCAGTTGTATTGTTGCGTCATCGGGATGTCTCACACTTTCCAGATCAGAATACTATCCTTTGTGTCCTTATATCCAGCTGCGAGCCAGCGACCATCAAACGACCAGGCCAGGGTCGTGATCTCAGCATTCAATCCAGTCAACGTGCGTATGGGTAAAGCATTGCCTGCTCCTGTAGCTGTCTGTGAGTTGAAGTTCCAGAGATAGACTTTGCCATCTTTGCTGCCGGTTGCCAGCAGTTTACTGGCGGGGGCCGGACACCAGGCGGCGGTCGTAAACACGGTAGTATTGTTGGGTAACGTGAAAGGCATCTGTGTGCCACTCTGCCAATCCCAGACAGAGAAGAGGCTGTTGGGCATAATTTTTCCGACAAACTGGGGATGATTGATAGCCGCTACATACTTGCTATCAGGTGACCAGGTGACAGCGCCGATAGGATAATAATTCGTCTTATCGAATGGCAGAAAGGCTTCTGTCTTCCACTGGATCGTTGGTCCTGAATGATCCAGTTGTCCAACGATCACACCTATACCGGTGCCAATTGCCTGCCTGCTACCATCCGGTGAATTTTCTATGGCATAAGCGAAGTTTTGTTCGTGCAGCGAGATCAAGCCCTGCTCTGGGTGTAACGGATCGCGGAATTCCAGCATATAAGCTCCAGTACCGGTGGTTGCATGGGGATGCGAGACAGAGACAAGGTATTTGCCGGGCCACCAGCAGAGGGCTAGAATGAGCGTTGTGCCAAAGTAGGTCATTAATTTTGTATCATAGCCTGCGATGCGCTGGCTCAGGTCGCCCTGGTACACATCAGCGGTTGTATCTACGATGTTGGGATTCTGCGCATTGATGGCGCTCCCTGAGTTGCCGATAGCGATCTCCTTGCCATCGGGCGACCAGGCAGCCAGTAGTGGCCCCACAGACGAAAACTGCTGCTTGACCTTCGGGCGTCCCTGATCCTCCTGACCACGTTGAAGTGCCTCGATATCCCATAGCATGGTTTGCTGATCAGTACCCGCCGATACCAGCGTTGTAGGCGCTGTGGGGGACCATACGAGCGATGAGACGGGCTGTGTATGCCCCAGCAGGGTCATCAAAGGAAGATTGGGATTGGGCGTCGGTGTCGTTGGCTTGTTGGCGGCAGGAGTCCTTGGCAGAAAAGTTGTGGTTGCCCAGGTTCCCAGGCCACCTGCGGCGAGCACGGCAGCTCCCCCGACGATTAACATATTGCGGCGCGTTACCACACCCTTTGACTCGGCTACCACATGTAATTTGCTCGCACTGGGGCCGCTTGAACCGGTTGAGATATTGAATTGTGGTTCGGTAATCACCGTTGGTGCCAGACCTGGAGCAGGCATAGTAGGCATCGGTCCCGAACTGGAGGCTTGGGTAGCGAGCAATCTCTCTGGTAATGTACCGCTCAATGCCTGCCGTAACTCCTCGACAAAAGCCTGGGCCGAAGATGGACGCTGGTGTGGATTCTTCGCCAGCCCATGCAACAGAACATGCTCGACCTCTAGTGAAAGATCGGGGTTGATCTGCCGTGGTGCAGGAGGCGGCAGCGTCAGGTGTTGAATCGTTGTGGCGTAAGGCGTCTCAGCGCGGAATGGAAGCTGACCGGTGAAGATTTGATAGGCGATGACGGCCAGACTATAGTTATCACTTGCAGGTTCTGCTTTCCCCTGAGCCTGCTCTGGTGCCATGTATTCGGGAGTGCCAATACCAACGCCAGCCTGCGTAAGATGATCCTCGTCGGAGGAAAGGATACGCGCAATGCCGAAATCGGCCAGCATGAGCCACTTCTCATTGTGCAGCAAAATATTGCCAGGCTTAATATCGCGATGCAGAACATGCTGCCCATGAGCATAGTCGATAGCCTCTGCCACCTGAGATAGATAGTTAAGGGTCTCGGCTGCAGGCATCAGTTGCTTATTAGCCGCAAAGCTGGTAATGCGTTCGGAAAGTGTACCTCCAGTTACATATGGCATAACAATATAGGTCATACCCTGCCCATCGGGTAGCTTCTGATCCCCATAATCGTGCACAGGAAGAATATGGGGATGATTGAGCGCTGCGGCTGCGCGTGCCTCGCGCTCGAAGCGCTGCAAAAACTCGCGATCCTGCTGATTATGCACCGGTAATATCTTGATGGCAACGCGGCGGTGCAGGCGTGGATCTTCTGCCAGCCAGACCTCACCCATACCCCCTTGACCGATCTTGCGCAACAATTTGTAACGGCCTAGCGTGGTACCTGTCGTTTCGCTCAAGAGTTGAGTAGGTTCACCGTCACTCCCTCGTAGATATTCGTCATCATTCATCGCTCAATCCTCTCAATCCACGTAGTCATGAATCATCCCAGCTTGTTCAGCAATCTGTTCAATCCCACCGCAGGTGGTACGGCTGTCATCTGAACCGAGCGTTCAAAACATTCGGGATAACTCATAGTGTGTTGCCTCAAGCACAAAAAAGGCAAAGAGGTGGCTTTCAAGCACGCCCTATTATATATACGTGAGGCGGTGCACTATTTTGCCCACGACTATGAGTTTTATATTTTAAGATTGACGATATGGTGCCTATGTCGTTACTAATGAAGCTGTTCGCTATTTCAGCATGACCATCGATTTGATGTTACTTGGATCATTTCTGGTTGCCTGAAGTGCCTGCTCGGTGGCATCCAATGCATAATGACCGGTGATGATTTGCTTGAGATCAATGCATTCCGCTGTAACCAGATCAATCGCATCCTGGTATGCGTTCGCATAGCGAAAGGTGCCTGTTAAGGTGATTTCACGGTTTTGCAGAAATGATAACGGAATACTTGTCTCTTCACCTGGACCCATACCGACTGCGACTACTCGGCCGGCAGGACGCAGGGAGCGAATACCATCTCTGAGCGCGCTCTGGTTGCCTGAGCATTCGATGAGGACATCTGCCTCCACGCTTGCATTAGCCAGCGGTGTCTGAGCAACGTTAATTGTCCTCGTTGCGCCCAGTTTGCCTGCGGTCTCAAGGCGTTGGGGAGCGATGTCTGTGAGAGTGATTTGGGTTGCGCCGAGTGCACGTGCAACCATCATTGTGACCAGCCCGATAGGACCTGCTCCAGTAATTAGGATGTGATCGCCTCCTTGCAGCTTCGCTTTGCGACACGCCCAGACACCAACAGAGAGTGGTTCGATAAGCGCTCCCTCCTCATCGGACATACCATTAGGTAAAGTATACGCAAAAGAACTCGGGATCGTGACGTAGTTTGTAAACGCGTCATCGATGGGCGGCGTACCGAAGAAACGAACATATGGGCAGAGGTTGTAACGTCCGGCGCGGCATTCGCGGCATGTGCCACAGGGGATGCCAGGCTCCATTGCTACGCGCTGCCCGATACGATCCTTGCTCACACCTTCACCTACATCAACGATCACCCCGAGGATTCGTGCCCCAGGATGAGTGGCTGACGCACTACGAATGAGCCAATCCTTCCATGCTCATAATAATGTACATCGGAGCCGCATACGCCGACTGCGCTGACCTCAACCAGGACCTCCTGCGGCCCCGGCTTCGGCATGGGCCTTTCCTCGATACGAATGTCATGAGGGGCATAGAGAACAGCAGCCTGGTTGCTCATAGAAAATCATCATTTTCGTGACCAGATTCGTCTTTAGTAACCAGACTCCCATACACGTTTTCTCGGGCGGAACAACGTGCTCACCAGATAGATTATGACCTGCTAACAACCTAGTGCTCCGAAAATTGTTTGTTATCTCTTTACCTCAGCCTTTAGAGTCATCGAAAAGCTCTCATCCAAGCACCTAAGCCAATTAGTATATCTTGACGAATGTAATAAATATGGTAGTATAGCAGAATTAAAACATTGTGGTAACATCGTATAAGATGTCCACAACAAAGGAGGGGCTTATGTACGATTCGTCGTATATACAAGATTCTACTGTTCGCGTGGTTACTCCCAACAATGGTATTGTGCTCAACGATGAAGAGAAAAGATCTATTGAAGAGGCTATTCAAAAAGTGCTGGCCTCAAGAGGATCGAATGCGGCGAGCATACGTGTCGATTTCCTTCCCATGCAGGAGGTGGTCGATAGCGTTCTTTCAGTAGGAGCGGAATTCCAGATCAAGCCTTTAGAAGTCGTTGCAGGACTTCAAGGGCATCACCGATAAAACCAAAGAAATTGTGCAGTGAGGAATCGATGCATTACCGCTATTTTACGCTCATTATAGATTTCAGAAGATAGACCTCAGTAGACGATTCCTCACACTCCTAGTAATGAGGACCTCTATCTGAGCGGCCCAAATATCTTTCTCACTTTCATCAAAAACTATGTCTAGAGGTGGTGGTATGAGTAGCACGCCAGAAACGAAGATGCCTACTGTCGCGCTCATTTTCCCTCCCCTTGTTACAACCAACTTCGGCAACTATTTTCCTTCGACTGCTGTACTGGCAGCCTACCTGTCTACACGGGGGATCACGGCCAAACAGATCGACCTGAACGAAGATTTTATGGATTACCTTCTGCGACCTGAACACCTCAGAAAAGTCAGTACCGGTATTACATTGGATGGCAGGGAAATTTCTCTTGCGGCAATGGAGGCGGTAGCCGCTCGTATTCTAGGGCGTGCTGGAAATCTGCTGTTTGATCCCCAGGGGCGTCACCTTTCAATTGAAACGCCCAATAGTCCACTGCACCTTTTAACTATTCTTGCTGAGCCATATCGCCTTGACCTGGCTGTACACGAGTTTGCCAGCGAGGCATTTCATGCTGGAGCAACTGCCTGTATGTATCGGGACTTCTTCCTGGAAAGCAAAGTCCTGAAAGAACTACCTGCAAGCATTCATACGATTGGTATTTCTGTACCTATGGGGCCTCAGCTTGGACCAGCTCTCATCCTGGCACGACTGTTGAAGCAGCTCTATGTCGATACAACTATCGTTATGGGGGGACCTACTTTTAGTTTGATGGCAAAAGAAGCGCTAACCTATCTTCTTGAGCAGGAAAAGTGTATTGATGCAGTGGTTCGTTTCGACGGAGAAAACCCCTTCCTTTCACTTGTTAGCCAGAAAGCCTCTGGAAAATGGTACCCTCAGCTTGTGGCTGGTGTGTCCAGTCATGTTGGCGATAAAGTCATTCATCGCCCTCCCAGTCCGGGCTTACACCTTAATGAGCTACCTTATGGAGAATATGATCCACAGTTGATGGCTCGCTTAGCCGATCCCGAAATTGGTATTGTGCAGGCAAGAGGGTGTTATTGGGGCAAATGTGCCTATTGCGACTTCATTGAGTTATACGAAGGTAGTCCGCGCTATCGTACACGCAGTCCAGGCCAGGTGGTTGAGGAGATGGAATTACCATTTGCACCATCATGGAGTGCGCCGTTTCTCATTAATTACAGAGTCCTTACCCGCAGCCTTCGCGGCAAAGATGAGCCGCCTTATTCTTGAGCGCAGGTTGCGTGTGCGCTGGACATCATTTGCGATGGTAGAGAAGCACTTCACACCTGAGTTGTTTGCACTTATGCGAGAAGCAGGATGTGAGTATCTGGTCATAGGTGCAGAGACTATGACCGACCGCGTCCTTGCCCTGGTAAATAAGTTTGCGCGACAAGAAGATAATATCAAGTTCTTTCAAGCAGCGCGTCAACAGGGAATCAAGCTTCACGTGAATCTGATCCCTGATTTACCTTCTACAACTTACGAAGAATCCATCCGCTCATTAGAGCTATTTCGCGACCTCGCTGATTGCTTTGAGAGTATCACTATCTTTCCTTTTGAAGCTACGCGCTCCTCGGCTATTGGGCGTTCACCTGAACACTTCGGTCTTCAGGCAATAGAAGGCGCAGAGACGGGTGGGCAGGCTCAATATGCAGCCAATCATCTTCCTAATATTGATCCTGCAATGACCCATGAACAGTGACAGATGGCTTATGCAGCTTATCATGCATTTGCTGCTGAGATAAAGGAAAAACGTAACGGACGAAAAAGCCGGGTGTTTCTTGTAGATACGGGAGATGAGATAAGTCGTGTCAGGTTCGCAGATGAATACATCGATGTCGTTGTCTCTTTGGACAATGGGAATGGTAGTATTCAATACTACAACTGGTTTACTCATCAACGCATGGAACTGGCCTCAAGCTGGTCAGCTATCCTGAGAGATTTGCGAGAGATGGGCTCTTTCTACAAAGCAGATTTTGTGAACAAATTTGCTTCAACAATGAGGGGTGAGGTAATTTTTCATCACTTGGTGAAGTATCGTATGCTTGCAATCGAGAGATGAGCGCTCATCTCTCGATTGCCCCCAATGCTTTGAGCATAGAGCGTTGTGCTGTGGTTAGTCCGTGTGCCTGGGCAATATTCAACCGCTCGTAGGGACGGTCATTTTTCAGTGATTTTAAACATTCGCCCGTTGTCACATCCCAGAACCGAATTGTACCATCGTGGCTCCCGCTGGCAAGGAATGTTCCAGAGGGATTGAAGACTACTGAGTAGACGCGGTGTGTGTGTCCATGCAAGATGTTGATGCATTGACCTTTGGCAACATCCCAGAGACGGATGGTCCTATCGTCGCTGCCACTGGCGAGCAGAGTACCATCCGGGCTGAAGCACACTGATAAGATCCAATGCTCGTGTCCGTGTAAGGTGTCGATGCATTGACCCTTGGCAACATCCCAGAGACGGATGGTCCTATCGTCGCTGCCACTGGCGAGCAGAGTACCATCCGGGCTGAAGACTACCATTCTCAACCTGTTGGTATGCCCTGATAAAGTCTGAATCGTTTGGCCTGTAGTGACATTCCACAAGCGTATGCTCTGGTCTTCACTGCCGCTGGCGATGGTCTGACTATCGGGGCTAAAGGCAACTGATCGTACCCAATCGCTATGACCACGCAGCGTTTTGCGGCATTGTCCCATACTTACGTCCCAGAGTCGAATCGTCTGGTCTTCACTGCCACTGGCGACAGTCTGTCCATCGGGGCTAAAGGCTACCGACGTGACCCAGTTTGTGTGCCCTCTTAATATCAGTCGGCTGTGGTCATCATTAATATTCCAGAGGCGTACCGTCTGATCATCACTCCCGCTCGCTATCATGGTTTTGTCCGAACTAAAGGCGACGGACCAGACACGATTCGTATGACCTGGCAATTCTTTGATGCATTGGCCCTGGGCAACATTCCACAGGCGTACCATCTGATCTTCACTTCCACTGACAATCATATTGCCGTCCGGGCTGAATGCGACGGACCACATCAGGTCGGTGTAACCCTGTAACGTCTTAATGCACTGTCCTGTGATAACATCCCACAAGCGAATTGTTTGATCATCGCTGCCGCTAACGATCCTATTGCCGTAAGGTTTAAAAGCTACTGACCAGATACCGTTCGTATGACCCTGGAATGTCCTGATACATTGTCCTGTGTGAATATTCCATAAACGCGCTAGATGGTCCTCGCTGCCACTCACGAGTGTTTCACCGTCCAGGCTGAAAGCCACTGAGCGCACTCTATTGGTATGGCCGGTGAACGTCTTGAGCAAGGTATGTGTGCTGGCATCCCACAGGCATATTTTCTGGTCTTCGCCTCCACTGGCAATCAGCCGTCCATCTGGGGAGAAAGCAACAGAGTAGACGCGATTGGTGTGCCCTTGCAATATACCGAGAGGTTTCCCCGATGCTGCATCCCATAAACGCACAGTTTGATCATCACTGCCGCTGACAATCAGCTTGCTGTCAGGGCTGAAGGCTACCGACCTCACACGATTGGTATGACCTTCCAACTTTTTCAGACATTGACATGCCTCGAAACTCCAGAGGAGCACTGTTTGATCTTCCCCACCGCTGGCAATGAGTTGTCCATCTGGGCTGAAGACAACGGAGTAGACGCGATTAGTGTGTCCTTGCAGAATTGTGAGTGTCTGACCAGTCTCAACCTCCCATAAACGCACCGTCTGATCATCACTGCCACTGACCACAATATCGCCCTTTGGGCTGAAAGCCACAGATCGTACCCAATCCGTGTGGCCCTCACAAGTATGTAAAGGGGTGCCATCAACGATATTCCACAAGCGAACCTCGCCATTATCGGTGCCAGCGGCAAGGCGGTTGCCATCCGGGCTAAAAGTTACAGACAGGATACTGCCAAAAGTTTCCGTAAAAACAGATTTAGTAAAATCAGTATAGGAGAAATTGACATCACGTAGCGAGATGCCCTGAAGGTACGCCTGTTTTATCGTCAAGTGAGAGAAGTCATAGTTGCGTAAATCGGCTTTCATCAGAATGAGCAAATTAAGTATATTTCCCGCCAGATAGCCAGGTACATAAGGGCGCTTTTTGCGTAACGCAGAAAGCAATTTTCTCAACCTTTCTTCGTATTCTTCTTGAGAAAAGGCTATCTGGAGGCTTTTTTGGAAGGGAGTGAGAATGAGGCGGGCCTGGCTTTCACGTACGTAATCCTTTGCCTGCGCCTTCAACAAGGCATGACTTGTCAGCAGTTTCATGCCTCCTATATCCCCATTATATAACTCTTTATATGCTTGATCTACTAATTTATTTGTGGCATATTCCATGATGACGGGCTGTAAAGAAAACTGTGCTGTGTCGTGCATTTCTACCATAGAGCGCCGGCGCAATGAGCTGAGTGCTTCGAGCAACTCCCCTGAAGAGATAGAGGATACAAGATCCGAGCGTATATCTTCCAGTGAAGTGGGTTCACGCTCGATTGCTAGCCAGTAGATAATTTCTTGCTCTAGAGCCGAGAGATGGTTAAACTGTTGATCCAGGAGATTAGAAATGTCTCCAACAATAACCTCTTCCTGTACTAAAAATGCTGCAATATTGCCATTAAATAATTCGCGAATAGGCTCAGAAACCAGTTTTAATGCCAGGGGATTGCCCGAGTAAAAAGAGATAAATTTTGCCCATTCTTCATCTGATCCCAAAAGTCCCTCTTCGCTGAGTAATTTCTGTCCATCTTTCACTGCAATACCTTGCAGATGAATTGAATGTACTGGTGAGTATCTACTCTCTAGCAGGGGAATCTCTTTGGGCTTCTCTCGGCTAGTCAGAAGGAGACAACTTTGATGTTTGATCTCTCCAATATACTTTAAAAGCTTTCCGTATCCCTCGTGTTCTCTCTTATACTGGCCAGAGCGACTTCCACTTTGCATAAGGGACTCGAAATTATCTAGTATAAGCAAGCAATGATGATCACGTAAGTAACTGATCATATGGGCGATTTGGTCATCCAAGTTATCTGAGATGTCGCTAGTGTGCTGATCAGATAAAAAGCGAATACAATCTTTGAGAATACTTTCAACAGGTGGAGTATTTTGTAGAGAACGCCAGAAAATATATTCAAAATTTTGCTGTATTTTTCCTACAATCTCAGCAGCAAGCATCGTTTTGCCGACTCCTCCGATACCTAACACCACCACCATTTGACAGTGATCTTGCACAATCCACTTTTCCAGGAGGCCTAATTCCCGTTCACGTCCATAAAACATCTGCACATTAGGAATTTCGCCCCAATCTACGCGGTTGGAAGGCATGGGGGTACTCGTGTGTTGCTGAACAATATCCAATGTTTGGGCATTTGCCGGTATTGCTAACATATCCTCGACAGATGAAATTTCAGCTCTAATATGAGTGCTAGCGTCATGAGCCGTCTGGGAAGAATTAGTCATAGTATGATCAGCTTTTTTGAGTGGGAATGTTTGAATAAATGAGAATATGAGACCAAGAGCTGTAAAGATAATGGAGATAATAGTTGCTAATGTGCCTTGACCGCTTAAGACCCAGATGATAGTGCCCACTACTATAGAAATAGGAACGACAATTACTGTTACTTTGTAAAGCCAACGAGATGATTGCCGTTGTATCTGATCAGCGCGGAATGATTTTTTTTGAGCGGTCCGTTTTTGCATGGAGCTAATTCTCCTTACAAAGCAGTCACCCGATGATGACTTTTTAGGAGAAACATCAACTAAGAAGAATTATATCATTTTGGTACACAAGAATATTTATCAATGTTTTTTATCTAGCTGGGAGGTAAACGCATCTATCAGATAAGTCAGCACTAGAAGATATCCTGCCATATCTATACGCTCAAGGGCTTTATCTTCAATACAAGAGCATTTGAGACGCTAATGTTAGTTTTTTAAAAAAAACATGGGTATGTGTACAAAACGCGGCACGCAGAGCAATTCCCTGGGGAGCCGTTCCAGAGAATATACGAGAGATGGAGGTTGACGAACTTGCTCAACATATTCGTCTTAAACTCTGGCGAGCACTTCAGGAGAAGCGTACCATCGTCAATCCAAAGGCGTATATTACTGCCTGTGCGTATACGGGAGCTATCGATCTGTTTCGTTATCGGAAACCGGTGTTGCCTTTGCCTGTAGACGAGGATGGCGAGTTGTATCAAGGCGAACTTTACGTGGGACAGAGCGAAGAACTACAAGACCCTGCGCGTATCGTCGAGAAAGAAGAACTGATTAGTGAGTATATTGTCAGAATCGCTCGCGCTACCCTGGGCTTGCCCCCGCGACAGCGCTTTGCAATGATTTGCATGCTAAAAGATATTCTTGACGATATTGTGCCACTGATCGACGCGTTTAAAGTCCATGCCATCAATATTGAAGAGATACATTGGCCTGGAAAGAAAGAAGATGTGCATACGCTCAAAGTTTCTCTCTCTCTCGCCAGGAAAAAAATGCGCAGTCTCTTTGAGATTGATACACTATAGGCTCGACCTCACCCACCATTTTACCAGGATAGCGAGATGGTGGGTGAGATCAAGCCTATGTATCCTTAAAATAAAGTTTTACAACTTTGGTTGGAGATTGAGCACGAAATAGCGCTGCTTAATCTCCAACTAAAGTTTTACAATTTCCAGAAAGGTAATAAAAACCCACCTTTTATTGTTTGGTTGCTTAAAATAAAGATTTACAACAGTTAACGTAATATTTATGCGCTGGCTACTGATCTGTCTCTCAAAAGAGACTCCAAAGTATGTGCTGAGCTAGGCTGGCATTTTTTATCCTCATTCCTGTCTTTTGATTTGTAGCAAACGAACATATAACTTGTAGCATATTGGGGTGTTAATGGTCAATATAAATGGGATTGTTCGGCTACTTGGACGGCCACAAACGGCTTGCATTGGTTTGCTACCTTCAAAAATTGATCGACGGATTATTTCGCTTTAAAATCGTCTAAGCATACATGCTCTGATCTTCACAAAGTTATTTTACTAGCTCGTTAAGGTTTAATGGCTTCGATAATACAGACACCCCTGCTCGATCCTTACCTGTTTCAAAAATAATTTTCCAGTACTCATGATCTTGTTTACCACCAAATACAGTTGCTGATAATTGCTTGTTTATCCATATCGGTAAATTGGTTAAATTCACAATAAGCTTGTTTATTAAAGTCCAAAGATCTTCTGGGAATTTATGCTGAAACACCTCTTTATCTTCAAAAACGTGTCCTTGCATCAAGAAATATTGTTTGATTAAATCTCTAACATATCTGAGAAGGTTGAAAAGAACTTCTTCTCGAGACATTCTGACAGCCCGAATGTGATCTTCCGGAATATTTTCTTCCTTGCGCAGCCTCTCTTCAATTTTATTTGTACCCTTATCAAAATCGTACTTTCCTATGTAGATATTCTCAGCCAAAACATTAAATAATCGAATTAACTGATCTTTTTCGATTTGCCTTGGATTCTCACCTATCTCTAATTTAAAATCTATAGGATGTGTTAAAGGCGTTTTACGAATAAAAAGAGAAAAAGCTGTTTTTTCAATGGTACTATAAGAGAGGGGTTTCTCCCCATCTCTTCCACTAAAATCTATAAAATCTTTCAATTTGTTACCTGGATGCTGAACTGTTCCCACTCTCACATCATCTAAAATATACTTAGAAACTTCTCGACGCTCTCCACGAAAAAAGTTAACTAAATCCTGTTCTGAAAAAGACAGATCATTTTCATCTCTATGGGTGGCCTGCCGATAAGAATCGATTTTCTCCCAATAGAGCTGGCTTCCCAGATATCGCTGCGTTGCTTGGTCAAAAGCAACTTGCTTTAAGGAAGTTCCTGCATTGGTATTTGCTTCTAATAGTAAATTGAGATCTGGATTGAGAAAAAGCCTGATAGGGAATTTGCATATTCCAAGGAGCATTTGAGCCACAATTTTATGTTGACCATCAAAAACATGACTTTTTAGCAAAGAGCCTTCGAGCATACCCCATGCAAGAGCTATATGCAATTGAGGTTTACCATTAAGAAATTCGTTAAGGAGGCCTCTTATTCTAGGACTTACAGCTCTAGGGTTGATCCGATTATCATGATACAAATAGGCAATAGGGAGGTAAATAAATGCATATTCCAAACCAGATAATTTGTCTTTATAGATTTCTGCCTGGTATTTTTCTTGATCTATTTCTGGCATTGTATAAGTCAAATGACTATTATTTCGGGTAGCGCCTCGCTAACTGGTGAAAAGGTCAGGAAAGCTTGAAAAAGCAAGCGCCCATTGGCATGCTGTGAATGATGAAAAGCACAACAGAGCCGATGGACGCGTCAGAGCAATTTTGCC
>Ga0070741_10004120_pt1 | contig 34452 bp, 26 predicted proteins | sample Coa_R1_4_FD_66440 | JGI IMG/M metagenome (GOLD analysis project Ga0070741, IMG submission 66440) | Surface soil microbial communities from Centralia Pennsylvania, which are recovering from an underground coalmine fire - Coalmine... | ecosystem: Environmental > Terrestrial > Soil > Unclassified ... | reverse complement strand
CCGGGGTGGAAGGGATCAGAGGTGCCGTACACCTGCTCAGCTTCCCCGGTGCGATTGGGCTGCCACGCTTCCTCAACATGCAGAGCGGCGAGCATGACCCCCTCGGCGTCACGCAGCGCGATTGTCTTGCCCGGGCCGTTTGCCTTGGCAAATTCCTCGGTCACATCGAGCATGATGGGAATCGGCCAGATGGTCCCGTTGGCCAGGCGCATCTTGCAGCAAACGCTCTCGTAATCCGCTTTCGAAAGAAAACCGCGCAGGGGTGAGAAACCGCCGGTCAGGAGCAATTCAAGGTCGCAGATCTGGCGCGGAGTGAGGTCCCAACTGGACCATTCTTTGGAGTGCGATTGCAGTTCGGCTGCGCGCTTGGGTTCAACGACGAGGTTAACCAGTTCACCACCATGGGGAAGAATTAAATGATCAGGCATGTTTATCCCTTAGTAAATGGATTTCCACTGCTGAGGGGAGACAGACACCAAGGCAATCGCCGGTTTCTCAGTTCAGGGAATGGAACGGTGTAGCGATGAAATATACCACAGTTGGCGGGTGTGACCGAAGGGGGGTTTCGGTTGTGACAGCTTACCAAAGCGGAAAAAGGGGTGAAGGGAGTACCCAAAAGAGGAAACACTTTTCGCGCTGAAACCGAACATTTTCTAGAGGTTGGAAAAAATCCGATGCTATGATCCGCTCATCTTGAAGGAAAAGTTGCGCGATGTGTACGCGAGTCTGGCGATTTCCCGTCCAGCGCAACGGGACCTTTTGGGCTGCGCCCCCTCATACCCTGTGAATCCTCTTCTCGAATCCCCTGCAGCAGGCGAGTTTGCGAGGACATAAATGGACCCAGGACAGTTGATGCCAGCCAATCCGCTTTCGCTAGAGAACCGCGATGGGGTGTATTCGATCGAGTTGGGGCGTGCGACGCGGCCGGACTACGCGGACTTTAGCCAACTGGGCGAAGAATCCGCCTTCCAGCAGTATTGGAGAATCCTGGTCAAAAGGAAGGCGACGGTTCTGTGTTCGCTGGTGGTCATTCTGATGCTGGTGGCAGTTGCGACCTTTAAGATGACGCCCACGTATCAGGCGACCGGGCGTATCGCCATCAACCGTTTGGATCCTGGAATTCTTGGCTTTAAGGACGTTGGACAAGGCGAGGATTATGACGATCCCTCGGATCTCGACACGGAAGTAAAAATCCTGCAGAGCGACTCGCTGGCGCTGCAGGTGATCAAGCAGTTGAAGCTGGACAAAGATGCTGCTTTCGCGGGCAGTAACATTCCCGATCAAAAAGCGGAGAATCTGGTGCCCGACTCGCTGCGGGTGGATTCCAACCGCGCCAGCGCGCTGCTGAACAGCTTCCGCGGCGGACTCAAAGTAACAAGGGTCCCCAGCACGCGCATCATCCAAGTCGATTACCTGAGCGCCGACCCGAAACTCGCGGCCAACGTGGTGAACACGTTGGAGAACACTTTCATCGAGCAGAATTTCAAGACCAAGTACGAATCCACCATGCAGGCCTCGGACTGGTTATCGAAGCAGCTACTCGACCTGCAAATGAAAGTGGAGACGTCGCAGGAAAAGCTGGTGCAGTACCAGAAAGACCACGGCATTCTCGGGGTAGACGAAAAGCAGAACATCGTCACGGACAAACTGGACCAGCTCAATAAAAACCTGACGGCGGCCGAGACCGACCGGATCCAGAAAGAGTCACTGTACCGCCTGACGCAGGCGGGCAGCGGCGAGATGATCGCCAGCATCACTACCGGCACTCCGACGGGGCAGGAGAGCCTGCTGGAAAAACTTCGCGCCCAACAAGCGGATCTCAAAATTCAGTACGCGCGCGCTAACGCGCAGTTCGGGCCGGCCTACCCGGAAGTGGTAAAGCTCAACGATCAGCTCAAGCAGGTTGAGGCGGAAATTCAGATCGAGACGCGCAAGATCGGGGCTGGGGTAAAGAACCAGTATCTTGCCGCTGTGGCGCGCCAGAACATGCTGCGGCAGGCCCTGGAGGCGCAAAAGCAGGAGCAGAACAAGCTGAACGAAAGCGCCATCGAGTACAACACCTTGAAGCGGGACGTGGAAACCAGCCGCCAGTTGTACGAAGGACTACTGCAAAAACTGAAAGAGGCGGGGGTCACTGCGGGCCTGCACACGAACAACATTCGCATTGTGGATACCGCCCGCGTTCCCACGGCGCCCACTGAGCCCAACATCCCACGCAACCTCGGCTTCGGTTTTCTGCTTGGCCTGAGTTCGGGTATCGGGCTGGCCTTCCTGCTGGAAGGAATGGATTCCACGGTGCGCACGACCGAGCAGGCACAAGTGATCTCTGCGCTGCCCTCGCTGGGCATCATCCCGCTCAGCGCCAAAACGAACCACATGGAAAAGCGTATGCAGCTCGGCGTGGGATCTTCTGCCACAAGCAAGAGCCCGGTGGAACTGATCACGCAGGCGCGGCCGCAATCTCAGGTGGCCGAATCGTATCGAGCGTTGAGAACATCGCTGCTGCTGTCTTCGCTGGGCGCGCCTCCGAAAGTGGTGCTGGTTACGAGCGCGCTGCCGCAAGAAGGGAAGACCACCACCAGCATCAATTCCGCAATTGTGCTGGCGCAAAAAGGGGCACGCGTGCTGCTCATCGATGCCGATTTGCGGCGTCCGGGAGTAGCCAAAAGCCTGGCCATGACCTCTCCGCTGGGACTCAGCAATGTATTGGCGGGTGCGGCTCGGCTGGAAGAGGCGATCACGCGCTCCACATTGCTGCCCAATCTCTTCGTACTCACCTCGGGACCAGTGCCGCCCAATCCTGCGGAGTTAATGGCGTCCCAGGAAATGAAACAGATACTGGAAACGCTCAAAGAAAAGTTTGACCACATTGTGATTGACACGCCGCCGGCGCTGTCGGTCACCGACGCCGTGGTGCTGTCGCCGATCGTAGACGCGGTCATTCTGGTGATCCGCTCGGGACAGACCACGAAGCAAGCCTTGCGCCGGGCGCGCGATCTTCTGCTGCAGGTGAATGCGCGAGTGACGGGCGTGCTGCTGAATGCCGTGGATCTGAGGTCGCCGGAGTATTACTACTACTACGAATATCGCGGCAAGTACGGAGCGCGGTACTATCGCGACTCCGCGGCTATGGGGGCGAATGAATCGGCCGTCACACCGGAGAGTGCCTAAGGAGACCGGCAGCCCGTGCCGCAGCACAGCTACTTCGCCCGCAAGTCAGCAGGGAAACAAATCTGTTTTGCGATCGCCTGCCTTGCCCTAGCTGCGGGTTACTTGCGATTCGCGGCGCTGGAATTCCGGGCGGCGCATTCCGATGCCGGCAATACGACCGCAGGGATCGAGCAAGCGGTCCGGCTGCAGCCTTCCAATGGCGAATATCACGCCAGGTTAGGACGCCTGCTCGAGGCGACAGGAGACGTGAGTGACGCGCGGCAACAGTATCAAGCTGCTCTCCGCTTGAACCCCCACGATGCGCGCTACTGGCTCGATGAAGCGGGTGCGCAAGAAAGAATTGGAAATCTTACCGAGCAAGGCAGAGCCCTCGAGCATGCGCTCGACGTAGATCCCCGTACGCCGGAAGTCGCGTGGAAGGCCGCCAACTTTTATCTCCTTCAAGGCAACACTGACGCGGCACTGCGTCAGTTTCACAGCGTGCTTGAAGGTAACCGCGACATGGCACCGGCTGTGCTCGATCTAGCCTGGCGCGCCACCCACGACGTGAATCGCTTGGTTGCCGATGTGTTGTCGAACGATCCGGCCCCGCAACTGGCCTTACTCGACACCTTAGCGGGGTACCACGAAACTAAGGCAGCGCAAACGGTGTGGATACACATTGTAAGCACTGGCCGTCCGATCGAGTTGCGACTGGCGCTTCCGTACATCAATTATCTGATCGAACAAAGGGAGATCGCGGCGGCGCTGGCGGCGTGGAATCAACTCGCAACTGTCGACCGTGTGCCCGCGTATCTGCCGTCGCAGAATTTGATCGTGAACGGCGGTTTCGATGCCGAGATTCTGAATGCGGGTTTTGATTGGCGGTACTACAAACAGAACGAGGTGGGGCTGAGCCTGGATGAAACCGTGTTTCACGGCGGACACCGAGGCTTGGCGATCTCTTTTCAAGGACCCGGTGTGGATGAGGTCAAGATTTTCCAATTCATTCCTCTTTCCCCCAACACGACCTATGATTTTTCGAGCTATTTCAGAACGGGCGATCTGGAAGGGGCCGGCGGCCCGAAGATTGTTATCAGCGACGCGTACAGCCCGCACACGTATTTCACCAGTTACGATCTGAAGAATGCGGAGGTTTGGCGACAGATCAACGGCAGCTTCACGACCGGCGAGGATGCAAAGCTGGCAGTAGTGAAAATTGTACGCATGCCGGAGGGACATCCGATCCGGGGCACGCTCTGGCTCGACGACATGGAATTGACGAAAAAATAATGGCGGCGGCTCCCACACGCGTGATTTCGCTGACACCGACCGAGGTGGTCACCATCGAGCCTCGTCGCACGGAAACCGTTCTGCAATCCACAATTCTGTACGGCACTGCCGGTTTGCTGATGCTCGGCGCACTTGCCTTTGGAGCCGTCGAGCCTTGGTCAATTTTCGTTCTTGAAGCGGGGAGTGCCGCGTTGTTTCTGATGTGGGCGGGGAAGGCGGTTCTGTCTCCAACTCTCCACTTCCGCTGGAGCCCGCTGTTTGCTCCCATGCTGCTGTTCGCCGGAGCGGTGGCTGCTCAAGTCGTGCTCGGTACCACCGTGTATCGGTATGCAACCACGAGCGCGATCCTTCGGTATGTTGCGTATGGCGGGTTGTCTTTCGTCGCTCTCCAGGCGCTGGAGACGACCGTGGACCACACGAAGCTTTCCCGCGTGTTCTCAACCTTCGGCTTCTCTGTGGCGGCGTTCGCTCTGATTCAGAGCTTAAGCTCGAACGGCAAACTGTACTGGCTGCGCACTCCGAAATTCGGCGGCTGGATCTATGGGCCTTACGTTAATCACAATCATTACGCGGGCCTGATGGAAATGCTGGTACCCATCCCGCTGCTTCTTTGCCTGAGCCAGAAGAGCCGCGGCGCCCAAAAGTTTTTTGCTGGATTGGCCGCGTTGCTGATGGCCGCCACGATTTTTCTTTCGGGATCGCGTGGCGGAATGGTGGCATTTTCGCTAGAAGCCCTCCTGGTGGTCGCGATCGTGTGCAGAGAAAAGAAATCGCGGTCAACAATAGCCACCACGGTTGCATTCGCAATTTTGCTCGCCGGAGCAATTGCGTGGCTCGGTTCCAGCAGCTTTGGGACACGGTGGCAGGAAGTGCATTTCGGCCAGGGCACAGAACTCTCAGCCGGCGGCCGACTGTCGATTTACAAAGACGCTCTTCACATGTTTGCCCAACGGCCGCTGCTGGGATGGGGATTAGGGAACTTTGTTACCGTCTATCCACAATTCCGCAGCTTTTACACCAACCTCTACATCAACGCGGCGCATAACGATTACCTCCAAATGCTGGTGGAGACAGGTGCCGTCGGCGCACTGGCGATGTTGTGGTTTGTAGTTGCTCTGTACCGGAGGATGTCTCGGTACTTACGAAGTTTGCCGCCTCGCCAAAACGGTCTGGCGGTAGCCGCTTTGGTGGGATGTGTGGGTATCCTGGCGCACAGCCTGGTTGATTTCAATCTACAAATTCCTGCCAATGCAGCGCTTTTTTATGTGCTGGCGACCATTGCGACCGCGCCGTTGGAGGATTGATTCACGCAGTGCGTCTGCTCCAAAATCAGCCACATGCAACCCTCGCTCCTAAAATTCAGTCCTTTTTTGTAACTTGGGTAACCGGCAAATAAGCCCGTGCAGGCCTTGCGGGAGCAACTGGGTTTGCGGATTGGAAGGGCTGGCTTACACTTGTTAGGTTAATTCGCATCACGCCGGGGATGGATTCATGAGAGTTTGCGTCGTAGGTGTCGGCTACGTGGGACTGGTTGCCGCCGCATGTTTCGCGGAAATTGGGCACGAAGTGGCCTGTTTCGATAATGACACCCGCAAGATCTCTGCCCTTAACGATGGCGAGACCATCATCCATGAGCAGTTTCTGCCGGAACTGTTGAAGCGGCACCGCGGCCACCGCTTAAAATTTTTCCATTCGCTCGATGAAGCGCTCGTGGACAGCTCTGCCGTGTTTGTTGCCGTGGGCACTCCGCCGACTCGCAGCGGCGAAGCCGACCTGTCGTACATCGAACGTGTCGCCAGCGAACTGGCGCGCTTCCTGGCCTCTCACCCCGAACAGCACACCACGATCGTGGAGAAAAGTACGGTCCCGGTCTGCACCAATGATTGGATCGGCCACATTCTCGAGCTCAATGGAGCACCTCGAGCGTCGTTTGACGTCGCTTCGAACCCAGAATTTCTCCGGGAAGGCACTGCTGTTTCGGATTTTCTGTACCCCGATCGCATCGTGGTGGGGGCGGAGAGTCCACGGGCGGTTAAGGTAATGTTGGACATCTACGAACCTCTCACCTCAGGCAAGTATTACGAGGGAAAAAGTGCCATTGAGGCGCCCGCTGGTGTGAAGATTCCACCGCGGCTGATCCTGACTAATCCGCGAAGTGCCGAGCTGATCAAGCATGCCTCCAATTCATTCCTCGCGATGAAGATTTCATTCATCAACGCCGTTTCTGCGATGTGTGAAGCGGTGGGCGCAGACATCGGCCAGGTCTGCGAAGGCATCGGATCCGATTCACGCATTGGGCCGCGTTTCCTTGCTCCCGGCATTGGATACGGTGGATCGTGCTTCCCCAAAGATCTGCTGGCGTTTCGGGCAGTCGCGAAGCAGTGCGGCTATGACTTTGGATTACTGGACGAGGTAAGCGAGATCAATAACCAGCAGCGCGACCGCTTCATTGCCAAGGTGCGCAAGGCGCTCTGGGTACTGAAGGGGAAGCGGCTGGGGGTGCTCGGGCTGGCATTCAAGGGTGGCACCGACGACGTGCGCGATTCCCAGGCCATCGTCGTCATCAAGGAATTGTTGCGCGAGAATTGCGAGGTCGTGGCGTTTGATCCGGCAGCTATGGCGAAGGCGCGCGAGCTCTTTGAGGCTGATCCGGCCGCCGCGGGCCGCGTCAAGTTTGCCGACAACGCATACGAAGCGGCGAAAGGAGCTCATGCCGTCCTGGTGCTGACGGAGTGGCCGGAGTTCGCGGCTCTGGACCTGGCTCGCCTGAAGCGCGAAATGCTTCATCCCATCGTGGTGGATGGGCGTAACTTATTTTCGCCCGAGACCATGGGATCGCATGGATTCACGTACATCAGCTTCGGGCGGCCGGATGTTCTGGCCGCGGCACACACGCGCAGCGTTCCCATTCCACGCTGAACGGCGTCAAAACCGAAATTCCCAATGCCCACTGTTGTGATCACTGGCTCTGCGGGTTTGATTGGCTCAGAAGCAGTGCGCTTCTATGCTTCCCGGGGATGCAACGTAGCTGGAATCGACAACGACATGCGCTCTGTGTTCTTTGGGGCCAGTGCTTCGACCGCCTGGAACCGGGAGCAGATCGAAGAAGCGTACGGAAAGAACTATCGTCATTACTGTACTGACATTCGTGATCGCGAAAGCACCGAGAAAATCTTTCTTGAATACGGCAGTGACATCGCCCTGATTATCCACACGGCGGCGCAGCCTTCGCACGACTGGGCGGCGCGAGATCCTCATACCGACTTTACGGTTAACGCCAACGGCACACTCGTTCTGCTGGAAGCGGCGCGCCAACATTGTCCCGAGGCAGTTTTCATTTTCACTTCGACCAACAAAGTGTATGGAGACACGCCGAACCGGCTGCCCATGCGCGAGATGAAGACGCGCTTCGAAATTGAGCAGGGACATCGTTTCGAAAACGGCATTGATGAGTCCATGTCCGTCGATCTTTCCCTGCATTCATTGTTCGGCGCTTCGAAGTTGGCGGCGGATGTTCTGGTGCAGGAGTACGGACGATATTTCGGAATGAAGACGGTATGTTTTCGCGCCGGCTGTTTGACGGGGCCCGCACATTCCGGGGCCGAGTTACACGGTTTTCTCGCTTACCTGATGCAATGCACCATTACTGGCACGCCGTACACGGTGTTCGGTTACAAAGGCAAGCAGGTGCGCGACAACATCCACAGCCACGACCTGATCAGCGCATTTGACGAGTTTTACCGCGCACCACGAAAGGCCGAGGTGTACAACATCGGCGGATCACGCTACTGCAACTGCTCCGTTCTGGAAGCGATCGCATTATGCGAGGAGATCGCGCATGCGAAATTGAAGTACAGCATCGACCCGCAAAACAGAATGGGCGACCACATCTGGTACATCTCCGACGTCGGCAAATTCAAAAGCCACTACCCCCGCTGGCACTGCAAGTATGACCTGCGAAAAATCCTGGAAGACATCCACCAGGCGCAGACTCGACGGGTTCGCCCCGCCAGCCTGCAGAACGCCCCTGCGCAGTAACCGAGTGTAAAACTCGCGAAAGAATGCGCAAAAGTTTGCACTTGGCCGCCAAGAGCCGAGAGCTGAGAACCAATCCTTCGGGAATCAGCAGCTTGGCAGGTTTCGCTTGGCACGCCAACTGCTCCAGTCAGAAATAGCAAACTACCTGTTTATAAAGCCTTCAGTGCCGCTTGCAGCGGGGTTTTGAAAACAGCGTATGTGCTAGAATCGATTACCCTTTTCAATTTATGCCTACAGATTCCCTTGCAGCAGTTCGCAGCCTTTCTACGGACCTGAAGACGAAAATCGAAGCGCGCCAGGCCAAAGTCGGGATTATCGGCTTGGGCTATGTCGGCCTGCCGCTTGCGCTGCTTTATAACGGGCAGAAGTTCCCCGTGACCGGCTTCGACATTGACAGCCGGAAAGTGGATTTCCTGGCCAAGGGCGAGTCCTACATCTTTCGCATTGCCAAGGAAGAAATCCGGGATGCCAAGTCGAGCGGGTTTTCTGCGACGTCGGATTACGCGAATCTGAACGAAATGGATGCGATCATCATCTGCGTTCCCACCCCGCTGAATGAGTATCACGAGCCGGACATGAGCTACATCGTCAACACGACCGAGGCGATCGCACCTCATCTGCGGGCCGGCCAGCTGGTGATCCTGGAAAGCACAACTTATCCGGGAACGACCGAAGAAGTGGTCGTGCCGATCCTGGAGAAAAAGAACCGCGGTGGGCTGAAGGCGGCGCGCCCGGGCGGCGATTCGACAGCGCATTTTTTCGTCGCCTTCTCGCCTGAGCGCGAAGATCCCGGCAATACAGAGGTTGCCCGCCACGATATCCCGAAGGTTGTGGGTGGGCTTGACGAGCATGCGGCGGATCTGGCTGCGGCTCTGTACGGATCAATTTTCCGGCGCGTCGTGAGGGTCTCGTCACCCGCAGCCGCGGAAATGACCAAGCTCCTGGAGAACATTTACCGCTGCGTAAATATTGCCCTGGTGAATGAACTGAAGCTGCTGTGCCTGCGCATGGGGATCGACATCTGGGAAGTGATTGCGGCCGCTTCGACGAAGCCCTTTGGGTTCCATCCGTTTTATCCGGGACCGGGCCTCGGCGGTCACTGTATTCCGGTTGACCCGTTCTATCTCTCGTGGAAGGCCAAAGAGTTTGATTTCCACACTCGCTTTATCGAGCTGGCGGGCGAAATCAACACCGGCATGCCTTACCACGTGATGCGCTCGGTAATTGATGCGCTGAACAAGCGGAAGAAGGCACTCAACGGGGCCAAGGTGTTGGTGTTAGGCGTGGCGTACAAGAAGGACATTGACGACCTACGGGAATCTCCGTCCCTCACCATCATCGAACTTTTGCAGAAAGAGGGAGCCGAGGTCGCGTACAACGATCCGTACTTCCCGTTTATCGGCAAGGGCCGCAAATACGACTTGCAGATGAAGTGCGCGCCTCTGGACAACCTCGGCCAGTACGACTGCGTGCTGATCGTGACCGACCACTCCGATTACGATTACCAGCGCATCGTGCGAGAGTCGCAACTGGTTGTGGACACTCGTAACGCGACGCGTGGCCTACAATCGCCTAACATCGTTCTGTGCTAGGCGGGCTGTGCAAAAGCTCGCTGCGGGGAGCCAGGGATCAAGCACTTAGACCATACGCAATTAACGAATTTTAAACAGTTTAGCTGTGCCAGCTTTTGTTATCATCTGCACCCCTGCAATTTTCTCCGGTGAAAATGTCAGTCCCGGGATGGCCCTGAGCTTGCTCGAATAAGTGAAGCTCCCCCGTGAAGATGGCCGCCGGGATGGATTTTTCGGTTAAACGATCGCCATACACACAACACTGAGGCGACGGGAAACTCATGAACTCGGAAGCCCAAAATTTATTATTCTGCCCGCTGCCGGACCGGCCGATGCCGTGGCGCGAGTTCGGGTTGAGCTACACCGTGCAGGCCATCGCGTTGGTGGTAATCGTGTGGGCCGGGCTGATGCACCCGGAGATCCTGGTTCCGAAAAAAGAGTACCGCTACATCGGGCTGGTCAACACTCCGGCGCCGCTGAACGTCGAGCCTCAACCCAAGCGGGCGATTCCTCCGCCACCGAAGCTCGAGGCGAAGTTGCATGTAGATGTTCCGGAAAACCTGCGCATTCACGTCACGCCGAAGCCGCAGCCGGCGCGTGAAGAAGTTGCGCCAAAGTTGCAGCCTCCGCCTAAGGCGACACCCAAAGAACTCGCGCAGGTAGCGGTCGTGGTGCCTCGCAAGCCAGTTCAGACAAATGTATTTTCGACTGGAAGCTCGCAGGCGCCAACCGTCAATGCAGCCGCGCAAAAGGTGCAGACGGGTGGTTTCGGCGATCCGAACGGAGTACCCGCGCAAGAAAATCACGGCAAACCGATCACGATTGCGCAGGCGGGTTCCTACGATCTGCCCGGCGGACCGGGCTACGGCAACGGGACGGGAGGCGCGAAAGGGATCAAAGGCGTTGTCCCGAGCGCCGGCTTCGGCAATGGCGTCGCTGTGCAGCCGGAGAATACGCGTGGCATGGTGCGGCAAGCGGGATTCGGCGATTCGGAGGCGACACCGCAACCCAAGCGCCAAGCAGTCGTCCAACCGGCGAAGCTGGTACCGGCTGAAATTACGTTCAAGCCAACCCCGATGTACACGGCGGAAGCGCGAAACCTGAAAATCGAGGGCGAAGTACTTCTGCAAGTGGTGTTCGAGGCAAGCGGCAAGTTGCGGGTAGTGCGCGTCGTTCGCGGCCTGGGTCACGGACTGGACGAAGCAGCGGTGCAAGCGGCCGAGCAAATCAAGTTCAAACCGGCGCAGCGCGAAGGGCAACCGGCCGATTCCTCGGCCACGCTTCATATTGTCTTCCAGTTGACCTGAAAGCCGGGGCAGTTGGGAAAATTTTTGAGAAGGCGACCATGGGATTTTTGAAAAACGGTTTACTGGGATTGAGTTTGGCTGTCCTGACGGGCGTCGCGGTGGCTCAGAGCGCGCTTCCTTCGGGCACGACGCAGACCGGCTTAAGCGAATCAACGGCCACGTTGCAGTCCGACACAGGTAAGGCAAACAGCTTCGATCAGGCGGTCGACAGAATCGTGGCCCGCGAGAATGTGGTGATCAAGCTGATGAAAACCATGCACCCGCTGGTTGAAACTTATATTCAGACGATGAAAAGCGATCAGGAACTGGGCATGGTTCCGGAGAGCGACGATTACTTCCTCGGGCGGCTGGATCTGAGCAAGGGGTTCGCCATCGATCTGAATTACTTGAACGAGCCGGGTTTCGCCACCAGTTTCCTGACGAAATTCACGGTGCTGACTTCGTCGAGATTCAATCCCAAGGGGTTCGCGAGCATGGTTCTGCTCGATACCCAGTTCGATCGCAATGCTTACGACTTCCAATTCATCCGGCGCGAATTTCTCGGCGACGTGCGTTGCCTGGTCATTGACGTCACCCCAAAGAAGAATTCGGGAATCGGCCGGTTCATGGGACGGATCTGGGTAGAAGACCAGGAATACAACATTGTTCGTTTCAATGGGGCGTTTTCACCGCACCAGAAGTTCGGCATGTACATGCACTTCGACAGCTGGCGCTTGAATATGAAGCCGGGCTTGTGGCTGCCGGCGTACGTGTACAGCGAGGAAACCGACCTGCACCTCAGCTTCGGAAAGCGGCTCCGCTACAAGGCGCAGACCAGGATCTGGGGATATAACCTTTCGCGCGCCAGTCGTAATGAGGAGTTCACTGACATCGTAGTCGATTCGGACACGGTTCATGATCAGGCCGACAACACCGACATGTCCCCGGTCGAAAGCCAAAGGGCGTGGGAACGGATGGCGGAAGACAACGCCATTGAGCGACTGCAGCTGGCCGGCCTGGTGGCACGCGATGGCGATGTGGACAAAGTTCTGGAAACGGTCATTAACAATCTGGAAGTCACCAACAATCTGGAAATCCAGCCGGAGATACGCTGCCGGGTGCTGCTGACGGCGCCGCTGGAATCGTTCTCCATTGGGCACACGATTGTGGTCAGTCGCGGCATGCTGGACGTCTTGCCGGATGAGGCGTCATTGGCGATGGTGCTGGCGCACGAGCTGGCGCACATTGTCCTGCAGCACGGCATGAACATCGACACCAAATACGCCTTCAACGACCGCATGCAGTTCAAAGACAACAAGACTTTCGAGAATTTTTCGTTCTCCCATAGCGCATCCGAGGAGGAAGCCGCGGACAAAAAGGCGCTGGAGATGCTCGGCAATTCGCCTTACAAGGACAAGCTTTCGAATGCCGGTTTATTCCTGAAGGCGGTGGAGATGCATTCGGAGCTGCACAACCTGATTCGCGCGCACCTGGGCAATGGGCTGGCTTCGAACAAATCATTCCGAATGTCGGAACTGATGAACGTCGCACCCAAGCTGCAGACGTCGCGAACCGACCAGGTTGCCGCCTTGCCGCTGGGCGGACGAATCAAGGTTGATCCATGGACCGACCAGGTTCAGCTCATGAAGAGCAAAGCTGTGCCTCTGCTGTCGGCCCGGGAAAAGATGGCGTTCCAGGTAACGCCGTTCTTTCCGCATCTGACGAGGATCGGAACTCCAGAAAAAGTGGCGCAAGGCAGCACCGCGAAATAGCGCTCGCTATTCGTGCTCACATTTGTCGATCGGTAACGTCTGGTAAGTGCACCGGTGTAGGCCTACACTCCCGATGCAACCAGATGAAAACCTTACTTTCGATCTGTACGCCACTCTTCCTTTTCCTGCTGGTCGCGAACGCTCAAGATGCGCCGCAGGGATTCACCGCCGACCTGACACGCTACTACTTTGCATCTCCGCAAGCGGAGAAGGCGGCTCGCCCTGAATTCGAAACTGCCCTGAAAAAGATGGAGTCGTACAAGGGGCACATCAGGAGCGGCTCGCAGTTGTTGAGCCTATTCCGCCGGTACGAGGATGTGCTGCGGCTCTACTACAAGCACGAAGCCTACGTCCGCCTGCGTTGCGCTCAAAACCGCAAAGATCCTGATTGTGATGACCGGGGCAAACTCGAGGCGGAGCTGACTTCGAGGACAGCGTTCCTCACCCCCGAAATTATTGGAATTCCTGCGCAGCGGGTGGCGGCATTCGTGCACGAAGCATCCGGGCTCCAAGCGTATCAATTCGAAATCGAGGACATCCGGCGCGATGCGGCGCACACACTTCCCGCGGCTCAGCAGGCTTTGATCGACCGATTCCGTCCCGAGATTGCGGATTGGCAGTACGACCTGTACGACACGCTGGTGTCGGGGATCTCCTTCGGGAGCGTTCAGACCAAAACAGGGCCTCTGGATGTGATCCGTAACCGGAACCTGATCGTGGCGAATCCAGACGCACGGGTTCGGGAGGAAGGATTCAAGCGCCGGCTGAACGGCTTGGCTACGCAACGTGACCTGCTGGCATTCTCTCTGCTGCACACGATCAAGGCGCAGAATTCATTGGCTGAGGCGCAGCGCTATGCCGATGCCCCTGCCCGGAAATACACCAGCCTTTATCTGGAGCCGGAAAAAACGCGGGCGCTGCTGGAACAAATGGCTCGCCTGGGGGATGTCGCGAAGCGCTTCGAGAGAATCCGTGCAGCCGACTTCGAGCGTGCCTACCACTCCCCGGCGCATGCATGGGATCTGCACGCCCTTGAACCTGGATTCAGCGCGCCGGTGACGCCTCTTGCAGCACTTCCATCCTTGTACCACGAGGTTTTCGCAGGGCTGGGGCCGGAATATCAGGCCGCGTTCGACGCGCTCCTGAATCCCAGCAATGGCCGGGTTGACGTCGTGCCCGGAGGCGCGCCCAACCGGTACACCGGCGGATTTTCGATCGGATTTAGTGGATCGCCCAGCATTCTGTTCTATGGGCGCTATGACGGCACCTTCAAAGATCTGTCGGTCATCGCCCACGAGGGTGGACACGCAGCCCACCGCAGCTTGATGAGCCAGAGTGGCATTAAGCCGGTGTACGCGTTCGGACCGAATTTTCTGTTCGAGTCCTTCGCCGAGTTCAACGAACTGCTGCTGGCCGAGTATCTGGCGGAACACACAGATAACGAGCAGCTGCGGCGGTTTTACCGGGAGGAATGGCTGGGGATCAAAGGACTGGACGCCTATTACGGTGCGCAGGACGCGCTATTGGAGCAGGCCATCTACGATGGGGTGGCAAAGGGCTCCGTCAGGAACGCCGACGATCTGGACAAACTGACCATACAGATTGACAGTGACTTTTCGATTTTTCCGCCAAACACTCCCGAGCTGCGCAACCGCTGGGCGGCTGTCTCGCTGATGTACGAGGATCCTCTCTACGACGTGAATTACGTTTATGGAGGATTGCTGGCCCTGAAGTATTACGAACTCTACGCTGCCGATCGGGAGCACTTCGTTCCGCGTTATGTTGCGCTGCTGAAGAACGGCTTCGATGCTCCTCCGGCAGCGCTTCTGAAGAAATTTTTGAACATCGATCTCTTCAGTCCTGAGCTTCTGACGGACGATCTCAAGCTGCTCAACCAGCGCATGGAGCAACTGGAAAGCAGCTCAGCGCATTGAGGACGTCTCTTCGACACGTTGGTTCTTATCGCGTCAACCGCAAGAGAATCTTGGACGCAATGGTCTGAAACACGCTTTGCAGGTCATTCGCGGTGGGTGCGAATACAGCCTCTCCAACGGGTTGGTTTGGGTCGAATGTCGGACTGTTGGGATCGTTCGCAATCTGCTGCAGGAACGTCTTACTGATATTGCTCCCAAGGCCAATGGAATAAATGACAATGCCTTGCGACCGCATGGTGTTCGCCAACTTAAGGGCACGAAAGAGTGCTTCGTTTCCGATATTCGGCACACTCATCGGTAGCATGGTCCCCGTCTGCTGTGATGGGAACTGCGAGGCTGAACAGGAAGTGGAACCACCGGTGTTCGAATCCACGAATGACCATCCCGAGCACCCAGTCTCGCCAGCCGAGCACCCCCCGTAGTTGACAAGCTTATTTGATGGACATGCCAACACATCCTGGTTGGTGTTGGCCCAGCCATCGGTAAAGAACACGGCGACTTTCACGACGTTGCCCGTCGCCGGCACACTGTTAATTTGTGTCTGGCCATCAAGCAGCCCCCCTTGTGCGAAAGTCGCACCTTGGAAAGAGGATTTGGTCATGTTGTTGGTGGCTGTCATGATCGGCAGGGTGAAATAGTTTCGTATGGGTACGTCTACCCTCGACGTCCAAGCAAAGGTAACCATAGCGACCTGATCCAGGTTGTCATCAAAGAACTTGATGAATGTCTGCACGGCGGGGGGCAGGGCACTCCATCCCCCGTTATTTTGCATCGACCCGGAGCGGTCGAGAATGAGAGACATGATGAGCTTGGGGCGCGTCGCTTGGGCGTTCGCCGCCACCTGAAGCGTCTTGTACTGCGGCAACACGCGCATGAAAAACGTTTTGATGGTGGCGGTGGCATTCACATTGATGATCGGATCGCCGTTCCCATCGCTCGTAAAGTTGATATTCATCACCGGCGGGTTGGCATCGCGAACCGTGGAACCATAGTTGAGGTTGAAGGCGCTTTGCGCGATCGTGGTCGCCTCGGTTGTTCCGCGGTTCAGATTGCGCATGCCGGCCAGACAGGCGGCATCGACTGCTTTGGAGAGAGTGGCCTGGCTGACGTAGGCCAAACCCACGTCAATGCCCAGGCCGGCGAAAACAATCAGAACAGGCAGCAGGACGGCGAACGTCGGCAGCACCTGGCCGCGCTGGCGTGTGGCTCGATTTCCTCGATGCAAGCGGATCATGTGTCCCTCCTGTTCAGAAATACGCCACGTCATACAAGGTGGAAGGCATTTGGACGCTCACCAATTTCCCAACAGGAGTCACGGCCTGGTAAGAATAGAAAACCTCGGTGACGTAGATGGTCTGGTTCAGCTGCAGAATGGGTGCGGCCGCCGGAGGGACAGTCGCGGGATTTCCCACGCCCTGCCCGATCTTGCTGGCGGCTGCAATTCCGCCGGCAGAAACCTGGCCAGTGATCTTGTAGAACCCGTTCACGTTGGCGACCGATGTAATGATGACGCGTCCGCTGCTGTTCAAATTCAGCGGAGCCGCTCCCGTGATCACCGAAGAAGCGCTGGAGGCCAGATCGGTGCCTCGGGACGCCAAGTTCGACCCCTGCCGGGTTAGACCCTTCATGACCTGCTGGTCGTAGATGGCGCGGCTGAAATCGATCAGGCCGAACACCAGCATCAGGAGCAGGAATCCGACGGCGGCAAACTCCACCAGCGCCTGCCCTGACTCACGGTTCAAAGCGTCAGTTCTTCGATGTTCTGTTCCCCTCATCATGGCTCCCCCTTGTGTCAGTAGGTTTGGTTGGGAGGGAAGGGCTCATTTTTAAACGTCACACTGGAAGTAAATGTGTAGGTACCATTGGTGAAAAAATGTGCAATCAGCGGAGTGATCAGCTTCAGATCACTCGTGATCGAGACGGTCACGGTGTCACCCGGCCCGCCTGGATCGCCCTTGCCGCCTTGTGCGCTGGTGACCTGAATGCCGGTCACACTCGCTCCCAGGGCGCCCTGGGTCGCGGCGGCCATAATCGAATCCATGCGCGACAGATTCTGGCCCGGGTGCTTGGGATCGGGAAGGTGATTCCCTGTCGAGGCAAAACGTCCAGCTTCCCGTACCGCATTTTGCAGGGTCATCTGCACGTAGAACATGCGGCCGAAATCGAGCATTCCGAAGGTGAGGAGAAAGAACATCGACATCACCATCGCCGATTCCAGCAGGGACTGGCCCTTCATCGAAGGTGATGGTTGCCTCCCGGCGCTTTGATCGTTGCCCGGTCGTTGAATCGCTTTGGCGTTCAGGGGCATGACTCCAACCTCCTGGCTTGGCGCATCGCTCTACCTTGCAAACAGGCCGTCCAGTGCCGCATCTCGAGCACGGCCTTACATTTCAATGTTAGAGACTGGCGAGAAAGGAACCAGATAACCAAGGGCACGCCCTCGCGCGGGCTGGGACATAGGCAATGTTTTCAGCAGTCCTACAACCTTGGTAATGAGCCACAACCGTAATTGAACATAGAGATTTCGGACGCTGCTCAAAAACTGAGGACGGCGTAAGGTGACGTTCGTAACGGAGCGCCTGGCTGGAGAAATCAAAAACAAACCGCCGGCCCGTAGGCCGGCGGTTAAGGCAATTGACGAGACGAGAATCTACAAGTACTTACTTCAGCGAACTGGAGACGTTGGAAAAAACGTTGTTGGCGTTCGAACCGATCAACTTGATAGTGCCGACGACGATCACCAGGATGACGGCCAGCATGACCGCGTATTCCGCGATGTCCTGACCTTCGTCTTCCGCCCATACTCTCCGCAATAACTCAGACATTTTTGTTCTCCTGCGCTCTGAATAACCACCAACCCGGAGGAGAAGCCTCTCAGGTAAAAAGGTGGAGCTTGGACTTGTTTTAGGTGCGATTGCTCCTGAAAACATCGTAGGCGGAGGCGGGCAAGCGGAGAATGGCCCAGGGGTGGGGGCGTATGGCACCTAGGTGCCAACGGTTAAACCTTACAAAATGACGGAACGGCAACTAGGGAATTGCAGTTAAAGGAATGGATTGATTGACAGCGAACAGGGCGAGCTCCAGGCGAGTGGAGACTCCAACCTTGTCGAAGATATTGCTCAAGTGATGCTTAACCGTATCTTCGCTGATCTTGAAGTGCTCGGCGATATCCTTATTTGTAAAGCCGGCCACCACTCCGGAAATGATTTCGATTTCGCGCGGGGTCAGGCCGTACTTCCGTTGTTTAGCACCCTGCTGGGCGGACTGAATTAACGGCCTGAGGTAAGGAAGCAGGTTGGAGACTTCTTCCCGGCCCACCCAATATTGGCCGGTCATGACGGAACGAATGGCCTTGAGCAGGAGCTGGGTGGCCGAGTCCTTGAGGACCACCCCACGCGCCCCCAACTGAAGCGCCTCGACGATTTCATTTTTCTCGACTGCGGCAGTCAGTAGAATGATGCGAATTGGGCTGGAAGATCCCAGCTCGCGCAGGGCCTCAAACCCCGGGTGTCCGGGCATAGCAAGATCGAGGAGCAGGACGTCCGGCTTGAGCTGGCGGCCAAGTTGCACAGCTTCGGAACCGTTCGAGGCCTCACCAATCACGTGAAGCCCCGGTTCGGCTTCCAGTAAGCGGCGCAAACCGTCGCGGAAGATGGGGTGGTCGTCAGCAATCAGGATGCGAACTCCCTGCGCCGGCCTATCCATAAGCAACGTTCCTCTTTTCGGCCAGAAGAATTTCCAATCGCGCCCCCTGTCCCGGTGCCGATTCTATCGTCAGTTCGCCGCCGATGGAACGTACTCGTTCTTTGATGACAGCGGGGCCCTTGCGCGCCTGTTCCAGTTCCACCTGCGACATCTTGCCGGAAAAATCGAAACCCTTGCCGTCGTCTTGAATGACCACGCGACAGGCGCCATTTTTTGCATTCAGGACGACGAAAACATTTTGCGCCTTGCTGTGTTTCCGGACATTGACCAGGGCCTCTTGGACAATGCGCGCCATTTCCCGGCAAACGACGGCCGGCATATCGAGCTCCTGGGCATCCGAAGTAAAGCGGGCGGCGATGCCCGTTTCGCGCTGGAAGCGCTCGACTGCGTCGGCGAGGAACGGCACCAGCCGACGGGAATCAATTTCCAAAGACTTCAATTGCTGCATGAGCTCGCGAAGTTTCAGGACCTCCTCGCGCAGCAGCTTTTGAATTCGCTCCAATTCACTGCCCAAGGTGCTCGATTCGGTGCTGGCCTGCCGCCGCAACACGTCCACCTGCATTTCCACGGCGATCAAAGATTGGACGGCGCCATCGTGCAGTTCCCGGGCGACTCGCGCCCGCTCCACGGCGCCGGCGCGCAACCGCAAGCGGCGGAGCAGGTAAACGTTGTACACTGCGGGACCGATCTGGCGAACCAACTCCTGCAGGAACCGTAGTTGATCCTCGTTGTCGATCTTTGAATATGGATCGAACAGGAACAACCGGCCGGTCCATTCGTCACTGAGGGTGAATGAAACCGCCAAAAGCGACTTGAAATCCCGCGCTCCCACCAGGGGCTCGACAAAATCGGGAGCAACGTTCTTGATGCGCTGTCCATCAGCACCTAGTGCGAGTATCCGGTACCGCCCGTCGCCCTTGCGTGCCAGAAAACAGCAATGCACCAGCGACTCGAACAGGTACGTGGTGCGATCGTTGACTCCAGCATCGAGCCACCGAATGTCTCCGGAGCCATCCCGCAACGACTTCACCTCGCAGAGGTAAATGCGAACGCTGTGCAACTCCTGGGAAGCAAACATGGCGTTATCGGCACCAAAAATTCGAGCTGTCTCCAGGAGAATGTCGCGCATGGTGCCGCTGAGCCCGACCTCTACTCGAGCCTTGCCTAGCACTCGTGCGACTACGGCTTTTTGCGCGCTCAGTTGTTTCTCGTGTTCCGCCAGATAGCCTAGCAGCAGTCCCATGGCGAGCAGATAAGCGAACCGGATGATCATCCGGGTGAGCTGAAATTCGGGGGCATAGGGACTGAGCGCGCGGCCGCCGTGCTCCATGAAAACGCCTTGCAAGCTGAGCAAGATCATCGCCGCAAACGCCGTCCCCAGGGTTTCCCACAGTCCCCACCGGTAGGCGGCTTCCAAGAGAACGAAAATAAAGAACAGGAAGAAGGGGCTGTTGGGTCCCTGGGTGTAGATGGTGATGAGAGCGGGCCAGACAATGTCCGCGCCGTGCACAAGAAGGCGGAAGGAGCGCGTGGATCGCGGGCGGAACTTCACCAGCATCATAACAACGACGCTATGAATAATGTAAAAGCCCAGCAAGACATACGCAGGGGGAGCGTAACGGCTGGGCTCGGTGGGGTCGAAGTAAATGGCGGCGAGAAACGAGGTAGCGAGGAAGACGCGGGCGGTCGCCAGCACACGCTCGATACGGCGTGTTTCCGCGGGAGCAGTGGGCACTCGCAGACGCCAAAAAAAGCGTTGCGGGTCGAGCGAAAAAGACACTGGCGGGGTCCCTCAGACCTGGAATGGAGTTGTAGAAAATCTTATTAGCACCAGAGACAAAGGGCAAGGGAGAAGCTGCACCGGGTCGCCGATTTCGAGCGCATTTGCCGCCCATTCGGGCAAATCACGAGTATCTGCCAACCGAATGGGACCGCTGAGTCGCTTCCGAATTCGCTCCTATCGCGTTTAGCTCCCGCTCAATGATGGTAAGAGGACGGCGTTTTACTTGACGATAGATGCGCCCGAGATATTCCCCTATAACTCCCAAGAACAGGGCGTTGAGGCTGAGCGAGCCAAGGATCAGGACGATGATAGTGGCGAAGCCGGGAGGCCAATTCTTGCTCAGGAAAAGGCGTCCGATGCCGTAACCGAGAATCCCCAGGAAGGTAAGGACCGAAATGATCAGCCCGAGATAAGTGGCGATGCGCAGAGGAACGACGGAGTGGTTCAGAATGCCGTCGAGCGCCAGACCGATGAGTTCACCGAAAGAAAACTTGCTCTCGCCTCGTTGTCTTTCGGCCCGGTCGTACGGAACACCGATCTGGTCGAAGCCGAGAGCGGCAATCGTGCCGCGCAAGTAGGGCTGGTTGTCCTCGTACTTCTGCAGTTCGTCGAGAACGCAGCGGTCGATCAGGCGAAAATCACCGGCATCGAGAGGCAGTTCGTCTTCGCTGAGCGAATCGATGATGCGATAGAACATGCGACGAACGATGTTCATCCACCAGCTTTCGCGCCGGGAACTGCGGATGCCGTAAACGACCTTGTAGCCCTGCTCCCATTTGGCGACGAATTCGGGAATCAAAGACGGCGGGTCTTGCAGATCGCAATCGATCTGGATAGCAGCATCGCCGCGTGCATTGGCATATCCGGTTGCAATGGAGCGCTGAAAGCCGAAATTTCGTGAGAAGCGGATGGCGCGCACCCGGACATCACGCTGCGCCAACCGTTCCAGAACGTCGAAGGTGCGGTCGCTAGAGTGATTGTCGGTGAACACAAGCTCGAAATCGTAGCGCTCCGAAAGTGGCTCCATGATGGGCAGCAGCGCGGCATAGAGGGGCTCGATGTTCGACTCTTCATTGAACACGGGCACGCAAATGCTGATCAGCCGCCTACGAGTTGTCATATCTTTTGCGCCACCACGACGTATTGTGCGCCCAAGGGAAGCCATGCCAAAGCAGGTTCGATTCCGCGCAGCCATGCCAAAAAACCGGGCAGAAACACGATATAGTCGCTCCGCTGCACGCGTAAGTTTACCTTTGCGAAAAGCTCCCGCGTTTCAGCGGGCGGAAGAAGAATTGCATCATCATCGAAGGGACAATGTTCCACCACCCAGCGCGTCACCGGGTTCGCCGGATTATGTTCGAAGATCGCGAGCGAACCACCGCGGACCAGGCGTGCGGCCAGCCCGTTCACAACCTCGGAACGCTGGTTTGGCGGGATGTGATGCATCACATTTGCGATCACGATCAATCCGTAATCTCCACCCAGCTGCGACAAGTCACTGGTGAAGATCCCATGGGAGGCGAGGCCGGAATTCACTTTGCCAATGCTCTCCTGTGAAACATCGAATCCGTCGAGCTGAATGGCGGGTAAGTATTTCTTCAGCAAACCCGCGAGCAGGCCGATGCCGCAGCCGAAATCCAGCACCCGGGCGGAAAAATTCGCGCCCAGGATGCGCCGAAGATAGCGCGCCTTGTACTCAGCAAAATAGCTGGAGTCTTCTCCCGACACGGCTACTGAGCGGTCAAGCACCTGCTTGTAGTCGCCGGCGAAGCGATCAAAATGCATGCTGGTGTTCACTCGTTTTTCCTGTGCGGGACAAAGAATCGATCATGCGCCGGATGCCCTTTTCCAGCGTGACCTGCGGGCGCCATGGTGTTGCGGCGGCGAACCGGCGATTATCGCCAACCAGCCATTTGGGCTCATCGTTTCGGTACGCGCGTTCACCCCAATGCAACATTGATCGCGGCGCACCTAAAGCATCCGCAACAGCTTCGCCCACGTCGCGAACGCGGATTGGCTGCCCGGAACAGACATTGTAAACCTCGCCAGATTGCACGCTCGTACTCTCGACGGCGGCGAGAAACGCGGCAACAACATCGTCCTGATACAGTAAATCCCGCACCTGCTCGCCCGGCGTGAGGTCCACGGATTGGTCCTGTTGCAGCTTGCGAATGAGATAAGGGATCAGCCGGTCTGGCGCCTCGCGCGGGCCGTACGCGCCAAACAACCGCAGCGTGACAAATGGGACACTCAGGTGCGCCGCCAGCGCCGTCCCAAACATCCCTGCAGCTGCCTTCGCTGCTCCATAGAGCGAGGTGGGCCGCAATGGCCGGCTTTCGGATATCGATTCCTTTTCACGCTCGGGAAATCCGTACTCGGAACAGCTTCCCGTGTGCACAAATCGCCGCAACGGCCAGCCAGCGGTGACCTCGAGCAACCACGCGAGCACGCCGACATTCCCCTCGATCAAAAGACCTGGGTCGCGGTCGCGTTGCTGCACGCCGTAGGATGCAAGATTGAAAACTGCTTCCGCCGAAAATCCCGCCAGCTTGCGCTTCAATTCTGAAGGTGCGAACGATTCGACCTCGATCGTGCGGACTTGCTTCGGGAGTGGCCGGGCATTTGCCGATTTCGTCGAAGCGCGGAGCAGACAGGCGGTCTCGACTTTGTGCGCAAGTAAGTGCTCCACCAGGACTGAGCCGATGAATCCTGTGGCTCCGGTGACCAGCGCTGAGCGGAAAACTGTCACAAGTCCGCCTTTCGCATGTAGCGCTCGATTTGCGACTGGGTGCTGCGGCAGGCGGAACTCGGGTTCTCGTAGTAGCCGCGGTACCATTCAACCGTCCATTCCAGAGCCTCCCGCAGGGTGAGCACCGGGGACCATCCAAGTTGTGTGCGCGCTTTGTCGCAAGCCAGCCGCAAGTACTGCGCTTCATGCACGCCCGTAGGTTCTCGCTCAATCCTGAGTTGACCTTTGCCCCACAGCGAGATGACTCGCTGCGCGAGATCCGCGACCGTAATGGCGTCTTCGTCCCGAGGACCGAAATTCCACGCTTCGGCATAATCGCGGCCGCTCTCGTAGAGCCGTTGTGCGAGCAGCAGGTAGCCTCGCAGCGGCTCAAGCACATGCTGCCACGGCCGTATCGATTGTGGCCGGCGGATGACGACCGGCATCCCAGAGGCAATTCCACGTACGATGTCCGGAACCAGACGGTCTTCCGACCAGTCCCCGCCGCCGATCACGTTTCCCGCGCGCGCGGAAGCCACACCGGCGTGTCCGTTTTCGTGGAAGAACGAACTCCGATATCCAGCAGTGACGATTTCCGCCGCACCTTTGCTCGAACTGTAAGGATCGTGTCCCCCGACAGGATCGGATTCGCGATATCCCCAGATCCATTCGCGGTTCTCGTAGCACTTATCACTCGTTACTACCACCACCGCTCGCACCGAAGCCGTTTTCCGCGCGGCTTCGAGCACGTGCACCGTCCCCATGACGTTGGTAGCATACGTTTCAACTGGTTCGCGATAAGAGCGCCGCACCAACGGCTGGGCCGCGTTGTGAATTACGATTTCAGCATTGTGCTTGTTGAAAACGCTGGCAACCACGGAAAAATCGCGAATGTCGCCGATCGACGATGACATTCCCTCGCCGACCTTTGCGGTTGTGAAAAGGTTCGGTTCGGTGTTCGGACTTAGAGCGAAGCCGGACACCTTGGCTCCCAGAAACTTCAGCCAGGAACTGAGCCAGCCGCCTTTGAAACCGGTGTGGCCGGTGACCAGCACTCGCTTGCCGCGATAAAAGTTTGAGAAGGACTCGGCCATCAGGAAACTTTCCAGGGCGCCTGGCCGCTCGCCCAAAGCGATTCCAGGAACTGTTTGTCGCGGAGCGTATCCATGGGGTGCCAGAAGCCGGTATGGCGATAGGCCATCAGTTGGCCTTCGGAAGCGAGTCGCTCCAACGGTTCCCGCTCGAGCGCCGTCTGATCACTGTCAATGTAATCCAGTACCGCGGGTTCGAAGACAAAGAACCCACCATTGATCCACCCTTCGCCGGTCTGCGGTTTTTCGATGAAACCGGCAACGGCGTCACCATTCAGATGGAGGCTGCCGAAACGCGCGATGGGAGAAACAGCCGTCACCGTCGCCAGCTTGCCGTGTTTGCGATGGAAGGCGACCAAGGCGCGAATGTCGATGTTGGCCACGCCATCGCCATAGGTCGCCATAAATGCGCCGTCGCCAAGGAAGGTTTTCAGTCGCCGCAGACGGCCGCCGGTCAGGGTTTCGAGGCCAGTGTCGATCAGGCCCACTTGCCAGTCGGGAGAGGAACTGGCGCCGACTTTGTAGGAACCGTCGCGCAAATTTACGAACAAATCGCTATTGTGAATGACAAAATTCTGGAAATACTCCTTGATGACCTCGCCCTTGTATCCACAGGCGATGAGGAAATCCTTGAACCCATGGCACGCGTAGATGTTCATGATGTGCCAGAGCATGGGCTTACCGCCGATTTCAACCGTCGGCTTGGGACGGGCGATCGTTTCCTCGGCCAGACGCGATCCCATCCCTCCGGCCAAAATGACCACTTTCATGCAGCAATCTCCCTGCCCCGCCTGTGACAGTTATGGTTCACGGAAGCTGCCTGTATCTTGCAGGCAATTATGATGGAAATCAATGATCCACCGGATACGCTCGGTCCTTGCGCGGCCTTGGGCCTACCAGCTGTTTTTTAATGTGATTGGGGCGCCCGGACGGAGTCGCATTCTGGTCCGAGACTACATCCGTCCCAAATCCGGAGACCGCATTCTGGAAATAGGGTGCGGACCGGGAACGATTGTGCCCTTCCTGCCGGAATCGGAGTACGTGGGCTTTGATGTGAGCGAGGAGTATATCGAGCAGGCGCGAAAGAAATTCTCAGGTAAGAAATTGTCCCGGAATTCTTTGGGGAATCCGCACACAACGTTCGTTTGCGAGCGGGTCAGCGAATACACGCTGCCGCAGCGGGACTATTTCGATATCGTGCTGGCGCTGGGAATTGTGCACCACCTGGACGATTCGGAAGCGTTGCAATTATTTCGCACCGCGCACGATGCCCTGAAGCCGGGAGGGAGGTTGATCACGCTGGACGGCGTCTGGACCAACGATCAATCGCGCTGCGCGCGTTATCTGCTCGCCCGTGATCGCGGCCAGTTCATCCGCGCCCAGGAGCAGTGTGTGAAGCTCGCCTCACAAGTATTCTCCAGTATCACCCCGGCAATCCGTCACGACCTGTTGCGGATTCCGTATACCCACTTGATCATGGAGTGCCTGCGCTAACCAGTGATGGAATAAAGGAAGTATTATCGCCAGCTTCAGGCAGGTTATTTCTCTCCCGCCGCGGTGCCCGGTTCGGCGTAGCCTTGGGGATGCCGCTTGTGCCAATCCCAAGCAGTACGAACAATCACAGCGAGATCCGAGTACTGTGGATCCCATCCTAATTCATTCTGAATCTTTTTCGAGCTGGCCACCAGAACCGCAGGATCTCCAGGACGACGCGGGCTCTCGATGGACGGTATGGGATGGCCCGTGATGCGACGCGCAGTTTCAACAACCTCGCGCACACTAAACCCATTTCCATTGCCGAGGTTATATATCAGTTTGTCTCGTGTGGATAACGCCTCAAGGACAAGCAGGTGTGCGGAAGCCAAGTCAACGGCGTGGATGTAATCTCGAATGCAAGTACCGTCCTGAGTGGGATAGTCTGTTCCGAAGATTGCTATGTGCTCCCGTTGCCCCAGAGCCACCTGCAGCACTAAAGGTATCAAGTGAGACTCGGGACGGTGATGTTCCCCCAATTCTTCTGTTGCGCCCGCCGCATTGAAGTAACGCAAACTGGCGTACCGCAGTCCATGAACCAGGTGGAACCACTCAAGCATTCGTTCCACTAAGAGTTTCGACTCGCCATATGGATTGATAGGGCGCAGCGGGCTGGTTTCTTCGATCGGGTTACGTTCCGGATCGCCGTAGACTGCTGCTGTTGAAGAAAATACGAAACGGCTAACCCGATGCTCGATCATGGTTTCGAGCAGCGCTAAAGCATTCGCGGTGTTATTGCGAAAGTAACGTTCCGGGAACTTCATTGACTCGCCGGCGTCGATGAAGGCGGCAAAATGCATGACCGCATCGGGTGAGGTGGCGCGAAAGGCTTCGCCCAACTTCTCGGCGTCCGCGACGTCTCCCACCAGGAGATTGGCGTTTTGCGGAACCGCCCCTCGTTTGCCGTGGATCAGGTTGTCATAAACGGTGACGCGGTGCCCTGCGCGAAGCAGTTGTGATGTGACAATGCTGCCCACATAGCCGGCGCCACCTGTCACAAGAATGTTCAAATCCCCGCCGCCCTCAGCATCGCGGCTGAGCAGAATAGCACGACAAACATGTTCACCCCAGAAATGCCATTACTTGTGAGCGGAGAAATCAAGAATTGTTGCGGGGCTCGAGCGTCAGCGTGGTAGCACGGCGGCAATGCATAGGGCACAAAACTAGAAACTTCACGGAATCGTAACTGTCACCTTACCCGAATGCACGGCCGCTCCGCTGGAAGCTGTCACCGTCACGGTGTACGTGCCAGACGTGGTCCCGCCCGAACTGCCGGTTCCGCCACTCCCTCCGCCGCAGCCAACAGTTGGCACAACGAAAGCCAGAACTAGCAGAACCAACACGGTTCGCCGCTTTCGTGGATCGGGGCCTATTAGGAAGAAACAACCGAAGATGCCGCTCGCAGCGGATGCCAGCAGTTCAAGGGAACGTCGGTTCTGACGCAAAGCACCACTCATTGGAGCTGTCGTGAGAATGGTTACGGTTGCCGCCCCGCTATTCTGGCTCGGGCTGATCGTGATGGAACTGGGACTTAATGAACAAGTGGGCGGATTAGCTCGGTTATTGGGAGAGACACTACAGGTTAGATTCACCGAACCGGCGAAACCAGCACTGCCTGTGATCGTAATGGTCGAGGTGGCGGATTGCCCGGCAGAGGGAATGGTGACGGATGTCGGACTTGCTGCGATGCCGAAATCGGGCGGTGTGATGTTCAGAAAGGTAAACAGACCGCCAACCGGCTCCCAATGCAAACCTCCGAGGCCGATCAGAACGTCGGGAGCCTTATCGTTGTTGAAGTCCGCGGTTGCTAGGAAAGAAATAGGAACCAGTCGCGTCGCGGTCACCAGAACAGGAGCACCGAAAGTGCCGTCCCCATTTCCAAGCAATACATTCAGTTGGGCTCCCATTCCGTCAGGGACGGCGATCGAAATTAGATCTAAAGCACCATCACCATTAACGTCGACAACACCGGCGACAGTCACAAATGACGGAGATGTCAAGGGAGCAAGTGTTCTGAATGTGCCGTCTCCGTTCCCTAGAAAAACCTGCAACTGGGTGCCATTGGACCCAACGAGATCAATCTTCTCATCGCCATTCAGATCCGCCGCAAAGGAGACGCTTGATCTTGAGTCGACATTCAAGAAAGTTGCGGGTTGGAATGTTCCATCCCCGTTTCCCAGCAGAATAGCTATGCCGGCTGAGCTGGAAACTGCCAGATCAACCTTGCCGTCATTGTTGAAGTCGGCTGCAACAGTCCGATAGGGAGATGCACCAGCAAAAAAACTGAGTGGTGTTGCGAAGCTACCATCGCCATTTCCAGGGAAAATCAACATGAAGCCATCACCGCTGCCACCCGGAATCGCGACGTCTGGTTTGTGATCTCCATTAAAATCCGCAATCGCGAACCCTTCGAAACCGCTATTAACACCGGTAGGAGAATCAATTGGCGGACCAAGACTCCCGTCGCCATTACCCAGCATTGTGGTCAACACCAATAGGTTGTTTGTCAGCCTGGCGGAGACAACGTCCAGCTTGCCGTCTCCGTTCACGTCAGACGCAACAATGGGACTACCAATCCAGGAATACGAATGGGCCAGGGAGAAAAATCCAGCGCCATCCCCTACCAAGACATCCAGCGATAGCCCGATGTTGGCGACAACATCCACGTTTCCATCATTGTTAAAATCGGCGGTAGTGCCGGAGAAGACGTTATTTCCTGGTGTAGCAAATGCGGGCGCCGCTGCGAATGTTCCGTCGCCGTGGCCTAGCAGGATCGAACTATCCATTGCGAGATCAATTTTGCCGTCATTGTTGAAATCGGCCAAGACAATGGATCGTGTACCGCTACCATTGAAGTTAAGGGCATGATCACGCAAGTGAGTAAAAGTGCCATTCCCGAGTCCCTGATAAATTATTGCTGCGAAGGCCCCCTGACCGTAATCGGACTGGATAATCAACTCAGGCTTCCCATCGCCATTGAGATCCGCGAGGGCCAGAGCGCCCGTTCCGGACACAGGGTTCCCGGGCGCCTGAAACGTACCGTCGCCGTTCCCTAATAACACAAATGTCTGGTAAGAAAGAAAGTCGTCCAAAACCAAATCCAGCTTTCCATCCGAATTAACGTCACCAACAGCCATGCCTAGCACGTCAAGACCGATAACAGTGTTGATGGGCGCATTGAATGTGCCGTCGCCGTTGCCCGAGAGCACGGCAATCATCCCGGCCACACGCATGACCACATCTAGCTTTCCATCGCCATTAAAGTCTCCCAACTGCATGAGGTCCGGACTCGGTCCCGCCACGAATACCAGCGGAGCACGAAAGGTGCCGTCTCCATTGCCGAGCAACACAAACAAATTGCCGGCCATGCCGAGGATATCGGGTTTCCCGTCGCCGTTCACATCCCTAACTATTAGCTGTGTAAGAGCTGCCCCTGGATTAATGGGAATCGCCGGCTGAAAGGTACCGTCTCCGTTGCCTAAAAGAATCTGTAGATTATTTGAAGTCTGAGGATTGGTGATGGCCAAGTCTGGTTTGCCATCGCTGTTAAAATCTCCGGCAGCAACCACGGGACCGGATGTATTTAGACTGACCGGGGACCTGAAAGTGCCGTCGCCGTTGCCGAGCAGAATAGCGTTGCCGGTGCAGAGATCCATCTTACCGTCGAGATTGAAATCGGCAGCAACAAGCGCCATTCCTCCAGGAAAGTCCGGCGTCTGGTAGAACTGGACTGAGGATTGCGCACTAGCAAGGACTGTAAGAAAAACAACAAGGAGAGCACAACGTCGAGCCTGCGCCACGAACCGCAAAGCACACCTCTGCGGGCTGAAATCGTACTCACATCACCGCAAAAGATCAAGTTCTGGTGGCGTTGCGATCGGCACCTGATTTCCCAAAGAGAGTAAAGTAAATCTTAAGAAGTGAAGAGCGTTGATTTGATGCCAGTGAATCTTGCCAATAGCGAATTTGCTGCTCGGAGTTGCGTAATAGCGAAATGAGCATCCGGCTGCTCACGCGCCGACAATTCATCACCATTTTGCGCTTGCTTATTAAGTGCGGAAGCAACCGAAATACGCCGGATATACCCTTGCCATATGCTACTAAACGATGGCGCCGAATCGCGCTGCCGAGCCACAGGACTTGGAAGACGGCAATCTGGGGAAGTAATCGTATCAGCGCGGCTACGGGATAGTTCTTTGCGACCAAGAGTATCTGGTTTCTGGTGAGCCATTCAACGATGCGAGGATGAAGGACATCGCCGAGAGTGGCGCTGCCAATGTGGTAGGCGACTGCTGCGGGTATGTAAACACCGCGGTATCCGAGTAGTTGCAGCCGCAAACACAAGTCCACATCATCCAAATAAGCAAAGAAGTCCTCGTCGAGACCCCCCGCCTGCGATAACGCGGAGCGGCGAAACAGGGTAGCTGCCCCGCAACCCGCCAGAACGTCGCATGGCGAATCAAACTGACCGAGGTCCGGGTCCCCGTGGCCTAAACGGAATGCACCTCCCGCCAGAAGCAGAGCGTCCCCAGCGCCATCGATCCGGGTCCGGTCGGTCGCGTCCAGAATCTTACCGGTGGCGAAACCGCACCGTGCATCCTGTTCCATGGCAGATAGCAGGATCTGCAAGAATCGAGGCTCTAATTCGACATCGTTGTTCAAGAGAAGAACATACTTTGAACGGGTTTCTGCCAGAGCCCGATTGACCGACCCTGTCGTGCCCAGGTTTTCGGCAAGATCCATACGGCGGACGTTCTCTGGAAGAGGCTCGGGCAGGACAGTTTCCGCGCGCGCGTCGTTTTCCACTACTACCAATCCCATGCTGCCGGAGGCCAATGTCTGCGACTGCAGACTCTCTATGCACCGCCGCGTCAGGTCCGGCCGGTGCAGCGCGGGAATGATGACAGTAACAAGCTGACCGATGCTCACCTCTGAATTGCGGATCGATTGCTCTCTTTGGATAAGCAGCTTACACGAGTCCTGGGTGTGGAAGCGGGGCCACATCGACCGAACGATGTTGCAGTAATGATCAGTATCCGGTCTAAACCCATGGCTTGCACTACCGTTCCTTTCTCCAGACCACCATAATTGATTTGCCAAACCGGTGAAACGTGATTCGATCGATGAGAGTCGAGACCGGAACCAGCAAGCGATCCCAGAATAGAATTTGCGACAAGGTTGGATCAGACTGGCGCAATAAAAGTCGATTCGCGAGTGATGCAAGCAACCCCACAGAATCTAAATACCCAATTTTCTCCAAGCTGCACTTTGGGGGGGAGCATGCCAGCAAACTAGCTCGGTTGTAGCGACGAAAATGACCTATGGCGGCGTCAAATGGGGAATAAAGTTGCTGATGAGCAGGCGCCAGGACGATGATCCTGCCTCCAGAACGCAAGCACGTCACAGCGCGGGCGAGTTCTTCGCCATCGTGTTCAATATGTTCCAAAACATCAATGTAAAGAATCGTGTCGAATTGCGATCCCGAAGCTAAGTTTGCAATCGTATTGGTCTCGACCTGACAATGTAAGAGCTTTTGGTCTGAGGTTGTACGTACCTTAATTGCCGAAGCAAGTGAAGGATCTGGCTCAAGGCACGTCCATGAAGAGCAATAATCCGAATACAGTATTTCTGTGTTCGCCCCCAGGCCCGCCCCAACCTCCAGAACGTCCCCCGCTAGGTATTCCCGAATTTGTGAGGACCAATACCGTTTCCAGTTTGCCGCTTGCGCGAAGACCTCTAATTCGCGACCGACATACGGCATTGACTTCATTCCGAGTACACCCGTGTTTCCCCTTTGATGAAATAACAATAATCCCGAATTGGCAGGAACCCCAATTCACTCCGGTTCATCATTGTTGCGAACACCAGCACAACGGACGCGACGAATGACTGGCATAAAAGAATCAGCAATAAGCCAATGGTGCTGGTTGCCCAACCCGGAATGCCAAGATTGGTGAGCAGTTTCACTCCGATCACCGCCGCAATGGCGAAAAATAATCCCCCGGCGAGTATCACATTCATCATCAGAAGTCGTGTACCCACCACCTCTTGATTGGCAAACAGAGCAGATAAACCGTGTACGACAAGGTCTACGAAATTCATCCGAGATCGGCCGGCGAATCTCACGCCACGATCGGAACGAATCTCGGCGTATGGCAGACGTGACTTGACGAGTGTAGCTGCATAATGATTCCACAATTCAGGGAACACGACGAGACTTTCCAAGTGCGGCCAAGGGAGCACACTAAAATTACCGAAGCGGATATTGCGCCCGGCGAGAAATCTGTGCGCAACGCGGTAAGCAAAATAGAACAGACGAAACGAAATGTGCTCGAAACGCCTGCCCCGGGCAGCAAACACCGCGGTAGGGCGCTGATGCCCTTTCATTGCGGCGAGGAGTTTGGGGATCTCCTCAGGCTTGTCTTCGCCATCGGAATCCATCACCACAATGGCGTCTGCTTGCCGATGCTGATGGATATAGGTCAATCCGACCGCGATCGCGCGTTGATGCCCGAGATTGCGCCGCATGTGCACCACGGAAATTTCTGCGAGTGTACCCGGGAGAAATGGCATGGCCGAGGGACAGGATGTTGCGGATGACCCATCATCAATCAAGATAATGCTAATGCGGGAAACGGGTTCACGAGCGAAGACCACATCAATCTGCCGGCACAACTCGAATGCCGATTCCCAGTCTTCGTAAACCGGCATGGCGATAATAATTTGCATGTGTGGAAATCTGCTCCAATCAGACCAGTTTTTAATATGCGTTTGCGCCTGTCAAGATCAACTGCTCGGACACCGGCTTCACTGCCCCATTGTGACAACGTTTCACCCGCATGCAGCTTACGTCCGCTAAAATACACGACCGAGTTGCGTTTGTGTTACGCTGATGCAGTCCTGGGCCCCGCCGCTCAGCGATAATGTCATTTTCGATGAGCACCACCCAACCGAGAGTTCTGAATCTCACCGTGCTGCCGCCCAGTACACCCTCCAGTGCAGTTGCCCTTACAGACTATCGGTTCAAGTGGGTTCACTCGATTTGGTTTGATCTGTTGCTGGCGGCAGTCGTCGGATTTGTCTATACGTCGATGGTGCTCGGTCCGAAGGCACTGAACGTTCATAACACGGCATGGCTTACGCCTGACCCAGCGACTTACTTCATCGGTTGGGAGGAGTTCCGACAAGATCCCCACTGGCACTGGCCTCTGATGCATACCGAGCGTTTGGGTTACCCCGAAGGCGAGTCTGTCGCCCTAATGGACTTAAATCCTTTATTCGCCCTACCTTTTAAGTTGGTATCGTTTCTCTTGCCGCATCCCTTTAATTATTTAGGCCTCGAAGCGATGTTCGCGTGTAGTTTACAGTTTTTTTTCGCATCACGGCTGTTCCGACTTTTTCCCGGAGCAACCCCTATAAGTGTCGGTTTGTTCAGCTCGTTCTTCGTACTATCCCCCCCTCTAAACTACCGACTCGTTGGACACTACACGTTGAGCAATCACTGGGTAATACTTGCGGCTATTGTGGTTTTCGTTCGGACGCAAAAAGCGACTGGTTCGATTCGGCACTTCGCCATTTCAACGCTGATCCTGGCGGCTGTCGCGATCGCTATGAATCCCTACTTCGCTTTTCCTGTGTTGCTACTGCTTTCAGCAACGGTCGTTAGCCTCGTTTGGCAACGTCGCTTGGCGGTGAGACACGCTTGGTTGATTTTTTTGGCTATGGGGATCACTTCTTTGGCCGTGGCTTACGCAGTTGGTTTCATCATTCCGGGAGGACGGGGCTATGGCAGCCCCGGTTATCGATATTATTCCATGAATTTGCTCTCGCCCTTCAACCCCTACGCTCCTTCCATAGGTCCTCCCAATGGTTCCATCATTCTTCCAAAGCTCCCGGTGGCCACGGCCGGTCAATATGAAGGCTATAACTACTTCGGAGCAGGGGTCTTGGCGCTGCTTGCGCTCGTATTCGTGATGGGCCTTTTGAAACCGGGAAAGCTGCCCCACTTGAAAAAAGCCTGGGCTTTGCCCTTGCTGGCTTGCGCTCTCGTGCTTACTCTAATGGCATTCTCGACCAAAATAACAATCGGCTCCTCCACACTTTTTGATTTGGATTCTCATGAAAGATTATCTCCATACCTCTCTCCACTCCGCTCCAGCGGTCGCCTATTCTGGGCTCCGTATTACTTGATATTAACTGCTTTGCTCTCTGCTCCTTTTTTGTTTTTCCGAAAAAGTCGGGCAACCCTGTTGCTCGTCATCTTCCTTATCGTTCAATTCGCCGACACGGCGCCCTTGCGACATTGGATCCATTCAACTGTTCAGCAGCATGCTGCGACACCGCTCCGCGCACCAATCTGGCACAAACTTGGTTCCGTTTACCAGAACCTCATAGTGGTTCCCGCATGGCAGTGTAGTGCAGGGCAGTCCCCTGCGGGGCAAAGCGGCTATCAACTGTTTGGTTTCCTAGCCGTTGAGCAAAGGATGCGTATTAATAGTTACTATTCTGGGCGCTACACCGAGGCTAGCCGGGACCACCAATGCGCTGAGTCGGTCCCTGCCGTCGCGA
>Ga0070741_10004119_pt1 | contig 34468 bp, 33 predicted proteins | sample Coa_R1_4_FD_66440 | JGI IMG/M metagenome (GOLD analysis project Ga0070741, IMG submission 66440) | Surface soil microbial communities from Centralia Pennsylvania, which are recovering from an underground coalmine fire - Coalmine... | ecosystem: Environmental > Terrestrial > Soil > Unclassified ... | reverse complement strand
CGCCGGCTCATCGCAACCTCCATCGTCGTCGGTGACGACACAGTTCGCGACGACGCCGCCCCCCTCCTTCAACGATTCAGCGAACTACCGACTCAGGTCACTAGGAATGGAAAGGCCGCAACGGTCGGCGCGAGTGTCGCCCATCTTGTGTTCGAGAATGACGAACATCTGCGTAAGTGTCACTTTCCGAAACCCGTTCGTGGCCTGACCGTCACCCCGGCTCGGCGGAGTGTCCGCCGTACGGTTTCGGCATCAACCCCGAAGCGTGCCCCCACCTTCGCCAGCGACGCGCCGCCGTTGTAGAGCCGCGCGGCCTGCGTAACCTGTTGGCTGCTGAGGCCATGCTTGCGCTTGGAGATACCCTGCCGGTCTAGGTGCACGCTCACGGTCTGAGGGTGGAGTTTGAGAGCCTTGGCCACTTCCTGGATGGTGCTGCCGTTCCTGTAGGCAGTGACTAGGGACGCGACCTCGTCTGGCATCAGCCGGTGTTGGACCTTCTTAGGAATTCGTTGTCGAACGGGGGCGGGAGGCCGGCGGTGCAGTTCTGCCGTCAGAGCAGCGATCCGATCAAGGTCCCCTTTCTGCCTGGAGTAGCGTCCCAAGAGCTCCACTGAGGTCCCAAATTACGCACCGCCGCAAGGGACGCGGATTCACGCGGCAAACCTGGCAGCGAACCGCGTGCCGACCGTGCTGGTGGCCGCTACGGGAACGGTCCGACGTCGTCGATTGGCACGCCAGCGAGAGTCGCGATCATTCGCTCCTGTCCCCATCGCGGGTCAAGGTAGTTGAACCGCCGAATCGGGGGCGCGTAGAACTGCGCTGCTCGGCCCTCGTTGAAGTCCGCTTCGAAAGCCTCGCGGTCGTCCTCAGGGACAAACACGGCCACAAGGTCCGTCCACTGAAAAAGGAGGTCGCCAGCGTGGCGCCACTCCCGTTCCCACCACCATTCCCGTCGGATATCGCGGGGTTTACCCATGGGTTCGAAGAACGGCGTCAGCTTCGCGATCGGTGAGTGTGCCAAGTCGATCCTGGACCAATCGCCATCCACGAGAGTGACTGCATGACCCTCATGGGCTGCTCGTAGCATCAGGTTCGCTGGCTCCGTGAGCCAGTCGTGGCCAATCGTGATGTCGACGTACATCACTGGGTTGACGCCTTGGCGCCGCGCCCAACTCTTCGTGAAGACAACCCCGTAGGGCTGTATCTGAACGTCACGATGCTCAATCTCCTCGCACATCATCCAGACGTGCTCAAGCGGAGTCTCGGTAAAGCACACGACCTTCTGCGAGTCGCGAAACGCCGCGTCGACGTTGAAGTACGAAGATCCCAGCCCCATCGGTGTCCGGGCTTCTAACGTCTGCGCTAGCAAGATCCTCAGGAGGTTGTCACGCGCAGGGTGCAGTCCAGCTTTCGTCAAGTGAACCAGAAAGGTCGACAAATCGTTGCGGCGGTGCAGGAGATCCTCGATTCGCTTAGGCATCGGCCGAACTTACACAGCAACCGCAGACAGGACAGCTCATCTCGGAGGCGCGACTCCCAGCCGTTCCTCAACATCTCTAGTCCGTCACTGAGTTCGGCCCACGTGTAGCCCCGGGAGGTACCTCAGTGCAGCCCGAGCGATGCCCTTGCGAATACGGTTGCGCAGGTGAAGAGGATCTCAGCTGAGGCGTATCAGGCCTTGCGCGAGGCCTTGGCGGTTATCGTGTGGAACAAGCGGCCGTTCGAGTCGTATCTGCGGGCTGCGCTGCGAGACTCGCCCGAACTTCTTGCAGGCTTGCCGTTTGCGGAGCCTAAACGCGTGGTCGCCGACATTCTCGTCGACCGACTCCTTCAGGACGAGCGTCGCTACCAAGACGTGACGCTCAACCTGATGCTTGAGATCGCGTCCATGACCTCGTTTCCGAATATCGAGCTCATCAAGGACAAGGAAGACAGAGCCGTGCGCCTAGAGGGAGCTCAGCGGGCTGTGGCGCACTTGCGGAATCTCGTCCGGGGTTACGCGCAGCTGGCTTCGGATCGAGAAAAGTCATCGCCGAGCGGGAGGCCCGCCGAGCACAAGACGAAGCTCAGCGGACGTTCTCTGACGAACTCGACCAACTACGTCGGCGGTTTCTTAGCTTGCAGGAAGAACCGAACTCGCAGCGCCGCGGGCGCGACCTTGAGACGCTCCTCACCGACCTATTCATGCTCTTTGACATGGAGCCCAGGCTCTCCTACGACCTTGACCGCGAACAGATCGATGGCTCTCTGACCTTCGACACTGACGACTACATCGTCGAAGCCCGGTGGCGTGCCGAACCCTCGAGCAGGGGTGACGCCGACATCTTTGCCTCGAAAGTGAAGCGGAAGGGGAAGAACGCCTTTGGTTTGTTCGTCAGTGTGGCCGGCATGTCGAGGGATGCGCTCGAGCAGTACAGCGAGTCGACGCCGTTCATGGTGGTCGATGGCACGGACCTGTACCTCATCCTTGACCAGCGGATCCGACTGGACGACTTGTTGAAGATCAAGAAGAGGTACGCGAACGAGACTGGAGGCTGCTTCATTCCCGCGTCCACCGTGCTCTAGGTCGCATCATCCCGTAATGATTCAGTCTCCAAGATCGATCTCGACGCCAATGATATTGATCGAGCCGTCGGCAAGCAGAAGGCCGTAGACAGCGAAGGCCCGGACAAGGCTGCCAGCCGTGATGACCACGCGACCTGCCGAGAAGCCGTCAACGACTTCGGGCAGCGACTCGAAGTCGGTCGCGAAGAGATCGACGGCAGCGGGCAACTCGTAGACAAGGAAGTCGGTCGCCGAGGGACGGCCCTCGTCGCCGCGGTCACGGCCGAGCTGCTCGTCGAGCTGGACGAAGAACGCGTCAGTGACGCGAACAATCCGCCGCTCAGACACGCTTATTCGGAGGGCTTCAGCGCGCCGTGAGCTTCGAGGAGCGCCCGGCCCTTGGCCCGAACGCGGGTCAAGAACTCAGGATCGACCGTGGACAGGTCTGTGACGACTCGCTCGTTGAAGACCCGGGCGCGCTCGTTGGGCGTCATGGCCTCAAGCTCAACTGCGGTCACGATTCGATCGTCCTTCATCGACATCCATTGTACGAGGCCGGCTTCAGGCCGCGCGGGACCACGACGGCCGCTTGCGCCGCATTGCGGCCTCCTCCTGCTCGGGCGTGTGCCTGGCCTCGTGGCGCTTCACGATCTTGCCGTCGAGTGCGATGTGGACGACGCCCTTGACGGTGAAGACCTCGACGGCGCTGGCCGAGAACGCCCGGCCGACGTTGTAGACGGCACCGGCGAAGCTGATGTTGCCGATCGGGTCCACCCGGCGCTGCGCTCGGCGGTCGGGCTTGGGCCACAGCCGCTTGGCCAATTGCGGCACTGCGGGAGCCTCCGGCCGGGCCACCTTCGACGGCTTCTCAGCGGCAACTCCAGGCCCCGACTTCACCCTGCGAATCCGCTTCTCGGGCAGCGGGATGGGCTCGCCCTCGTAGTACGGATGCGAAATTTGGGAACCCCGGCCCACAACTCTCCGCCGTACGCCACAGATCCGAGCTGCAAGCGGCGCTCGCGCAGGGGGTCGTCAAATAGCAACCGCGAGCGCAGGTCGTGACGGCCGATCAGCAACTGGCGGCGCTACCGTGCAGGACGTCGATGCGGCGGCCGAAGAACGGCGAGCGGAAGCCGTCGCCCAATTGGTCCGTCCCGAGCCGTACACGCACCAGATAGCGGGCGTCGAAGTCGATGCGAAGGTCGGTCGTGACTGCGTGGGCGTCTCCGTGTGCATCGGCGACCGGAGTGAAGAACGACCCGACGTACTTCGCCGCGCCGTCGGGCGCGCACTCCCAGGCGTCGAAGTTCACCTCGCCAGTCGGCAGGCCGTTGCCGGAGAAGACCATCCACAGCACGGGGTTCGGTGGAGAGCCCTGCTCCACCTTGAGCAGGCTGAGCACGCCGGAGCCATAGCCGATCGTCAGTCGCACCGCAGCCTCGTCGGCGAGGGTTGCCCGCGCCCCGCTGGCTGAGCGCTCGGCGTCGATCGCACGCTGCTCGGAGCGGGCCACCTCCTGCTTCAGTCGTACGATCTCCTCCTGCCTGACAGACGACAGATCGGCGAACCGCCACACCGTTCCGACACTGACGGCCAGAAAGAGGCCAACTGCGAACCCGGCCACGCGACGTCGCACTGACCGCACCGCCGACACAGGCGCCTCTGTCGTCACCACATCGCTCGTGACATTAGGGCGGTGGCGGCGAATGCGCCGACGCCCGCGTACGCCGCCGCGACCGCCCGCCACGCTCGCGGAGCCTGAATGGCGAGCGCCCACGTAACTCGGTCAGGATTAAGGGTGTTGGCGTCCACGGCCGCGCCATAGGCAGCAGGGACGGTTCGCCCCACGGCGAACGCAAGCCCGGCGGCGGCGCCGCTTCCGGACACCGACGCGAGGGCAAGGCTCACCCAGAACAAAGGCGTTACGACGAGGGTCCACCATCCCAGCCCGAGTAGGAATCCAAAACTCAAGGCGCCCCGGTATGGCCGCTCCATCGCCGTGCGCCGCTGGACTTGCCGGGATCGGACGGACAGGCGCAAGCGGCCGCCGGTCGCCAACCACAGCCCAGCGAATACCGCCGTTCCCAGGATGAGCACGGCGGCGGGCCGCGGCGTGTCGATGTCGGGCACGAGGAAGTCGGCCAACGCGTACGACGCCACAGCCCCCACGATCGCGCCGATCAGGAAGAGAGCCGTGCGCGCCACGCGTTGAACCCGTCGACCGACGGTCAGCACGAATACCGTGCTAATCCCTCAGCCACTCGACGTACTCATCACGCCGGCGAGCAGCGCAGTGACGACGGCCGCAGCCGAAAGCACCATCGACTAGCCGACGGTCGTGAGACGGCGTCCGTAATGGTCGAACGCTTGGCCTTGCAACGGGCCGCAGACATGGAACGTTGCTGAGCAGATGCAGCGGTTGCCGCTGGCGTTCTGGCAATCGCAGCAGTTCGTCGTCGTGCACGTGGTCGTTCGCACGCACGTCCAACAGTTCTGGCCGCTCCACGTGCCCGGCGACGTACAGCCACTGGCGCACGCGCTCCCGCTGCATGTGCAGCCATTGTTGCTGCACCCCGATCCGCAGCACGGCGAGGGCCCGCATCCGAACGGACAGCAGGTTCCGGTCGGGCTATTGCATGAAGACGGATAGGCGTACGCGGCCGAGAACAGCTTGCCCTTTGCCAACACCATGGCAACGCCGTAGAACGTGCCTTGCGCGGCCCGGTACAGGAAACGGCGCCGGTCGGTCTTCTCGGCGACGAACTTTCCCAAACGGGCGGCGGGGGTGTCCTCTTCCGACATGACGGGCTCCTTCTCTAATGTCCCTGCTCGCTTGACGTGCTTGTCGGCTCCAGAACTTCAGGTTGTGGGCGAGATGGGGCCGTCTCGGCGCGGGTGACGGCGGCACCAACATCGAGCTTACGTCGGGCGCCCTGGCGCGGAGAGAGGCCGCCATCGGCGGTGCGGCATTCGTCGATCATCAGGCCGACCTCTTCGATGCAGTTGACCAGCCCTCGATTCAACACAAACCCCGATGGCGACACGACGTAGACGAACGGAGACGCCCTGACGTCGAGGCGGTCAAACACCTCGAGCTCTGCAGTGGCTGCCCAGCCGGCGCGATCAAGCTCGATGACGTCGCCATGTGGATCTCGGCGGTCGACCCAGACCACCGAGAACTCCTCAAGCCAGGGAAAGGTCCCAGTTTCCAGGACGGCCGACAGCTCGCCGCACAAGGGGCAGCTCGGCCAGGGCGAAGAACGCAATCGTCCCGCGACGGCCTCGCGCAGCGGCGGACCAGTCGACTGTCACCTCATACTCGCCCGATATGACGGGAATGGACGGCATGGGACGACCGATCTCAATCCCCCCAAGATCGGCTCGGCCTCGACCTCCGAGATAAATCAGCCCAATCTGTCGGTACATGAGCGTCATCAGCACGGCGAGCAGGGCGACCAGCAGCCACAGACCGACATAGCTCAATGTGAAGAAGACGCTCATGCGACATGCTCCAGTTGATGGTTGATCTCTGCGAGAACGGTCGGAATCAACATGACGATGAGAGCTAGGACCGCGGCTAACACGGCCAGCCCTGCGATGTTCGAAGCAGTCAGGTCCGAGTCCGCGACCGTCGCCGTTGGGCTGATTGCGGCGGCCGCGACGAGGCTGGCAATCAGCACGAGATTGCGGCCAACGCTGATCCAGTCAGTGGCGGCGTCGCCGATGCCGCATCCGCAACTCGACTGGACACCTTGGCGTGCGTTGACGGCAATGGCGAGAGTGAACGGTGCGAGGAGCGTGCCGCCCGCCGCCAGCGACGCCACTCCGCCGAGTCGCGCGGAGCCGACGAGGACGCCGAGTGCCACCTCGATGACGGGAATCGTCCGTCCTAGCGCCCTTCGCACCTTGGGCCGGCCCCGCAGCAGCACATAGCCGCCCAGTGCTCGATGGAAGCGACGGTTCGACCGAAGCTTCGCAAGGCCCGATACGAAGAAGACGAACCCGATCATGAACCGCAGGCATAGCGCCACGCCCATGGGCTTAACCTCCTCCGGACCCCGCGGTCTGAATTCGGCGATCGAATCACAAAGTAATGGCGACCATATCCCTACGTATCTACTCAGGTCAAGTGGTATATACATCCAAGAATGGTTAAATAATTCTGTAAAGGAAAACAGCTACTTGCAACCGACAGTCGGAGACGGCGGCAAAGCTTTCGACCGCATGCGGCGGCTTGACGACGACGAAGTCGGTCGCGGACAGTTGGATTCGGGCCGCGATCGGGCTGAGTTTTTCGTCCACACCCCTCGCCGACACCGACGCCCAGCTCGATCACGTCGACCGGCCCTCCCTTGCCGAGGTGCCTGGCGGACACTGGCCGGCAGCGGCATCTGACCGCCAGCACCGCGATCTGAGGAGTTGTCCCCATGCGGGCCCGGCCTCCTTAGGCGCACGGTGGCTGTGAGGGTCGTGACCGAGCGGCCCCAGCCACAAGGAGAGGCCATGAACGCCACCGCAGTCGCCGTTCCCGCCGCCGGTCACCGGTCGTGGGCGCAATCCACGCGTGCCGCCCTGGTGGCGCTCGTGATCGTCGTGCTGTTCGCCGTGTCCTTCGTGCTCGGGCGGGCCACGGGGTCCACGAATGCCGGCACGACCAAGCCTGCCCCCGCCATCGCCCGGACGGCGGGGGTCGACGCACCGCTGTCGTGCCACGTCGGCCGGTCTTGCTGAGGGAGGAGCGAACGATGCCGCTGTTCATGGACGTCCACGAGCATGTTGACGGGCTGACCGCCGAGGCGGTGGCCGGAGCCCACGAGCGGGACCTCGAGGTGCAAGGCAAGTACGGCGTGCGGTACCTGCGGTACTGGTTCGACGAGGGCTCGGGGAAGGTGTTCTGCCTGGTCGAGGCGCCCGACGCCGCCGCGGCCGAGACCGTGCACCGGGAGGCCCACGGGCTGGTCGCCGATCACATCACCCAGGTGCAAGAGGGGGCCTGAGGCCGTGACCGGTAGCTCCGGGCACGGTACCGAGACGACGTGGGACACTGACGCGGTGGGCCTGCGGGTGTCGTGCCCGGACTTCGTCGGCCGAGCCGGCGAGTTGGAGCTGCTCGGCGCGGCCCTGGAGTCGGCGGCCGGAGGGCGGACGTCGACGATCTTGATCGCCGGTGACGCCGGCATCGGCAAGACCCGGCTGGTCGAGGAGTTCTGCGGCCAGGCGCGCCAGCGGGGGGCGCGGCCGGCGACCGGGGTCTGCGTGCCCATCGGCGGCGGGGGGTTGCCGTTCGGCCCCGTGGTCGGGATCTTGCGGGACCTGGTCCGCCAGCTGGGCGAGTCCGCCGCCGGCGGGTTGCTCGGCCGCCTGGCCTCGGACCTCGGCGTGGGCTCGCCCGGCGCCGGCCATCGCCCGAGCGGCGGCTTGGTCGACGAGATGGCCAAGACCCGGCTCTTCGAATCGATTCTGGTGTGCCTGGCCACGCTGGCCGAGGACGCCGCCGCCGTCTTGGTGGTCGAGGACCTGCAGTGGGCGGACTCGGCCAGCGCGGAGCTGCTCTCGTTCCTCGTCCGCAACCTCACCTACGCCAGGGTGCTGCTCGTCGGGACCTACCGAAGCGAGGACGTCGACCGGGAGCACCCGCTGCGGCCGTGGCTGGGCGAGTTGGGCCGGCACCCTCGGGTCAGGGCGCTCCACCTCGACGGCCTGGCGCGGGGCGAGATGACCGAACTGATCGGCGGGATCCTCGGCCACCCGCCGGATTGGGCCCTGGCCGAGGCCGTGTCGGCGCGGGCCCAGGGCAACCCGTTCTTCGCCGAGGAGCTGACCGCGGCCCGCCACGATCCGATGCTCTCGCCCGAGCTGCAAGGCGTGATCATGACCCGCGTGGACGGGCTCTCCAAGCAGGCCAGGCAGCTCGTCGGCCTGGCGGCCACCGCGGGCACCATCGTCGCCCACGACCTGCTGGTCGCCTCCGGCGCGCTCGACGCCGACTCGTTGCACGCGGCGCTGGCCGAGGCCCTCGACAAGGGAATCCTCGTCGTCGACTCCAGCCAATCGGGCTACCGCTTCCGACACGCCCTGCTCCGCGAGGCGGTGTACCTGGCGCTGCTCCCCGGTGAGCGCGTTGCCCTGCACCGGCAACTGGCCACGGCCCTGACCGCGGAGACGTCGCTCGGTACCAGCGGGCCCGGGCATCGGGCCGCCGAGCTGGCCGCCCACTGGTGGGGCGCGGGAGCGTGGGCCGAGGCGCTCGAAGCGTCCACGGTGGCGGCCGAGGCGGCCATCGCCGTGTGGGCCTTCCCGGAGGCGCTGGCCCATCTGGAGCGCGCCCTGTCGGTGCTGGACCGTCTGCCCGCCGGCTCTGTCGGAACCGGTCCAACGGATCGCCTCCGGTTGCTGGAGCGAGCCGGCGACGTCGCCTATCTGGCCGGCGCCGCCGAGCGCTCGGTCGAGCTGGCGCGCGAGGCGATCGACCGGGCCGGCGATGCGGGCGACGCCTCCACGGTGGCCCGCTTCTACGCCCTGTTGGGCCGCAACGCCTGGGCTGTCGGCGACTCCGACGCCGCTCTCGACGCCTACCGGCGGGCGGCTGCGTTCCTCCCCGCCGATGCGCCTTCGGTGGAGCTGGCCCGTCTCCTCGCCGAAGAGGGCCGTGGCCTCATGCTGCTGTCCCGGTACCGCGACGCCGCGCTTCGCTGTGACGAAGCCGTCGCCATGGCGCGCGCCGTGGGCGCCCGGGCCGAGGAGGGGCACGCCCTCAACACGCTGGGCTGCTGCTACGGCAGTCTCGGTCGGTACGACGAGGGCATCGCCCTCCTGCGCCAGGCCCTCACCATCGCCGAAGAGCTGGGCAGCCCCGAAGACCTCAACCGGGCGTACGGCAACCTGAGCCACGTGCTCGGCGAGTCGGGCCAGCTCGAGCAGGCCGCGGCCATGGTGTTCGACAGCGCCGCCGTCGGCGAGGAGCTGTGGGGGGTCCGGTTGAACGGCGCCGCCGGCAACAGCGTGGACGCGCTGATCATGCTCGGGCGATACGACGATGCCACCGCCCTGCTCGCCCAGATCCGCAACCCGGCGCTCGGCGTCTGCGCGCCAGCGCCCTACTTGTTGCCGACCGCCATCGCCATCCGTCGGGGCCGCTTCGCGGAAGCGGCCCAACTGCTCGCCACTGCCGACGACCTGACGGTCCGGCTCGCCGACGTCCAGCAGCGGGGGACGTACCACATGCTCATGGCCGAGCTGGCGCTCGAGGAGGGCCGACCGGGCGACGCCCACGCGGAGGTCGAGCGCGCCCTGGCCCTGGCCGCCGGCACCGACGACGAGATCTTCGGACCCGAGATGTGCGTGCTGGCCGTGCGGGCGCTGGCCGACCGGGTCGACGACGCCCGAGCACGCGGCGTCCGGTTCGATGTCGACAAGGCTCGGGTGTTGGCGGGGGAGTTGGTCCAGGAGGCCGACCGGCTGGCGGCGGCACCGGTCGAGCGCGGGGGTCGGGGCCGGCCGCGATCGCTGGCGTTCGCGGCCACGTGTGCGGCGGAGCAGTCACGCCTGTACGTCACCGACGCCGATCGGTGGGACGAGGCCGCTCGTCGTTGGGACGCGGCCCACGAGCCCTACCGCACCGCCTATTGCCGCTGGCGCCAAGCCGAGGCGCTTCTCGAGCGGCGAGCCGACCGGAACCGAGCCGGGGACGCCCTCCAGGAGGCGTGGCGGCTCAGCGCCGGCTGCGGCGCTGAGCCGCTCCAGGGCAGGGTCGAGCGCCTGGCGCAGCGCGCTCGTCTTCCCCTCGGTGACGTCGGCCCCGGGGCCGCGGCACCCGGCACCACGCTGGCTGCCGACCTCGGGCTCACCCCGCGCGAAGTCGAGGTTCTGGGCCACCTCGCGGCCGGTCGAACCGACCGGGAGATCGGCGAGACGCTCTACATCAGCAAGAAGACGGCGAGCGTCCACGTGTCCAACCTGTTGCGCAAGCTCGACGTCACCAGCCGGGTGGAAGCGGGCAGGATCGGTCAGGCCCACGGCCTCTGAGTCAGCGGCGGCGGGCGAGGAACACCGGGATCTGGCGGTCCGTCTTCTGCTGGTACTCGGCGTAGGGCGGGTAGGCGGCCACGGCCCGCTCCCACCAGACGGCCCGCTCGTCACCGCTGAGCTCGCGCACTTCGGCGTGGAAGGGCTCGGGGCCGTCCTGGATGGCGACGTCGTCGGGATGGGCCTTGAGGTTGTGGTACCAGACAGGGTGCTTGGGTGCGCCGCCCACGGACGCCACCAGGGCGTACTCGCCGTCGTGCTCGACCCGCATGAGCGGGGTCTTGCGCACGGCGCCGGTCTTGGCGCCGCGGCTGGTGACGATGATGACGGGCACGCCGGTGTCGCGGAGGGTGTTGGCCTCGCGACCGCCGGAGCGCTCGTAGGCCTCGACCTGATCGCTGACCCACTGCCACGGGCTGGGGACGTACTCGACTTCACTCATGGCGAGAACCTATGGCGCCCGAGCCGCGAGTTGCGCAAACGGCGAACGGCCGCCTAGTCAGGGCGCATGACAGAGATCGCCCGGCTATTGGCGGCCAACGACGGGTACGCCGCCGCCCGTGCCAGCGTCGCCGATCCGCGCCCCAGCCGGCGCCTGGCCGTGGTCACGTGCATGGACGCTCGGATCGACGTGTTCGCCGTCCTCGGCCTCAATCTGGGCGAGGCCCACGTGATCCGCAACGCCGGTGGCCGGGTGACCGACGACGTCCTCCGCAGCCTGGCGCTCGGGACCCACGTGCTCGGCGTCGAGACAGCGGTCGTCATGCAACACACCAAGTGCGGCCTGGCCGGGGTGACGGACGAGGAGCTTCGGGAGCGCACGGGCGCCGACCTCGGATTCTTCTCCATCGACGACCACGCCGCCGCCCTCCGGGAGGACATCGACCTGCTGAGCACCAAGAGCTACTTGGAGCCGCTGAAGGTCATCGCCGGGTTCGTGTACGACGTGGAGAGCGGCGAGATCGACGACGTCATCCGCTGGGAGCGGCCCTCGTAGGACGGCGGTGGTGTTCACCGGCTGGGGCGAGCGCGTGAGCTGCGACGTGATCGCGGCACGGATACGGCGTGGGACATCGTGTGGGCCTGGCCCTCGCCCCGCGGCGGCGCCCTAGTTCGGGACCTGGTGCGCCAGGGCGTCGTCCCCGTCGGCGGGGAACAGGCGCAGCTCCAGCATCACGCCGAGCCGGGCCTCGGGATCGTCCAGCTCGATGCCGGAGATCTCCCGGATCCGCCCCAGGCGGTGGCGCAGGGTGTTGGCGTGGATGCCGAGCAAGCCCGAGGTCCGGCCCACCTCACCGAAGGCGTCGAGGTACGTGCGCAGCCTCTCCAGGTACTGCGTCCCCCGGCGGGCGTCGTGGGCCACGAGCTTGGCCAACCGGCGCTCGCGCAGCCGCGGTTGCGCACCGGCCAGGTCCCGCAGCCGCATGAGCATGACCTTGACGCTCACGTCGTCGATCTCGGCCACGGTCCCGCTGCCGGACTCGCCCCGCAGCACGCGCACCACCTGGTCCGCCTCTTGGCGCGACCGGGGGATCTCGGCGAGGGTGCCATGCCCGCCGATGCCCACGACGGTGCGGACGGGCAACCGGGGCGCCGAGCGGGCCAGGAAGTCCTCGGCGATGCGGACGGCCTTGGCCCGGCTGGCATCGGGGTCCCGTCCGGCGGCCATCACCAGGTACACGGCGTCGCCCAGCGGAGCGCTGGCGGCCCGCAGGTGCACGACGTTGGCATAGAGCGACACCGCGTCCCAGAGTTGCGCTCGCCACGACTCCACCTCGGACGCGTCGCCCTGGGCACAGATGTACGCGGCCAGCACCCGGTAGCCGTCGTCGAGCAGGCCGAGCCGGTCGGCGGCATCGTGCACACCGGGATCGCCTTCGATCAGCGCCCCCACCAGTTCCACGCGGAGGCGGACCTCGGCATCGGCGCTCAGCCGCTGCCGGAGCATCTGCAGGGCCACCAGGTTGGCGCACTCGACGAACAGCTTCGCCTTGTCGGGCGACGGCTGCTCGTGGACGATGGTGATGGTCCCGAGCACGGCGGTGCCGGCCCGGATGGCCATCACCAGGCGGGGCTTCATGCCCGGGAACACGCCCTCCATCAGGAACGGCTCCCGTGCCGTCATCACCTGGCGCACGATCCCGCTGTCGTGCAGCTGCTGGAGAAAGCGTTCGGGGACCCGCCGGCCGAGGATCGTCTCGGACCGGCCCCAGTCCGCCTCCTCCTGCCGGCTGGAGTAGGCGAGCACGCGGAACTGCGGGTCCTCGATGATCACCGGCGCGTCCATCAGTTCGGCGATGGCGTCGGCCAGGGCGAAGAGATCACCGGTGGCCACGCCCGCCATCTCCTCACTGGGCACGGGTACCTGATCGCGCACCAGCACGTCCTCGGTGAGCAGCGATCGCAGGAGGCTGAGGACCTGGGCCCATCCCGCGTCCCGGGGCATGGTCAGCAGGGCTACCCCTGCGCCGCGGCAGGCGGCGACCACGTCGGCAGCGACGTCGGCGTCGGACTTGAGCAGCAGGCCCACCCCGCCGGCCGCGCCCAGCTGGGCGACGAGCTCCACGGCAAGGTCTCCGGAACCGACCCCGACACCGACGAGCAGATCACCGGACTGGAGCTCCAATCGATCGTGCGGGTCGTACACCACCAGGTCGGCCACGTCGACGTCGGCGTCCCGCGGTGCCACCGTCAGATCGAGGATCGACCCGCCGAGGTGATCGACGAGGGCACGGAGCTTGGCCACGAGGGGCATTGTCAGCACCGCCGTCCCGACTGTCAACACTCACCGTCTCCTGGGCCTTCGCGTCGTGCAAACCTCCGATGTAGTGGTCTTGAACCGTGCGTACCGTCGAAAAGGATGAAGAACAAGCGCTACGACGGGTACGAGTCGTACTCCTATCTCGACAAGGGGACCGACTACATCGCGTTCGACCTCGTGCCCCAACGGGATCGCGTGGCTCCGCACGACCTGGGCCTCACGCCGGCCGAAGAGGAGCGGGCCGAACGTCTCGTGGAGGAGAGCGTGGTCGTCTCCCTGCACGAGCACGTGTCCGTGTACCCGCGCGAGGTTGCCCAGACGCCCGCGTACAACCGCACCGGGCGTCACGTGACGGGCTACGAGGGCCTGGCCGAGTCGGGCCTCGATGCCGTGTTCGAGAACTTCATGGACGGCATCGGGTGCGTGACGTCGAACGCCGGCTGGAAGTGGGACGACATCGTCTACGACGTGGGCCTGCGCCTGTCCGACCTGGCCCACCAGGACTTCGTGTTCCGGGCCGGGTCGGTGGCGGACATCCTCGACGCCCACGCGACCGGCCGCATCGCCCTGGTACCCGGGCTGGAGGCGGCCACGCCCATCGAGAACGAACTCGACCGCATCGACGTCCTCTACGGGCTCGGCATCCGCCAGCTGGGCGTCGCCTACAGCGACACCAACACGCTGGGCACCGGCATGAAGGAGGAGCGTGACGGCGGGCTCACCGCCTTCGGCCGGCGGGCCATCGAGCGCATGAACAAGTTGGGCATCGTCATCGACGTGTCCCACTCCAGCGACCAGACCTGCCTCGACACCATCGAGGTGAGTGAGCAGCCCGTGCTCATCACCCACGCCGGCGCCCGCGGCGTGTGGGACACCAAGCGCATGAAGCCCGACGAGGTGATCGTGGCGTGCGCCGAAAGAGGTGGCCTCATCGGCCTCGAAGCGGCTCCCCACACGACGATCAGCCACGACCATCGCCTCCACTCCATCGAGTCGGTGATGGACCATTTCACCTACTGTGTCGACCTGGTGGGCATCGAGCACGTGGCCTTCGGACCCGACACGCTCTTCGGCGATCACGTCGCCGTGCACAAGCTCTACAGCGACCAGATCTCGTGGTCGGTCGCCCTCGGGGGCCCGGAGTTCGAGCCCGTCGACCACGTCGCCGGCATGGAGAACCCGGCCGAGTGCTTCCCCAATGTCATCCGCTGGCTGGTGAAGCACGGCTACTCGGACGACGACATCAAGGCGGTGGTCGGGGGCAACGCCCTGCGGGTCCTGCGCGAGATCTGGGGTGGGTGACCGCCGGCTGTGAGCACGGTTGTCCGTTGCGGTGCGCTGATCGACGGCACGGGAGCCGAGCCCCGGCGTGACGTATCGATCGCGTTCGAGGGCGAGCGCATCTCCGAGGTGGGGACGGCGTCATCCAGGGCCGAGATCGACTGCACGGGGCTCACCGTGCTGCCCGGGCTCATCGACGCCCACACCCACCTCGGCGTGGTCGACGTGGCCGACGACGGCACCAAGAACCCCATCGCCGTGACCGCGGCGCGCATGTTCGGCGTGGCTCGGCGGGCGCTCGACGCCGGCTTCACCACCGTCCGGGACGCAGGTGGCGTCGACGGCGGGTTGGCGAAGGCCATCGAGCTCGGCCTGGTGGACGGACCGCGCGTGCTCCCGTCCGGCCCGATCATCTGCCAGTCCGGCGGGCACGGCGACCTGCGCTCGCAGTGGATGGACCACCACCACGCCGGCCTGCCCGGGTTGGTGCGCCTGTCCATGCCGTGCGACGGCGCCGACGCCGTGCGGGCCGCGGCCCGGGAGGCGTTCCGGTCGGGTGCCACCCAGCTCAAGGTCTGCGTGTCGGGCGGGATCATCTCGGTCTCCGACCACACCGAGGACACCCAGCTGACCATGGACGAGCTGGCCGCGGCCGTGTCGGAGGCGGCGGCCCGCGGCACCTACGTGATGGCCCACGCCCACGGCCTGCAGGGCATCCGCAACGCCCTGGACGCAGGTGTCCGGTCCTTCGAGCACGCCTCGTTCCTCGACGAGCCGACCGCGGCGGCGATGGCCGCGGCCGGCGCCGCCATCGTGCCCACGCTGACCGTCGCCCATCTCATGGTCGAGCACGGCAAGGAGTGGGGCGTGCCCGACTGGTCGCACGACAGCCTGGTGCGCGTGTCCGAGGGCATGGAGCGGGCCACCCGCGTGGCCTACGACGCCGGCGTGCGCGTCGGGTCCGGATCCGACCTGCTGGGGCCCGACCAGGACCGACGGGGGTTGGAGCTCGTGCTCAAGGCCAGGCTGCTCGGGGCCATGGGCGCCATCGAGTCGGCCACCCGGGTCAACGCCGAGATCCTCGGACTGGGCGACGACACGGGCACGCTGGAACCAGGCAAGCGGGCCGACCTCATCGCCGTGGACGGCGACCCACTGGATGAGCCGGCGCTGTTCGACGACCCGGCACGGGTGGTGCTCGTGGTCAAGGCCGGCCGGGTCGTGAAGGACACCCGGGCCCTCGTGGACTGAGCCGGGCCGCGCCCTTGGGCCGACCGTTGCGGGCGGCGCTTGGCCGATCCCCGGGCCCTCGTGAGCTGAGCCAGGCCGAGGCGCCGAGGCGGTTGTTGCACAACGAACGGTGGGCGGATGGGGTCAGGCGCCCTTGGGCGTGAGGGTGATGACCGCCGTGGTCATGGCGTCGAGCACGTCGAGGCGGGGCTCCACGCCGATGCCCGGCCCGGTGGGAACGCGCAGGTGACCGTCCTCGAGCACGAAGGGCTCGGTGACGTCCTCCCGGAAGTACCGGGCGCTGGCCGACGTGTCGCCCGGCAGCGTGAAGTTGGGCAGCGCGGCCAGGGCCACGTTGGCGGCTCGGCCGATCCCGGTCTCCAACATCCCCCCGCACCACACGGGAACGCCCCGGGCCGCGCACACGTCGTGGATGCGCTTGGCTTCGAGATAACCGCCGACCCGTCCAGGCTTCACGTTGACGATCGAGCAGGCGCCCATGGCGATGGCGTCCTCGGCCGCCTGGGCCGACACGATGGACTCGTCCAGGCACACCGGTGTGGCGATGCGGCCGGCCAGCTCGGCGTGGCCGCGCACGTCTTTCTCGGGCAGCGGCTGCTCGATGAGGAGCAGGTCGAACGAATCGAGCAGGGCCAGATGGACGGCGTCGTCGATCGTGTACGCGGCGTTGGCGTCGACCTGGAGGAGCAGCGAGTCGCCGAAGCGCTCCCGCACGGCTCGCACCGGTTCCACGTCCCACCCCGGTTCGATCTTCAGCTTGATGCGGAGGTAGCCCTCGTCCAGGTAGCGGGCCACGGCGTCGAGCAGTTGCGGTACGGAATCCATGATCCCCACCGACACGCCCGCGGGCACCCGCTCGCGAACCGCGCCCAGGTGGTGGGCGAGCGACTCGCCCCGCGTGCGCAACTCGGCGTCGAGCACCGCCGTCTCCAGCGCCGCCTTCGCCATCCGGTGGCCCCGCACGGGTGCAAGGACGCCAGCCACGTCGGCGGCCGTCAGGTCGGCCTGGGCGAACAGGCGGGGGAGGAGGTGGTGGCGGATGACGTGCTCGGCGCCGTCCACGTACTCGGACGAGTACAGCGGCTCCTCCATGGCCACGCACTCGGCCCACCCCTCGGCGTCCGGCGTCACCGCCTTGACCACGAGGAGCTCGCGGTCGGTCTCCGTGCCGAACGACGTGCGGAAGGGAGCGACGAGGGGTATCCGGACCCGGCGCAACTCGACGGCGGTCAACTTCACGTCTCGTTTCTACTCGGCCGGGCCCGGCCTGACCTCGTGGGAAGCGACAACCGAGGTCGGCGGGAATCGTCAGAACGCACGTTCCCGCGGGACCGCTCGCTCGGTACCGTCCGAGACAACCGGCCAACTGGGGAGGCGGCATCATCGTGAACGCGAGCGGCAGGGCCTGGGGTCGCCTGGCAGTGATCGTCAGCCTCGTCACCGGGGGCATGGCGCTCGTGCCCGCCCCGGCCGGAGCCGCGGGGCCGTGCGGCAACCCGGCCATCCCGGCCGTCGACGGCCCGTACCCGGTGACCAAAGAGGTGACGTCGGTCCGCATGCGCGACGGCGAGCAGCTCGGCGCGTGGGTCTTCAAGCCGGTGGGCACGCCGCCGGCGGGCGGGTGGCCCATGATCCTGCACCTCCACGGCGGCGCCGCCATGGCCAACGACCCCCGCACCGACGTGGCCCCCATGGAGAACCAGGACGCCTACGCGTGCCGCGGGTACGTGGTGGTGTCGTACCTCCGGCGCGGCTACCCGGGTGTGGTCACCACGAACCCGAGCTTGAACGTCAACCCCTCGTCCAACCGGGCTACCACGACCGGCTGGGACTACGGCGGGCCCATCGACGTCGGCGACGGTGAGGACATCATCTCCTGGGCCATCGCCAACGAGCCCGTCAACGCCGGGCGCATCGGCGTGGAGGGGGGCTCGCAGGGCTCGTTCGTGACGTACGCCCTCGCCGGCAACGACAGCCGCATCCGCACCATCATCCCCGCCGCCGGCTACGACAGCTGGAACGACCACGCCGTGCGCAACGGGATCATGTCGCCCGGGTGCGCGGCCTACCCCCTCATCGGCCTGGGCCTGCTCACCACCGCCACGGTCGAGAACATGGTGGAGTACTGCAAGCTGACGCTGGGCGGTCCGGCCGGTCTGGGCAACCAGAACGACTACTGGTGGCAGCGCTCGCCCGCTCGCTGGGCACCCGGCATCCGAATCCCTGTGTTCAACGTCATGAACACGCTGGACCCGAACTGGAACTCCTCCGGCTGGATCCGCCTGCACGGCATGCTGCCGGGCCCGAACAACAAGCTGTTCGTGGGCCCCGTCCCCATCCACATCAACGTCCCCACCCCCCAGCGAACGCGCTTCCAGACCGAGGTTCAGCGCTGGTGGGACCAGTGGTTGAAAGACGCGGACACCGGCATCATGAGCGAGCCGCGCGTCACGTGGGGCGCGCCGCCGGACGACTTCTTCAGCGCCACCGACCCGTGGACCATCGGCACCTCGCAGCAGCTCCCACCCTGCGGGTCGGCGCCGGTGACGTACTCGCTGTCGCAAGGGGGCGCCCTCGTAGCCGGCGGGAGCGGGGGGACCGGCAGTCCTGAAGTGCTCGTCAACGATCCCGCCGCGGGCGCCGCCAACCTGGCCCTGCTCGGCACCGCAGTGGTGGAGACGCCGGTCGACACGGTCGCCTATCGCTCGGGACCGGTGGCCGAGGACACGGCCATCACCGGCGACATCCACTTGGACCTGTCGCTCACCTCGCTGTCGCCGCGCTATCAGGTGCACCCCGACTTCTACGACGTGGCCCCGGACGGCACGGCCCGGCGGATGTACTTCATCTCCTCGTTGAACGTCGGCCCCATCATCCCGTTCGGCGTGTTCGACGGCGTGCCCGCCCAGCCCGAGCACCTGTCCTGGGACCCGCACACCACGTTCTTCGTGGTGCGGGCCGGCCACCGCATCGAGCTGCGCATCTCCAGCGCCCAGCGCGAGTCGTGGACGCCGGAGCCGACCCCTGGCGGCTTCCTCGTCAACCACGCCGGTGCCCAGCAGTCGACCCTCAGCTTCCACGGCCTGCCGCTCTCGCAACTCGACTGGTCGAACCACGGCTGTCCCTGAGATCGGGGGCGTTGTCGCCCCCGCGTTGTCACGCCGGTGAGGGAAGGCATCGGCGCGTATCCGACACTTTGCAAGGGGGAACAGATGGGAAGGAAGTGGACCAAGGTCGTGACGACGGTGGCAGTGTCGTTCGCCTCGACCGTGTTCGCAGTGAGCACGCCGCTGCCCAGAGCAGGAGCAACGACGTACCCGATCAACGCCGATGACGCCACCGCCGACTCGACCATCACGGCGACGTCGGGCGGCACCCTCACCCTCCGGGTGCTGAAGCCCACGTCGACGCCGCCGGTAGGTGGGTGGCCGATGATGATCTACATGACGGGATCGACCACGTCCCGGTGCAACGACATCAACTGGTTCAAGCGCACGGACATGGCCTCGCAGGGCTACGTCGTCGTCAGCTTCAACGGAAGGGGCTGGCCGGCGGGCTCGCTGGCCGGCGCGTGCGGCACGTCGGTGGCCAGCCAGAACGCCGAGATCACCGACGAGCTGAATGACAACGGTTGGGACCTGAGTGGGCCCAAGGACCTCCAGGACGTGAAGGACATCGTCACCTGGGCCATCGCCAACCAGCCCGTGAACTCCGGCCAGATCGGCGCGGTCGGCCAGTCGTACAACGGCACCCGCACCTACCTGCTGCCGGCGTTCGACCCCCGCATCAAGGCCATCATCCCGTCCGACGCGCCGAACACGTCGTTCCTGGGCACGGTGGCCGGCATCAGCAACCGCCAGGTCGCGGAGCTCAACGGGGGTACGCCGACCGCGTACATGGATGCCAACGCCGGGTGGTTCGGCCACTCCGACCCGTCGGTGGCCAGCAACATTCTCGAGGCGGTGAAGGACAACTACCTGGGGACGGCGGTGCCCACGGCCACCCAGACGTACATCAACGACCGGACCTTCCTCGACGACAATCCGAGCGTCGACAAGACGGCGTCGCTGGCCAACGTGCCCACGTTCATCGTGTCCGGGTTCCTCGACACCAGCGTGAACCCCACGGTGGGCATCGAGACGTGGAAGAAGATCCCGAGCTCGAACAAGTTCCTGTACGTGGGGGCGTGTGGCCACGGCGCCCAGTGCCTCACCGGGAATGCGACCAACATCCGCAACACGGTGCTGAACTTCATGGAGAAGTACCTGCGGGGCAGCGCCATCACCATGGGCGGCCCGGTGTTCTTCGCCGTGCCCCCGCCGCCCCTGCCCGGCACGCCGGACAACTACCCCGACAACTGGACGTTCCAACAGTCGACCACGTGGCCCCCTCCGGAGCCGGCGGGCGCGCCCGTCACCTATTACCTGCACTCCGGCAACATCATGACCACGACCGCGCCCACCACTGCGGAAGCGGCGGACTCGCCCACCAACAATGCGTGGGCCAACCCCATCGGGGACGGCTGCACGAGTGCGTCCTACGGAGCCGGCGAGTACGTGCAGTACACCACGGACACGGCCGCCGGTCCCAGCGCCAAGATGACGGAGATGGACGCCGACTTCTACGTGTCGTCCACGACCAGCCGGCTCCAACTGGCGGTGGACGCCTTCGAGGTGGACGCCATGGGGACTGAGCGGCGCATCTGGAAGGGCACGTCGATCGTGGTGCCCACGGCCCGCAACCAGACGCCGGGGACGCACGTGCACTTCGTGTTCAAGCCCAGCGGCAACGGCAACACCTTCACGATGGGCAACAAGCTCCGCATCAAGGTGGCCACGAACTACAAGGGCATGTATGCCCAGGAGCCGTACGTGGGGACCTACTCGATCTACCACACCAACGTGGAGCCCTCGAAGATCATCATGCACTTCGCCACCTGATCGGCGCACCTTCCGGTGAGAGGCCTGCCGCCGCCGGCCTCTCACCGGCACCATCCCGTCATGACCCGAAGACTCACCGCCGACGACCTCTACCGCATCCCGTTCGCATCCGATCCCCGGTTGCATCCGGACGGGTCGCGCGTCGCGTTCGTCGTGACCACTGCCGATCGGGAGCACGACGAGTGGCGGTCGTGCATATGGGTCGTCGGGGTGGGAGTCGACTCGCGACCGCAGCAGGTGACATTCGGCGTCCACGACACGTCGCCCCGCTGGGCACCCGACGGCAGCGCGCTGGCCTATGTCGGCGATGCCGCCAGCGAGGTGGCTCGGATCCCGGTCCAGCGGGTGGCGGCGGGGGCCCGGGGCCTCACCTGGTCCCCGGACGGGACGCGGCTGGCCTACGTGGCGGACGTCGACGCCGAGCGCGGCGAGCACGAGCCCGTCGCCGTGTCCCGGTTCGACGACAAGCAGGACGGGTCCGGCCTCGTTCCCCACCGCCAGGCCCACGTGTTCGCCCTCGACGTGGTGTCGGGCGCGTGCACCCAGGCGACCTGTGGGGAGTTCTCGACCGCCGATCCGGCGTGGTCGCCCGACGGCGTGTGGATCGCGTTCGTGGCCGCCATGCACGACGACCGCGACGTCCGTCCGGGATCGTCGGTGTACGTCGTCGCCGCCGACGGGAGCAGCGGCGGCGAGGCGCAGCAACGCACGCCGACGTACGCGTGGGCGCACGCCCCGGCGTGGTCGCCCGACGGCGCCACCATCGTCTACGCCGGCACCTTGCATGCGGGCGTAAGCCACACCCGGCTGTTGGCTGTGCCCCGAACCGGCGGCAACGTCACCGAGTTGGCGCCCGGCTTCGACCGCAACGTCATGGTCGGCGCGCCCGCCTACCCGGGCGCGCCCCCGCAGGTGACGGCCGGGGGCACGGTCGTGTTCTGCGCCCGGGACCACGGGTGTACCCACGTGTACGGCGTGCCGCTCAGCGGTGGCGTGCCCGAGAAGCTCGTGGGCGGCGATGGCCGCGTCGTCCTCGGGGTCAGCGCACCACCTGCTGGGGAGCTGGCCTTCGTGGCCGCCGACGGCGGCTCACCGGGCGAGGTGTGGGTGGGGGAGCGGTGCCTCACCCGTCTCTTCGCCGCTGCCCTTCCCGACGTCGAGCTCATCCGTCCCGAGGCCCGCTGGTTCACGGCGCCCGATGGCGTGCGCGTGCAGGGCCGGGTGGTGGGCGACGCGTCGGCGTCGGGGTCGGGTCCGGCACCGCTGCTGCTCGACATCCACGGTGGTCCCCACAACGCGTGGGGCCCGGCCTTCGACGGCGTGGAACTCCACCACCAGCTCCTCGCCGCCGCGGGCTGGACGGTCCTGCTGCTGAACGCCCGGGGCAGCGACGGGTATGGCGAGTCCTTCTTCGGGGCCCTGGTGGGGGCGTGGGGCCGAGCCGACATGGGCGACTTCATGGCCGCCGTCGACACGCTGGTGGGCGAGGGCGTGGCCGACCCCGATCGGCTGGCGGTCAGCGGCTACAGCTATGGCGGCTACCTGACGTGCTGGATCACCGCCCAGACCGATCGCTTCGGCGCCGCCGTGACGGGCGGGTGCGTGTCCGACCTGGCGGCGTTCGTCGGCACGTCGGACGCCGGCTCCCGGTTGGCGGTCGAGATCGGCGCGCTGCCGTTCGAGGACCCGACCCGCTACGCCGACCTGTCGCCCATCACCCACGTGTCCGACGTGCGTACGCCCACCCTCGTGCTCCACGGTCAGGACGACCAGCGGTGCCCGGTGGGCCAGGCCGAGCAGTGGTTCGCCGCCCTGCGGCACCTGGGCCAGACCACCGAGCTGGTGCGCTATCCCGGCGGGGGCCACCTGTTCACCGTTCTCGGCCGGCCGTCGCACCGCATCGACTACTCCCGCCGCTTGGCCGCGTGGGTGAGCCGGCTGTGAGGCGGGTCATCTGATCGTCAGCGCCTCCGGGGCCCTGATGGCGGCGGTGAGGATGTCGAGGCCCTCGTCCAACTCGGCGTCCGTCACCGTGAGGGGCGGGACCAGCCGCAGCACGTTGTCGCCGGGGCCGCACGTCAGCACCAGCAGGCCGGCATCGAGGCAGTGGTCCTGGACGCGGTGGGCAACTGAATCGTCGGCCAACTCGACGCCGATCATCAGGCCCACGCCCCGGACGTCGATGAGGGCGGGGCAGTCGGGGAGCAGGGCGCCGAGGGTCTGACGAGCCCGGTCGCCGAGGGCGGTGGCCCGGTCGAGCAGGCCCTCGTCCTCGATGACGTCGAGGGTGGCGAGAGCGGCCGCGCACGACACCGGGTTGCCACCGAAGGTCGACCCGTGGGCGCCCGTGGGCCAGCGCTCCATCAGCGCCCGGGACGCGATGATCCCGCCCAGCGGGAGGCCGGAGGCGATGCCCTTGGCGCACAGGAGGATGTCGGGGCGCACGCCGAACAGCTCGGACGCGAACATACGACCGGTGCGACCCACGCCCGTTTGCACCTCGTCGAAGGCGAGGAGGATGCCGTGCTCGTCGCAGCGGCGGCGCAGGCCGCGCAGCCACTCGACGGGCGGGGGTACGTAGCCACCCTCGCCCAGGACGGGCTCGACGAGCATGAGCCCGACGTTGGCGGCCGGCGCGTTGAGGGCGAGGAGTTGGTCCAGGGCGGCGAGGGCGGTGTCGGCATCGCCGTGGCAGTAAGGCGCGATGTGGACGGACGGCAACAGCGGCTCGTAGCCCTCGCGGTAGATGCCCTTGGCCGTCGTGAGGGACGTGGCCGCCAACGTGCGGCCGTGGAAGGCTCGCTGGAAGGCGATGACGCCGGGCTTGCCCGTGGCCCGGCGGGCCAGCTTGACGGCGCCGTCCACCGCCTCGGCCCCTGTGTTGCAGAAGAAGACCTGGGCGTCGTCGATGAAGGGGACGTGGGTGCGGAGGCGCTCGGCCAGGAGGATTCCGGGCTGGTGGTGCACGACCACGGACGTGTGCATGAGCCGGGCCGCCTGCTCCTGGATGGCGGCCACCACGCGCGGGTGGCAGTGGCCGGTGTTGGTGACGGCGATGCCGCTGGTGAAGTCGAGCCAGGAGTTGCCGTCGACATCGACCAGGCGGGTGCCGCTGGCCGAGGCGGCCACCACGTCGAAGACCCGCTTCAGCACGGGGGCCAGGACGGTGGCGTCCCGGTCGAGCCACGCTGCCGTTGCCGTACGATCCATTGCCCTGCCCTCCCTCGGTGCGGCCGGAACATTTGTTCCGAGATTGGCACATATCGTAACAGGAGTTCCATGCGCATCAGCGACCGGCTCGTCGAGATCAACGACCACCTCACGCCCGCCGAGCGGCGCGTGGCCGAGTGCGTCATCGCCGACCCGTCCGGCGTGGCCTTCGGGACGGTGTCGTCGTTGGCCGCCCGGTCCGGCACCAGCGGGCCGACGGTCATGCGTCTGGCCACCAAGCTGGGCCTCGCCGGGTTCGTGGACCTCCAGGCGGCCGTGCAGGAGGAGCTTTCCCAGCAGCTGCGCCCGGCCGTCGAGCGCATCGGGGCGTCGCCAGCAGGCGATCCTGTGGCCCGGGCCCTCGAGCACGAGGTGGAGAACGTGCGGGGCACCCTCAGTGCCGTCGACCGGGCGGTGTTCACGTCGGCCGTGCGGCTGCTGGCCGACCGCCGGCGGTCGGTGCACGTGGTCACCGGTGAGGCCACCAGCGGCGTGGCCGCCCTGTTCGTGGACGGGCTGGACCAGTTGCGGGGCGGCGCCGAGCGGCTGGGTGGGTCCGAGGTGGCTGTGGCCCGCCAGCTGGCGTTCATCGCGCCGGGCGACGTGGTGGTCGCCATCGAGCTGCGCCGGTACGAACGTTGGGTGGTGCAGGCGGTGCAGGCGGCGGTCGAGCAGGGGGCGGAGCTGATCGCCATCACCGACTCGCCCCTGTCGCCCGTGGCCCGCCCCGCGGGCGTGGTGTTCACGGTGATGGCGGAAGGGCCGGGCCCGTTCGACAGCCACGTGGGGACGCTGGCCCTCACCAACGCGCTGGTGGCGGCCGTGGCCGAGCGGGTGCGGGCCCGAGCGGCCGAGCGCCTGGCCCGGGTGGAGGACGCCGTGCGCGACCACCTGGACGGCTGACCCCTGGGGGTTTCGAACAACGGGGGGGTGGCTGCGGTGGGAGTTGCCCACAATGACCGGAAGGGCGGGCCATGCGACCCTGGCAAGGTGGAGGCGACGATCGTGGCTGACGAAGCGCTGGCGTTCGCGCCCGCCCTCGAACTGGCGGCGCTGGTTCGGGACGGGCAGGTGTCGTCCCGGGAGTTGGTGGACCTCTTCCTCGCCCGTATCGAGCGGCTCGATCCGGCCTTCAACTCGTACATCACCGTCGCCCGCGAGCAGGCCCGCGCCGCCGCCGACCGGGCCGATGCCGGCAGGGCGAGCGGCACGGTCGACGACTTGCCGCCGTTCCACGGCGTGCCCATCTCCATCAAGGACCTCACCGACACGGCCGGCATCCGCACCACCCTGGGCTCGGCCGCCTTCCGGGACCGCGTCCCCGCGGCCGACGCCCCGGTTGTGCGCCGGCTGCGCCAGGCCGGGTTCGTCGTCATCGGCAAGACCAACACACCGGAGTTCGGGTTCGGCTCCACCGATCCGATCGGATACGGCCCCTGCCGCAACCCCTGGGATACCGAGCGCACGTCGGGAGGCTCGTCGGGCGGGGCCGCCGTCGCCGTGGCCGCCGGCCTGTGCCCGCTGGCCCATGCCAGCGACGCCGGTGGGTCCATCCGGATGCCGGCGTCGTTCTGCGGCACGGTGGGCCTCAAGCCGTCGCGGGGGCGGGTGTCCACCGGCCCCATCCCCAACATGCTGGCCCAGGACGGGCCCATCGCCCGCACGGTGAGCGACGCCGCCGCCCTGCTCGACGCCATCGCCGGGTACGACACCGGCGCCCCCTTCTGGGCGGCACCGCCGGTTCGGCGCTTCCTGGACGAGGTGGCCGGCCCGCCCCGGAGGGGCCTGCGGGTGGCGTTCACGCCGGACGTGCCCCTGGCCCGTTCCCGGCCGGAGAACGTGGCCGCCGTCGAACAGACGGCCGCGCTTCTCGAAGCGCTCGGCCACCAGGTGGAGGCAGCCGCGCCCCAGTGGCCCAACGCCGACCCCGTGGCCGAGACGGCCAAGAAGGTGGGCGAGCTGACGGGCGAGCGGGCGGCGGACGCCCAGGCGCCGGCCGGGGGAACGCCGGCGGTGATGCAGCATGGCGCTCCCAAGGACCTCTACTCGGTGTTCGGAGCCCGCTTCTTGCTCATCGAGGACCAGGTGCCCTCGCCCGAGTTGCTCGACCCGTTGCTGCAGACATTCCTCCACGACCTGCACCAGCTCACCCTGAAGGACTACCTGGCCATCGAGACCGGCATGTACCTCGCCGCCGAGAAGACGCTGCGGTTCTTCGACACCTACGACGTGCTCGTCACCCCCACCGTGCCCTACCCGGCGCCGCTCGTGGCCGAGTTGCGCGACCCGGCGGGCACGTACGCCACGGAGAGCCTGTTCGCCACGTGCACCTGGAACATGACCGGCCAGCCGGCCATCACCCTGCCGCTGGCGTCGTACGCCGACGGGCTCCCGCTCGGCGTGCAGCTCGTGGGCCGGCCCGGCGACGAGGCCACCCTCCTGCAACTGGCCGCCCAGCTGGAAGAGGCCCGGCCCTGGTCCGACCGCCGGCCGCCCGGGTGTTGATGCTGGGCCGGCTCGTGGCGTCGGCCGTGGGGGAGAGGCGGGCGGCGTGGTTGCTCGGCGCGGTCGAACTGCACCCGGCGTTCTCGGTACCGGCCGGCGACGAGGTGCCCCGGGCCGTGCTGGCCCAGGCCCTCAATATCCTCCTGCTCGACCGGCTGCTGGCGGCCGTGCCCTCCGGTGCCGCCTACGTGGACGAGCAGGTGGGCAGGGGAGGGCGCGTGCACCTCGACCACGGCGCCGTGCGCACGGTGGCGGGCGTGCCCACCGGGGACCTGCCCCAGGGGCACCGGTCGATCACCCGTGTGCTGCGCGCCCTCGGGTACGCCCACGCCGAGACCTACGACCTGGGCCGCTTGCGCATGACTGGTTATGCATGGCGCCACCGCGACCTCCCGGCCGACGTCTCCCAGTTCTTCGTGAGCGAGCTGCACGCCGACCGCTTCCCGGTTCCGTTCGCCGAGGCGGTGGAGCGCATCGTGGGGAAGTCGGCCGACCCACTGGACGCCGCTGCGTGCCGCGACCTCGCCCACCTCGAGGGCCACGGCGCCCTGCCCTGGCACCGGGCCGAGGTCCTCGTGGCCGCGTTGCTGTGCTGCTTCACCCGCCACCACCCCGAGCCGGCCGAGGCCGACTACCGAGCCGTGCTCGGCGCGTCCAGCGAGATGGCGTGGATCGCCACCGAGGGCACGGTCTTCAATCACGCCGCCGACCGGGTGGTCGACGTGTTGGCGGTGGCGACCGGGGAGCGAGCGGCCGGGCGGCCGGTGAAGGACGACGTGGAGGTGTCGGCATCGGGCCGCGTGCTCCAGACGGCCCATCGCGCCGCGGTGGTGACCCGAACCTTCCGTGCCGCCGACGGCGAGCTGGTCGAGCGGGAGGTCCCCGGTTCGTTCTTCGAGTTCATCCAACGGCGACCGCTGCCCGGCGGGGAGCGACTGGACCTGGCGTTCGACGCGGCCAACGCCCAGGAGATCTTCGCCATGACCCGCGTCGGGCCCCAGACCTCTCGCGCCGAATGCGGGGAGCGGGGCGGTCCGTAGATGTTCGACTTGGTGGTGCGGGGCGGCGACGTGCTCGACGGGACGGGTAGGCCGGCGTGGCGCGCCGATGTCGCTGTCGTCGACGGCCGCATCGAGGCCATCGGCGACCTCACCGGTGCGAGTGCCGCCGTCGAGCTGGACGCCACCGGGGCGGTGGTGGCGCCCGGCTTCATCGACGCCCACGCCCACACCGACCTGTCCTACTTCGCCGTGGGCGACCAGCCGGAGCTGCGCCTGGCCGGCCTGCGCCAAGGCGTGACCACCGAGGTCTGCGGGAACTGCGGCTGGACTCCCTTCCCTCGCACCGACGCCTTCGGGGCCGACGTCGACCGTCACATCGGCGCCATCTTCCCCGACCCTGTCCCCCTGTTCGAGTCCTACGGCGGGTTCCGCGCCGCCGCAGGCAAGGAACCCATGGCGGCCAACCTGGTGCCGCTCATCGGGCACGGCACCATCCGGGCGGCCGCCATGGGTCTGGCCGACCGAGCCCCCACGGCCGATGAGCTGCGGGCCATGGAGCGGCTCGTGGCCCAGGCCATGGAGGAGGGCGCGTTCGGGTTGTCGTCCGGCCTGATGTACCCGCCCGGCGTGTACTCGAGCGCGGCCGAGGTGACCGCCCTCGCCACCGTGGCCGCGCGCTACGGCGGCGTGTACGCCACCCACATGCGCGACGAGGCCGACCACGTCGTGGAGTCGGTGACGGAGACGTTGCGCGTCGGTGCCGCCGCCGGCGTGGCCGTGCAGGTGTCGCACCACAAGGTGGCGGGCAGTCGGAACTGGGGGCGGACGGCCGAGACGCTGGCCGCCATCGAGCGGGCCCGAGCGTCCGGACTCGACGTCACCGTCGACGCCTACCCGTACACGGCGGGCAGCACGATGCTGCGAGCCCTCCTGCCGCCCTGGGCCAACGACGGCGGGGTGGAGCCGCTCCTCCAACGGCTGGCCGATCCCGCGGCCGTGCGGCGCATGGAGCGGGACTTCGCCGAGGGCCTGCCCGGCTGGCAGAACCTCGCGGGCATGGTCGGGTGGTCGAACGTGATCGTGGCCAGTTGCGAGCATGAAGCGGACGAGGGACGTTCCATCGAGCGCCTGGCCGACGAGGCCGGGCTGAGCGATGTGGCGTTCGTGGCCGATTTCCTGCGCCGGGAAGCGGCCCGCCCGGTGGTCGTCATCCACCTCATGGACGAGCCCGACGTGCAGGCCGTGCTGTCACGGCCGTACGCCATGGTCGGCTCCGACGGGATCCTCGTCCGGGGCAAGCCCCACCCTCGGGTGGCCGGGACGTTCGCCCGCGTCCTGGGCCGCTACGTCGTGCACGAGAAGCTGTTCGACCTCCCCGAGGCCGTGCGCAAGATGACGTCGCTGCCCGCCGCCCGGTTCCGGCTGCCCGACCGGGGCGTGCTGGCCCCGGGCAAGGCGGCCGACGTGGTGGTGTTCGACCCCGCCCGCGTGCTCGACGGCGCGACCTACGACGAGCCCCTACGCCCACCCACCGGTGTCGAGTTCGTGCTCGTGGCCGGCCTGGTCGTCATCGAGCGGGGCCGGGACACGGGGGCGCGCCCGGGTGCCGTGCTCGAACCCGGTTGATCTGCGTTTGGCCGCGATTCGTCCGGCCCGGTGCCGGCCCAGCGCGGCCAAAGCTCGTTTCAGTGGCCCAGCAGGTCTTCGAGCAAGGCGGCGACCAGCGCAGCGCGCTCGGGCATGGCGCTGACGAGCACGTGCTCTCCCCGGGCGTGGGCACCGTCGCCCACCGCGCCCAGGCCGTCGAGGGTGGGGACGCCGAGGGCGGCCGTGAAGTTCCCGTCCGACCCGCCGCCCACCTCGCACGTGGCCAGCGGGCCCAGACCGAGCTCGGCGGCCAGGCCGACGGCCCGCGCCGCCAGGGCGGCCGAGGAGAAGGCGGGCAGGGGCGGGCGGTTGGGGCCGCCGGACACGACCACGGCCGTCCCCGCAACCGTGGCCGACAACGCGTGCATGGCCTGGTCGACCCGCTGCTGCTCGGCGCCGCTGGCCACCCGCACGTCGACGTCCACGTAGGCGACGGCCGGCACGGTGTTGGTGGTGGTACCGGCGCCGGCCACGGTGGGCGTCACCGTCGTGCCCATCTCGGGCCGGGCCAACGCCTCCAGATGCAGCACCTGGTGGGCCAGCTCGATCAGGGCGTTGGCGCCCTTCTCCGGTTCCAGCCCGGCGTGGGCGGCTCGGCCCTGCACCTCCACGCGGTACGTGGACACGCCCTTGCGGGCCGTCTTCAGCGCGCCGCCGGCGCTGGGTTCGAGCACGAGTGTGGCGCGGGCACCGGCAGCCACCGACTCGATGAGGGCACGGGACGACGCCGATCCCGTCTCCTCGTCTGATGTGACCAGGAAGGCCACGCCGTCGAGCGTGTCCAGCACGGACAGGGCGTGCAGCCCTGCACCAACCCGGCCTTCATGTCGAAGGCGCCCGGACCGGTGGCGATGTCGCCGTCCACCGTGAAGGGCCACCCGGCCAGCGTTCCCAACGGCCACACCGTGTCCAGATGACCGAGGAGCAGGACGTCGGTGCCCGTCCCGAACTGCCACAGCAGGTGGGTGTGCCCCTCCACCACGATGCGCTCCGGCTCGACCCCCAACAGGCCGGTGCCAATGGTGGCCAGCACGCCGGCGCAGTGGGCCAGGGCCCACAGGTCGCCCGACGGCGACTCGGCCTCCACCAGGTCGGACAGCTCCCGCACCATGGCGGGCTGGCGGGCCCGCAACCCGTCGAGCCGCTCAGCCATGACCGGGAGGGCGTTCGAGCACGTACCAACCGGAGCGGGTGGCGGCGGTGGCGACCAGACCGTCGTCCAGGGCTCGGCCCATGGTGGCGCGAAGGGCGTGGCGCCAAGCCAGGGCCCGCTGCGGGTCGGCGGCCCGCACGCCCACGATGTCGGGCGGCACCCAGCACAACCGGCGGGGGGCATTGGACACGGCTGCCACCGGCGCGCCGTCGTCATCCTCGGTGAGCACGGCCACGGCGCCGTCGTCCCGCAGGGCGGTGACCTCGGGCTCGGCCAACCGACCGGCGGCCGCGGCGACGGCCCGCGTGCCGGCAACGTCCCACGCGACGGAGCACCGGTCACTCTCGTCGTTCCTGTTGATGCCGTCCAGCATGGTCCCGTAGAAGTTCGAGGAGTAGGCCACACCCACGGCCCCCAGCTTGACGAGGTTGAACCAGGCGTTGCGGCGCACCAGCGGGTCGAACGTCCACGTGATCCGGCGCATGCCCCGAGCCAGCGCCCACTCCCGCTGGTGGAGCTTGAGGGCGTAGCCGATGCCGCGGCCCTGGGCCTCGGGGGCGATGCCGGATATGTGCGAGTGCAAGCCCAGGCCCCCCTCGTCGTCGGCCAGCAGCCCGACCGACGCGCCCACGAGCGTGCCGTCGAGCCACGCCCCGGCCACGTACCCGCCGGTGTGGGCCAGCGCCTTCAGGAGGTCCGAGCTGATCGGCGCGCCCTCGGGCGACGTGCGCCAGATGGTGGCGAACAACCGGGCCACGGCCCGCAGGTCGTCGACGGCGTCGACCTCCCCGATGCTCAGCACTTCTTGGTCATGGCCCGGCCGTCGAAGTGCAACCGCCACGGCGCCGTTCCGTCGAAGTCGAAGAACACCAACGGGCGAGGCCCGACGTGCGGCTCGGTGGCGATGAACAAGGCGGCGTCGACGGGAGCGAGGTCCACCGTGCGGACCTGGTTCTCGGGGGGCAGCAGCTGGGCCAGCGGGCCCCGGGAGGTGATCGTGGCCCGCAAGCCGTCGCCGAGCCGAGCCACGTCGGCCGACACGTGCAGCCGCTCGTACGTCCCCTCGTAGGCGGACAGGTCGACGTCGACACCAGGCCCGGGCGAGGGCAGCGTGGGGACGCGCACGCCGGCCAGGTCGGAGAACAGCTCGGTGACGATGGCTTCGAAGAAGTCCACCGCGGCCCCGCCGTTGACCACGCCAGCCACTGCGAACCGCTGCTCAGGCAGCACCCGCAGCGTGGCGCCCTGGCCCAGGGTGGCGCCGTCGTGGCCGAACAAGGGGTGGCCGTCCCAGTCGAAGAGCATCCACCCCAGGCCCCAGGCCTCGCAGGGGTACGGGTTGGGTACCACGACCTGCGGCTCGCGCATGGCCTTGGCCGAAGCGGGGGACAGGAGCTGCGTGCCGTCCGGGCCCCGGCCGTCGTCCAGGTGGAGGCGGGCGAAGGCAAGAACCTCGGCAGGCGTGGTGTGGATGAGGCCGGCCGGCCCCACGGCCCGGGGCATGCCCCACACCGGTGCGGGCACCGGGTCCTGCCCGGCCACGCTCACGTGGCCCAGGGCGGCACGGTGGAGCAGGGCGTGCTCGGGCAGGGTCCCGGCTCGCACCAGCCCCAACGGAGCGAAGAGGCGCTCGCGCAACACCCGGTCCCACCCCATGCCGGTGACCACTTCGATCACCCGGCCCGCCACGGGGAACCCGGTGTTGCAGTACGACATGGTCTCGCCCAGCTCGTGGTCCTGGCCCAACTCGGCGCAGCCGGCCACGTAGCGCTCCAGGCAGTCGTCGCCCCGGCCGGCGTCGACCAGGTGATCGCCGCCGATGCCGCTCGTGTGGCTGAGCAGGTGGCGCAACGACACCCGGTCGGTGACGTACGGGTCGGCCACGCGGAACTCGGGCAGGTAGGTGCGGACGGGCTCGTCCAGGTCGAGCACGCCGTCGTCCACCAACTGCATGACCAGCGTGGTCGTCCACACCTTGCCGATGGAGCCGATCTGGAACACGGTGTCGGTGGTGACCTCGACGCCAGTGCGCAGGTTGGTGACTCCCCCGGCCAGCTCGGTCACCTCGTCGCCGGCCAGCACGGCCAGGCTGGCGCCCGGCACCTTGTGTCGAGCCATCAGGTCGACGAGCCGTTGCTGCCAGCGGTCACGGTCGGGCGATGCGCTCACAGGGGCGACGGTACATGGGCAGGCCCCGCCGCAAGTTGGAGAATTCACCTACCGAACAGGGCCTCACATCATGGACATCCCTAACGACCGCGCCGTTGGCCCGGGCGTATGTTCGAAGGTGACGTGCGCGCTGAGGGGGTCATGGTGACATCGAAGGCACGGGAACTGCTGCAGTCGTGGGGCGAACGCCTCACCCGCACTCGAACGGCCCGGCCCGTGCTGTACGCCCTGCTCGCGGTGATGCTGGTCACGGGCGTGGCTGCGGCCGCCATCCCCCATGACGACGGGCACCGCACGCAGGCGGCGTCCGGCCCCAAGCACCGCCAGACCGGTTCGACGGATTCCACTGGCCTCGACGCCGGTACGGGCGCCACCGGCGACCCCGGCGCCAGCACCTTGCCCACGACCGTCCAGGGCGCCGGGTCGGCGGCGGGCGGCGGCGCGACCGGCGGCGGCGCAGCCGGCGGGGGGACGGCCACCACCAAGCCCGGTACCAAGACGACGACGACCAACGCCCAAGGCGGCGGGTCGAAGCCCATCTCCACCGACTCGATCAAGGTGGGCATGATCATCCCTGCCGGCAACCCGGGCGCCGCCGCCGGCGTGCCTCTCCAGTACGACCCCAACGGCCTGACCAAGGTCGTGCAGGCGGTGGTCGACGACACCAACGCCCACGGCGGGTTCGGCGGGCGACAGATCCAGGCCGTGTACGCCTACAACGACAACACGGACAACGAGGCCGAGCCCCAGACCCGGGAGCAGAACCGGATCTGTACCCAACTGACCGAGGACGACAAGGTCTTCCTGGCCTTCAACTTCAACCCGTTGGGCGTGGACTTCGCCTACGACTGTTTCGCGGCCCACAAGACGCCCGTGCTGGACACGCCCCTCGCCCTCGAATCCGACCAGCAACGGCTGGACGAGATGAATCCGTGGCTGATCCTGCCCCTGAGCCTCAACTTCACGCGCATGGCCAAGTTGTTGCCCCAGGCATTGCGGGACCAGGGCTACATGACGCAGAAGATGGCGGTGGTGGGTGTCGACCTCCCGCCCCTCAAGCGCAGCGCCCAGAAGGTGCTGGTGCCCGCCATCGAAGCAGCGGGCGGCAAGGTCGTCGAGCAGGTGTACTTCGCCGAGTCCTACTCGGCGATCAGCGCGGGGATCGCCAACGCCGTGCTCACCTTCAGTCAGAAGGGCATCGACCGGGTCGTGTTCTGGGGCCCGGGCGGCGGGCTGCCTCTCCTGTTCTCCCGCCAGGCCGACTCCCAGGGGTACAAGCCCCGCTATGGCGTCACGACCTACGACGCGCCGGCGTTCTTCCAGGACCTCGCCCCGCCCGGGCAGTTCCACGGCGCCGTCGGTGTGGGCTTCGTGACGCAGGGCGACCTGGCCGACAAGGTGGCGCCGCCCCTCACCGACAGGGAGAAGGCCTGTTTCGCGGTGGTGGCCAAGGGGGCGGGCATGACCTTCACGTCCCGGCGCCAGAGCAACGCGGCCGGGCTTGCCCTCGGCGCGTGTGAGTACATCGGCGTGCTCAAGGCGGCCCTGGCCAACACCGTGGGCACGTCGCTGGCCCCGAACGAGGTGGCGGGCCACGTGTACGCGCTGGGCACGAGCTACGCCCCCGTGACGATGGTCAAGTCCCGGTTCGGCCCGGGCCGGCCCGACGGCGCCAGTAGCTACGCCCGCCTGGCGTACGACGATGGCTGCTCGTGCTTCAAGTACGCGAGCGGTTGGCTGGACAGCCCGTACTAGGCGTGGCCCGTCGCGTCCGCCGAGCGGCGGTGCTCGTGCTCGTCCTGTTCGGCGCGGGGTGCCGCGCCCAGGGCCTCGCCTTCCGCCAGGACCATCGCATCACCATCGTGAGCCCGCATGACCGGGCCCATGTCGCCGCGCCCGTCGTCGTGCGCTGGACGGTCAAGGATCCCGTCGCCTTCCCCGGCCGGGGCGCCTTCGGCGTGTTCGTCGACCGTGCCCCCCA
>Ga0070741_10004118_pt1 | contig 34476 bp, 25 predicted proteins | sample Coa_R1_4_FD_66440 | JGI IMG/M metagenome (GOLD analysis project Ga0070741, IMG submission 66440) | Surface soil microbial communities from Centralia Pennsylvania, which are recovering from an underground coalmine fire - Coalmine... | ecosystem: Environmental > Terrestrial > Soil > Unclassified ... | reverse complement strand
CCAATCCGGCGAATTTCTTCCCATATGCGCTGCACCTTGAGGTAGCCATACGATAAGTATTCCCTCGGACTTGATATAATGAGCGGCTGGCCTATCTCCTCAAGAGGACCCAAGTGCATCACACGCTCTAGGTGGGCAGCACCCTAACCGAAGGTCGCCGTCTAGAATTCTTGATCAGACTGCCCGGGCAGAACGTCTCGCCCACGTAGGTGGGCGACGGGCGCTTGGCGCCCCCGAGCGGCAGGCTGAACCCTGCCGCGAATCGCGTTCGCTTTGCTCAACATTCCCATGACCAAGGATAGATACGAGCCCTGGGATCCGAAGCTGACGTATGTGATCGGCCACCAGCGCCCGGATACCGATACCATCGCCGCCGCGCTGGGCTATGCCTGGTTTCTGACGGCGACCGGGCAGGAGAATACGATTGCGGCGCGGGCCGGGAATCTGGGGCCCCAGGCCCTCTTTGCCCTCAGGCGATTCGAGCAGGCCGCGCCGCGCCTGCTGCCCGATGTCGCCCCGACGTTCGGGCACGCTGCCCGGCACCAGATCGCTGTCTCCCCGGACGACCAGCTTCCGGCGGCCATGTCCCGACTGGCCGAAGGCGACCGCGTCATCCCGGTCGTGGACGCCGATGGGCATCCTACCGGCCTGGTGACGCCGTTGGCGCTGGCGCGCGCCTATACCGCGATGAACGTGCTGGAGATGCTGGCTCAGCCCTGCCAGAGCATCGCGGAGAAGACGCCGACCTTCTATGAGCGTGACCGCATCAGCGACCACCGCAGCGCCCTGCTGCGCAGCGATAAAGACGACTTTATGGTGATTGATGAGGCCGGGCGCTACGTAGGCGTGGCCACGCGCAGCCGCGTGCTGGAGCCGCGCCGCGCTCGCCTGATTCTGGTGGATCACAACGAGCTTTCCCAGGCGGTAGCGGGCGCAGCAGAGGCCGAGATCGTCTCTGTGCTGGATCACCATCGCCTGGGCAACCCGCCGACGGCGGCGCCGATCCCCTTTATCGTCGAGCCGGTTGGCAGCACCGCCACGCTGGTGGCCGAGCAGTGCCATGTGCGCTCGCTGCCTCCGCCCGTCCCCCTGGCCGGAATGCTCCTGAGCGGTATCCTGTCCGACACGCTGCTCTTCCGCTCTCCCACCACGACCGACCGCGACCGGGCCATGGCCGACTGGCTGGCGCCGCTGGCGAAGGTGGATATCAACGCCTACGGCACGGAGCTGATGGGCGCCGCTCCTGGCCTGACGGCCCGCACCGCCGAGGAGATCGTGGACGGCGACCGCAAGAGCTATCAGTTTGATGGGCTGACCCTCAGCATCGGGCAGGTGGAGGTGAACAGCCTTCAGGAGCTGCCGCAGCGCCGCGCGGAGTTGCTGGAGGCCCTGGATCAGCGCCTTCATAGCGAAGGGCTGGGGCTCATCTGCCTGATGATTACCGATGTCGTGGCCGAGCGCAGCGTGCTGCTGTGCCGGGGCGATGGCCGCCTGCTGGCGGCGCTGCCCTTCCGACGCACCGGCGAATACGAGTTCAACCTGGGCGATATGGTCTCCCGCAAAAAGCAGCTGGTTCCGGCCCTCCACGCCGCCCTGGAAGAGGCCCGCTAACGCCCCCAACCGGCCCTCCCGGAGCGGCCCTTCTTGACCTAACCCCCCGGCCCCCTTCCCTGATGCGCTCACTGCGTTCGCAGGGTCGTCAGGCGGAGGGCTGTCGCAAGGCAGAGCGCCGAACCATTGCAGGCGCGACCCTGGCAGTGGGGGGACCCGGCTTCTCCGTTTCCCCTGCCTGCGTAGGCAGGCAGCAGGCCTCGTAAGGCGGAGGCGCGAACCATTGCAGCGCCGACCCTGGCAGTAGGCCCCACAGCGGCAGGGTTTAGCCTGCCGGGAGAGGGGGATAGGGGGTGAGGGCTATGTTCACGTTACCTCAACACGAAGGAGACTTCCCGCATGGCGCACCGACGTCGCCTTTGGGCGTTCGCCTCCGCGCTGGCCATCTGCCTGCTGGCCGGGCTGGCCCGCGTCGGCAAGGCACAGGCCTCCCAAACGTCCCGTGAAGCCGCCCCTCTGCCCCCCACGACCACTCAGGAGCGGCTGGTCAACCCGACCGGGCTATCCGAGCCGTCCCCTCTCGGCTGGCATACCGATTTCATCGGGCCGCTGCGCGGCGACTTCGACCTCTCGTTCGGAGTCATCGTCTGGACTAACCGCTTTCAGTTCCGCAATCTCATCTTTGGCGGCACGGTGGACCTGCTGCCGGGGATACGGGCGCGAGGGCAGTTCCGGCGGCGCGAGGACGATGACAAGGTTTTCCAGGTAGATACCGACGAGGCGTATCTGGAAGCCTATAATCAGTACCGGGCGCCGACGTGGAACGCGGGCGTGGATCTGCGCATCGGGCGTTCTCGCTACCTGCATTTCCCTTATCCTGACGCCATCGCCATCTTTGACCAGGTTCCCGGCATCGCCGACCTGTCCGCGCCGGTCGCCACCGACTACCGCGACGTGCTCCTGCAAGCCGAACTGGCTCTCAATAGCGGCTGGGGCGTGCATGGGACCGGCCTGGCGCGGGGATTCGTGAGCGGCCATGGGATAAACGGGCGCGTCGTCGAGGCGTACGGGTTCTACCGCAGCAATTTCGGGCGCGGCTGGCACGTCGAAGGGCGCGCGGGGTGGCTGGCCGTGCGTCGGGAGCCGCTGGGCCGCGCAGGACAGCCCGGCCTGAGCGCCTACGTGGGTAAGCAGCTTGGGGAGTTTAACGTGGGGCTTCTGTATGAGAAAAAGCGGCACGAGTCGGAATACTCCGGCATCATGGTGCAGTTCCGGCCCGGCCCGGTAACGCGGGCGCTGGGGCGCGTCTCCTTCGACTACGACCGCCATCCGGAGGGCTTCTCGTTGCAGATACCCGTCTGGCACGGACGCTTGAACGAGAGCCGGTTCGTGCGCTCCGGTGACATTCTGGTGGGCGAGGTGCGCGCCGTCCGCATCCGCACGCTCTGGCAGCAAGGCTACGTGCGCAACCAGTACGAGCACCGCCTTGAGTCCTGGGGCGAAACCTCCGACCCGCGCCTGCATTGCGTCGTCATTGAGGAACCCTGGTACTTGCAGGCCGAGGCGTTGGTCAGCCCGCATCTGGTTCCCGATGCTCGCTGGGAGCGCGACCGGCAAGGCCCGGCGCAGTACGTGCAGCGCGTTACCTACCGCTTCTACCGTCCCTACAGGCGCAGTCCCGGAGGCGCGTGATCACCGGGCGCACAACGTACGGGGTGAAGGCCTATAGAGCCGAGGTGGGGGCGAAAACGCAATGGCTCTGACCCGGCGAACAAAGGCGAGGAGGGTTGGATGCAGACACGGAGCCTCGCTGGGGAGAGTGGACTTCCAGGAGTGCCAGCAGAGGCAAGGAGGGTTGGATGTATACTGCGGAAGAGAAAGCGTTCTTTCTGGAGCAGGGCTATCTGCACGCGCGCAGCGTCCTGACCGGCGACTACCTGGAGCATATCCGCTCGGAGTTTGACCGGGTCTGGGAGGCGGAAAAGCCGAAGGTCAACCAGCACAGGCTGCTCAAATACCAGACCTTCCTAGACCTCATCGCGCACCCGCCCATCCTGGAGCGCCACAAGGCCATCTTCGGGGAGCAGGTGCAGTTGCTGCAGTACGACTTTTTGCGCCAGGGGCCGCGCAGTGACTTTCCTGAGCGGGCGTGGCACCGGGATTTTACCTTCCCCGGCGAGCGTCCGCTCTCTATCAACACCATTCTCTATCTCGACGATATGACGGAGGAGGTCGGCCCCACGCGCGTCGTACCGGGCACCCATCGGGGTGAAAGCTGGCCGCCGCACGCGCAGGCTCACGATCCCCTGCCGGGCGAAGTGGCCGTCTACGCCGAGGCCGGGGACGCCGTATTCATCAACTCGGCCATCTGGCACACCGGGGGCCGCAACCGGGGCGCGGGTCTGCGGCGGGGCATCTACCTCTACTACGGCTACTGGTGGCTGAAGCGCTATGAGTCGGAGACGGCGCTGCCCTGGCAAGCCTTCGAGAACGCCAGCGAGCAGCGCCTGCGCCTGCTGGGTGTCAAAATGCCGGCCCACGACATCCATATGTATTAAGCAGGCGGCGAGGTCGTCCGAGGCCTTTGTGCGGCAGGCTGAACCCTGCCGCTGTGGGGCCTACTGCCAGGGTCGGCGCTGCAATGGTTCGCGCCTCCGCCTTACAAGGCCTGCTGCCTGCCTACGCAGGCAGAAGATCCGGGAGATACGCAGGAGCGTCACCATCATGCTCTATGGGCACTGCCTACGCAGGCAGAGCGTTTCGCCCACGGAGGTGGGCGACGGGCGCAAAGCGCCCCACAGCGGCAGGGTTCAGCCTGCCGCAAAGATTTGCCGGATGCATCACTCAGGAGAGGGGATGAAGCGGAAACGTCACGGTGACGCGCGCTCCGCCGTCCGGCACGTTCGCAAAGGCGATCTGGCCGCCCAGGTCGCGCTGCACCAGGACGGTGACAAGCTCCAGTCCCAGAGAGGCCGAGGCCGCCGGGTCAAAGCCGGGAGGAAAGCCCCAGCCGTTGTCGGAAACCGTCAGCACCGCCTGCTCCCCCTGCGCCACCAGTGAGACGCGCACCTCGCCCCCGGCCTGGCGGCCACGGAATGCGTGCTCGGCTGCGTTGGCGCAGAGCTCCTGCACCACCAGAGCCAGCGCTGTAGCGATGCGGGCGAGCAGCGTGACATCGGCCACGTCCAGAGCGGGGTGAATGGCCTCCTGACCACGCGCGTTCAGGCGCACGGCTTTGGGGACGATCTGGCGCAGCAGTTCCCGCGCGCCCACCTGTCCGGTTTGTGCCTCCGGTCGGCTCAACAGCGCATGGACGGCGCCGATGGCCTGCACCTGGCGGATACTCTTGCGCAGGGCCGCCTCGCCTTCCCCCGGCCCCAACTCTGCCGCCTGCATATCCATGATCGCGGCCAGCGCCTGAAGATTGTTCTCAATGCGATGATTGGCCGCCTGCACCGTCGCCTCCATCCACCGGCTGCGCTCCCGCTCGGCCTGGTAGAGGCGTGCGTTCTGAATGGCTGCCGCTGCCTGCCCGGCAAAGGGCAGTAGCGCTTCCACATCCTCCATCGTGATCGGCCTACTGGTGAGCAGGTTGTCTACGCAGAGCAAGCCGACGAGCGCGCCTCCGGCCCGCAAGGCGATCATGGCATGGTGCTGCACGCCGTGCATCTCATCCTCGACAGGCAGCCCCTGGTCGTACTGCTCCACCAGATGAATATCCCGCACGCCCTGATACATCTCCAGTACCGGGCTCGGTTCCACTAGGGAAAATCGAAAGGAGACGCGAGGGAAGAGCTGCCGCTTGCCGTTCCGATCCGTGCCGATCATCCGGTAGAAATGCCTGGAAGCGCCATTCATCACGAACAGAGCGCAACGGTCGAAGTGCAGTGGGCCGGTGACGGCCTCATGGATCGCGCTAAAAATTGCGTCCAGGTCGAGGAGGCGCGAAACCGTCAGCGACACCTCCATCAGCGCTTTCTGTCGGGCCAGCAGCCGCGTTTCCTTCGTGACCTCCTCCGCCACCAGCAGCGCGCTGTCTACGATCCCCGCTTCGCCCTGAAGCGGCAGGAAGCGCAGATTCCATACGGTCTCGCCGCGCTCGCGCTGGTCGGGAAAAGTTAAGGTAAAACCACGCAGTTCTACTGTCTCCCCCTGGAACACGCGCGCAAAATAGGGCGCAAGCTGCGCCTGCGCTTCGGGATGCGACGCGAGAACCGGCCTGCCGAGCAACTGTTCCGGCGTTGTGCCTGTCAGGTCGGCATAGCGCTGATTGATCTCGATATAATGCAGGTCTGTATCTACGATGGCGAACGCAACCGGCAGCGACGTCAGGAGTGTTTCGATGTGCTGTAGGCGGGCCTGGGCATCCAGACGCTCGGAGGAAAAGAGAGGGACCGATTTCGTGACGGATTGATTCATGGCGGCATTACCTGATCTTCCCGGAAGTAGGCAGCCAACTGCGCGGGTGCAGGCGGGAGAAAGCGCCTGTCCGAATGCCGTCATGAACTTCGGAGCGAAGGCCTCAAGGGAATAGGGATTGTACGCGGCGAATCTAGGAAGGCAGGAAGCTGCGCTTTATGGCAAATCAGGCACCCTTCGAACCGGAAGCACTAAAGCAAGCGCCCGGGCCAGCAGGCCCTATGTCCCGCTCTGCGCGTGCCTGAATGGCCGCCATCGTGGGAAGGGCAGGAGCCGCGCTGAATAAAGAGCAGCAAAATACAGACTGAATTATGACACATTAAACCCTCAAAAGCAAGAGCGCGCGGGGAAAATTGGCTAAAATTTTACAGTGTTCTTCTCAGGCAAATTTATTCACCCGCTGCGAACAATCCTGCATTCGGAGGTAAAAAGATGCGAGCGATGGTCTTGACACAGCCCGGACCGGTGGAGACGGCGCCACTGCAACTGCGCGACTTGCCGATACCAGAACCGGAGGCGGGCGAGGTACGCCTCCGGGTCGAAGTGTGCGGAGTCTGCCGTACGGACCTGCATGTCGTAGAAGGCGAGCTTCCGCCGCGCCGCGAGAGCGTCATTCCGGGCCATGAGGTCATCGGCTGGGTAGAGCGCTGCGGCCCGGGGGCGATGCGCTTCCAGGTTGGCGACCGGGTTGGGGTGGCCTGGCTGCACGCCGCCTGCGGGGTCTGTCCCTACTGCCGTCGGGGCGACGAGAACCTGTGCGACGCGCCCCGCTTCACCGGCTACGATGTCAACGGCGGCTATGCCGAATACATGACCGCGCCGGAGGACTTTATCTACCCGATACCGGAAGGCGTCTCCTCGCGCGAGGCCGCTCCCTTCCTGTGCGCAGGCATCATCGGCTACCGGGCGCTGCGCCGCAGCGATGTTGAACCGGGAGAGACGCTGGGACTTTACGGTTTCGGCGCTTCGGCCCATATTGTCATCCAGATTGCGCGCCATTGGGGCTGCGAGGTCTACGTCTGTACGCGCGGAGAGAGCCACCAGGCTCTGGCACGGCAGATGGGGGCCGTCTGGGTCGGCCCTTCTGACGCCGTGCCACCGAAGAAGCTGCGCAGCAGCATCCTCTTTGCGCCGGTGGGCGAGCTGGTCCCGGTGGCGCTTTCGGCCCTGGATAAGGGCGGCACGCTGGCGCTGGCGGGCATCTACATGACGCCGATCCCGCAGATGGACTACCAGAAGTACCTCTTCCTGGAGCGCAACCTGCGCAGCGTCACCGCCAATACCCGCGCCGACGGCGAGGCGCTGCTGCGGTTGGCGGCGGAGGTTCCCCTGCACACGCACACCGAAGAGTTTCCGCTAGAGCAGGCCAACGAGGCGCTTCAGAAGCTCAAGCGCGACCAGATCAACGGCGCGGCGGTGCTGCGCGTTTCCCAGGAAGGCTCCAAATCTGCTTAAAAGGCGGGAGGGAAAATCGCCTTTTGGCTAATACCGGGCGGGACTTACTGTAATTGCAAGACGCGGCCTTATGAACCGTGACTTTTTCATCGGGTAATCCCTGGTTCGTAGGGCCATTCACCTAAGGACCTAGCCGCCCTACGATTACCGGATTTAGTTGCCAAGGTTCATAAGGCCGCGTCTACTCTTGCCCGTTCCCCATTAGCAAGCCAGTCTCTACGGGCGATAGAAAGAGTATGCAAAACAGACAGAGCGCATGGCGCTTCGCCAAAGCGCAAGACATTGCCACACGATATGCTCAACAACAGAATGTGGAGGCGATCCTCATCGGAGGCTCGGTGGCGCGAGGCTGCGCGGATCGCTTCTCGGATGTCGAAGTCGGCGTCTTTTGGCGTGAGTTGCCGCCGCCCGCCGTCCATGCGGCGCTCATGCAACAGGCAGGCGGGCAAGACTGGGTACTTGATCCCTTTGATCCAGAGACGGAGGACGTGCAGTTCGAAGAATACGCGGTCTCCAGCCTGAAAATAGATATGCGGCACATGACCGTCGCCGGCATGGAGCGTATCCTGGCGTCCGTCGTAGACAATGCCGACGCCAACGAAGCAAGACAAGGGCTCGTCTACGTGGTCCGGCATGGCCTCCCCCTCTACGGCCAGGCTTTGCTTGCCGGCTGGCGGCAAAAGACGGACCTCTATCCAGAGGCTCTAGCCTATGAAATGGCGCGTCGCTCCCTGGACCTTCCGCCGTGGGATTACATGCCCCTCTATATCCAGCGCGGCGATTTGCTCCTGTTCTCCTGTGCGCTTGCCGAGGCTGTGCAGGCCATCTTCCGAGCGCTGTGCGGCGTCAACCGCGAGTACTATCCGGGCTTGAAGTGGATGAACGACACGTTGCGCAGCTTTGCTCTGCAGCCAGCAAACACAGCCGCACGACTCCATCGCCTCTTTCGCGTCCCGCCTGGCGAAGCTGCTGAGGCCGTGCGCGACCTGGTAGAAGAAACGTTCGATCTGGCAGAACGCACCCTGCCCGGCCTTGACCTCTCCCAGCACCGTGCCAACTTTCGCTATACCCGGCCTGTGGCAGAGGCTCCATCTCCATAGGTATCGTCCTCCAGCGAAGCCTTGCGGGTTAGAGCAGCCGGACGCGCTTGAGCGTGTAGGTGCGGGGCTTGCCCCGGCGCAGGACGGTGATGCGCACGCGACTGTTGGCGGGACCGCAAAGGGCGCGCGCCAGGGCGTAGTTGTTCAGTCCCCGGATGGGCTTGCCGTTGATGGCGATCACCGTATCCAGCAGGCGCAGGCGAGAGCGGGAGGCCGGGGAGCCGGGGTAGATGGCGGCGACCACAGGGCGCGTGTTGGGGGCGAGCGCCGCCAGGATGAGGCCGGGATGCGTCCACTCGTCGGGATAGGGATCGCCTGCGGGCAAGGGCGTCAATACCGCCTTCTGCTTGCCGTAGTCGAGCGTGACGCGGAAGCGGCGCAGGAAGGAGTTGCCCAGGATGCCGAGCGCGGAATCGCTCAGCAGCGCTCCCGTCGAACCGCTCGGCGGGGCGAAGGAGACGATGACGCCGCGCGCCATCTGCCCGGCGGCGCTCAGGGCCGGCAGGCGCGTCGTCCGCAGCGCCACCGCATGGCCGTCCATCCCCAGGGCATAGGTATCGCTGCGGGTGGGGCCCAGGCGCAGGCAGGACGCCAGGCGCGGCGGCAGGATCGTCCACATCGCGCCGGTATCGAGCATCATGCGGCACTTCTGGCCGCCGATGCGGGCCTCCACAATCGGGACATTGGGGCCGATGTCCAGCCCGGCGGGGTCGCCGGAGGGCAGCGGCGCCGAGGCGGGCGCCAGCGTAAGACGCTGCGCGCCATAATCGAGCGTTACCTGGAACTGTGACAGGAAGTTGTAGCCGAGAATCCCCGCCAGGTCCGCGCCTATCAGGGCACGGAACGAGCTAATATCGCTGACGACCACGTTGACATCTTTGACCCTAGCGGAGCCGACCTGGATCGAGGCGACGCGCGTGACGCGTCCTGCCGCCGCCCCGCCGCCCGCGCCCAGATTCAGCTTCGCGCCCAGCGCAAGGCCCAGCTCTTTCGCGACGTCGGGCATGAGCATGGTGATGCCGGCCCCGGTATCCACCATAAACTTGCGCGGCGGCTTGCCGTTGATGGAGGCCCGCACGACGACCTCGCCGGTGGAGAAGTCGAAGGGCTCGGCGGCGGAGGTGGCGTTGGCGGAGGCGGCGTCAGGCCGGGCGAAGACGGAATCGGGAATATCCGAGGCCAGGTCTGCGCGCGTCACCTTGAGTTCCTGCGTCAGCGCGCCGTCGGCGTAGGTCTGCATCTGAAAGCTGATCGGGATGCCGTCCTGCGGGCGGTAGTCGCGCATCCGATAGAGATAGGCTTCGTCCACGCCGCGCAGGACATTGCGCCCGGTTAAGCCCAGCCCGGCCAGCAGTCCCGTCTCCGGGTCAAAATAGAAGTCGGTCGGCTCGCCCTTGTCCGGGGGCGTGGCGCGCACGGCCTCCGCCACGAATCCATCCGGCAGCTTCTTGCGGCCCAGGCTTATCAGCTTGTAGCCGGCGCTCTGGACCTTGAGCAGTAGCCCGGCGTTGTGCTCCTGGGAGAGACGCTGCCCCTCCAGCTCCTCCTGCGATAGAGAACTGACGATGCCAAGCGCCTGTTTCCAGCCGCCGGTTGGGCCGAGGCAGTACGTGCCCTCCAGACCTCCGCTGCGAAAATCCATGCGCAGCCGGTCGGGCGTGCGCCGCATGAGGATATGGAGCGTGTTGGCGAACGGCTTATAGACGGTGATGTCGCCCTCCACGGTCAGGTGTGCGCGTGCCTTTTCCAGGCCCTCCCGCCCGCCATGCGCGGCGATGGCCCGTTCCAGCAGCGCCTCCGGGGCCGCCTGCGGCCCGGTTTGCGCTCCTGCCGCCGTTGCGCTCAAGCAGAGGAAGCCGAGGAGTAGAAAGAGAGTGCCGATGGGAAAGGTTTTCAACGCGTATCTCCTCAGGCCGCTTTCCGTCCGTGCGCGCCGGAACAGGATGGAATACAGGGAAGCACGTTCCGCTTTCTCTTTCCTTTATCCTTGCGTGATGGGATGCAGGGCTACGCGCTCCCTGCCGCGTCGGGGTGGTCTCTCCTGACCCAGGCGTCGCAACAGGGAAAGCAGGGAAAGAGGCCAATCGGTCTATCCATAGAAGATGGTTTTCGTGGGAGGAAGGCAAACGGGCCGCTTTCCTGCCAATTGGCAGGAAAGCGGCCCAGGATACAGAGACGCCGCCTATTCGGCCACGAAGGGCAGCAGCGCGATGTGGCGTGCCCGCTTGATAGCCTCGGTGACCATGCGCTGGTGCTTGGCGCAGGTGCCGGTGGTGCGGCGCGGGACGATCTTGCCGCGATCCGTGATGAGCTTGGTGCGGTAGCGTCCCAGGATCATCTGCTTGTAGTCTATGTTGGTGGCTTTGTCCACGCAGAACATGCAGACTTTGCGTCGCGGCTTGCGGAACTTGCTAGGCTTGCTGCCGGGTTTACGAGGCGCAGTCGCCATGGGTGTTCGTTTCCCTTTCTGTTACCAAACGCGGCGGGCCATCGGCGCGCTATTCATCCGCAAAGGGATCGGCCTCATCGAGATCGTCTTCCGGGGGAGCGGTATTGCGCGCGCTGCCGACGCTGGCAGCCGTCGGGGTTGCCGCGCGTGCCGGAGGCGCAGCGGCGACCGCCTCGCCTTCGGCCGCATTGGCCGTATCGCCGCGCCGATCCAGCCCTTCGACGTTATCGGCCTCGATCTCGACGACGTTGCGCTTGGTACCGTCCTGGGCGACCCAGGAGCGCGTGCGCAAACGCCCATCTACCGAGATCAGGCGGCCTTTGGTCAGGTAGTTGGCGGCGAACTCGGCGGTACGCCGCCAGGCGACCACATTAAAGAAATCCGTCTCGTATTCGCCCTGCTCGTTCTTGGTGACGCGATTGACGGCGATACGCATCTGAGCGACGGCCACGCCTGCGGGCGTGTACTTCATTTCCGGGTCGGCGACAAGACGTCCGACCAAGACGACTCGATTCAACATGGTCCGATTCTCCTTCACCCTGATGTCCGCCTACCCGATCCCTAGTCCTCTGCATAAAGGCGTTTCCGGTAGATGGCCCGGTTGGCTCCTCTACCCGGAGGCTCTGGCCTTCGGCGGCGAACAACGGTCCTCATGGTATATGCTGCGAATAGCGACGCCGATTGCGCCGCCCGATAAGTGCTACTCCGGTCGGCGCGGCGAAAGCGGAAAGGCTTCGCGCGCCGCCCCTGCTATTCTTCGTCCTCGTCTTGTCGTACGATGAGATGCCGGATGACGTCATCGCTAATGCGGAAGATACGATCTAGCTCCTTGGGAACCTCCGTGTTGGATTGGAACTGCATCAGAATATAGATGCCTTCCCGCCTGTTGGCTATCTCGTAGGCCAGCGGGCGCCGTCCCTTCTCCCACTTGCCGGTTTCTCCCACCTCACCGCCGCCGTCCGTCACGATCTTCTTGTACTTCTCGATGACCTGCTCGAGGTCTTCATCGCTCGTTTCGGGGGCGACGATATACATCGCCTCGTAGTGGCGCATTCTCTTTCACCTCCCCTCGGTCGGGATAGCGCCCGCAGGGCGTGGCAACACCCCGCAGAGACGCTTCGGGCTCCGGTCTGCCCCGGAGCGGGAAGGACACGGCAGGCAGCGTCTCCGGACGCTCCCCGCCCAGGCGTGTCACCCACCCACGCCTGAATAGTGCCAATTTGTCTCCCTAGTATACCGCATTCGGACCGCTTTTGCAAGTGCGGCAGAGCCAGGAAGTATCCAACCGATGGCAGGTATTTTTATCACGTCCAATGAAACCAGCGATGCTACCTGCAAGGCATTCGTAGCTCAGCTCAGAGGCTTGACAGGGACAACTTTTGGGTGTAAAATAGGCTGTAATCACCTCGGTAGCGCTGTATTTGAACTCAGCGGCCTCCGAGATGTGGCAATTGGGCGGTTGGCTCAGTGGTAGAGCGCCTCGCTGAGAGGTTTCCGCCTCCTAAAGACCTGTCGCGAAAATACCGATACAATTTTTATACTTGATAGCTTCTGCCTAGCGGCTTTGCCGCTAGGCAGTCGTCGTTTCTGGGAAATATATTTCCCGAATATATTTCGGAAGGAGAACCATTCATGGTCGAAGCAGACATACGGGGTGCGACGCCGCACCTCACCATTCACATCACAGAGGCGTTCCGCCACGAGATCGTGGAAATAGCACGGGAGCGCAACGTGTCTCTGGATGAAGCCGCTACGCATCTTTTAGAGAGCAGAGAATTTCGGTTCGCCCCTCGCTTGGAAGCTCAGCTAAAGGCAATCATAGAGGAGAGCCACCGTTTGAAAAAAGATGGCACTCCCGATGGGCGCTCTCAGGTCAAGAAACGTCCTCCGATCAACACCGTGAAGCGCGAGGCGGTGGCCGTGGTAGGGCCGATCAAGCAGAGCAAGAACAATAACGCGCTTGGGCATTATACTATACTTCTTTCATGTGACCATACCGTCCCGCGAGCCGTCTCCAATGGAGACGCTCCGCCGCAGGTAGGCAAGTGTTATGCCTGCAAGGATTGCAGTAGGAAGGTTACCGGTTAAAGAAGAGGCCCGCTCAACAAGAGCGGGCCGGGGCAGAGGGCGCGTGAGTCGTTGGCGCGAAGAGCGCGTCCTCTCCCTTCATTTTGGCACGAAATGGAGGAAACATGGAATCAAGCATTGAGCGCTGCGTACAGCGCTATCTGCATTTTCTACGCACCATCGGCAGGCACTCGACCCAAAAGACATACGGCAATCACTTGCGGGTATGGATGCGCTGGCTGGATGATGCCGGACTGGAGACCGAAGAGGGTACGAAAATTACCCGGACAAGCCAGATGCACGATGCCAACTCGTTCGAGGTCGTCGCCGCCTTCTACGCCTATTTGAAAGTTCGTCGCAAGGCCGACGGCGGACTACTGCATAATAACGCCATTCGGTCGTTCCAGCACGCCATCAGAGCGCTCTGGCGGTTCTGTAACGACCAGAAAATGTGGGCACCGGCTCCGGCTCCGCTCACTTTCAATGCTGCAGCACCGGTGCCGATGGTAGCCCATGTAGAAAACCATCGAGAACGCGCTACCGTGGAGCAGGTAGGAGCTATGCTGGATGCCTGTGACCGCCTCCCATCCGCGCGCGAGTGCGCGCTCGCCTACGCCGTCCTGCAAGTGCTCCTTATCGCGGGCATTCGGCGCAATGAACTGATCCATCTCGAAGTTAGCGACTACAACCGTGAATCGCGCACGTTGTATGTCCGGGTCGCTAAAGGCGGGACGCCCCGGACGCAACGGCTGGATGCCGAAACCTGCGCTGCCCTCGATAGGTGGCTGGCTGTCCGGGGCGAGTATATCTGTGGGAGGTGGAAGCAACTGCCGAACCGCGGATGGCAGCATATTCCCGACGCGGATGCACCGGACTATATGTTCGTCAACAGTCAGAAACGCCACCTCGCCGACGCTGGCATCACATCGCTATTTAAGCGCCTGCGAATTGTGGCGGGCTTCCGGGAGAACGTCACCATTACCCCCCATGTTCTTCGCCACCTACAAGGAACTCGCATTTATCAGGTGAAGGGCGTCCGCGCGGCTCAAAAATTCCTGGGTCACAAGAGCGAGCGGACTACCTGGAGATACATTGCTCCGACCAGCGACCAGGAGATGGATGAGGTGCTGACTCAGGTGCAGTTGCGCCCGAAGCATCAGCCCGCTACCCTGCAGGTAACGATGGCGCAGGCCAGGGAGGGGAAGCATCTCAACGCCGCGGCACCACGCACTCGGCTTGATCTTCGCAAGCAGCCGACGTAGAGACGGGCTTGGCTTGTTTTCGACAGTGAAGGAAGCGCTCCACATTTACCTGTTCAGGCATGGAGCAATGCCGGGGTCACGTAGCGCAACGAATTGGTGCGCCCCGCGGAAATGCGCTTTAGGCTGTGGGAACCCGCGCACCACGGGCTCATGCCGTTCGCTGTGCAATCCCGTCAGCGGAACTCGGCACTAACAATCAAATCGAGCGGGCGACGCCAGTGTTGACGCACCAGCGCCGCCCTGCTCCATCACCCGGTTAGGAGGTGGGGAGCTATGTATCAGTATGACACATCGAGGTGTCGGACGGCAACTGCCACCCAGCATTGCACGGGTAGTTTCCAGTGGTCAACGGTCGTTACGTTGCCCTGCCCGCAGGAAGGGGGAAGCGATGAAGGCTGAGGACGCCGCCATCACCGCCTGCCTGTCGCACCCCGTTGCCTTCCAGCCCGTCTTCGCCCGTATTGCGGGCGGCGCATCGGCGGGCCTGTTCTTATCGCAGTTGTGGTACTGGCATGACAAGGGCGCCGACCCGGACGGCTGGATTTATAAGACTCAGTCCGAAATTGAGGAGGAAACCTGCCTGACGCGATGGGAGCAAGAAACTGCCCGCAAAGCCCTTAGACAGCACGGCCTTGTGGAGGAGCAGAAGCGTGGTCTTCCTGCCAAACTCTACTACCGGGTCAACATCGCAGCCGTGCTGGAGGCCATTCACGCGCTCGATGCCCCCTATGCTGGGAAGGCTGGCGTGTCGCGCAATCAAGGATGTGGCAAAACCGCATCCTTGTCTGCGGAAAAACCACGATCAAGTTCGCGGCAAAACCCCAGGCAGGCGTGCGGGAAAACCTCTGGCTTGCTTGTGGAATCTCCCCAGGCTATTTTAGGTACAGAGAGTACGACACAGATTACGTCAGAGACAACAACACCCTCCAGGAAAGCGACCGCGGCCCATCGGGGTGATGATGTTGTTGTTTCTGCACATAGAGCGCCCGACATGACGGTGCTCGGCGTTCTTTTGCCTGAACCGGCGAAACTTGCCCAAAGTGCCCCGTCCGGCATGAATTCTCCCACAGAAACCACCGTCAGTTCCGCTGCTGTCGAGAGGCTGGTGGAGAAGGGCGTCACGCGCAAAGTCGCGCAGCGGCTCGTTTGCAGTCATGGAGATAGGCGCTGTATGGACTGGGTGGCGGCGCTGTCCTATTCTTCCTACGAGGACGCCGCGCGCTTTCTTGTCCGTGCTCTCGAAGATGGTTGGTCGCTCCCGATTGCCTATCTACGCGCCCTGGAAGACGCCCAGGCGCAGAATAAGCAGCGCGCAGATATGGCGCGCCGCGCCGAACATCAACGGATAGCCCGCGAGCAGGCCGACGCAGAGAACGCTGCGAAAGAAGTGGTGTGGAACGGTCTGACCGACGCGGATCGTTCACGTATTGAAGCCCAGGCATGCGCCGAGATTAGCAAGGGGCGACTCGGAGAGAAAATGCTGCGCGGCCACATCGGACAGGCCATGATTCACAACAAGTGTTTGAATCTAGCTTGGGATGAGGCACAACCGGATCAAGACCATAAGGCGGATGGGAGGTGATTTTGCATTGGAATTCGCTGCGTGGGGAGATGGATGCTGACCACTTAACGGCTATTCATCAGTGCCATCTTCCCCTGATGACGCCTGCGTTCTGTGGCGGGGCGAATTCGCCCCACGCGGCAAACGCGCGCGTTGCATCGTTTGGCCGTCAGGCGTCGTGTACGTGCCAAAATCAAAATTTTTAATGTCATCTACCTTGATTGCCTTCCGCCCCAGAATCATGATTGCGGGCAGGCGGCCTTCGCGAATAGCCCGGTAGACCGCTGACACGCTTACCGCTTTTAACGCCGCGGCTTCCTGAACTGATAGATACTCTTCCATCCGTCTCCTCCAAGACCATTTTACCCCCTCCTCGCATGAAAGTCAAAAATATTGCACTTTCGCCCTTGACAATCGAAAGTGCAATGAGTTATACTTTCACAAAAGTGAAATCCAGTGTACTTTCGCGAAGGAGATGAATATGAAGAATCAGTCGGAATGGACGATAAAAAAGGTGGATGAACGGTCGGTGACGGCTCTGGTACGTGGCTTAAACGTGCCCCGCGTTGCCGCTGCCACGTTTGCCGCACGCGGTTTGGACACGCCAGAGCGAGTGGCCGCGTTCGCATATATTGGCATGGAAGCTCTACACGACCCAATGCTCCTGCCTGATATGCCTCGTGCTGTCGAGCGCCTGAGCCGAGCCATAGATGCTGGGGAGCGAGTCCATATTCACGCAGACGCGGATGCCGATGGAATCACCGCGGCTGCTGTGCTGGTCGGTACTCTGCGTCGTCTGGGAGTACAGGTAACCTACCAGATTGCCAGCCGCTACAAGAGCGGCTATGGGATCAAGGCTGGGGCGGTGCGCCACGCGCACTCTCAAGGTGTGCAAGTCTTCGTGGCCTTAGATACTGGAACCAGCGACGTGGAGGCGGCGGAATGTGCGCGAGAGATCGGGCTCGATTTCATCATCGCTGACCATCACCAGCCGTCTACCGACCGTCGCCTGCCTTCTTCCACCGCCTTTGTCAATCCGCGCCGCTTAGACTCCCTCTACCCTTTCGCTTACTTATGCAGTGTCGGTATCGCGTACAAGATGATGCTGGCCCTGGCAGTTGAGCGCGGCCACTGCCCTGAGAAGGTAACGAACCACTTATGCGATCTCGCCGCGGTCGGCATCGTCTGTGATGCCGCTCCACTAACCGGGGAAAATCGTGTCCTGGTTGCGATGGGGGCGGAACGGATTGCAGCGGGAAAGCGGGCAGGATTACAAGCACTTATGCGCGTGGCGGGTGTCAAGCAGGTGGATGCCCGAACTATCGGGTTCGGTCTGGGGCCACGGCTCAACGCAGCAGCCCGCCTGATGACGCCTAGCGTGGCCCTGGAACTCCTTCTGACGGATGATATGAGTCAGGCCATCCGTATCGCTGAACGTCTGGAGCAGGAATACCGTTGGCGACGAGCGCGCCAGGAGGCCATGCTACAAGAAGCTCTCGCGTGGATGACCGAAGGGGAAACCACAGCCGCTGTCCCCATTGTCCCAGTGGAAACCTGGCATCCAGGAGTTGCGAACCTGGCCGCGCGGCAGTTGATGGAACTGCTGGATCGGCCAGCGGTGGTTCTAACATCAGTGCCGGAAAAGGATGGCACGATTCGGGCCACCTGCCGCAGCAATGGCACTCTGGACATAATCGCTGCCCTGGACGCCCCCGGTTGTCGGGAACATCTCAGCAAGTGCGGAGGCAATGAGCGGGCCGCCTTCTTTGAGGCAAACGCGGAGACCATGCCGCTGGTAGCAGCACGACTGAACGCACTGGCAGAGGCGGCTCCAGCGCGCGTTACGATGATAGACGCTCTCATTCGCCGCGAAGAGATTTCTGTCAGTACGATGGACGCGATCTCAAGGCTGGCTCCTTACGGCCAAGCAAACCCGGAACCGATATTCCTCGCTCAAGGGCTTGTCGTCCTCAGCACGCGCGCCTTTTCAAACAGGCGACACCTGGAACTCAGGTTGGAGGGAAGCTCGGAGCATCTGCCCTGCATCCGCGCAATCGGGTGGAACCGTGGCCGGGATGCTGAACGTTTCCCCCCTGGCTCGGCTGTGGATGCCGTGATCCGGCTTCGGGATAACCACTATGAGGGGCGGCGCTTTATTGAAGCCGTGATTGAGGACATTCGCTTGGCCGAGAGCCGTCCCGCCCGCCACCAACGCAACATCGCGCTGATCCAAAGTCCTACCAACGGCCATGATCGGCAAAACGGCCATCAAAAAGATGCAGGGGCGGTGCGGATGGGCTTTATCCCGCGTAAAGACATGGTGCGGCAGGTCGCTAGAGGTTTGCGCCTCCAACGCAAGGGCTTTGCCTCTACCATCCCGCGCCCTCGCTTCCATCGGACGGATTTACGCAACCCTGCAGCTATTCCGAGCGTAGCCACCGCACCATAAATCAACAGATTCTCTCCAAAGCAACAAGCCGACGATTCTCTAGTTCGTCGGCTTGTTGTTGGTCTTGCCCGCTGGATTCCACCAGCGGCGCGCCATGATTTCAGGAGCCATACACCCAGATCAAGAGCATCGGCCAGAGTTCTCTGTCCCGCCCACCTGAGTGGGTTGACTGTGCGTTATAAGGGCGTCCAGGCTGGCGCGAGCAATGCGGACGGCATCCGATGTTATACGCACGGCGGGTAATCGGTCGTCGGCAATCATGCGGCGGATAGTGCGCTCCGACACGGAAAGTAGCCGGGCTGCCTCGGCGACCGACACCAACAGGGTTTCACTGGACTGAATTGGCATGGATGTTCTCTCCTTGAGCCTGCCGATCTATAGCGGCCCGATAAGTTCCTTCTGTGCCTGGGAAGGATTTACCTGCAAAAGCCGCCTCAGTTCTTCTGTCCCAAAACAATGTGATACAAGGCGCTTACGGGGGAGGTTCCAACCTCAGAAACCTTGAAAGACCCTTGTGGAACTTGATAATAAATGACAGGAGGCAACGCTATTGAATAATCATTGTCATTGTGGTACAATGTGGGTCGCCGAGTGTCTATCCAAGTCCATCAAGGCCGCGTGCCAATGGAAGGAGACCAGATAACAAATGATACAAGCCGAGTTTGTCCCCTGGGCCGAGTTGGGGAGCGCAGAACGACAGGCTGAAATAGAGCGCCTCCAGGCTGACATGGCAGCCAATGTGAGCAAACGTGAGGGCATCCGGGAAGAGCGCCGCCCGAAGGGGCGGCTCCGCTATCCTCCACTTGATCCCCAGGAGCTATGGGCAGAATTCGAGCGCAAGACAGCGGGCGGACGCAAAGTCCAGATACGCTGGTGGCGAGAAAGCGACGAGGCGCTACTTGAAGGTGAGGCGGTGGAAGAGCATATCCGCGCCGTCACCGTGTTTTGCCAGACCCACAGGCCCGCACAGGAGAATGAGAATTATTTTTGGGCATACGAAGTCTGCTCCGGCTTGGCGTCTACGCGGCCAATCGGGGACGTGATTGTGGACATGATTTCCACCAGTAAAGTGGCTTCTCTTATAGTACCCCGCAAAGACCGCTGGAACCGCAACGTCGAGTTCAACGCGCGCTCAAGACGCGCGATTGTCGAAACGGAGACCGACCTATGCAGCGTCATGGAAAACGTGGACATCACCACTCCCGCAGGCCGTCTTTTTGATACGATACTGACGGCCATCGCGCAATTCGATGCCGAGATGTCCAAAATGCGGATGTATGCAGGGCGAGTAGGAGCCATCCGCAACAGGGGGATGTACTTTGGTGGAGAACCACCGGTTGGATACCGCCCCATCACCTATCGCCCACGGGGGCAACGCGGTCAGTTGGAAATATGCGAAACCGAGGCTCCACTGGTGGGAATGATATTCTGGCTGCGCTCGCTTGGTTATCGTCCTCACCCCATCGCTGATTGGCTCAATCGTCAAGGATTTAAGACGCGCAAGGGAAAGCGGTGGACGTGGCAGCAAGTGCAACGCATACTGGAGCGAGAGGCGCAATATCGGGCAGAGGCTCTCTGGAACCATGTAGATGGCGCACCGGAGGCGATACTGCACCAGCCTATCCTTCCGCACCGTAGTGATCCAGCCACACGCATTTACGTTGAAGGAGGATATGTGATTGGCACCAGTGAACGCCATCAGCAGACGCGCCGCCCGATCTGGAAGAAAATCGAAACGAACTCCCCTGTACCCTACCGAGGAGTTGACCTCATTATCCCAGATGATCCGACACAAGAGCCGCAGCGTATCCGCCTCCGAGGGCGCAGGAAAGCGGAGAACCTGACGCGAGACCAGGCTCGAATGTTGTTGATGCTCTATCGTCTGGTGGACGCTGGACGCAACGACTATCAGATCGCCAAGACCATGAACGAGGCTGCTCTTAGTACCCTGCTCGGCAAAATGTGGACGCCGCGTGCCGTGACGTACTACAGGGGCGACAAAGCCCGTGGACACTACGAGCGTATCATCAAGGAGATGGGTGTCACTGGGATGATCCTGCCCACCAATGCAGATCGAATCGTCTCTCTGGAAGAAGAAAAGGCTCGTTACCTAGAGGGCAAACAGCGCGAGGAGGAGGCTGTCGCGATGATAAAGCGTCTTCGAGAGGAAAACCCGAAAATGCCTCTGCGCCAGATCGCGACCGCTGTAAACGAGGCTGGTCTGCTCACGGCAAACGGTTGCCAGTGGTATCCTGCGGGGGTCAGCAGAGTATTCCAGGGAAAACAACGTGCGGTAGAGATGGTCAGGCGCGCCAGGCGTCTGCTGGCCGAACACGTTCATGAGGATGGAACGGTAGACGGCCCATTCAAGATGGCGATGTAGCTTGTCATGCCCGAACGGTTACTCTCCATCGCGGATCGTTAAGGGCTGCGTCCAGACCGCTGGGCAGGTTGATTCGATCCTGAACCTGTCGCGGTGTCAGGCGTTTGACGAACATCTCCGCATCGGCGATAACTGTCGTGGGCCAGGTTGGATACCCATTGAGCCGATGAAGCGCTTCCTGGAAGCGACCATCCTGTCGGCTCTCTCGCTGAACTTGCCGGTAGAAGATGGTGTTCAAGTCCCCCTTACCGAAACACCGCAGGGTACGTGCCAGTTCGCGCAGCAGGCGTGCTTGCGCTGATGCGCGCTGACTCTCCACCCCGGCGCACTCGGCTATCCGTGCTGCCTCTTCCATCTGCTCCACACGAGATCGGGCCGCTGCCTGGGCTTCATTCTGTGCCTTGACTATCGCCGCAGGTGATGGAGCCGCACCATCCCAAGCGGCCAGATGCTCCTTCAACGCGGAGCAGGATGCGACCGGGATAGCCCGCTCTCCTTCCACCCAGCGCGCCTCCACGCACCGGAACGCGCCACAGGCGTACTCGGCCAGAACGAGAGGCACTCGGCTCGCAGGTAGCGGCAGCCGTTCCGCCAAGCGGCGCGTTAAATCACTTCCCAAATGCAGAGGCGCGAGGGCTGGGTCACGTTCCAACGCTTCTCGATTTAGACTCGCAGAGATGGAATGCCGCTCTACCCCCGTCAGTTTCCAAGTACGTTGCGTTTTGTCCGGGATCGCGCGTATTCGCCCACCTGCTACTGTGAGTCGTTGCAGCGCGGTGACAATATCTTCACGGGTGGCCGGTGGCGTTACAGTGGGGATGGTGGCGGCATCAGACGGCACGAACGCGCTGCCGACCGCCTGATCCGATTCGGCTCGCCGAGCCTCCTCCTCCATGTGCCGGATGAAGACATCGGCGTCCTCGCGTCGAAGGTAACCACGCAGAGCGTCGCGGGCGAGTGCCAAGACTGGCTGCATTCGCCCAACGAAATGCTCGAATAAACCACACCGATGGCGGAGGGCCTGGTAGACGCGCATATCCACGCTATCGTTGAGAAAGAGGTTGCGAATCGGCAACACGGATTGCACCTGTCCAATGCGGTCTATACGCCCGATGCGCTGCTCGACTTTCGCCGGGACGAAAGGTAGGGAGTAGTTGATAAGGGCGCTTGCTGCCTGGAGGTTCAGACCTTCCGAGGCCGCGTCCGTGCAGAGCAGCACTCGCAGCCAACCTTCTTCCAGGCGGCGGGTGATCTCCGCTTTGGAGACGACCTGCCAACCCTGCCCATCCCATATCTGGCCTCCGCCCCCACTGTAGCACCCAAGAGTAGTGCCATAGAGAGGCCGTAGTTGATCGCGCAGGTAGGTCATGGTGTCGGAGAATTCATCGAAGACGAGCGCCGCGCGACCATCGTCAGTAATCTCCTGGAGAAGACTACAAAATCGCGCCAGTTTGCTGTCGGTCACACCGAGGGCTGTCAACCGGGCCAGGAGCGCTTCCACCTCCGTCTTCTCCGCTTCCGCCTCTTTCGGACTGGACGGCAGCGCCGGGTCAATCCGATCTCCCGCCTCATCGTCGCTTAGGTCGGCAGGCTCTATGCCGACCTCTTCTGCCGTCAGGAAAAGCCCGATGTGCTGTCGCCGGATCACCCGCTCCAGTCCCTCCAATCGCCGTTCCAGGCTCCTACGCAGGGCATAAGGGGAACTCGCCGCCCGACGACGGTAAACGGTCATCACAAACCCTTTACCGGGCTTTTCATGCTCCAGTTGATCGAAACGGGCGTCAATATATCGCTCGATGGACTCATAGACTTTCCTCTCTGCCGGATCGTCATAGTCATAGAGTACATCGTCCACCTGTCGGCGTGGAGGCGGGGTCGCGAGGAGACCCTGCGCGTAGTATTGACGGAGGGTATCGCGCGTGTTGCGATGCATACGCCTGCCAAGCGGCGCGCCCCGGCGAAGCCAGTCGGCATACCGCTTCTGCACGCTCGGAACAGCAAAGGCCAGGGAGTTAAAGTTACCAGGAAGACCTGGCGGTGCAGATGGAAACTCGGCATCATTTTTCACAAGATGGGCAATCTTTTGTGCGGCAGGAGGGCCGATGCTCCCTTTCGCCAACTCCGCGATTCCATCATAGTATGCGCGGAGGTCGGCAAAATCCACCAACCATTCGCCCCCAACGCCAAGCGTGCCGAGTAAATCCCAGGGTTCCCACGGATGGGTCTGCATCGGCGTGGCGCTCAAGAGCAAGATACCGCGGGCCCGTCGCCGTAACTGCATCTCCCTCAGAAGTTGAAGCAGGAGGTTGGCGGAATTAAAGCCGCCTTCTTCTGCCGTGCTACGCCGGGCCGCGTGCGCTTCGTCCATAGCCACTAAATCCCAGGCAGGTGCGGCCAGCACGGTTTGGGCATTGCCATCCAGACGCGCCCACTCCCGACTCAATAGCAGCAGCGGCTGACTCGCCAACGCCTCCGTTACTTCCATCTTCTGCTTCGTGCCATCCGGCAGGTACAATACGCCACTTTCCCAGCGGGGTACCAGGAGGCTGCCCTTCTCCCTCAATTCATCTTGCCACTGCGAGAGCAGACCCGCGGGGACAAGGAGAAGCGCGCGTTTGACACCACGTCCGCAGAGGAGCCGTCGCAAGACCATCAACAGTTCCACGGTCTTGCCCATGCCCACCTCATCGCAGAGGAGCCGCCCCGCAGGGTAAGCGCGTGCCGTGTCGTCCACCACCCGCTTCTGATGAGGCCAGAGGTCAACTGGCGCGGTTGCGTCGCAGGTGTATTCGCCGTTGGGAAGGTAGGGAGCGGCTGCGAGAAAATGCCAGAACATGGCTGTCTCCAGCAACGCCCGATCCTGCTTTAACTCCACAGGCGGTGTTTTCGGAGCCTCTTTGAGAAGCCGCAGTCGCACCGCATCCGGGAGGGCGATAGTGGTCACATAGGGATCGCGGTCAGCCCACAATGCCTCAAATCGGCCCGCATACCGCTCCACAAATTCGGAATCCTCCCACGACGGGCGCACTTCCAACTCCTCGTAATTCTCGGTCAGCGACGCCCCGGTCTCGTTATCGCTCCCCATATAGGCCAGCCGGTCGCCGTTGAGATCGGTGACCACCCCGAACTTCGCATGGGCAATCCCCTGCGTATGGCGCATAATCCCGACACGCACCTCCATAAATCCGCTTGCGACAAGCCAGGTCAGCATCTCCAGGCGATTCTTCTCCAGGGCATCGGCGGGGGTTTTGAACTGTTTGAGGAGTTTGTCTATGAGGCGGCTCTGGTCGCCGGTCGCCAAGAGCGCCTTGAGGTCGGCGGGGTCTAACTGCTCGTTGACAATCAGGCGAGCAGCGGGGCGTGGAGCTTGGTCACCCAATGTGAGTAGGTTCTGAATAAAGCCGCCGAAGCCGCGCGCCGCAGTGGACAGCACACGACTGGAGAAGTAGGCGCAGCAGCGGTCGTATCGCACTGCGCGGCTCAGTGCAGGCGTGTAGAGGTCGTCCACCAGTTGCGCGTCGGGTGCGTGGAGGAAACGCTTCCAATTGAGAGCCCGTAGGCTTAGCTCAGATTTGGGGCAGGTCGTCTTCATCAGGATCAGGCGGGCGTTTTGGCTGCGATTGGCCCTATGAGCAGGTACCGGAAGCGGCCACCGGGCAAACTCGACACGGTTGAGTAGTCATGCCAGGAGAGCACATATTCGTTGCGCAGGGCGAGGCAGGACTCCCGCCCCCTGATGGTACCGTGAGACGCTCCCTCACCCCAGGCCAATGTCCCCGATAGGGAGCGGTTTTCGTGCATACGAAAGGCATTCTTAAAGCAATTCCGCTCATGGCGGGGCGGTTGCCAATAGATCGGATCGTTCGTCAGAACACAGGCGTAGCCAGTGATGTCTGATTTCGCAGCGGAAATACGCTCCAACCGGACAACATCTTTGAGGACATCGTAGGAGCGAACGTCGTCCGCTCCGTGGTTTTTCAAATCGAATGCTTCGCCATTCACTTCGGCTTTCAAGCCTTTGGTCAAATACTTCACCTCGATGCCGGACGTGACTCCTTCCATTTTCAGCCAGATGTCCACGTATGCCAAACCGCACGCCAGAGGGCCGTCTTGCGGAAGTTCGACGCGGTATTCCAAACGCACGGAGGCAGTCGGATAGTCCTCCTGTAATCTCCAGGCGAGCGCGTGCTGGAAGTCGGCTTCTGAGTGGAACACTGGACGCTCCGTAGCAAGGCGTTTCAACAGGTTGTGGAAGTCAAGCATCGCCGCTCTCCGTTCAGATACTGCCGCTCTCTTCCGCCGACTCGTCTTCATCCTCCTCATCGGTCGTGAGAAGGACGGGCTGCAGCACCTTTGGCTCGACCCACTCCGGTGGCTCGATGCCGAACAGGGGCTTTAACATGGTGTGCCAGGCCCGGAACTCCGGGAACTCGTCTGCCGCCGTCTTGCTACGGCCCCTGCCAGGGAAGCGGACTGCAACCGGTGCGGCGTTGACCAGGGCGGTCATCAGCCTAGCGCAGGGGCTGTCCGCTCCCCAACCTTGCTGCAAGGCAACCCCGCGAGCAGCACCGATCCCAGCCTGCCCGCCGCCCGCCTCCGCGTGCCGTAGGGCCAGCGCGTGGCACATGTCTATCGCGCTGACGAAATATTCGTCGTTCGGATGTACTTTGCGGCTGGGCCTGGCGCGGCCCCTGACACCCACGTCAAATAGAGCCATCTGCTCCTGCTCACTGCGGATCGGTCTGTCGCGCCGTCGCTCCGCCGCAGGAAGCAGTTTCACCTTCTCGCCGCTGGTGGTCACCAGTCCCGTCTCCTTGAGGCGCGCTACGTCCATCCCCACAGAGCGGCCCAAGAGCATAGCTTCATTGAACCGAAATTCCGCCGCACCCAGCACGTCCCAGCAGAGGAGCACAAACCGGCTTTCGGCGTCCACCCCAACCAAGCCCCGCTCCGCTAACTGCTGGACGCGCCAGTCCGCAACCGCGTCCGCTGCCATCTGAATGGCATCGGAGACTGTGACCCGCTCACCGGTGTCCATTCGCACCTCGTCATAGGCACTGAAAACGGCCATTGCAGGCCCGAAGGCTCCCACAAGTTGGTCAACGGCGTTCAGGCCCTCGGCCTTGAGCCGGGCGGCGGTCGTCTGGGCCGCATCGCGAATCGCCTCCTGCATTGCATCGTCGTAGTAGCCGCGCCCGGTTCCAGCATTCCGCTTTCGCGCTACCAGCAGGACGGTACTCTGCGCCGCGTTCTTTTTCGCCTGGTGTAGGCTGTGCTGGCTCTCCGTCTGCACCGGCCAGGTAGCAGTGATTGTAAAGCCAGCCGTGATGAGTGACTCGAACAGGGCGGCCCACGCGCTCTGCTGCTTGTGGGTAAACATCACCGTCAACGCACCATCGTCTCGCAATATGCGCCGTGCCTCCTTAAAGGCGTCTGTCATCAATTTCTGGTAGAATTCGTGCGCCTGCTGCTTCGCCTGCGTTGGGGTGGGCGCACCATTGCGATGCCGGGAGATGTTGACAACGGCCTCCTCTGCATGGTCGCACAGGGAGGTCGAAAACCATTCAGGACGCCGATGCCCCTGCGTCCGTTTGAGCCAGGGATAAAAGAAATCAGCCAACTCACTATACTGCACGTTGTCGGCATACGGGGGATCAACGGTCACGCAGGTCATGCTTCCATCCTCCAGAGAGGGAAGGTTAGTCGCGCTGCCCTGGGAAATGCAAACCTTCTCCGACCTCGGCGTGTGCGGTAGTTCAGCAATCCCTTTATATGCGTCAATCACGCTATCCAAAGCCCATGCCAGACCTCCGCCTGCCACACAGGGAGCCATTTCTGTGAACGTCGCCTTGAAGGAGAAGTCATGCCGGTCAAAAACACTTCGGATAATCTGATGCGAAGTATGCCATGAAGCCAGTGCGCTGTTGTAGTTGGCGAACTTGTCTATCGCGAAGGCCAGCATGTGAGTTACCGCCTCGCCGACTTCCTCTCCTTCGGCATGAACAATCTCCTGGCGAAGATGTTGCAACTCCTCCACCAGCACGCCGAGGGCCAGCAGTTGGCGCGGGGCGAACAGATCGGCCCAGCAAGACATACCTACATTCAAGGGTTCTTTTGTTTTGTCACCCTGAGGTATCTGCTCAGTCGGAACAACGCCATCCCGCTCCCACTGCGGGTGGAGGCGGGCTAGTTCGCGCGTCGCGGCTTCCAATGCTCGCAGGTCGGTTGGCTCAGCGGGGCGAAACTCCAGTCCGGTAACTTTGGATGCAATTGCATAAAGCGTGCTACCCATCTTCCCGGTCTGCGCCATCGCCTTTATATAGTCGGATGAAATCACTGTATTCGTGAAGAGCGAGACACCTTTGCCGTCGCCATAAGTGGGGGCCGGAGCCTGCCGTAACTGTCCTGCCCCCTTGCCGATCTCTCTTACCTGGATCGTCCACGTTCCGCGCTCTCTATCCACGACTGGTTCAGCGACCAAATGCCGCCCGCCCTTCGACTTGAGCAGGCTCCAGTCCGGCACCAACGGGGTGGAGAGGTCGGTATCCGGGCAGGGAACGGTGCGGGCATAGATGTAGGCGTGAACAAGTGCCATCGGCTCCTTTGGATAGAAGAGCCCCAGGCGCTCTACCGCCCGCTCCTCCCACACCTTTCCCCATTTCCGTGCCTTGTCCACCAATCTCGATCCGAAGCGGAACGGATACTCTACCGTCGCCTCCAGCACAGAGCAGGCGACCGGATTGTACTCATTTGCCAGCGATTTCAAACCCAGCCGCGCTGCCTCCAGAGGAATAGAACCACCTCCTGCCATCGGGTCTATGACTGTAGGTGTCTCGCCCCAGAGGGTCTCCATCATCGTGTGCGCCTCATTGAGATCGGCCTCCTGTAAGACGTTTGTGAACGCACGCCCATAGCCAAAGCCACCCTCCACCTTAACCCCCATATCCATTTCTTCCTGGATGCGGACGATCTCGGCAGAGGACTTTCTAAAGCCTAGAAGTCGCTCAAAGGTGGCCCGGTCGAAGTCGGCGGGGAGGAGGCTGGCGAGGACAGCCGCACGGGAGACGGTAAGGGGGCGACGCGCCCACCAGACGTGCAGGCGCTTGTCTGGCGGCTGTTGACCCGTGGAACGCTCACGGATACACTCCACGCCGATAGCCTGGGCGGGGAGCCATTCTTCGATAAGCAGGCGCGGACGTGCGCCATTGGTCTTCGGTAGCATGGGTATGTCCTCCAATAAGCGGCGCGCGTCGGGGCGAAACCGAAATAAACCGGGGCGTTACTCTACCGCCTCCGTCAAAATGCGAAACGCGCGGAGCGCGCGCGTGTTATCTTCGCGGGTCATCAGGCCGAGCCACCAGGCTGCCTCATCCGGGTCGGAATGGCGTAGGTGGCCCGCCGCCAAAATCAATCGCTCCGCGTCCCGTAGCCCCGCAGCCAGCAGCGCAAAACAGGCTATCCGTGCGCCCCAATCTGCGCTTAGGGGATGATAGGGGCCGGTTGCCAGTTCAAGCGATGCTCCATTGCCGTTGGTCTTTCCACGCGGGTGAGCAGCGCGAACTGCATCGCGAAGAAGTGGCGTCGCAGCGGTAAAGGCGAGTGGAGAGAGAGTTGCGATGCGTTGCAGCCGGTCATTTCCATTGGGATCGGACATTCGCCGATAGACAATGCCCGCACGTCCATCGCGGCGCTCCACAATCCGTAACGCGAAGGGGGCCTGACGAATTACTGTCACGCCTCTGGCTCCTCGCCGAACTCAGCTTCAATCTCCACTTCCGGGCTGGCCGTGTTCTGCGCCTGCTCCAATTTCGACTCTGTGTCGGTTGCGCCCCCGTTGGTGAAGGAGAGAGCAAGTTCCGCATTAAAGGTGGCGTCCTCCCCCATTGCGCGCAGCAACATGGAGGCCGTATCGAGCGGTTTCAGCGCATGGTTGTGTTTTAGGTCGCGCGCCAGAAACTGGACGCTGCCTCCGTCCTTGAGGTCGCCCCCTGCAGAAACGGAGAGCGTCAGCGACTGCGCCCCGAACGGCTGCGCCAGGCCGATCAGCGTTTTGGCCGCCTCAATCTTCGGCGCACGCAGTGTGAGCGACCGTAACGGGCGTTTTGCGGCATGTCCGATGGCGTCTCCCCAGGTGGTGGCAATCACCGTTCTGTTCGGTATCCAGCCTCCGCCAGGCGGTGGGGGAGTCGGAGGTGGCTCCTTGACCGCATCCACAACTTTGAGCCAGTCTGCCACACAGGGGGCGTCCTTTGGAGCCAGCAGCACATCGGAGTCCATTTTCAGCGTGGTCAACTTCTTCTCTATCCGCCGCCGCGCACCGGCTGCGCCCGTAACGCATCCGTTTTCATTATAGGCGTCGCCGCTAGACAGCCGGACGACGACCTTCCCCTGCTCTACGGCCCTGAGAATGGCGTTCCGTATTGGATCGGCGTTCCGCATCAGACGCAGTTTGTCGCTGGCAAGGGCGCGTTCATGTACCCTGTCAGCGGGATAGGCTCCTTCGTGGTCGAGAGAGGGAGTAGCCCCCTTCATGATGCTGTCCACCAGAAGGTCTGCGTCCAGTGCGTCGGTCGGCTGGTAGACCAGTTTTTTGTCGTCTAGGAACTGTTTAAGGGCCGCCTGCCCGCTTGTTACATCAAGGGGGCTTTCATCTGAGACGAGGTATTTTTCGTCCAGCGTGACAGAAGGCCGCCCCTGGAACACCACCCGATTGAAGGCCCTGATGGTGCGGATACGAGCGCGGCGACGAAGCGTGGGAACCAGCGTCGCCAACTGCTCCTTGAGAGCCTTGTTTTTCGCATGTTCCTTGTTGATCTCGTCCGCCGCCTTCGAGAGACGAACGGCCTGGATCGCCTCCTCCAGCGCTAGATGGGTGGGCGCGACGCCGAATATGGCATTACGGAAGCGGCGCGGGCGTTTCGCGTCTGGTTCGCTGTCGTCTTCGTAGTCGCAAACCGCCTGTGCAAACGCCTCTGTGTCTCCCAGCACGAGTTTAAGGTCGGCGGTGTCAGAGACGGCACGCGGGCTGGCAGGATAGGCGATCAGTTTGAAGGTGTTTCCCCCGAAATAGCCCTGCGCCAGCGTTAAAACGTCCGCCCGCGCGTCGGCAGTCAGGATGCTTTCCGCCCGTTCCTCGATCAGCTTGTTGGCATTCGGCTCGTATCGGAATTGGTACCTTCGCCCGGTGTCGTCCTTATAGGTGTGCCAGCAGACGGAGAGGAGCCGGTCTATCGCTTCCCCTGCCTCATGGCCGACCTCGCTGGGCCGGAGCGTCGCCAGCGTCAGATCGCGCTTGTCCATCGCCGCGTTGGGGTTCATGGGCAAGCTCTCCAGCAGGAGCGCTGCGGCGACACGGCGGTGGATGTCCGTCGTGAATTCGCTGTCGAGTTTAGCGGCATGACCAATCACGTCCGCATCTACTGCGGCCTTGAACTGGTCACGGTTGAGCCGTTGGAGGAGTTCCGCTTGGATACGGTCACTAGCCCAGTCCAGATCGCCCGCAGTGACCAGTTCGATGTCGGCGCTCCGCTCCCAGATGTCTCGCAGGATGCGCCCGAACAGGCGGAGCGTTCCCCGGCTCTTCTGGAAGTCCTGCAAGGCTCCCAAACGGTTTTGCGCGGTCTCCAAAAGCCGCGGGTGGAACGGGTAGCACTCTACGATACGTGCGGCGTAGTCGGTGGTTGCGGCCTCCGGTGGCACGGCATCCGGCGCTTCTTTCGCTATGCGGGTGTAGGCGTTGTAATATTCGGCGGATACGGCATCGGTGGCACTCTTCTCCACCTTCTCGAACAGGCGGCGGACAATCACCTGGGCAGCCTCATTGCCAATCGGGTCGTAGTCGGAGGTCTTCCTTCCCAACTCGTCGTCCAAGCGGCTTGCGGCCTGCTGCACGGCGCTGGCAAGGGCAGTTGCCTGCTGCTGGTAGGCCATCTGGCTGGCTGGGTCGGTAATGACAAGGACTGCCTGATGCCGCGCGCCGATCTCGGAAATCAGAAGGCCAACGAATTTGAGCAATGCTCCCTGGCCGCGCTCCGAGAGGGTGACCATATATTTCACCAGTTCGTCTATGAGGATGAGAACTGGCGTGTCGGAAGGAAGAAGCGCGCGGACAATGGCGGCATCTGGAGCGGTTTCCGGGTCATCCACTGATGCCACCTTTGCGTAAGCCGCTTCCTGCCCCAACTGAAAGGCTAACTCTCCCCAAAGGCTCTTCGTTACCAGGTCGCCATGCCTGCCACAGACAGTGGCACCCATTTTTTCTCCGTCCACTCCGGCGACCACCACACTATGGGGTCGCCCTGCGGCGGGCAAGAGTTCCGTACCCAGAGTCATGTCCTTAATGTTGCGCGCCAGGTGCCAGAGGGCGATAAGCGTATGGCTCTTACCACCTCCGAAGCCGGTCGAAAGGCGCACAGCAGTTCCTGCTTCATTTGGGTCAGCCAGGCGGGAGAAAATCGCTGTGACGACCTTTTTCAGAGGCGCAGCGGGGTGCGTGTTGCCGAAGAAGCGGGCCGGAGCCCGATATACCTCAGCCCCAGCCCCCTCTAACACAAGGCCAAAATCCGCGGCGAAGATGCCTTCTTCTAGGTCGCCTTTAAGGACTTCTGCACGCGGAACACAGGTGCAACGAATCGGCTTCAACAGAACACGCCTCCAGGGAACAGTCAGTCGGTAGCGTTGCCATAGGGGAACAACATGGCAAGCGCGACCTGAAAGCCGCGCCTGCCATATTTCACCCGCTGAGTATGAAAGTCCTGCTCAAATTTCTGGTTGACGGGGACAGGACTACTTTTAGGCTTCTGTTTCTGCATCTGGTCGAAGCTCTGCCATTCAAAACCTGACACTTTTACTTGCGACGTATCCAACCCCCAGGCACGATGTCATGGGCATTACTCGGCTTGGAGGCGCGCAACGTGACACATTCGATACCAAAGGAAGTCCCAGAGCAGGCAACAGAACCTTTTGTCGTAGTACCTGGAGGACATAGTATTACGGGGGTCACTGGTACAACGTGCCTGGTGGATTGGCTGAGATTTACACTACCGGAAAGTCCGAACGCACTGGAACAGGCAATGAGTCTGGTGGGTGAGGAAAGGAATTGGCGGCAGACCGAGGGAGGACGTATGGGGTATAGCTACACGCTCCGACGGGGTTCTGTCGTTATGTATCAATCTCGCGACGGCAATCGCGTCTGCGTTGACTTGTCCGGTGCGGGTTGCCGCCAGTTGGAGAAGGATCGTGGGCTTAACACGGAGGAGGATTGGCAGAAGTTCCTGGGCGGCTTAGTCAGCGCAGGGGCATCGTTTCCACGGGTGGATTGGGCTCTTGACGACCAGGCGGGATTGCTCGATATGGCGATAATAATGGAGTCTGTCCGCGCCGGAAATTTCACCAGCCGTTTTCGCACCGTCAAGGCCCTTGACGTATGTAGGGGAGTGGATGGCCCGGAGATTAGATGTGGATCACGCAATTCGGAGTCCTACGTCCGCATCTACCACAAGGGCCTGCAACTTGCTGCCCAGAGGAAAGCCGTGATCGGGAAGAGCAGCGTGCGTGCAGAGATAGAAACGAAGGATAGGCAGGCTGCGGCCCTGGTAAGGCAATTCATGGCGCTGGGTGCTCCGGCCATCACCAGTGATCTCCTGGCGCGGCTGGCGTTTCGCATTCCTGCGCGAAGTCGGAACAAGGGACGGTGGCTCTTTGCCCCCTGGTGGCTCGCATTTCTCGGTACTGACAATCCCGCGCGCGTGGTTGTCGTACCCCAAAAGCGTTCGGTAGCGGACGATGCGGCTTGGATCGAAAGCCAGTGCATACCCGCTATCGCTCGCCTGTGGGAAAGCGCCGACTATGGCCCTTCCTGGTTCTCACGCCGGGTTTCTGAATATCGGGAGCGGCAGACTCAGCACCAGCGGGAATGTCACCACACGGAGGCGGTTGGCCGTCCGCATCCTGGTCAAGAGATTTGAGGGGCTTCCGCGCTTCGGCTGAGTTCCGCAGTAAACTGCGGAACTCAACCTTATTGTACACGCCCATTTGCTGGGTTGGCGAAAGGGGAATACGGCAGAGGCAATCACTCTGATCCGGCACAGAAGGTTCCGGCCCCCTTACCCCATCGTGATTTGCCGAATGTGTTCGGCAAAATCATCTTCTAATCCAACCCCTCTAAGAGTTCTGCAAGAGTAACCTCCAATGCCTGTGCCAGGTTCCACAAGGTCGTGGCAGAAGGGTTTCGCTTTCCCGTCTCAATCCCGCTAATCTGAAACTGCGTCAGCCCTGCCTCTAAAGCGACCCTCTCTTGAGAGAGTCCGCGCGCCGCTCTAAGCTCACGGATTTTGACTCCGAGGCGCTGCCGAAAGAGAGCCTCCTTCTGCTTTCTGTCGTTCTCCTCTTTTATCGGCCCGTCTGCCCTGGTCATGCCGAATATCGTAAGCCGGAAGGAGGAAAAAATCCATATACGAGCGTATATAGAGGACGGTGATTGGCCCGTGAGATCACCTTAATGAGGCAGAGAACCTTGAGAGGAGGAGGAATATGCTGATTGGAATCATCGTCTTCATGATCGTGATCCTCTTCGTGTGTGCAGTGTGGGGACGCGAAGCGGCGCAGGGGTGTTTCTGGACAGGAGTAACACTTGCTGCAGTTTTCTTTTTGTTAGTGCTGGGAGGATTTTTCTGGCTGGTGGGTACTGCCTCGCGAGAAGCGAACGAGCATGAGCAGCAAGTCGCGGCCTCCACTTCCCGCACGCGAATTGGTATTGGGGAATTGGCTCTTGCCCCCTCTACTGCGAGTATGTATGGATTACCATCAGGGGCAGGAATTTATGTCCAGTCGGTTGAGCCGGGCAGCCCTGCCGCAGTCGCCGGAATACAGGTTGGCGATTGCGTCCTGGCCGCGAACGGTACGATAGTCGGCCCAGCCTTTGATCTCAATGCAGCGAAGGCGGGGATGTCGCCGGGTATGGTCATCACCATTCGGATCGGGAGAGGTGGGCAGGTATATGATGTGCCAATCACTCTTGCCAGCGCGCCGTGAGGGTTGGAGACAGAACTTCGCATATTCAGCAGATGGCGAGGTGCCAACGTTTCAGGGGGACAATGGTCGCCCGCCCACGGAATGCCGGTACTGACCAGTGGCGAGGAAGCATTTATATCAATTGTGCGTCCATGAGGGCAACGGAAAATATTCGCTCTTGACCATGAACCCGTTTGGGGAGTATACTATACCCCGGCAGATGCGGTCAGAGAAACAGCCGGGGCTATACCCCAGGTTTTCTTCGCTATCAGTGTCATCGCGGGCGGTTGGCTCAGTGGTAGAGCGCCTCGTTCACACCGAGGAGGTCAAAAGTTCAAATCTTTTACCGCCCATCCTTTTAGAAGGTTTTGCGGCATTTCAATCTCCAATTAAGCGCCTCGTTGGTGTCTTGGCTGCCCTCTGACCTCCCCGATTGGAGGGCCAAATGCAAACTACAGCGCCTCGCTTGGCAAAAACGCCCGTCTCTGGGAGCGTGTCCGATCTGGCCCGCTACGCCCAAGCTGGCTCCTCGACGGCCAAATCCGCCAGCACTCCAAGCCTACCCGCGACGCTCGCCGGTTCGTTACCCAAAAGCTCCTCTGGTTTCTGCGCCCCGAGAATACCTCTCCTGCGCCACCCTCCCACTGCGCCAATTCCTCGCCCACCTCAACAAAGGCCACGAAGATCCTGGAGGGCAGCTGGGGCAATGTAAAGCAGAAGCGGCCTGTCCGCCCTCGTACAGTGCATACCTAGCATGGGCGCCTGCCCA
>Ga0070741_10004117_pt1 | contig 34482 bp, 34 predicted proteins | sample Coa_R1_4_FD_66440 | JGI IMG/M metagenome (GOLD analysis project Ga0070741, IMG submission 66440) | Surface soil microbial communities from Centralia Pennsylvania, which are recovering from an underground coalmine fire - Coalmine... | ecosystem: Environmental > Terrestrial > Soil > Unclassified ... | reverse complement strand
CACGAGCGAATGGGGATGGCGCGCGCATTGCGCCATCGCGCGCTCGACCCATCCTTCCTGATCGATCCAATCCTCCGGAACGCAGTTCCACAGCACGCAGGTGTTGCGGTTGGCGACGAGGTAGTCGCGCGCTTCGCGGCTCAGCAGATGAGGGCCGATCTTTCCGCCGCCGCCGAACGGGCGGAAGAGCCTGCGATCGTCGAGCAGCGCGCCCAGGGAGCGTTCGGCGGCCGCGATCTCGCGTTCGACGGCATCGGGGCGGCGGTCATCGCCCAGCGGCACCGTATGCGACCATGAATGGTTGCCTATCCAATGGCCCTCGGCGGCAGCGCGCTCGGCCAGGATGCGATGGCGGCGATCGGCGAGGCGGGAACCGAGAACGAAGAAGCTCGCCCTGACTTCGCGGCGCGCGAGCACGTCGAGCACGCCCCCGGTGACTTCCGCATCCGGGCCGTTGTCGAACGAAAGCGCTACGTTACCCATCACTTGTTCGTTTGTAGCGTCGAATTTCAGCCGGTTGCGGTTTCGGCTGGTTCGGCGATCACGCGGTTTTCGAGCGCGCCGATCTTCTCGATTTCGATTCGCACCACATCGCCCACGACCAGCCATCGCGGCGGCTTCATCACGGCGGCGACACCTCCCGGTGTTCCGGTGGATACGATGGTGCCGGGCAGAAGGGTGAAGACGGTGGAGAGGGTTTCGATTTGGGAGAAGCAATCGAAGATGAGGTTTTTGGTGTTCGAATGCTGCCGCATCTCGCCGTTAACGAAGGTCTTGAGGTCCAGGGCGTGAGGATTGCCGATTTCATCGGGCGTGACGATCCATGGTCCGATGGGACCGTGGGTGTCGAACGACTTGCCAAGCGTCATGGTCTGCGCGCGCATCTGCCAGTCCCTGACGCTGACGTCGTTGACGATCAGGTAGCCGGCGATGACTTCGTGGGCCCGATCGCGCGGGACGTGGCGGCATCTTCTGCCAATCACGAAGCCGAGTTCGCCCTCGTAGTCGAGCGCCTTGGAGGCGCGGGGAAGATGAATCGGGGCGCCGGGTCCGGTCACGCAGCTCGACTGCTTGTTGAAGAACATCGGGAACGACGGTTTTTCCCGTCCGGTTTCGGCGACATGGTCGGCGTAGTTCAAGCCGATGGCGAGAAACTCAGGCGGCCGCCCTATGGGCGCCTCGAGCTTCACCGCGGAGAGCGGGATTCTTCCGGCCGAGCCGGCCGCGGCTTTGCGCGCCAGCTCCATCGCGGCGGCCCCGCCCTCCAAAAACGCGACCATCTCGCGCGGCAGTTGGGGCGCGGCCACCGACAGATCGACAACCGTATCGCCGGCGACGACGCCGATTCGCGTACTTGCGTTGTGTGTGAACGTAACAAGCTTCATGGCATCCGCCCTCACAATGCCGCCTTGAATTTGAAGCTGTCGCCGCTCCTTACGATTCTGCCGCAGGAGGGCGTGGCGAAATGGGTGCCGAAGACGAGGACGTTGCTGTCGGCGTACTTCTCGCAGAACTCGCGCCGCGTCTTCTTGGCCATCGCAAGGTCGCTATCGAAGCTGTCATCCCATTCCGGATACAGGCATTGCACGGGATGATGAACCAGGTCGCCGGTGATGACGGCGTCCTGTCCTTTGGACGAGATGCGTACGCTGTGATGGCCGGGGGTATGGCCGGGAGTGGGCTCGAGCCAGACCTCGTCGGTCAATCTGAAATTGGAATCCACGAGGGCCGCCTGTCCGGCGTCCAGCACCGGGCGGACCGAATCCTCGACCGGATCGCGGAAGTCCTTGTTGTCGGAGCGCGACCAGTAATCCCATTCGGTGCCGCCTACGATGTAGCGGGCGTTGGGGAAGGTCGCGACCCACTTGCCGTTCTGCAGCATCGTGTTCCATCCGACGTGATCGACATGCAGATGAGTGCATACGACTATGTCGATATCCTCGCGGCGGTATCCGGCTTTCTTAAGATCGTCCAGGAAGGGCAGCTTGAGGTTGCTCCACGCGGGATTGCTGCGGACCTTGTCGTTGCCGATGCAGGTATCGACGACGATCCGTTTGCCCTGCGACTCAAGGACGAGGGCGTGGATGCTCATGCGGAGCTTGCCCTTCTCGTCAATGAAAGTGGGATAGAGCCAATCGGCCTCCTTTTTCATGTTCTCGGGCGTCGCGTTGGGCAGGAGCCATGAGCCGGGCCATGCGGCTTCGCTCTCGATGATGCGGCTGATTTTGACGTCACCGATTTGCCAGGTGCTCATCAGGATTCGACCTCCGTGGTGATTTGCAACTTAGCCCGTTTGCGCGCCGCTATCCAAACCCGGCGCGAGCGCGGCGCGTGCAAGATCACAAGGATTTCGGCTATGAGATCCTCGAAAGGTTCCAGCGCAGGTCCGACCCTGCCCTGTGGAGGTAGTGCGATGACGGTCAAAGCACCGAGTCTGGAGGAAATCGCGGAACTGGCGCGTGCGCGCCATATCGAACTCACGCCGGCCGAGGCCGATTCCCTGCTCAACAGCATCGCGGCGCAGATTCCAATCCTCGAACGCGCGGATTCGTTCGGACTCGACCCCCAGCCTTCGGTGACGCGCTACCCGAATCGCGATCCGGGCGCGCCCGCCGATCGCGCAATCGATCCGCTGAACGCCGTGGTGCGGAAGGTCCGCGTGTCGGGCGCACCCACGGGCAAGCTCAAGGGCAGGAGGATCGGCCTCAAGGACAGCGTATGCGTCGCGGGAATACCGGCCAGCGGCGGTTCGCACGTGCTCAAGGGATACGTCGCGGACCAGGATGCGACGATAGTGGCGAGGATGCTCGATGAAGGGGCGGAGATCGTCGCGATGCTGAACATGGACGACTTTGCGCTGTCCGGCGACGGCCGCACCTCGGCATACGGCCCCACGCTGAACCCCGTCAACCCGGAGCATTGTTCGGGCGGATCCTCGAGCGGTTCGGGCGCCGCGCTCTACTACGACTGGATCGACATGACGATCGGCACCGACCAGGGCGGTTCCATCAGGATCCCGTCGTCGTGGTGCGGCGTGGTCGGAATAAAACCCACCTACACTCTGGTGCCGTACACGGGCGTGATGAGCATCGACCCGTCGCTGGATCACGTGGGTCCGATGGCGCGCAGCGTGCGCGACGTGGCGCTCCTGCTGGAAGTGATCGCCGGTAAGGATCCGGCCGATCCACGCCAGGGCGAGGTGCGCGCCGAGCCGTACACGAGCCTCCTGGACAAAGGAGTCAGGGGACTGCGTTTGGGTCTCGTGCGCGAGGGTTTCGAGCATCCGGGTGCCGAGCAGGACGTCAACGATTGCGTGCGCAAAGCCGCCGCGGCGCTGGAGAAACTCGGCGCGACGGTCGAGGAGATCTCCATTCCCGAGCATCGCAATGCCTCCGACATCCTGTTCGCGATCGTTCCGGAGGGGATGATGCGGCTGGTGGATACGGCGCTGCAGAGCGCGCATTTCAACGGCAGGTACAATCCGAGCCTGGCGGACTTCTTCAGCGCCCATCTGGCCGACCGGGGAAGCAAGGAGGCGATCACGGTGAAGCTGATGCTTCTTCTGGGCGAATTCGCTTCGCGCACATTCAACGGCCGCCTCTACGCCAGGGCGCAGAACTACCGACCGAAGCTTCGGGCGATGTACGACGAGGCGCTTAGGCGATGCGATGCGTTGGTGATGCCGACGACGCCGATGAAGGCGCCGCGCCAGGACTCTCAGGCGCCGTATTCGATGATCACGAACACGGCGCCCTTCGACATGACCGGCCATCCGGGGCTCAGCGTCCCGTGCGCGATGTCGAAAGGTCTGCCGGTCGGGATGATGCTGATCGGGCGGCATTTCGAGGACTCCACGCTGCTGCGGCTTGGGTATGCGTTCGAACAAACCGTGGACTGGCGCAAGGCGTAGGGCGCCGCGGCGCGGTGAGATCTTTTCATCCGAAGTTGTCGCAGGCGACGTGCGCGGCGCTGCAGAGGCGCCGGCGCGAGACCGCCGAACCAATCCATCACATCGTCCGCGCCGCGCTGGCGGAACATCTGCAGCTCAGCCATTCGACGCTGTTCCAGGTCTCGACGTCAGGGGCGTTGGTGGAAGGAATTTACACGGGAGCGGTCGATGTGGCCCGGCTGCGGGAGCACGGAGATTTCGGAATCGGCACGTTCGAGGGACTCGATGGCGAGATGGTGGCGCTGGAGGGGCGCTTCCACCAAGTCCGCTCCGACGGCAGGTTGCGCGAGGGCGATGAGGGAGATCCGAGTCCGTTCGCGCTCGTGATCTGGGTTCTGGTCGCCGGATTACGCGAAGAACATCGAAACTCCCGGCTACCATCTCGATTTCATCACCGCAGATCGCTCGGCAGGAGGCCATTTGCTGGGGTTGTCCGCAAGCGGGCTTAAGATTGGAATTCAAGAGGTGACCGAGATGCGGGTGGCGCTTCCTTCCACGGAGGAATTCCTGCGCGCCGATCTGACCGACGATCCGTCGGGCGACCTTGAGTCCGCCGAGCATGCCTGTCCGCGCGCAGGGAGGATCAGCAGCAAATCCGCTCGACGACCTTAAGGATAACGGGGGTGGCGCGCTCGAAGGCGTCGCGCCGAATGAACTCGTCGGGTTGATGAGCCTGATCGAGGTCGCCGGGGCCGCAGATGAGCGATGCGATCCGCGACCGCGCGAACCATCCTCCATCGGTCCCGAACAGCACGCCTCCCGAATCGCGAGCGCCGGTCGCATCGAACAGGGCGGCTTCGAGCTGCGTGCCGCGGGGCGAATTGAGCGGCGGCACCACCATCGGCGAGCCCAGTTCGATTTGGGCGCGATGCTCTCCCAGGGCGTAGTCGCGGCGGTCGATGGCGGCGAGGGCGCGCTCGATCTCACGGTAGAGCGACAGCGGATCGGCGTCGGGCATGGTCCGGTAGCTGATCCGCATCACGCATTCCTCGGCGATCATGTTCACCGCCATCCCGCCTCTGACGGTGCCGAAATTGAGCACGTCGTAGGGCGCGTCGGGAAAGATTCGGGAGTACTCGGCGCGCGGTTCCGACGTCCTGCGCGCCTGGATTTCCCCGATCGCCTCGATAACCTTGCCCATCACCGCAATCGCATTGACGCCGGCCGCGGGAGCGCCGCTATGCCCGCCACGCCCCCGAACCGTCACATCGAACAGCACGATGCTCTTGTGGGCGTGACTGACCATCCAGGAGGTTGGCTCTCCGATCCATGCCAGGGTCGGAACGGGGATTTCTCCCAGGATGGCGCCGAGCTGCGGACCTATTTTCTCCGCGCCAAGGCATCCGATTTCCTCGCCTGCGGTGAACACGAAAACCAGCGGGCGTTTGAGGCGTGAGCGATCGATCCTTCCGGCGGCGTCGAGGCAAGCTGCGATGAATCCCTTCATGTCGGAAGTGCCGCGGCCGTAGAGCCTGTCGCCTTCGTCGCTGAGTTTCAGCGGATCGCGGGTCCATCCGGGCTGTCCCTCGAATGGAACCGTGTCGACGTGTCCGGAGACGATGAGTCCGTCGGCGCGCGGAGGACCGGCCCATGCGACGAGATTGATTTGAGGAACGCCTCCGATTTCGATTTTCTGCCGGGCGGTCTTGAAGCCTCGGGCGGCGAGTTCACCTTCGAGATAATCGACGGCGGCGGCGTTGGAGATGGCGCTGACGGTGTTGAATCGAATAAGGCGGCCTGCGGCCTCGTGGAGATACGACTTCATAAGCGGCTTTGCGGGGACAGTAGCACGAGCCGTGGCGGCAATCCCGCGGCGCTTTCGCGATTTCTTCACCCGCAAAAAGACGTCCGATCTGCTCGATAATTCGGGCATTTGCCGAAGTCATCCATTGGTCAAGCGCCCGCAACGCGGCGCGATTGCCGGTTTGGATACCGGAGCGGTAAGCGAATCCACGCGCGATCGGCTACACTGCTTTGACGAGGTTCTACCGTATGGGGAACGAAGCCGGGACCACCGAGGCAAACAATTCACAGTCGCAGGAGATCTCGTTCATTCCACAGGAGAACGGCGTGGCAAGCGCGACGACCTATTCGCCGGCGGCGGAGCTCTCGCCCGGGACCTCCGCTGAAATCGCCCGCCCTGCTAAGGCCGACATCGACCTTTCGGCTCCCGAACTCTACCTGAACCGGGAACTTACCTGGCTTGCGTTCAACCGGCGGGTCTTCGAGGAGGCGCTCGATGAGCGCAATCCGCTGCTGGAGAGAATCAAGTTCCTGGCGATCACGGCCTCGAACCTCGATGAGTTCTTCATGAAGCGGATCGGCGGCCTCAAGCAGCAGGTCGTGGCGGGGATGCAGGAGTTGACGGTCGACGGGCGCACGCCGCAGCAGCAGATCGACGAGTGCCTGGCGGAGATCCGCGACTTCGAGCCGCGGCAGCGCGCGCTGCTTCCGCGCCTGCTCGAAGAGCTTAAGAAATACGACGTGCACGTGTTGAGCTTCGAGCAACTCACGACGGAGGAGCAGGCATCGATTCGCGACTACTACGTGCGCAATATCTTTCCGCTGGTGACGCCGCAGGCGCTCGATCCCGCTCATCCCTTCCCCTTCATCTCGAATCTTTCCCTGAACTTGCTGGTCACGCTGCGCGCTCCGGACGATCCGGAGCCGTCGCTGGCGCGGGTCAAGGTTCCGGTGGGACTTGGAATTCCGCGATTCCTGCGGGTGGCGGGCACCAACCGCTTCGTGCCGCTCGAGGACGTGATAGCGCATACCCTGGATCTGCTGTTCCCGGGGATGCTCATCGAGTCGTGCGAATTCTTCCGCGTCACGCGCAACGCCAACACCGAGCGCGACGAGGATGAGGCCGACGACCTGCTCGCGCTGATCGAGTCGGAGCTGCGCGACCGGCGCTTCGCTCCGATCGTCCGGATCGAGGTAATCCGCGGCATCAATCCCGTGCATCGCGGGATGCTGGCGGCGGAGCTGGGGCTGCACGAGCTGCGGGACGTTTTCGAAGTGGACGGGATGCTGGCGATACGCGATCTGATGGAGCTGGTTGCGGTGGACAATCCGGCGCTGCACGATCCGCCCCATCATCCGGTGGACCATCCGCGGCTGACGCCCTCGCGCAACATCTTTCACGTGATTCGCGATGCCGGCTCAATCCTGCTGATGCATCCGTACGAATCGTTCTCGACCTCGGTCGGGCGTTTCCTGCGCGAGGCCAGCGAGGATCCGAAGGTTCGTGCGATCAAGATGACCCTTTACCGCACCTCGCGCGACTCGGAGATCATCGGCTATCTCTGCGATGCGGCACGCAACGGAAAACAGGTCGCGGTGGTGGTCGAGTTGAAGGCGCGATTCGACGAGGCTGCCAACATCCAGTTCGCCTCGCAGCTCGAAGACTACGGCATTCACGTCACCTACGGCGTGGTCGGCTTCAAGACGCATTGCAAGGTGATCCTGGTGGTGCGGCAGGACTACAACGGGCTCCGACGCTACGCGCACATCGGCACCGGCAACTATCATCCGGGAACCGCGCGGCTTTACGCTGATTTCGGCCTGCTCACGTGCGACGACGCGATCGGGCAGGATCTCACGCAGCTTTTCAACTACCTGACCACCGGCTACTACCCGAACCGGTCCTACAAGAAGATTCTTCCGGCGCCCGCGGTGCTCAAGAAGGCGCTGCTTGAGAAGATCGAGCGCGAGGCGAGGCTCCATTCGGCGACCTCGCCGGGTCTGATCCAGATCAAGATGAACGCGCTCGAGGATGCCGACATAACGCGGGCGCTCTACCGCGCATCGCGGTCCGGCGTGAAGATCGACCTTATCGTGCGCGACACCTGCAGGCTCAGGCCCGGCATTCCGGGCCTGTCGGACAATATCCGCGTGGTCAGCATCGTCGGCCGGTTCCTGGAACACGGGCGCATCTACTATTTCCGCAACGGCGGCAACGAGGAGTACTTCATCGGCTCGGCCGACTGCATGAAGCGCAATCTCGAAAGCCGCGTGGAAGTGGTGGCTCCGGTCGAGGATCCCGCCTTGCGCAAGGAACTGCGCACGCTTCTCGATCTGCAGCTCAAGCCGAATCACGCGGCGTGGGAGATGCGCTCGGACGGCAGTTACCTGCGCAGCGTGGCGGACGATTCGCGCGACACCTGCCAACAGACGCTTATCGACCTGATGGCGAACCGGGACAAGGAAGAGAGCAAGAGCCGGCGGCGGCGGCGCCGCGGCTTCGCCCGCCGGGCGGCCAAGTAACGCGGCGGCTTGTCAGCGCGAAAGAAATTCCCTTAGACGTTCGACAAGTTCCCGGGGCTTCTCTTCCGGGATGAAATGGCCGCAATCCGCGATCGCGCCGCCTTCGGCCTGCGTGGCGACGCGCCTGAGCGATTGAACCACCAGGTCGCCGCGTCCGCGCGAGCCTCCGCCTCCCAATCCAAGCGTCGGCATCGGCAGCTTGAAGCCCGTCGCGAGCGTCGCGCGATTGTCCTCGATATCCCGCGACAGCGCACGGTAGTAGTTGAACCCGGCTCTCATCGCGCCCGGCTGCGAGTAGGTGCGGACGTACTCTGCGATGTCATCGTCGCTGAAGGTTCCGGCCTGATCGATGCCGTTCATGAAGAAGAACTCAAGAAAGATTCGCTCGCGCCCGTAGGTGAGCGCCTCGGGGAGGTCGGGCACCTGGTTGAACAGATGATGCCATCGCACGGCGCCGCGCGGGTCCGGGGCGTCTCCCTCGCCGGGTGCACGATCGCCGGGCACCGGGACATCCAACAGCACCAGGTGGGTAACGGCATCGGGATGATCGGCGGCGAGGCGGAAGGCGACTGGAGCGCCCCAATCGTGGCCGACCACGGCGAAATGTTCGTGGCCGAGATGGTTGCGCATAAGCTCCCAGATGTCGTTGGCGACGGTCTTTTTGTCGTAGCCGGACGATGGGCGGGAAGAATCGCCCAACCCGCGCATGTCCGGCGCAACCATCGCGAACCGATCGGCGAGCAGCGGCATCACCCGCCGCCACTCGTACCAGGTCTGCGGCCATCCGTGCAGGAGGACCACCGGCGCCCCGGAGCCCATCGTCACGTAATGAATCCGGACGCCTTTGAGATTCGCGTAATGATGCTCGAATTCCGCCATCGCACTCGCTCCACCTTCGCGATCTCGCGGCATTGTAGCGGCATCGGAGCGCGGGCGTACAGCGCGAATCAGTCGGCCGGAAACATCTTCATCGCCTCGCCGTGCGAGATGGTAAGCGACGAGAGCATCGCGTCGTAGGTCCCGCTCTCAAGCAGTTCCTGAGCGATCCTGCGCGCGTGCGACATGCATGCGAGCGCGCCCGCGCCGCCGATGCTAAGGCGGGCGACGCCGAGCTTCTCCAGTTCGGCGGCCGTGGGAAGCCCCGGCAGGAACATCACGTTGAGCGGTAGGGGCGACTGTCTGGCGACCGTCGCGATTGCGGAGGAATCCGTAAGCCCGGGTACGAACGCTCCGTCCGCTCCCGCATCGGCGTACATCCTGATTCGGCGCATCGTCTCTTCAAGCCGATTCTCGGCGGCGCCGATTCCCCTCAGGTACACATCGACGCGAGCGTTGATGAACATCGGAAGTCCGCTTTCGGACGCGAATCCGCGAATCGCTCCTATCTTGCCGGCCAGAAGGGCGGGCGGCTCGCTGCCATCCTCGATGTTCATTCCGATGGCGCCGGCTTCCGCGATGGCGGCGACGGTGCGGCGGACTTCCTCGGGAGTGGCGCCGTAGCCCGCCTCGAGATCGACGCTTACGGGGATATTCACGACGCGGGTGATGGCGCGGACTGCGGCGACAAGCCGGTCGCGGGAAATTCTCTGGCCGTCGGGGTAACCGTTGGCGAAGGCGAGGCCGGAGGAGGTTGTGGCGATTGCGGACGCTCCCGCCAATTCAAAGATCCTCGCGCTGGCGGCGTCCCATACGTTGAGCAGGACGAGAATCTTCCCGCTGTGATGGAGTTGGCGAAAGGTTTCGGCCTTTTCGATTTGTCTACTGTCCACGGAATCCTCCGCACGGAGTTTGTGAGTGATGGCGCTTTCGATGTGACAGAACACCGGGGCCTGCCCGGCGTGAAACGGCCGCGGGCGTTTACGGATTGTGCGAGCGGCGCGGCCGCAGCCGCGCGAAAAGTCAGGGCGAGGCGGGCTGTTCCAGCGCGCCTCCGCAATTCGGGCACAAATGGTTCATCGCGCCCGCGCAATCCGCGCAGAAGGTGCATTGGAACGAACAGACGCGCGCATCCGAGCGCGCGGAAAGGACCTTGCGCACTTCTCGCACTTGTCCCTGGGAGTGGTCATGAGGCGGAGCAGTCCGCCGTTTTCCTCCTCGCGATCGGCGGCCTTCAGCAAAGCCTCGCGCGCCTTGGCGTTCTTTTCGTCGGCCGCAAGGGTCCTGTAGATTCGCGCGCCGGCGGACTCGAGTCTGCCAAGCAGCGCCATCTGCTCATGCCGACTGAGCCCGACGAACAGCGAAGCCATAACGTGTTCCGGAGATGAATCGTGCCTGGCCATCGAATGCCTCCTCCTTCCTCAGGATCGCGCCTCGAGGACCATCTGGGTTTGAGTGACGATCGCGAGCAGACGGCCTTCGGCGGAAGTGATGCGGGTCTGCCAGACCATCGTTCTGCGACCGCGATGGATCGCTGCACACTCGCCCCTGATGGTGGTTCCGAGCGGGGCGGGCGCGAGGAAATTGGTCTTCGACTCAAGGGTGGTGGTGTTCTGACCACCCTTGAGATTGAGGAATGTCGCCCAGGCGCCGAGTGTGTCCGCGAACGACATCATCGCGCCGCCATGCAGGATGTCAGGCGAGGTGCATAGTTCCTTTTTTACCGTCATCTCGGCCACGATGGCTTCGGGCGATGCGCTGATGCATCGAATGCCGAGCAGTTCTGCGAAAGGGAGGCGGTTGGTTAGGATTTTCTCGAGTTCGTTCATCGATTCGGCTCCGTTGGCCCTAGCGTGGCAGAGCGGCGCTTGAATCGGAAACGTCGCCGATCCGCGCCGCCGCCGGATCCGCCATCGCGAGCAACTCCAGCCTGTCGAAATACGCAACGCCCTCGACCGCCTGGAATCCGTCGAGCGTGAAGCGATCGACCAGGGACAGCGTCTTTGGGCGGCCACCCATTTGACCCGTGGCGGTCCATTCGCAGAAGAGCAGACTCGGCGAGCCGGCCCATCGCTCGAGCCGCAGCGAAAGGCCCGGCGTATCCGCGATCAACAAGCGGTAGTACTGGGGAAGCTCGGCGGTGCCGAGCGGGCGCTCGAAGCCCGGATTTATCATCCGCGCCTGCGGCCGATAGAAATCCGCGAAGCGATCGGGGTCGGGTTTCTTCCAGTTCTCCGCGTATGGCTTGACGAAGCGATCGTGGAGTTCGGCGCTGATGTCGCGGTCGGACCCGGAGGCGCCGCCTGGCACCGCGCCGTCGAGGAGCCGCGAATGCGCGTTGACTCCGCTGCTAGCGCGCGAGGGATCGAATTGCGCCAGCACTTCGGTGCGATCGTAAAAAGCCCGGCCGTGCAGCACCCGATCCTCGCGCAGGACGATGCGATAGATGCTGGGCCATGCGATCGGCTTTCCGTTCACTTCAGCGCTGTTGCGCGCTTCGACGAAGATCGTATCGCCGCGGAAGTTCCAGTGGATCGGGATGAATCTGAATGCCGGCAGGCGCTTGAGGGCGCGCTCGATGAACTGGGCGACCTGGTCGCGTCCGATCGGCGACTTCATTCCCGGATGAAGCAGGGTCGCGTCCACATCGAACAGGTCCACGTATCGTTCCACGGAGGGCGCCATCCCGAAGGCGGCGTACTTTTCAAGAAATCGCTCCCACGGTTTCATGAGCCTTGACCTCCCGCGATTCGAGGGCTGTGGCTTCGATCGATAACATTTCATCACGCCCGAAGTGGACCTGTTCCTGGTGCCAATATGATTGCCTCTGATAGTGCCACTTTACCGCCGCCATTCTCCGCGGCTATGCTGATCGAGATGTTCCTAAAGCTCGATTCGACGGGCGCGCTTTACGAACAAATCTATCGAGCGGTCCGGTCGGAAATCCTCCGCGGACGCATCGCACCTGGTTCGCGCGTGCCGGCGACGCGGGAGCTGGCGCGCGATCTTCATGTGTCGCGCAATATCGCAATGATGGCTTACGGACAGCTTCTGGCGGAGGGTTACCTGACCGCGCGCAGGGGATCAGGCACCTATGTCGCCGACGAGCTTCCGCAGAAGCATACGACGGTCGAGCGGCGCAGGCCGATGAAAGCGGCGGCGGAAGCCCCCGCGCCGCGTCTCTCCTCGTATGCAAAACGGATGCGCGAAGAGTCGGAGCGCGCGCCGATGCGGTGGGAGCCGCGTCCGACTCCCCTGCCCTACGACTTCCGTTACGGAAGGCCCGCGTACGCCGACTTTCCCCATGACACGTGGTGCAGAATTCTGGCGCGGCGGGCGCGCCGCGCGACGGTTCGGGACCTTGACTACCTGCCCGCCGAGGGATTGCCGGCGCTGCGCGAGGCGATATGCGATTACGTGGGCCGGGCGCGCGCGATCACATGCTCGCCCGGGCAGGTGCTCGTGCTCTCCGGCTCGCAGCAGGCGTTCGACCTGACCGCGCGGGTTCTCATCGATCCCGGCGATCGCGTGATCTTCGAGGATCCCCACTACCGAGCCGCGCGCATCGTGATGCATGCGTCCGGGGCGCGAATCGAGACGGTCGCGGTCGACGAGCACGGCCTCAAGGCGGAGTCGCTCAGGGGGCGCGCGGCGCGCCTCGTGGTGGTTACGCCGTCCCATCAGTTTCCCACCGGAGCGGTGATGCCGCTTGGGCGGCGGCTCGAACTTATCGAATGGGCCGGGCGAAGCGGGGCTGCGATCCTCGAAGACGACTATGACAGCGAGTACCGGTACGAGGGGCGGCCGATCGAAGCGATGAGCGCGCTGGATGATCGCGGATGCGTCCTGTACGCGGGCACTTTTTCAAAGCTCATGTTTCCATCGCTGCGCCTGGGCTACATGGTGCTGCCGGAGCCGCTGGTCGAACCGTTCCGCGCGGCGAAGGCGGCGATGGACACGGGGACGGCGGCGCTGGCGCAACTCGCCCTGGTCGATTTTATCCGCGAAGGGCATTTCGAGCGCCATCTCCATCGCCTGAGGGCCCGCAACGCGAGCCGGCGCGCCGCGATTCTGGAAGCGCTCGATCGCGATCTGCGCGATCGCGCGCGGGTTGCGGGAGTGAACGCGGGCATTCATGCGCTCGTGTGGCTTCCGGAGTTCCCGTTCAAGCGGACCCGGGAAATCCGAAACCGGGCGGAGCGGCTGGGAGTGGGGGTATATTCCGTCGGGCCGTTCTATATGCAGCCGCCGGAGCACGCGGGATTCGTGCTCGGCTACTCCTCGATGCTGGAGAAGCAGATTGCGGAGGGAATCAGGCGCTTCGCCGCGGCGCTCGATGCGCGCGACTGACTATCGTCCGGTCTTTTGCGCCGCGCCGATTGCCTTGCGCACGGGATGGTCGGCGGGGAGCATGCACAGGCCGTCGCTTTCGATCCTGAATGCGCAGTTGAAGCGGGCGCGGAAGTTCTCGAGCGCGATCGCCTGAGTCAGCTCCACGATCTGCTCGTCGCTGAACCGCGCGCGAATATCGGCGAAAACTTCGTCCGATACATCCGCGGGCGTGCTCGTCATCCCCTCGGCGTACCGAAGCACCGCCTTCTCGCGGGAGTCGAAGTGAGAACTGCGCTCAAAGTCAGCGAGGGTCTCGAGCTGATCGTCGGTTATTCCGGTGTCTCTGCCCACGGCAGAGTTGATATCGACTCAGAACGGACAGCCGATCATCTGGGCCGCGCGCAGCGACGCCATCGCCTTGAGGCGCGGCTCGACCACGGAAGAAGCGCCGACAGCCTGCCCGAGCCGGGCGGCGGCGAGGAAGATCTCCGGCCGATGCGCCATCGCGAGGTGGGGCGTGATGACGCGGCCGAACAGCTCGATGCTTTTCTGGAATGCCGGCTTGACGGCATCCGGCGCGTTTTCAGGATCGATTCCCTTGATTCTCATGGAAAGCAACCACCGGTCGCGCACGCTCGAAGGCGCGTAGCGTTTGTCTTCGATTCTCGCACACGCCCGTCAGCGGGAAAGCACTTCGGATGGATCCAATCGCGGCCTCGATGATGGATCCATCCTGCGCGCGCTTACCACGTATCGATGCAGGGGCGTTTCTTTCCGGAGCGAGGCGGGGGCGGCGGCGCGGAGCGCAGCGCCGCCATGATCCACTTTCGCGATTCGACCGGATCAATAACGTCGTCGATTTCGAAGGTGGAAGCGGTGTTGACGGCCTTGCCGTGCTTGTACATCCGATCGACCATTTCATCGAAGAGCGCCTTGCGCTTTTCGGGATCCTCGACGGCGGCAAGCTCCTTGCGATAGCCGAGTTTGACGGCGCCTTCGAGTCCCATCCCGCCGAACTCGCCGGTGGGCCATGCGACCGTGAACAATCCCGCCTTGAAGCTGCCGCCCGCCATCGCCTGCGCCCCGAGTCCGTAACCCTTGCGCAGCACGATGGTGAAGAAGGGCACGGTGATGTTGGAGCCGACGACGAACATCCGCGATGCGTGCCTGACGAGGGCGGTTTTCTCGATTTCCGGTCCGACCATGATTCCCGGCGTGTCGCACAGGAAGAGGATCGGAATGTCGAAGGCATCGCAGAGCTGCATGAAGCGGGCGGCCTTGTCCGCGCCGTTGGAGTCGATCGCTCCGGCGAGATGCGCGGGGTTGTTGGCGATCACCCCGAGCGGCCGCCCTTCGATCCGGATGAATGCGGTGATCATCCCGGGTCCGAAATGGCGCCGGATTTCGAGCACCGAGCCGGTATCGGCAAGGGTTTCGATCACCTTGCGCACATCGTAGATGCGAAGGCGATTTTCCGGAATGATCCCGCGAAGCAGCCGCTGATCGGCGCATTCCCAGCTCTCCACCGATCCCTGGAAATAGGACAGGTACTTGCGAGCTACATCGACCGCCTCGCGCTCGTCCTCGACCGGGATGTCGATGACGCCGTTGGGGACCTGCACCTCGACGGGGCCGACCTCTTCGGGGCGGAAGATGCCGAGGCCGCCGCCTTCGATCATCGCCGGACCGCCCATCCCGATGTTCGAGTTGCGCGTCGCGATCACCACATCGCAGCATCCGAGGATGGCCGCATTGCCCGCGAAGCATCGCCCGGAATTGACTCCGACGAGCGGAACCAGACCACTGAGCTTGCCCCAGTAGTTGAAGGCCATGCAGTCGAGGCCCGCGACGCCCACTCCGTCGGTGTCGCCGGGGCGTCCTCCCCCGCCCTCGGTGAAGAAGACCACCGGCAGCCTGAGCTTCATCGCAATCTCGAACATCCTGTCCTTCTTGCGATGGTTCTGCTGGCCCTGGGTTCCCGCCAGCACGGTGTAGTCATAGGACATCACGATGCACTGGGCGCGGGAGTCTTCGAACAGGTCCCCGTTGACGCGGCCGATGCCGGCGATCAGCCCGTCGGCCGGGGTGTTCTTGACCAGGTCATCGATCGTGCGGCGGCGGCGCTGCGCGGCGATCACGATCGGCCCGTACTCCACGAAGGTGCCGGGGTCGCAGAGGTCGTTGATGTTCTCGCGGGCGGTACGCTGCCCGGTCTTGCGGCGGCGCGCAACGGCTTCGGGCCGCGACGAGTCCAGTCCGATCAAGTGACGATCGTGAACCTCGGCGAGGTCGGGACGGATGTAGTCGAGATCGATCTCCTTGCGCTCGGTGGTCGCGGCGACGCTGACTTCGGCCTCCTCGATGAAGGCGAGCGGATGCCCCTCGAATACGGCATCGCCCACGGCCACCAGGATCTGCCGAATTGCGCCGCTCGTCTCGGCCGAGATGACGTGCTCCATCTTCATGGCTTCCATGATGAAGAGCTGCCGGCCCTGGTGGACAAGATCGCCCTCCTTCACGTCGATCGAAACGATCGTCCCCTGCATCGGCGCCGTGACGGCCTTCATGCCTTCGGGGACGGGGATGTCGTGAGCGGGGCGGGCGGCGATTGCAACCGGCGCCGCTTGCGCGGGTGCGGCTTCACCCGATTTCCCATGAACCAATACGGCGAGCGGGTCGCGCGTGTCGATCCTTGCTCCGGCAAGCCGGGGCTGCGCCGCGCGCTCGAAGAAGAGCCGGCGATGCGCGGACGCGGATGACGCCACGAGTTCCTCGGTGTGCTCATCCACGAATCGCGTGTAGAGGCGGGCCGCTTCGAATTCGGGATGGTTCAGCAGGCTTTGCAGGAAGCCGAGATTGGTTGCGACACCTTCGATTCGAAACTCGCATAGCGCCCGATAGGCCCGCCTTACCGCATCGCCGAAGTTCGACGACGGCGAATGCGCGATAAGCTTCGCGAACAGCGAATCGAAGCTCGGGTTGGTCGTGTAGCCGGAATATGCGTAGGTGTCGATGCGGAGACCCGGACCCGACGGAGGTTCGAATGCGCTCAGGGTGCCGCCGGAAGGTTTCGTGCTTCCGTCCGGGCGCATCGATTCCATGTTGATGCGCGCCTGGATCGCGTAGCCGCGCGGCTGCGGCACGCCGCGCCTTTCCAGTCCCAGTTCCGCCAGAGTCCGCCCGGCGGCGAGCAGGAGCTGCGTCTGCACGAGATCCACGCCGGTGACTTCCTCGGTGACCGTGTGTTCGACCTGGAGGCGGGGATTCGCCTCGATAAAGGCGAAGGTGCCGTTCTCGCCGGCCGCATCGACAAGAAATTCAAAGGTACCGAGGCTGTTGAAGCGGGATTCGGCGGCAAGTTTGAGGGCGGCTTCGATAATTCGCGTGCGCATCGCCTCGGAGAGTCCGGGGCTGGGAGCGATTTCGACGAGCTTCTGGTTGCGGCGCTGGATGCTGCATTCGCGCTCCCATAGATGGCTGACGCCGCCGGCCCCGTCGCCAAGCACCTGAACTTCGATATGCCGCGCCCGCGGCACCATCTGCTCCGCGTAAACGTCATCGAGACCGAAGGCGGCGCGCGCCTCCGAACGGCATCGTTTGTACGCCTCCTCGATGTCGTCGGCGCGATGGACGGCGCGGATGCCGCGGCCGCCGCCGCCCGCGACCGCCTTGATCATCATCGCTCCGCCCTCGCCGAGCGAGGCGAAGAACGCGCGCGTCTGGTCGAGAGTGGCGGGACCGTCGGTGCCGCGCAGAACGGGAACTCCCGATCGTTTGGCGAGTTCGCGCGCGCGAACCTTGTCGCCGAAGAGATCGAGCACCTCGGGGCGGGGGCCGACGAACGCGATACCCGCTTCGGCGCATCGCCGGGCGAACGCGGCATTCTCGCTCAGGAATCCGTAGCCGGGGTGAATCGCGTCACATCCGGTTTCGGCGGCAACGGCGATTATCTGTTCGATATCGAGATAGGCCGAGGCGCCCTTGCCGCGCAGTCCGCGCGCATCGTCCGCCTTGCGGATATGGAGCGACTGGGAATCGTCCTCGGAAAAGATCGCGACGGTCGGGACGCGCAGTTCCGCGGCCGCGCGCATGATTCGTATCGCAATTTCGCCACGATTGGCGACCAACAGCCTCTTCAGCATCTGTTTCGCCCTACGCCTTCCATCCTATACCAACACGGAGCAGCGAATCTTTTCGCCCGATCCATTAGATAAAAGCAAACTCCCCCGGCATAGCGGAAGCGTGTCAGAATGCGGGTTCATGCCCACGGCCGCGCCACGCGCCAGGCGGCGGGAGCGAGAGCGCCCGGCGCCCAAAACAATCGCGACACCATGGTCGCCGCGTACGGCGACGATTGCGATAGCGTCGCTGACCGTCCTCCAACTATGGGCGCTCGGCTCCTATTTTCCCGCATCTTCATGGACGACGGGCGAGCCGTTCTACACCAACAGCTATGGGCTCCACTTCGCGCGGGCGCTGTCGGGCGCTTCCTCGATGGCGGCTCATCTGCGGCTATGGAGCTACAGTCCGAGCCTGATGGCAGGTTATCCGGCGGGCACGAGGACGGAGCCGATGGGCGACCTCGTCGCGCTCTGGCTGTTGGTCTGCAACGGTCTCGCTGCCCCCCGATCGATCGCGGGCGCGGCGGTCATGTACAAGCTGATGGTCGTTGCGATTTTCGGGCTTGCGCCGGCCGCGATGGCCGCGGCGGCGCTATGGCTTGGCGCGGATGCGTCGGTCGCGGTGATTGCGGCGGCGATGGGGGCGTTTGGGACCTTCAACTACCCGGGACTCATGATGATCCGGGCCGGGATGTTCGGGTTTTTTGGCGCATCGTTTCTATCCGTCACGTGGTCCGCATTTCTGTACGATTCGCTCGATAAACGCCCACGGCGGATGATGGCGGTCGCGATTGGCGCTGCTCTCCTCACCTACCTTCATCCGCTCGCGCCAATCCTGATGATCCCGGCATCGGTCGGCGCGCTTGCCGAGACGCGATCTGCACGGCGCATCGCGGCGCTTGCGGCCGCGTTCGCCATCGCCGCGGTTCTTTCGCTTGGATGCCTTGGACCGCTCCTGCTCACCCGGAACATCGGCGTGCCCTTCGCCAACTGGTGGATGACGCCGCGAAGCATCGGGGGTGGCCTCAAAGCGCTGATCCGGTGGCGTCTGCCGTTTCCGGCTGTGGCCGTCGCGGCGATCGCGATCTACGGCGCGCATCGTTCGCGAGTAAGAAGAAGGTTCCTGTTTGCGTGGATGGGCGGAATGACGATCGCGGGGATACTCGCCTTTTTCGGTTCCGTCTCCGAATCGATCGGGTACGTGGAACCGGGGCGCTTCGAGGCGGCCTTCTATTTCATGGCGGCGCCGTTCGGCGCGATCGGAGCGCGCGAGTTGTGGTCGGCGATTCGAGCCTTGCCTAAAGCCGCCCGCCGCATCGCGCAAGTGCTCGCAGCAGGCACGGTCGCGCTGTTCGCCTTCGTGTCGGGAGCATCGCTATGGGTCGAAACCACGGCGCATGGTCCTGTCGTCGCCTCGCTTCCGGAACTGGCGTCGGAGTTGAAAGGATGGGTGGAGATGGCGGGGCGCGACGCGCGGCTCGTGATGGAGTCCGGGTGGACGGTGGACGAGAACGGCGGGGTTGCATCGCCCTACTTCGGCAGCGATATCGGGCTGCTGTGGGCGCTCGAACTCGATCGCGAATTGATCGGCGCCTCTCCCAGCGAAGGCTTCACCACCTTCAGTTTCGCGGATTTCGGAAACCAGAGGGCGTTCGGCCGTCCGCTCGATTCATGGCCGCCTGCGGAGTTCAGGACCCAGCTCGAGATCTACAACATCGGCTCGATCATCCTGTGGTCGGCCGAGGCGAAGCGGTTCATATCCCAGGTCGAAGGTGTGGTGGAACTGCAGCAGGCCGGACCCTACACGCTGTATGGGGTGGCAGGGGATCACAGTTTCCTGCGACAGGGCAAGGCCGCCGGGGTCAGCGCATCGGCGGATTGCATCAGGATAAAGAGAGCGGAGGCGGGACGCCTGATCCTGAAATATCACTACTTCAGGACCCTGAGCGCCGATCCTCCGATCCCAATCGGGCCGGAACCGGTCGGGAACGGCGATCCCAATCCATTCATCGCGATAGACAACGACGCGCCGCGTGATATCCGAATCTACAACGCGGGCTTCGCCGGATGGGGCCGCGCATCAAAGGCATGCGATTGAGCCAAACGAGAGCGAGGAGCGTGCGGTCCCCGCGAGAAGCGTTTCAGGCTTGCACCCGACGCCCGGTCTTGCGGCGGGCCTCGCTCTTAGGGCGCGAAGTCGCGGTGGCGATGTGCGCGTCTGCGGCCATCGCTTTGAGTTCGCCCAGGGCCTGGCGAACATGATGCGACAGTTCGCGCGGCCCGCTGTCGTCGATCCAGCGCTCGTACGCGACCTTCAAGACGGCAATTCCCGCCTCCGCCGCCAGGCTCGCAGCCGGTTCGGGGATGCCGCGCCCGCGCAGCGCCTCCGAAGCCGCCGAGGCGAGCGATCTGAGCTTGATAAGCTCGCGCTCTTGCAGCTCCGCGTGGGCGGCTATGAGGGCCTGACGCGTCCTCGCGTATTCACGCGGTCGCGGCATTATGGCGGCGACTGCTTCGAGGGCGGCGGCGACCGCGTCGAGAGCGCTGGCGGGCTTGGGGGCGGCGGCGATTGCGTCAACGATTACCTTCTGCAGGGTGCCCGAGCCCCAGAACAGAACCTCGCGCTTGTCGGGGAAATAGCGAAAGAAGGTTCGCTCGGTGAGTCCCGCGCGAGCGGCGATCTCCTCGACCGTGGTTCGCGAATAGCCGCGCTGCTTGAAGAGTTCGAGGGCGGCTTGTTCGAGCCGACCGCGAGCGTTGGGTTCCCATCGCGCCATCCTGGCCCGCATCTTAGCGATTGCAGCGACTGACATCACGTGGTAAGGGTGATGTCAGAATCTGACGTCACGAGCGAGGCCGGCATGCGCGTATTCGTCACCGGCGCGTCCGGATTCATCGGCTCCGCGGTCGTTCCTGAACTCCTCGCGGCAGGCCACAGGGTGCTCGGGCTTGCCCGCTCGGATGCGGCGGCGAAGTCGATCGCGGCTCTCGGCGCCGAGGTGCATCGGGGCGGCCTCGAGGATCTGGAAAGCCTGCGAACCGGGGCGGCGAACTCGGACGCCGTGATTCACCTCGCTTTCAACCACGATTTCTCGAAGTACTTGGACAACTGCGAGGCCGACCGCCGCGCGATCGAAGCAATGGGCAGCGTGCTCGCCGGCTCCAATCGTCCGATGATCGTCACCACGGGAACCGCAATGCTTGCGCCGGGGCGGTGCGGAACCGAAGACGATCCGCCGGTGCCGAGTTCGGCCGGGGTCCCGCGCAGCGCGTCGGAAGAGGCCGCCGCTTCCCTTGCGGCGCTGGGCGTGCGGGTGTCGGTGGTGCGCCTTCCGCCCTCGGTACACGATCCCGAAAAGCTCGGCCTCGTTTCGATGTTGATCGCGCTGGCTCGCGAGAAGGGCGTGTCGGCGTTCGTCGGCGATGGTGCGAATCGATGGCCCGCGGTCCATCGCCTCGATGCCGCCCGGGTCTATCTGCTCGCGATGGAGAAGAGCGCCGGCAACGCCCGCTATCACGCGGTCGCCGAAGAAGGCGTGCGCCTTAAGGAAATCGCCGAGGTGATCGGCCGGCGGTTGAATGTCCCGGCAATATCAAAGCCCCCGGCGGACGCCTTCGATCACTTCGGATGGCTCGGACCGTTCATTGGAGCTGATTTGCCGGTTTCGAGCGCGCGGACGCGCGAGCGCCTCGGATGGCGCCCGGTTCACCCGGATTTGATTTCCGATCTCGAACAGGCAGTCGATCTGGAAGCGTGAAGAGCTTGACAAGAAGACGTTGCCCGGGAGGCTCAGCCGCGGTTTGCCGAGCTACACGCCGGCGAACCATTCGTAGCCCTGGTCCTCCCAATAGCCGCCGGTGGGTTCGGGGAGGAAGTTCACCTCGACCAGGTACTTGACCATCTTGTATCCGAGCTTGACGGTCGAGTAGAGGCGCAGCGGCGCGCCATGGTCGGGGTACAGCGGATGACCGTTCATGCCGTAGGCGAGGATGGTCTGCGGATGCATCGCGCTTTCGATGTCCCATGACGACCAGTAGCCGGCATCGAAGCTGCGGAACTCGACGAAGCGGGCGCGCCGATCGATGCCGACGGCTCTTGCGATCTCGCTGAGACGCACGCCGTGCCATCCCGCCACCGCGGACCATCCCTCGACGCAATGATGGCGCACGCGCATGTCGGTTCGCGGCATCCGCTTCAAATCGTCGAGGGAAAAGACGGCGGGACGGGCGACCAGGCCGCCCACCTTGAGCGCCCAGTTGTCGGGAGGAAACGGCATGTCGTCCGCGATGAAGTAGCTGGGAAAGGCCTCCTCGGGAGTGAGGGCGGACGGCGGCAGTTCAGGGGCGAGCCAGCCCGGAGAGAACAGCGCCTGCTCGACGCGCTGGTTCCATGCGCCCATCGCGCCCAGGAACAGCTTCGCGGCGCTCGACCGATCGCATCCCGCAAGCGCCATCGCGGCTCCGATTCCAAGCAGGAGATCGCGCCTTCGAAGTGTCCTAGCCACGGCCGCCTCCGGTGATCATCTGGACCAGGGTTCTGGGATGAAGAGCGACGAGCAGGAGATGAACTATCGCGAAGCAAACTATCAGGGCGAGAACGGAGAGATGGACCGCTCGCGCGCAATCGTAGCCGCCGAAAATCGCGGCGAGCCACCATAACTGCAGCGGCTTGTAAATAGCGAGGCCGGAAAGAACTTCGGCGACGGCGAGGACCAGCACGCCGGAGTACGCAAGCCGCTGAAGGCCGTTGTAGAAATCGGAAGCAGGAGCCTGGCGGCGCATCCGCAGGTAGTACGCGAGCATCATGACCGCGCCGCCCGCGTCGCGGCTCCATACGAACATCCGCCGCCGCCATTCGCCGCTCGCAAGCAGATACAAAAGATAGATGAGCCCGTTCAGGATGAGGAACCATGCGATCGCGAAATGCCAATGACGCGCCCCGGCGAGCCATCCGCCAAACGTAGCCCATCGCGGCGGCACAACGCCCTGAAACGGATACCACCAGTAGGGCGCGCCTCGTGGTCCCAGCGCTGGATAGGCCCATAAGATCTGCAGTCCGCTCCCCGCCATCAGCAGCAGGAGCGGGACGTTAATCCAGTGCGACAGGCGGATGAGCAGCGGCTGTGCCGGCCGCCCGCCGAATCGCGGATCAGTGCTCGCATCGGGCATTTCGATTCGCGGCGCGCCTCTCTATTCCGGTTTCATGGACTGCGCCCGGCCGCCCCTCATGACATGACCGTTCATCAGCACCATATCGCCTTCGTGAAGATGCCTTTCCTCATCAATACAACCCCGCCGGTTGTGACTTTGGTTCCATCGGGCATGGCGATGTCGGAAGTCATGGGTGCGGTGGGCTTTCCGTCCTGCATCATCATCATTTGACCGCCCTTCATCATCACGCCATCCATCGCCCAAACCGCAACGGCCGGCATGAGACAGAGAGCGGTCAGGCATAGGAGCGCCGCGGCAACCATCGATGACACCGGCCTTTCCATGTTTGCGGACAGGAGACTTCAGGTAGCGCGGAATCGGCGCGAACGAAATACCCGCGCAAGAGCGGTTTGACTTGTCGCCGGGGGCCATTTAGTTTGGATGAAACGAAGCTCGGCATGAATCGCATCTCCATCATCGCCATTATCATCATGATGATTCCCTCGGCGGGTGGGGTGCGCTTCGGGCTCTGAGCGACTCGAAACGACGAAACGGCCCCTCCCGCCGGAACCGGCGAGAGGGGTTTTTTTTCGCCTTCTCCCGATTCACCGGCATCCGGGCGGTCGTTCGTGAAAAGAGGCAACGACCGATGGACCGCAACGAGATCCTGACCCGGGCCCTGAATTCGCGCGTGGTGGAAGTGATTCCGGAGCCGACCCCGCTCGACCCCGCACGCCGGCTTTCGGAGCGGTTGGGGAGGCCGGTAATGCTCAAGCGGGAGGATCTCACGCCGATCTTTTCCTTCAAGCTTCGCGGCGCCTACAATCGCATCGCGCTTCTGGACGAGGCGCGCAGGGCGCGCGGCGTGATCGCCGCATCGGCCGGAAATCACGCGCAGGGCGTCGCGTATTCAGCAAGGAAGCTCGAAATCGATGCGCGGCTGGTGATGCCGCGGACCACGCCGGAGATCAAAGTCGAGGCGGTCCGACGCCTCGGCGCCGAGGTTGACCTGATCGGCGACGACTACGCCGAAGCGGAGGCGGGATGCGCGGATATCGCCGCGCGGACCGGGATGACCGTGATTCCGGCATACGACGACCCCGATGTGATCGCGGGGCAGGCGACAATCGCGCTCGAGATCCTCAGGCAGACGGCTCCCGATCTCGGATCGATCGTGGTGCCGATCGGCGGCGGAGGGCTGGCGGCGGGAATAGCGGCGGTCATCAAGGCGGTCCGCCCCCGAATTCGCGTGATCGGGGTCGAGCCGGACGACTCGGATGCGATGACGAGATCGATTCGAACCGGGCGGCGGGTGACGCTCGATCGGGTGGGAATCTTCGCCGACGGCGTCGCGGTTCGTACCGTGGGCGAGACCACGTTCGAGCTCTGCCGGGATTGTCTCGACGATTGCCTGACGGTTTCGATCGACGAGATTTGCGCGGGGATGAAGGACGTCTTCGAGGATACCCGCGCCGTCCTCGAACCCGCGGGGGCGCTTGCGGTGGCGGGGCTCAAGCGGCTTGCGAGCAACGGCTCGCTTCCCGAGGGGCCCACGGTCGCGATCGCATCGGGCGCGAACATCAGCTTCCATCGCCTTGCCTTCGCCGCCGAGCGCGCCCTGGTGGGCGAGCATCGCGAGGCAATCTTCGCGGTCACCATTCCGGAGCGTCCGGGGGCCTTCCTGGAATTCTGCAGGGTCATCGGCGATCGCAACATCACCGAGTTCAACTATCGGCTCTCATCGCGCGACGAGGCGCACATCTTCGTCGGATTCGAGATAAGCGGGCGCGACGAGGCTGAGGAGACGGAGCGGATGCTTCGGAGATGCGGCTACCGATGCCACGATCTGACGGACAACGAGCTGGCGAAGACGCATGTTCGCCACATGATCGGCGGGCACTCCCGGAGCTCGGCCGACGAGGTCCTCTACAGCATCAGCTTTCCCGATCGGCCCGGCGGGTTTCTAAAGTTTCTTTCGGCGCTGGGCGGCCGATGGAACATCTCGCTGTTCCATTACCGCAGCCAAGGCTCCGCCTACGGGCGGATCCTTTGCGGGTTCGAGGCGCGCGGATGCGACCGGGGGGCGCTCAGGGCGCGGCTCGACTCGATCGGCGTCGCATGGGCGGAGGAGACGGAAAACCCTGCTGCGGCATTCTTTCTCAGGTGAACCTGCATTCGGCGTTGACTGCGGGTGGATCGTCCGGGGGTTCCGGATGAACCACGCATCTCAGTGTGCGGTTGCGGCAAGGCACTCCGAGCAGGTGCCGTAGAGTTCCATCTTGTGCCGGCGGAGTCTTGCGCCGAGCTGGCGGGCGACAGCCTCCTGGAGGCGTTCGAGGTTGTCGTTTTCGAACTCGATGATCTTGCCGCAGCGCTCGCAGATGAAATGGTCGTGATGGCGATCGGCAACGGCTTCGTAGCGAGCCTGGCCGTCGTCGAAGTGGCGTTCCTGGAGCAGGTCGCATTCGCGAAGCAGCCGCAGGGTCCGGTAGATGGTCGCGTAGCCGACGTGGGGGTTGCGTTTCTTGACCTCGGCGTAAAGCTCCTCGGCGCTGATATGGCGGCCGATTTCGAAGAACACCCGCGCAATATCGTCGCGCTGTCCGGTGGATTTGAGCCCGCGTTCCTTCAACCGCGCATGGAACGCACTCATCCGCTCCTCCGCGCTGATGCGGGGCTTGCGATCGATGATGGTGCGTCCGGGAGCACCGGTCTCCTCTGATCGCGGCATGGTTCGCTTCCCTATCCGGGCTGGGGTCCCGGCTGGACGACGCGGCGGGCGGCGGGAGAGAGATAGAGCGATTCGAGGTCGCGGGAGCGGAGCGCTTCGGCGAGGATTTCGAGTTGCTCGGCGGGCGACTGGTCGCGGTCGATGATTATGAGGTCCTTTTCGCGCAGCCTGCAGGCGCCGCCGCGGGCGCGATAACCCACCTCGCGCAGGATCTTTTCGCGCCTGACGACCAGGCCGACCCGCTCCGCGGCTTCGGACAGTTCATCTACAAGTTTGAGCACACCCGATTCCTTCTGCTCAGCCATCTGCTCAAGCCTCTTGAGGAAACCCCTGACCCCATGATATCGCGGACGAAAGAGCCGAGGTTGCGCCGATGATCAAGAAACTCCTGGTCGGCATCGACACCTCCGAGCACTCCCGCAACGCGCAGGCCTATGCCTTTCACATCGCGCATCGCCTCAACGCCAGTTTGATAGGGCTGCACGTGGTCGACATCGTGTCGATCGAAGGCTCGTTCTTCCATGATATATCAGGTTCGCTCGGTCTGGAGCCATATCTGGACTTTTCCTCGAAGATGCGCGAGGTGCTGACGGCGCGTGGGAAGTCGGTGCTGGATGAGTTCGCGGCCGCGGCGGGGCGGGAGAATCTTCCGGTCGAAACGATTCTCGACATGGGGATCGTGGCCAACCAGATCTGCGAGCGGGCGAAGAGCGCCGACCTCGCGATGATCGGTCATCGGGGCGTAAACGAACGATTTTCGAGCGGGCTTCTGGGATCGACGGCGGAGGCGGTGGCGCGCAAGTGTCCGCGGCCGCTGTTCATCTCGCCGATGAAATTCCGCGAGATCCGCCGCCTGGTTCTTGCCTATGACGGCAGCGAACGCGCATCGCGCGCGATGAGGGCGGCGGCCGAGTTTGCCGCCTCGCTCGGCACGCCCATCGCCGTGATCACGGTGGCACGCGATCGCAAGCTCGGCGAGCGCACCCTGGAAGAGGCGCGCAAGTACTTCGAGCCGTATTCGCTGCCCGCGGAGTTCCATCTGCTCGCCGGCCACGCCAACGAGGAGATCGTCAGGTTCATCCGCGAGCACGGCGCCGATCTGCTCTTCATCGGCGCCTATGGCCACAGCCGGATCATCGAGATGGTCCTTGGTTCGACCACCGAGTACGTGCTGCGCAACGCGGCGTGTCCGGTGTTCCTTTCGCGCTAGAAGCCGACCTTCGGGCCGCCGGCGCCACAACATCCGCCTTTTGTGCGGAGCTTTTCGCACCAGGGAGGTGCGCAATGCGAATCGGATTCATCGGACTGGGCAACATGGGCGGGCCGATGGCGCTCAACCTGATCAAGGCGGGCCATTCGCTAATCGTTCACGATCTGCGGCGAACCGCCGCCGAGCCGCATCTGGCGGCGGGAGCGCGATGGGCGCAAACGCCCGGCGCCGCGGCCGCCGACTCCGAGATCGTCTTCACCTCCCTGCCCGGACCCAAGGAAGTCGAGGAAGTGGCGCTTGGCGAAGGCGGGATCATCTCGGGTCTTGCGCGGGGCGCGGTGTTCGCCGACCTGTCCACCAATTCCCCCACCACAATCCGGCGCATCCACGCGGCATTCGCATCCAGGGGCATCGAGGTGCTCGATGCCCCCGTAAGCGGCGGCATCCCGGGCGCGCGCAACGCGACGCTGGCGGTGATGGTTGGAGGAGACCGGGGGGCTTTCGACAGGATCAAACCCGCCCTCGACGCGATCGGCGACAAGGTCTCTTACATCGGGGCAAGCGGCGCGGGCGCCGTCGCCAAGCTGGTTCATAACATGATCGCACTTTGCTCCACGCAGCTTCTGGCCGAGGCGTTCACCATGGGCGTGAAGGCGGGGGTGTCACCGGAAGCGCTGCTCAAGGTCGTGCAGGATGGAGCGTACGGACAGGGGATGCTGCTCAAGGGGACGATGCCGCGGATGGTGTTTCGCGGCAATTTCGATCGGGTGACGTTCGCGCTCAAGCTCGCACGCAAGGATCTCGGCCTTGCCACCGAGATGGGGCGTGAGCTGAACGTGCCGATGCCGATCGCGAGCCTGGTCGAGCAGGATTTGCTGGCCGCGATCGCCAACGGTCTTGCCGAAAAAGACTCCACCGCCGCGGTAACCATCCAGGAGAACCGCGCCAACGTGAAAATCAGAGTCTGAGAATCCGCCACTTCATCAGGAGGCTACCCAACGATGGCATCGGAACTGGAAAAGAAGGGCATGGAACTTCGCGCGAAGCTGTTCGGAGAGAAGCAGGCATCGGCCGGCCACGAATATCTCAAACAATTCGATCCGGACTTCGCCAATTTTCTCAACGAACAGCTCTTCGGGGGCATCTGGACCCGCCCCGGCCTCGAGATCAAGACGCGATCTTTCATCACGATGGCGGCGCTGATGGCGCTCGGAAGGGGCCCCGAACTGCGCATCCACATGCGCGGCGCACTCAACCTCGGAATAAAGCCTTCCGAGATCAAGGAGATGATTTTCCATCTCTCGCAGTACAGCGGCGTGCCGACCGCGGTCGAGGCGATTCGCGCTTTTCGCGAGGTAACCGAACCCAAACAGAACTGAACATCCCGACCTTCCGTGCCGAACTTCCTCATAGACGGACGGCGTGGCGGCGCGCGCACGGTTGTGCTCGCCCACGGCGCGGGAGCGCCGATGGATTCGCCGTTCATGCGGATGATCGCTGAAGGGATTGCCGATGCGGGAATCAGGGCGGTTCGCTTCGAATTTCCGTACATGGCTCAGCGCCGCGAGGAATTGGGGCGCCGCGGCCCCGACCCCGAGCGGGTCCTTATCCAGTCCTGGCGCGACACTATCGAGGAACTGGGCGGCGGACGCGGCCTCGTCATCGGCGGGAAATCGCTCGGCGGCCGGATCGCGAGTATGGTCGCCGACGAGGCGGAGGCAAGCGGCCTCATATGCCTCGGCTACCCGTTTCATCCGCCCGGGAACCCCAATCGCACCCGGACGGCGCATCTTGAAAATCTCGCGACCCCGACCCTTATACTGCAGGGCACCCGCGACAGCTTCGGACGGCCCGAGGAAGTCGCCCACTACAAACTTTCGCGGATGATCCGGATCGAATGGATCCCGGACGGGGATCATTCGTTCAGGCCCCGCGCGTCGAGCGGGCGGACCGAGGAACAGAACCTCCGCACCGCCATCGAAGGAATCGTGCGGTTCGTAGCCTCTCTCAAGTGAGGCGGCTGCGGGCGTCAGTCCTTCTGGATCATCACCTCGGTCGCCTTGATGACGGCGGTAACCCTGTCGCCCTTGGCGAGCTTCATTTCCTCGGCACTGCGTTTGGTGATCACCGATTCGACGAGGTTGTTTCCGACCTTGACGGTGACCAGGGCCGTCACCGTACCCATCACGATGTCCGTGATTTCGCCGGCAAGATGGTTTCTCGCGCTGAGCGCCATGGTTTTCTCCTCCCGGACCGCCGGTGGGTTTTCCGCGGCTGCCACAATAATTGTCTGGATGCCGGAATAATGTCATATGGGAACAATGCAGCGAAGAGGCTTGTGGTATCCCAGGAGAGGATTTCCGCGGCTCGGCCGGGTCGCGATCATCGCGATGATCTTTCTCATCGCGCTCGCCCCGGCGGTGCCAGCCGAGGAGCTGACGGTTGCGGCAGCGGCGGATTTGACCTTTGCGCTCAAGGACGTCGCGGCATCGTTTGAACGGCAATCGGGAAACCGCGTGCGGATTTCCTACGGTTCTTCCGGCAATTTCTTCTCGCAGATCAGCAACGGCGCTCCGTTCGACGTGTTCTTTTCCGCCGACGTCAAATATCCGCAAAAGCTCGAAGGGGCGGGACTCGTGGAACCCGGAACGCTCTATGAATACGCATCGGGGCGAATCGTCATATGGGTGCCGGCGCGCTCGCCGATAGAGCTGAGCCGGGGCCTCGATGCTCTGCTTGCGCCCGAGGTTCATAAGATCGCGATCGCCAATCCGGAGCATGCGCCATACGGCAGAGCCGCGGTCGCCGCGCTTCGCCATCAGGGAATCTACGAACGCGTCGCGGGCAAGCTGGTGATGGGCGAGGATATTTCGCAGACGGCGCAGTTCGTTCAATCGGGCAACGCGGATGCGGGAATAATAGCGCTGTCGCTCGCGCTGGCGCCGGCGATGAAGGATCGGGGACGTTATGCAATGATCCCGCCCGATGACTATCCTCCGATAGTGCAGGCAGCGGTGGTGATCGCATCATCGAAGCACAAGAGCCTTGCGCGCTCGTTCATCGAGTTCATGAAGGAGCCGGAAACCGTCGCGATGATGCGGCAGTACGGGTTTATCCAGCCCGGCGCCGCGCAATCCGCCGCGGCATCGGCGAAATGATCGAATGGCCCCCCATAGTGCTGACGCTGAAGCTGGCGGCAGTGGTATGCGCCGTTCTGCTCGTCGTCGGGATGCCGATTGCTTGGTGGCTTAGCTTTTCGAACTGGCGATGGAAATTCCTGGTGGAGTCGATGGTGGCGCTGCCGCTGGTTCTGCCGCCGACGGTGCTCGGCTTCTATCTGCTGGTCGCGTTCGGCCCCGAGAGTCCGGTCGGAAGATTGTACCGGGCGATCGCGGGTCACGGGCTGCCGTTTACCTTCGCGGGCCTTGCGGTGGCGTCGGTGATCTACAGTCTCCCCTTCATGGTGCAGCCGATGGTCTCTGCGTTCTCGCAGGTCGATCGCGCGCTGATCAACGCATCGTCGATCCTGGGAGCCTCGCGGTGGCGCACGTTCTTCCGAATCGTGCTGCCTCTTTCGGTCGGGGGCGTGGTGACCGGAATCGTGCTCAGCTTCGCTCATACCCTGGGCGAATTCGGGGTGGTGCTGATGGTGGGGGGCAATATTCCGGGCGCGACCGAGACGATCTCGATTGCGATTTACGACAACGTTCAGTCGCTGAACTATGCGGCGGCAAACCGGATGGCGGTGCTGCTGCTGGCCTTCTCGTTCATCACGCTGTCGCTGACCTACGCGCTCAACCGGCGGGTGTGGGACGTATGGCCGCTTCATCGCTAGCCCCGGCGGCAATGGCGCTCGTGCCCGGCGAAAGCATCCACGAATCGCAAGCGGTCGTGAGCATCGACATCGCGCGCAGGCTCTCGGACAGCTTCGAGCTGCGCGCGTCGCTTCGGGCATCCGCCGGATTCACGATGATCCTCGGACCGTCGGGCAGCGGAAAGACGACGCTGCTGGACTGCATCGCGGGGCTTGCCAGACCCGATTCCGGACGGATCGCGATCGGAGAAAGGGTGATATTCGATTCGGCGCGGGGGATCGATCTGCCGCCCGCGTCGCGGCGCATCGGCTATCTGTTCCAGAGCCTCGCCCTTTTTCCCCATCTGACCGTGGAGCGGAACGTCGAATACGGAATCGCGCGGATGCCCGCGGCCGAGCGCGAGCGGCGCGTATCGGCGATCCTCGATTCGTTTCGTATCGGCGATCTTCGCGGTCGAAGGCCCGGCGAGATCTCGGGCGGCGAACGCCAGCGGGCTGCGCTCGCGCGCTCGCTGGTGACGGATCCGGCGGTTATGCTGCTCGATGAGCCGCTGAGCGCGCTCGACCTCGGCACCAGGTCGAAGATCATCGAGGATCTGCGCCGATGGAACGAGAGCCATCGGATTCCGATCCTTTACGTTACGCACGCGCCTGAAGAGGCCTTCGCGCTGGGCGAGCGGGTGGTCGTGCTCGAGGCCGGACGGGTAATCGCCGACGGCATGCCGCAGGATGTCCTCAAGGCGCCGCGGCGCGAGACGATCGCGCGGATCGTCGGGTTCGAGAACGTCTTCGACGCGACCGTGGCGGCGACAATGGAATCGCAGGGGACGATGGTGTGCCGGCTCGATGCGAATCATCTTGAACTCGAGGTGCCCCTTACGAGCGCGCGGGTCGGTGCGCGGGTGCGCGTAGCGGTGCGCGCCGGAGATATAATGATCGCGGCGGAACGGCCGCGCGGTCTCAGCGCGCGCAACACCTTCGAAGGGCGCGTCGTCGAGATGCGGCGGGCGGGCGTGACGGTGGTCGCGATGGTCGATTCCGGGGTAACATTCGAAGTCCATGTGACGCCCGGCGCCGCCGAGGAACTCAGGCTTGCGCCGGGCCGGCAGGTCTGGCTGGTGCTCAAGACCTATTCTTGCAGCCTGGTCGAACCTTAGGCGCTCGGAACCGATCGACACGCTGAGGCGCGCGTTTTCGCGCAATGCGGGGAAGGCGCGCGATGGAGACGACGATGGCAAATGGTTCGGTGGCCGCACCCGAAATCGCCCGCCCCGGGCTGCAATGGTTCAATGTTCCCGCACCGCTTTCGCTCTCCACTCTCAGAGGAAGGGTGGTGATCCTCGACTTCTGGACCGAGGGATGCATCAACTGCATGCATATCATCCCGACCCTGCGCCGCGTGGAGGAGCGCTTCCCGGAGCAGGTGGTGGTAATCGGAATCCATTCCCCCAAATTCGCCAACGAGAAGAACGCCGACAGCGTCAAGGATGCGATCCGCCGCTATGAAATAACGCATCCGATCGTGCACGACCCGGAGATGACCATATGGCGAATCTACGGCGTGCGGGCGTGGCCGACTCTCGTCGTGATCGGCAGCGACGGCTACGTCCTGGGCGCCATCCCGGGCGAGCCCGATCCGGACCGACTGATCGAGGCGATCGCGAACCTGGTGGGCGACCTCGAGCGAGCCGGGGCGCTCAGACCGGCAAGACTCGAGCTTCATCCGCTGGAGGAACCCGCCGGACGGTTTCTCTATCCGGGAAAGCTCAAGCGCGTGCCGGGGCGGGACAAGCGATGGGCGCTCGCCGACGGCGGGCATCATCAGATCGTGCTTTTGGGCGATGACGGCGCGGAGATGGCGCGGTTCGGAAGCGGCAAGGCGGGATTCGAGGACGGTCCGGCCGCCACCGCCTGCTTCACGCGCCCCCAGGGTCTCATCGCGTCCTCCGACGCGATCTATGTGGCCGACACGGAAAATCACGCGATTCGGAAAATCGATCTCGCCACCGGCGCGGTCACGACGCTCGCCGGAACCGGGCTGCGCGGACGGCCTCTCTCGGCGCCGCAGCCCGCGCGAACCGCCGCGCTCGCCTCGCCGTGGGACCTCGAGCTGCAGGGCGAGCGGCTCTTCTTCGCGAACGCGGGGACTCATCAGATCGGCGTGATGAATTTGAATGACGGGACGGTCGCGCGGCTTGCGGGTTCCGGCGAGGAGGCGCTGACGGACGGACCCGCGCCGATCGCGGCGATGGCGCAGCCGAGCGGGCTTGCACTGAGCGAGGACGGGACCAACCTGTATCTTGCGGACAGCGAGAGCTCCGCAATCCGGACGGTGGTGCTTTCCGAGCAGCCGCGCCTGGTAACTCTCGTGGGCGCGGGGCTGTTCGATTTCGGATGGATCAACGGGGAGTTCGGGCGCGCCCGCCTGCAGCATCCGCTGGGCGTCGCCTGCAACGGCCATCGCCTGCTGGTGGCGGATACGTACAACAGCGCGATCCGAGAGCTTGATCTGGACGCGCGGCTGGTGTCGGATTTCGATGGCGGCCGCTTCACCTGCATCGACCCGGTGTGCGTGCCGATGAAGGAGCCGGCGGGGATCGCGATCGACTCGCCGGATCGGATTCTGCTGGTGGACACCGGAAATCATCGCATCGACGAATACCGCCCGGGCGCGGGCACCTACCGCACCTGGTCGCGCTGAGCGCGGTTCACGGATCGGGCGCAGCGCCCTCGGAGTGTTTCATTTTTCACAATATTGTGAATCTTCCGAAATTCTGATATGCATGAAGGCATGGCGGAAAGCGGCCGCTCCTCCGATCGCAGCGGCGTCTCCAGGTTCGTGGAGAATTTCGCGGCGGTGCTCACCGACACCGGGTTTCCCAGGATGCCGGCGCGAATCTTCGCGGCGCTGCTCGCAAGCGACGCCGGCGCCATGACCTCGGCGGAGCTGGCCGATCTCCTGAGGATCAGCCCCGCCGCGATCTCCGGCGCGGTCCGCTACCTGATGCAGTTGAACCTCGTCAGCCGCGAGCATCTGCCCGGCTCGCGGCGCGGCCGCTATCGCGTCCACAGCGACGTCTGGTACGAGGCGATGGCGCGGCGCGACCGCCTGCTGTCGCGATGCGAGCGGAGCCTGCGCGAGGGAATCGAGGTTTTGGGACGCGCAAGCCCGGCGGCGGCTCGGATCGCGGAGACGCTCGCGTTCTTCGAATTCATCCAGGGCGAGCTGCAAAGCCTGCTGGACCGATGGCGCGAGCGCAAGCGGCGGCTCAACTTCTCCGCCGGGCGGGCGCGCCGCTGACATCCAATTCGGAGGTGCACGACGATGGCATCGATTGCCCTCAGAATCCTGCTCGCGCTCTACATCGCATACGCTCTGCTCAAGTTCTTCGACTTCTTCTACCTCGGCTACGAACGGCGGCCGGAATCGCTGCGCGCGGCCTACGCCCACGATGGCCGGGCGATCAGGGTCTTCGACGGCGCGATGCTCGCGCTGGTGGCGGTGCTGGTGGTGCTCCAGTTTATCGCCGGCATCGACTCGCTCAGCTTCACCACGGGCCTGATGGTCGGCTGCACGCTCATCCAGGTCTACTTCCATCGCTTCAGCGAGCCGCTCGCCGCCGACAAGGCGCCCGAGCCGCCGGTCTCGGCGATCAAGCTGATGTCGTATTCGATCCAGGCGGATCCGGGGAAATCGTGGCGGGAGCTCGCGTTTCTGACCGTGCTGTTCGTCTGGGCGCTTTATCGGATTCTGAGCGGGGCGATTGCCGGGATGTCCTGAGGCCGCCACCTGCGGGCGGTGTTCGCCGGTCAGCGCTCCGGCGATGCGCGTGAGGGAGCAATGATTTTCAAGCTTGTCGGCGGAATCGTTTACACGGTCATCATCTTCGGGGTGTGCCTGTTCGCGCCTGCCGGGACGCTGCGATGGTGGCGCGCGTGGGTGTTCCTCGCCGTGCTGATCGTGTGCAACGCGTGGACGATGTTCGGAGTGATGGCGCACAACGAGGAGCTGCTCAACGAGCGTTACGGCTC
>Ga0070741_10004116_pt1 | contig 34493 bp, 37 predicted proteins | sample Coa_R1_4_FD_66440 | JGI IMG/M metagenome (GOLD analysis project Ga0070741, IMG submission 66440) | Surface soil microbial communities from Centralia Pennsylvania, which are recovering from an underground coalmine fire - Coalmine... | ecosystem: Environmental > Terrestrial > Soil > Unclassified ... | reverse complement strand
GGACGCGCGGGCGCCGATCGGGTTCGAGCTGGGCGTGACGGACCTGCGCGTCGTCTCCACGCCGGCGGCGGAGTATCCGATCACGCCGAAGGAGCACGGGACGGCGTTCCTGCTCGACCAGCGGCATCTCTGGCTTCGCTCGTCGCGCCAGCATGCGGTGCTTCGCGTCCGCGCGGAGGTGATCCGCGCGTGTCGCGAGTACCTGGACGCGCACGGCTTCCTCGGCTTCGACGCGCCCATCCTCACGCCCGCCGCCTGCGAGGGCACGACGACGCTCTTCCCCGTCGAGTACTTCGGGGAGACGGCGTACCTGACGCAGAGCGGCCAGCTCTACGGCGAGGCGGGTGCGCTCGCGTTCGGGAAGGTCTACTGCTTCGGGCCGACGTTCCGGGCGGAGAAGTCGAAGACCCGCCGCCATCTCACCGAGTTCTGGATGGTCGAGCCCGAGATGGCGTTCGCCGGCCTCGACGAGGACATGGACCTCGCCGAGGACTTCCTCGTGCACGTCGTCGCCGCGGTGCGCGAGCGCCGGGCCGCGGAGCTGCGCGCGCTCGGGCGGGATCCGGCGCCGCTCGAGCGCGTCGTGAAGCCGTTCCCGCGCATCACCTACGGCGAGGCGATCGACGTCCTCCGGGGCAAGGGCTTTCCCGTCGCGTGGGGCGCGGACCTCGGGGGCGACGAGGAGACGGCGCTCTCGCAGGAGTTCGACCGCCCGGTGATGGTGCACCGCTACCCGGTCGAGGCGAAGGCCTTCTACATGAAGGCCGACCCGGCGAACCCGAAGGTCGCGCTCTGCGTCGACGTGCTCGCCCCGGAGGGCTACGGCGAGATCATCGGCGGCGGGCAGCGTGAAGACGACGCCGCCGTCCTCGAGGCGAAGATCCGCGCGCACGACCTCCCGCTCGACGCGTTCGGCTGGTATCTCGACCTCCGCCGCTTCGGCTCGGTGCCGCACGCGGGCTTCGGGATGGGCATCGAACGCTGCGTCGCGTGGCTCTGCGGCCTGCACCACGTGCGCGAGACCATTCCGTTCCCGCGCATGCTGGAACGGCTGCGGCCCTGACCTTGACCACCCCCGACCGCGCCACTATGACTCGTCGGCCGATGCGCGCGCTCCGTCTGCTCGTCTGTCTCGCCCTCGTCCTCGGTCTCGTTCGCACGGCGCGCGCGCAGGACGAGGAGCCGGCGCCTCGCCCGCGCCGCGCGCGCACGGCGGCGCGCCCGGCGCCGGCGCCGAAGCCCGACGCGTTCCTCCGTCAGCTCGCCGACGCGCAGCGCGGGCTCGGCGAGGCCATGCAGCAGCTGAAGGAGGAGCTCGATGCGATCCACGGCGAGCTCGCGAGCCGCCAGGACGCGGACACCGCGACCGACCAGGAGGTGAAGGCGCTCCGCGACGAGGTGAAGGGGCTCTACGTCGAGAGCAGCTCCCTCAAGCAGCAGATCGACGCGCTCAAGGAAGACATCGCCGGCGTCAACTCGAACGTGTCAGGCTTCCGCACGTTTTCCGGCTTCTTCCTGGCGATCATGATCGTCGCGCTCGTGCTGATCCTCGTGCTCAGCATCCGACGCTGACCGCGGGACGGCAGCGCGCACCGTCGCGAGGACGAGGAGACCCAGCACCGCGCCGAGCGCGTTCGCCGCGACGTCGCGGACGTCGTAGACCCGCCCCGGGACGACCCGCTGGAGCAGCTCGTCGCCCCAGCCGATCGCCGCCGCGACGACGGCCGCGACGGGGAACCGCGCGGCCGGCGGCGCCGCCTCCGCCGCCCAGAACGCGAGCCACGCGGCGAGCCCGTACTCGGGCAGGTGGATGCGCTCGAGCTTCTGACCGCTGAGCCACGCGAGCGCGCCGGCATAGCCGAGCCCGGTCGCCGCGAGGAGCGCGTACGCGGACGGGCCGCCCGCGCGCCGCACGAGCCCCACGACGACGAGGACGGCACCGGCGGCGAGGAGCGCCGCGACGCCGGGCCCGAGGAGCCATCCTCCGGCCGCCGACCGCAGGACGCTCCGCCCGAGCGTCGGTCCGACGGGGAGCGTCGCGTAGATCGCCGCCGCGTACGCACCGACCGCGAGCCAGCGACGCGACACGCCCCTCGCCTACGCCCGCCCGAGCACGATGACGCAGGAGACCGCGCCCGGGCCGCCGACGTTGTGCGCGAGGCCGATCTCGGGTTCGCGCACCTGCCGCGCGCCCGCCTCGCCGCGCAGCTGCACGACGCACTCCGCGATCATTCGGACGCCGCTCGCGCCGATCGGGTGTCCGAACGACTTGAGCCCGCCGCTCGGGTTGATCGGGATGTCGCCGTCGAGCGCCGTCCGGCCCTCCTCGACGAGCTTCCCGCCCTCGCCCTTCTCGCAGAAGCCCAGGTCCTCGATGTTCGAGATCTCGGTCCACGTGAAGCAGTCGTGGACCTCGGCGAAGTCGACGTCCTCGGGTCGGATGCCGGCCATCGCGTACGCCTGGCGCGCCGCGGCCTGCGTCGAGCGGAAGCCGAGGTAGTCGAACGTCGGGTCGAAGTAGGGGCGGCCCGTCGCGACCGCGAGCCCCGCGCCCTTCACCAGGACCGCCGGCTTGCGGAAGCGCGGGGCGAGGTCGGCCCGGCAGACGATCGCCGCCGCGGCGCCGTCGGTGGTCGGGCAGCAGTCGAAGAGCCCGAACGGCCACGCGATGATGGGCGCCTTCAGCACCTGCTCCGCCGTCACCTCCATCCGGAGATGGGCCTTCTCGTTGAGCGCGCCGTTCCGGTGGTTCTTCACGGCCACCTTCGCGAGCGTCTCGCGCCCGAGCCCGAACGTGTGCATGTAGCGGTTCGCCGCGAGCGCGAAGAGCCCGGGCGCCGTGTTGCCTTTCGCGAGCAGCGGGTGCCCGAGGCGCGGGAGGCCGCGCCCGCCGCGGTCCTTCAGCTTCTCCGCGCCGAGCACGAGGACGACGTCGTAGAGGCCCGCCGCGACCGCCATGCACGCGTTCCGGAAGGCGTCGGTGCCGGTCGCGCAGTAGTTCTCGATCCGCGTGATCGGCCGGTCGTAGAGCCGGAGCGCGTCCGCGAGCGACGTCGCCGACTTCCCGCCGCCCGGCCCCGGGAGGTACGTGCCGAGGTACGCCGCCTGGATCTCCGCCGGGTCGATGCGGGCGTCCGCGTACGCCTCGAACGCGGCGTCGCAGATGAGCTCTTCGTAGCCGCGCTCGAAGCGGTCGCCGAACTTCGTGCACCCGACGCCGACGACTGCCACCTGGTCCTTCATGCGGGCCGCGCCTTCCAGAAGTAGTTGCGGTTCCCGTCCGCCGACACGTGGAGGAGCCGGAACGTGAGCTCGACGGGCGTCCCCACCTTCACCTCGCCGTCGGCCGCGTCCGTCACCTGGAGGTAGAGGCGTCCGCCGCCGTCGAGGTCGACCACGGCCATCGGCATCGGGTGCTCGAGCGACGGCGCCAGGTTGTCGATCGTGAACGTGAAGACGGTCCCGCGCTTCGCGAGCTTCCGCTCGGCCATCCGGTCCTGGACGCGGCAGCCGAGGCAGACGCGCGCCTGCGGGTACTGGACGAGCCCGCACGCCTCGCAGCGGCTGCCGTAGAGGCGGACGTCCTGCCGCAGCTCCTTCCACTCCGTGATGCTCGTCACCGTGTCGACCACCGGCTCGGCGGGGAGGAGCGCCCGGGCGCGGAGATAGCGGCCGTACGACGGGAGGGCGAGCCCGCGTGCGAGGAGGTCGGCGAGCGGCCGCGGCCGCGCCGCGGGGAGGTGTTCCGTCGCGCGGAGGACGACGGCGTCGGCCCCCTCGCCCCACGCCGCGACGACGAGGAAGTCGCCCGGGGCGGCCGTCTCGAGCGCGCGCGCGAGGAGGACGAGCGGCTCCGGCGTGCCGAGGATGCCGGCGTCGGGAACGAGCGACGCGACGAGCTGCCGCGCGGGGTCGCAGCCGAGCTTCTTCGCGACGTCGGCCGCGGCGCGCGCGTCGGGCGCGGCGAGCGCGAGCTTCGCGACCTTGGCCGGCGGCAGCTCGGCCTTCCGGAGCGCCAGCTGGACCGCCTCGGCGACGTCGCGCGCGTAGCCGTGGGTGACGCCGAAGCGGAGCTCGCTCGCCTGCACCGTGCGCTGCTCGGCCGTCCGCCAGAGGCAGGTGAACTCCTCCGCGACCGACGCCGTCGCGACCAGCTCGGCGACCGGTGCGCGGCGCCCGACGGCGACCGCCGCCGCGCCGTCGCCGAGGAGCGCCTCCAGCTCCGACTCCGGCTCGGCGAGGCGGGCGTCGGCCGCCACGACGAGCGCGGTCGCCGCGCTCCCCGCGCGGACCGCGTCGAGCGCCGCCCGGAACGCCGCGAGCCCGGCCCGGACGGAGCCCGCGAAGTCGCCGACCGCGACCGTCCGCGGCAGGTCGACCGCCGTCGCGACCAGGCTCGCCATCTGCTTCTCGCCGAACGGGGAGGTCGTGCTCGCGAAGTGGAGGGTGTCGACGCCGGCCGGGTCCGCGTCCCCCAGGCATTCGAGGGCCGCGTCGACGGCCATCGTGAGGGCGTCCTCGTCGAGGCCGGCGACGGTCCGCGTGCCGGCCGGCACGCGGCCGCCCCACGCCTGGGCGATGAGCCCGCGGTCGAGGCGGCGGCGGGGGAAGTACGTGCCGATGCGCGTGATGCCGACCATGCCGGGGCGCCACCTTAATATAGGGGGCCGCCGGCAGGCCAGTGGCCGGCGTGCCGTCGGCGCATGCATCGCGCCGGGCGCTTTCGCGCCGGGACCTCGACCGGCATACTCGGGCGCATGACGACCGACGTGCACGTTCGCCGCGCGTGCTCGCGCGCGGCCCTCGTGGGACTCCTCGTCGCGGCGCACGCCGCGGGCGCTGGGGGGCTCCCCGCGCGAGCCTTCGACTACGCCCTGTTCGGCTTCGACGACGTCACCCTCGGGAGCGGCGCGCAGGTGGACGCCGGCGACGTCGGCTGCAACCTCCCGCTCGGCCGCGTCTGGCTCCAGCAGCGGGCGCGCGTCGCCGGCGCGGTCGCGGGCGATACGGTGCGGCTCGGCCGGAACGCCCGCGCCGGCGGCGTCTGGTGCCGCGTGCTGGAGGGGGCGACGAGCCCCGCGTGCGGCGCCGTCACGCTGCCGCTCCTCGCCGACCTCCCGCTCGTGCAGGTCGTGCCCGGCGGGGTCGACGTCAAGCTGCCGCGCAAGTCGCTCCAGTCCGGGCTTCCGTCCGGCGCGTACCGCCGCATCGTCGTCGGCAGCCGGAGCCGGCTCTCGCTCGCCGGCGGCACGTACGCCGTGTCGTCGCTCGAGGTGCGGCGCAACGGCCAGCTCCTGTGCGAGTCCCCGTGCGTCATCAACGTCGACGACCACGTGCGGCTCGAGCAGTCGACGCGGCTCGCCGGCGTCGCCCCGCTCGACGCGACGGCGGTCCAGGTGAACGTCGAGGGCGGCTTCATCCATCGGGCGGCCTTCCGGGCGGATCAGCGCAGCGTCGTCGAGGGCAGCGTCTACGCGCCCGAGGGCCTGATCCGCCTCGGCGTGAACGGCCGGTTCCGGGGCGCGTTCGTCGGGAAGTCGATCGAGGTCTTGCAGCGCGCGCACGTCGTCTCGGTGCCGCGGCCGTAGGCGGGACGGATGGCGGCGAACGTCCGCATCGGCGAGGTCGTGCTCGGCGACCGGCCGCGGATCGTCGCCGCCGGCGGCGAGGCGGAGCTTCCCGCGCTCGTCGCGGCCGAGGGCGCGGATCTGGTCGAGCTGCGGGCGGACCTGTTCGACGCGCCGACGCCCGAGGGCGTCGTGGCGGCGCTCGGGCGGCTCCGCGGCGGCGGCCGCCCCGTGATCCTCACCGTCCGCGCCGAGGCGGAGGGCGGCCGGCCGATGGACGAGGCGCGGCGCCGCGCGATCTACCTGGCCGGCCTTCCCGCCGCGGACGCGGTCGACGTCGAGATCGCGGCCGCGGCGCTCGTCGCCGAGGTCGTCCCCGCCGCGCACGCCGCCGGGAAGACCGTGCTCCTCTCCGCGCATGCGCTCGACGCGACGCCGCCGAACGACGCCCTCCTGTCGCTGGTCGACCGCGCCGAGGCGGCGGGCGCCGACGTGACGAAGCTCGCCGCCCACGCGCGCGACCGGGAGGACGTCCGCCGGCTCCTCGAGGTGACCCTCGCCGCCCGGCGGCGGAACGTCGTCGTGATCGCGATGGGCGCCGCGGGCACGCTCTCGCGCGTCCTCTTCCCCGCCGCCGGCTCGCTCCTCACGTACGCCTCGGTCGGCCGGCCGACGGCGCCGGGCCAGATACCCGCAGCGGAGCTGGCGGCGCTCCTCCGCCGGCTCTACGGGTAGCGCTACGACGTAGCAGTTCTGAGCAGCCTAGGCTGCTTGCTTGACCGCGAGCAGGGTTCTGCTCCATCCATTGCCGACGCTGTCCGCCCTCGGGTGAGAGGGAGTCGTGAAATGGACGACGTCCGGCGTGCCCCCGTGCTGGTGAGGTGACGAACCTCGAACTCGACAACCAGCTGGTGGAGACGCTCGACGTTCGCGCCTGCTTCGGCAATGTGGCGGCGACCGATCCGGACTACCAGTACGATCCGGGAAGTGATCGGTGGTTCTCGACCGTCATCAACGGCGCCGGGACCGGGACTGACCTCGCGATTGGTCTGGGGTCGCAGCCGGAAAACTACTACGCGTGCTATACCTTCGGCAACTCGTTTTGGGATGGTCGCGCGCCGTTGATCGACCAACCGAGATTGACAGTGACCGGCAATAAGATCGCCATAGCCGGCGATCCAGTATTTCCCTAGTGCGGCGTGACATCAGCGGCGACGGGGCGGTCTTCCTCGTCGGTTCATCCCGCGGGCGCCGGGAGCCATGTCTTCGCGAACCCGTGCACAATGCCGCTCCCGGGCAGGTCCCATTCTACCCGGAGAGTGCCGGCCAGACGATTCGCATGGACTACTGCGACGCCGCTACCGCACCGGACCAGAATACGCTCTTTTTCGCGTTGAACCATTCGGGGAGCAATTGCATGACGACGCGGGTCATCCCCGTGATCGTCTTCAACACTTCAATCCCGTGCACCGCATGGCCTCAGGCCGCGTGGTCGGGAATGATGGGTACGCATGCAATTGCGTGTCGGCTCGAGACCGCCGTCACGGAAGAGGAAGTTCCAATCGCTGGGCTTGCTGGCCGGTGCCGAATTCAGCATTTCGGCCACCGTCGCATCCTCCGAGTGACGTTGGTGCGCTCGGGTTACGGTCTGATCTGCCGTCGGCTACCGCGGCGCAGTACGGCCGTCGTTCTGCCGTCGCCGTCGCCGCCCCCGCTGCCCAAGACGTGCTGCGATCTGGTCCTGCTCCCCGTCCCGTTCGACCTGACTCACGCGCCGATGAAGCTCGAAGGCACGTACCGCTGTCCGAAGGAGACGGGTGCTCTCTCTGACGGCGGCGGAGCCGGGATGATCGCGCTCGACGCGACGCCGCCGAACGACGCCTTGATCGTGCCGTAGGCGAACCCTACTCCTCCACGCCCGGCGCGCGGCGCGCGGCCTTCGTCGCGCTCCGCGCGCGCTTCTCGGCAAGACGCTTCGCTTCCGCCCGCCGCGAGCGGCGGCGCTTCTGGCGGCGGATCCGCGCCCGCTCGCGCGCCGCAGCCTCGGCGACGCCGCGGATCAGCGCCTCGAGCTTGTCGACGAGCATCCGGCGCGCGAAGAAGCGGTTCATCGCCTGCGACCGCTCCTGCTGGCAGCGGACGACGAGCCCCGTCGGCCGGTGACGCAGGACGACGCAGGTCGCCACCTTGTTCACGTTCTGCCCGCCGGGGCCGCGCGCGCGGACGAACGACTCCTCGAGGTCCCCGGGGCGCACGCCGAGCGCCGCCAGGCGGCGCTCGAGCGCGTGCACCTTCTCCGGGGACACCGGGGACACGCGGTCAGGCCTTCGCGCTCGGACGCTCGCGGAAGCCGGCGTGCCACGCCGCGAGGTTCTTCGCCTCGGGGGCGAGCTGGCCGAGCGGGATGCCGGCGAACTCCGCGAAGTCGTACGCCGCCCAGAGCGTGCAGTCGGCGATCGTCGGCCGCGGGCCGGCGACGAACGGACCCTTGCCGACCGTCGCGTCGAGGAGCTTGAGCGACCGCCCGAGCGCCGCCTTCGCGTTCTCGGCGGCGTCCGGCGACTGCTTCGGCACCCGCTGGGCCATGAACGGGTGCGTGTTCTGGAAGTACGTCGCGACCGGGTAGAGGACGCCGAGCTCCGCGACGCGCTCGAGCGACCGCACGCGCGCGCGCTCGAGCGGCGTCGTTCCGATCATGGGCGGCGACGGGTTCAGCTCCTCGAGGTACTGGATGATCGCGAGCGACTCGGGGAGGCACGTGCCGTCGTCCAGCTCGAGCACGGGGAGGCCGCCCGCGGGGTTCTTCGCCAGGAACTCCCGCGTGCGGTTCTCGCCCGTCACGATGTTCACCGGGACGAGCGGAATCTGGAGGCCCTTCTCCGCCAGGTAGATCCGCACCTTCTTCGGATTCGGCGCACCGACGAAATCGTAGATCTTCATGTACGGCCCTCCTCGACCGACGCGCGTAGCCGCGCCGCGCAGCCGACGCAACCGGGGTTCAGTTTGCGCGACGACGACGGACCCGGGACCACGGGGGAGTCCTCGCGGAGGCGAGCGCACCACCGACACGACGCTCAATGCCGCATCGAAGGACGTGGTGGTGCACCTCGTCGTCTCCGCGAGGACTCCCCCGTGGTCCCGCACGAGGTCGTACGACCCGCCAACTGCCCCACTACCGGGTGGCGTCCGCGCTTGACAGGAGCGCGCGCTTCGCGGCATATGCCCGCATCGTGACCGCTCTCCGCGCGACCGTCTGTTGCTGCTGTCCTCGCCCCACGGCCTCTCGCGCCGGCGGTCGCCATGCGTTCTGCGCCATGACTTCCTGAAACACCCAACGCGTCTCGATCGAAAGGCCCGGGAGGCTTCCGCCCCCGGGCTTTTTTTCGTCCCGGGGGCCGCCCGCGAAAGAGGAGTGACCCCGATGACGAACCGACAGCAGACGAAGACGACGATCGCCGCGGCCCTCGCCGCCGCGGCCGCCCTGGTGAGCGGACCCGCCCGCGCGGCGGAGCCGGTCCGGCTCCTCAACGTCTCCTACGACCCGACGCGCGAGCTGTGGCGGGACCTGAACGCGCAGTTCGTGAAGGCCTACCGGGAGAAGACGGGGGTCACCGTCGACGTGAAGCAGTCGCACGGCGGCTCGAGCGCGCAGGCCCGGGCCGTCGTCGACGGCCTCGAGGCCGACGTCGTGACGCTCGCGCTTCTCCCCGACACCGCAGCCATCGAGAAGGCCGGCCTCATCGAGCCCGGCTGGCAGGCGAAGCTGCCGAACGGCTCCGTTCCCTACCGCTCGACGATCGTCTTCGTCGTCCGCACGGGGAACCCGAAGGGCATCCAGGACTGGCCGGACCTGGTGAAGCCGGGCGTCCAGGTCATCACGCCGAGCCCGAAGACGTCGGGGAACGGGAAGCTCTCCTTCCTCGCGGCGTGGGGGCAGGTCGTCACGCGCGGCGGCTCCGAGCCCCAGGCGCGCGAGTACGTGACGAAGCTCTACGAGCAGGTGCCGGTCCTCGACTCCGGCGCGCGCGGCTCGACGACGACGTTCGCGCAGAAGAAGATCGGCGACGTTCACCTCACCTGGGAGAACGAGGCGTACCTCGAGGTCGCGGAGGCGGGCGGCGGGCTCGAGATCGTCTACCCGCCGACGAGCATCCTCGCCGAGCCGCCGGTGGCGGTCGTGTCGGCGAACGCGACGCGGCACCACACCGAGGACGCGGCGCAGGCGTACCTCGAGTTCCTCTGGACCGACGCCGCGCAGGAGACGATCGCGAAGCACCATTACCGCCCCGTCGACGCGGCCGTGCTCGCCCGCCACGCGAAGGAGCTGCGGGACCTGAAGCTCTTCCCCGTGACCGCGGTCGCGAAGGACTGGGACGACGCCTTCGAGAAGTTCTTCGGCGAGGGCAAGGTCTTCGACGGCATCTACGCGCGCTGAGGGAACGATGCTCGACGTCGATCGACGCATCCTGCCCGGGTTCCGCCTGAGCCTCGGCTTCACGCTCACGTATCTCGGAATCCTCGTGCTCGTCCCGCTCGCCGCGTGCGTCGTGAAGGCGGCGAGCGTGCCGGTCGACCGGCTCTGGGCCGCGGTGTGGACGGAACGGGCGCTCGCCGCGTACCGGCTCACGTTCGGCGCGTCGGCGGCGGCCGCCGGGGTGAACGTGGTCCTCGGCGTGCTCGTGGCCTGGGTGCTCGTGCGCTACGAGTTCCCGGGGCGGCGGCTCGTCGACTCGCTCGTCGATCTGCCGTTCGCCCTCCCGACGGCGGTCGCGGGGCTCGTCTACTCGAACCTCTACGTCGAGCACGGCTGGCTCGGCCGCTTCCTCGTGCCGCTCGGCGTCCACGGCGCCTACTCGCGGACGGCGATCGTGCTCGTGCTCGTCTTCACCGGCTTTCCGTTCGTCGTGCGGACGCTCGAGCCGGTGCTCGCGCAGATGGACCCCGACGTCGAGGAGGCCGCGGCGTGCCTCGGCGCGACGCGGTGGCAGACGGTCGCCCGCGTCCTTGTGCCGCCGCTCGTGCCCGCCGCGATCACGGGCTTCGCGCTCGCCTTCGCGCGCGCGCTCGGCGAGTACGGCTCGGTCGTCTTCGTCTCCGGGAACATGCCGTTCCGGACCGAGATCGCGCCCGTGCTGATCGTCGCGCGGCTCGAGGAGTTCGCCTACGGCGAGGCGACGGCGATCGCGGTCGTGCTGCTCCTCTTCTCGTTGGCGACGCTCGTCGCGATCGACCTCCTCGAGCGCTGGAGCAAGCGGATCCATGCGTGATCGCGAAGACCCTCCCGTCGTCAAGTGGACGCTCGTCGCCGCCGCCGTCGGCGTCATGGCGCTCCTCGTCGGCGTCCCGGTCGCGAACGTGTTCGCCGAGGCGTTCGCGCGGGGCGCCGCCGGCTACCGCGACGCGCTCGTCCACGACCCCGACACGCGGAGCGCCGTGCGGCTCACGCTCACCGTCGCCCCGATCGCCGTCGGCGCGAACGCCCTCTTCGGCATCGCGGCCGCCTGGGCGATCGCGCGCTTCCGCTTCCCGGGGCGCACGCTGATGACCGCGTTCATCGATCTGCCGTTCGCCGTCTCGCCCGTCGTCGCGGGGCTCATGCTCGTGCTCCTCTTCGGCCTCCAGGGCTACCTGGGACCGTGGCTCCGCGCGCACGACCTCGAGGTGATCTTCGCGACACCCGGCATCGTCCTCGCGACCGCGTTCGTGACGTTCCCGTTCGTCGCGCGCGAGCTGATCCCCGTGATGGAGGCGATCGGTCCCGACGAGGAGATCGCCGCCGTGAGCCTCGGCGCGTCGGGCTGGCAGATCTTCCGCCGCATCACGCTGCCGAACGTCAAGTGGGGGCTCCTCTACGGGATCATCCTCTGCAATGCGCGCGCGATGGGCGAGTTCGGCGCGGTGTACGTCGTGTCCGGCCGCATCACCGGCGAGACCGACACCATGCCCCTCCGCGTCGAGAAGCTCTTCCAGCAGTACGACCTGCCCGCCGCCTTCGCCGTCGCCTCGGTGCTCACGCTCCTCGCCGTCGTGACCCTGATCGCGAAGACGGCGATCGAATGGAAGACGCGCCGTGACCTCGCCGACGCCGTGCGACTGCGCACCGGCGAGCTGGAGCCCACCCCATGAGCATCACCGTCGAGCGAGTGACGAAGCGCTTCGGAGCCTTTCTCGCCCTCGACAACGTATCGCTCGACGTCCCGGGCGGGACGCTCCTCGCCCTCCTCGGACCGTCGGGGTCGGGCAAGACGACGCTGCTCCGCGTCATCGCGGGCCTCGAGCAGCCCGACGCGGGGAGCGTCCGCTACGAGGGCCAGGACATGGCCGACGCGACCGCGCGCGAGCGGAACGTCGGCTTCGTCTTCCAGCACTACGCGCTCTTCCGCCACATGAGCGTGTACGAGAACATCGCGTTCGGCCTCCGCGTCCGGCACCGCCCGCGCGCCGAGATCGACCGGCGCGTGCGCGAGCTCCTCCGTCTGATCCAGCTTCAGGGGATCGAGCGCGCGCGCCCGTCGCAGCTCTCCGGCGGGCAGCGCCAGCGCGTCGCGCTCGCGCGCGCCCTCGCCGCGGAGCCGAAGGTGCTCCTCCTCGACGAGCCGTTCGGGGCGCTCGACGCGAAGGTGCGGCAGGACCTCCGGCAGTGGCTGCGCCGGCTGCACGACGAGATCCACGTGACGACCGTCTTCGTGACCCACGACCAGGAGGAGGCCTTCGAGGTCGCCGACCGCGTCGTCATCATGAACCACGGCCAGATCGAGCAGGTGGGCTCGCCCGCGGAGATCTTCGAGCAGCCGGCGAACCCGTTCGTGATGGACTTCCTGGGCAACGTGAACGTCTTCCACGGCCACGTCGAGCGCGGGCGCGTCCGGCTCGGCGGGTTCGAGGTCGCCTACCCGCAGCATCCGCACGACGAGCCGAAGCCCGCGACGGCCTTCGTCCGCGCGCACGACCTCGACATCCTGCGCGCGCCGACCGGGCAGGCGAGCCTCAGGGCGACGGTCGTGCACGTGAACCCCGCCGGCCCGGTCGTGAAGCTCCGCCTCTTCGCCGAGGACTTCGGGTTCACCGTGCACGTGAACCTCGACCGCGACCGGTGGGAGGACCTCCGCGTGCGCGCGGGCGACGCCGTGTTCGTCGCGCCGCGCGCGGTGAAGGTCTTCGTGCACGACTACCAGATCTGACGGGAGGCGAGGGATGGACGACGAAGCGACGGCGACGCAGGCGCTCGACCGCATCCGGGCCGCGCTCCGCGGCCTGCGCTACGGCACGGTGACGGCCGTCGTCCAGGACGGCATCGTCGTGCAGGTCGAGCGGACGGAGAAGGTCCGCCTCCCGCGCGCGGAGCCGCGCGGACAGTAGACACCGAGAGGCACTCGTGCCGACCCGACGACGGGAGGCTCACGTCGACACTCGTGCGGCGCTGACCGGAGGGACCGGAGGCAGCCATGCAATCGATCGGAGGATGGCATGTCTCCACACGGTGTCCGCCCACGGCGGATCGCGATCGCGCCGCTCGCGCTCGCCGGCCTCGTCTGGCTCGGCGGCAGCGCGCGCGCGGCCGACCCGGCCGCCGCGCGCCGCATCGAGGCGCTCGAGGAGCAGCTCCGCGAGGCGCAGGTGCAGCTGAAGGACTTGAAGGCCGCGCTCGATCGGCAGCAGGCGGCGAACGAGGCGAACGCGAAGCGCATCGAGGCGACGAACCAGACCGTCGCCGAGAGCGCGAAGAAGACGAAGACGGTCTCGCTTCCCGATTGGCTCGACCGGACGACCGTCTTCGGCGACGTCCGCTACCGCCACGAGGGCTTCTACCACCAGCCGCGCGCGACGGGGCAGGTCGTGACGGCCCGCAACCGGGAGCGCATCCGGGCACGGCTCGGCGTCCGGGTCGCGTTCAGCGACGAGCTGTCGGCGACGATCCGGGGCGCGTCGGGCAGCGTGAACGACCCGATCTCGACGAACGAGACGCTCACGGGCGACTTCACGCGGAAGAGCTTCAACCTCGACTGGGCGTACCTCACGTTCTCGCCGGGGAAGAGCTTCGGGCTCCGCCCCGGCGTCGCGACCCTCACCGCGGGCAAGTTCCCGAACCCGATCTTCCGCGTGGACGAGCTCGTCTTCGACGAGGACCTGTCGGCCGAGGGGCTGAGCGAGACCGTCCAGCTGCTCGGCAGGCCGATCGGCCCGCTCGATCAGGTGAAGGTCCACGCGCTCCAGTGGACCTTCGCCGAGATCGCGAACGAGCAGGACGGGTGGATGTTCGGCGGCCAGGTGAACCCGTCGCTCCACCTGGGGAACGTGCAGCTCGAGGCGGGCCTCGGCCAGTACTGGTGGCTGAACCCCGACCTCATCGCGCAGGCGCTCAGCCGCAACACGACCGCGTTCACGTCGTCGGGGGCGCCGGTCGCGAACTCGGGCTTCAACTCGGCGCTCGGGAACACGAACCTGCTCGTGACGAAGACGATCCAGCCGCCGACGCCGAAAGGCGGGAAGAAGCCCGCGTCGTTCACGGCGATCACGGGCTACCGGAGCGGCTTCGACCAGTCGAACGTGACCCTCCAGGCGACGATCCCGAACGTCGTCGCGGCACAGCCGCTTCGCTTCTGGTTCGACTGGGTCCACAACTGGCTCGCGGCGTCCGACGACGCATACGGCTGGCAGGCCGGCATCCGGCTCGGCCAGACGAAGGCGAAGGGCGACTGGTCGGTGTACGGCTTCTACGAGCACCTCGGCCAGGAGGCCACGATCTCGTCCTTCACCTGGAGCGACTTCGGGAACGGCGGCACGAATCAGGCCGGCCCCGGGATCGGCATCGACTATCAGCTCCTCGGCCCGCTCACGGTGAGCGCGAAGAGCTCGTTCACGAACTCGATCGACCGGCCGGCGGGGTCGCGCAACCCGACGATGACGCGCTTCGCGCTCGACGCGATGGTGAGGTTCTAGGACGGCCGGATCCGACGTATGATCGCGCCTCATGCCCAGGCGACCGCTCCTCGTCGTTCCCGCGCTCGTCCTCCTCCTCGTCCTCGGCGTCCGGACGCGCGGCGCCGAGCACCGGGAGACGGCGGCCCCGCTCGGCGACGCGCGGCAGCCGCTGCCGCTCCCCCCGGCGATGGCCGAGCACCAGAAGCGGAGCATGCGGGAGCACCTGGCCGCCGTGCAGGCGATCGTCGCCGCGCTCGGGCGCGACGACCTGCCCACCGTCGCCGCGGCGGCGGGACGCCTCGGCTTCTCGGAGGCGACGGGACGGATGTGCGAGCACATGGGCGCGGCGGCCCCGGGTTTCACCGCGATGGCGCTCGACTTCCACCACACCGCGGACGGGATCGGCGAGGCGGCCCGGCGGGGCGACCGCACGGGCGTGCTCGCGGCCCTCGACCGCACGCTCCAGGCCTGCGTTCGGTGTCACGCCGCGTATCGGCAGGACGTCGTCGACGACGCGACGTGGAAGCGGCTCGCGGGAGGCGGGGCGCGTTGATCGGAGCGGGCCGCGGCGCTTGAGCCGCCGCCGACCGGCGGCTATAGGACCGCGGTCTTCCAATGCGAAGATCGCTCGTCCACGCCGCGCTCGCCGCGATCCTCGCCGGCGTCCCCGCGACGAGCCACGCGCTCCCCGCCTTCGCCCGCCGCTACAACCTCGCGTGCGGCGTCTGTCACTCGGCCGTGCCGCGCTTGAACGCCTACGGCGAGGCCTTCCACATGAACGGCTTCAAGCCGCCGGGCACCATGGTCGCCCCCATGCCGCCCACGTGGAAGGAGCGCCTCGCCGCCGGGCTCGCCGTCTGGGCGCGCGGCGAATGGTTCGAGCGCTCGGACTACGGCCGGGGGCCGTCGCCGCGCCAGGGGTTCGCCGTCCCGGAGCTCGCGAGCCTCTACATCGCGGGTGCGCTCACGCCGAGCACGAGCGTCTTCATCGAGCTCGAGAACACGGTGCACGAGACCGACATCAACAAGCAGGGCGACTTCGTGAACAGCGACACGGGAGGCATGCAAAAGGCCTTCCTCATGGTCGACCTGCCGATGCTCCTCGGGCTCCACGGCGGCCACGACACGTCGCACGGAGACCACGCCGCGATGGGCCACGCGGGGCACGGGATGGACATGCCGGTGGAGGGCGGCGGCCACGGCATGGCGACCATGGGTGACGGGCTCGTCGGCCACGGTCCGATGATGATGTTCGGCCGCGTCGACCCGTCGACGAACTTCTCCTACGCCGTCGACCGCCAGATCTTCCACGACGTCCCGGCCGACACCTCCGAGCAGGGCTTCCTCCTGCGGCTCCCGATCCACCCGTACGCGTTCGGCGCGAAGTTCTTCGGCATCTTCAAGCGCGGCGACCACGTGCTGCTCGCGACCGAGCCGACGCTCTACCACGCGGAGGCCGCACCCGGCGTCGACTTCCACGGCCGCCTCCTCGCCTCGCACCTCCTCTACCAGCTGGGCCTCACGACCGACGCCGCGCCCGAGTTCCTCGACCCGCAGCACACCGCCGTCCCCTATGCGATGCTCCGCTGGGACTTCGGCGACGCCCACGGCCTCACCGGGTCCGTCTCCGTCCTCGCCAACTACGGCTACAAGGCGTACCGCGTCTTCTACCTGAAGCCGGAGAAGATCCCGACCATCCCGCTCGCCGTCGGACGGCCCTTCCCGCAGCACCGCCCACCGCCGCCGCTCGGCGTCGGCAGCGTGACGGCGGAGCAGGACATGGACGTGTGGCGCGAGGGGATCGGCTGGAACGTCCGCCGCGGCCCGTGGGACTTCTACGGCGCGTACATGCACGACGAGCTGTACGACGTCCCGGGCTTTCTCGCCGGCCGCTTCAAGCGCCGCGCGGACGGCCTCACGGCCGAGCTCGACTACCGCCTCACGCGCACGCTCCTGCCGTCCGTCCGCTACGACTGGATGAGCCCGGGCGGGTTCAAGAGCGACGTCGTCTTCGAGGACGGGCCCCGCGCCTCGCAGGTGCTCCACCTCCAGCTCCGCTGGTACGTCTTCGAGGGCGAGAACCTCGCGCGCGTGCCGATTCCCGCGCTCCTCTCGCTCTCGGTCCGCGACAGCGTGAATCTCACGCCGGGCGGCGGCACGCACCCGTTCGCGGCCTGGCGGAACGGCCTCTTCGGCGGCTTCGACTTCGCGTTCTGACGATGCGAACCGTCCTCGTGGCGCTCCTCCTCGCCTCGGCGCTCGCCGCGCCGGTGCGCGCCGACGACGCGGACGCCGTCTACCGGCACGCGTGCGCCTGGTGTCACGGCGCGACGGGCCGCGGCGACGGACCGGCGGCGTTCTCGGTGAGCAGGTACCGCGCGCCGCGCCCGCGCGACTTCACGCGCGGCCGCTTCGAGCTCCGGTCGACGCCGAGCGGCGCGCTCCCGACCGACGCCGACCTCCTGCGGACGGTCGAGCGCGGCATCCCGGTGCACATGCCGTCCTTCGCCGGGCTCACGCCCGCCGAGCGCCGCCTCGCGGTGATCGCGGTCAAGCGCTTCTACCCCGGCTTCGCGACCGCGACGCCGACGCCGATCCCGATCCCCCCGGTGCCGCCGCTGGACGACGCGGCGGTCGCCCGCGGCCGCGCGCTCTGGACGGACGCCGGCTGTCCGTCCTGTCACGGCGACCGCGGCCGCGGCGACGGGCCGTCCGCGCCGACGCTCCGCGACGAGACCGGGCTGCCGATCGACGCCGCCGACCTCCGCTTCCCCGCGCGCTTCAAGAACGGCGCGGCGCCCGAGGACGTCTACCGGACGCTCGTCACGGGCCTCGACGGCACGCCGATGCCGTCCTACGCGGGCGCGCTCGAGGAACGGCAGCTCTGGGACCTCGTCGCGTGGGTCCGCTCGCTCGCGCGGCGCTGAGCGCCGCCGCGGGCGGCCTTGCATCCCGCACCCGCCGCCCGTAGCTTTCTCTGCGATGCCGGACCGTCTGGCCGCGCTCCTCGCTGCCGCGCTCGCCTGTGCGACGCCCGCGGCGGCCCACAACGTGCCCGTGCTGCCGAGCCAGTGCGCGCTCGAGCCCTTCACGGTCACCGCCGTCGGCGGGCCGAGCGCGACGGTCGCGGCGCCGGACGCGGGCGACCTCGTGCGCACCGTGTACGACCTCCAGAGCGAGACGGCGCAGTTCACGTCCCCGGCCGCCGCGCCGCGCGCGTTCGACGTGGGCGGGGTCCCCGCCACCGTCACCGTGCCACCCCTCTTCACGGCCATGCTCTTCACGACCGCCGACCACGCGAGCACGACGGGCGAGATCGTCGTGCCGTCGTTCCCGCTCGCCGTCGGGATGGCGGGGGACGCCGAGACCGTCCCGTTCACGCTCACGACGGGGCTCGTCGCCGCCGGCGGCCGCGTCTTCGCGGGCACGCCGCTCGACGCCACGGGACACTACACGCTCGTCGGCGTCGCGCCGGCGACGGCGCTCCCGCCGCCGCTCGGCGGCGCTCCGCTCGTCGTGAGCCTCGGGTGCCAGGCGGTGCCGCCGCCCGACGTGCACCAGTTCCAGCGCTCGCTCGACTCGGCGCTCCTCGGCGGACGAATCTCGAAGAAGACGTTCTCCGTCCGCACCCTGTTCGCGCCCGCGCCGAACCTCGCGCCGGACTTCGCCGGCAAGCCCGCCCTCTTCCGCGCCGCCGCGGGCGACGTGACCGTCGCCGCGGGCGCCTTTCCCGGCGGGCTCGCGCGGCGCACGAAGAAGCTCTGGGTCTCGACCTCGCCCGACCGGTCGGTCGCGATCGGCGTCCGCTTCCTCCACCATCGCTTCGACGTCGACGACTACCTCCTCGCGGTGAAGATCAAGGCGCCGGCGCTGCCGGCCGCCGCCGGCAAGCGGACGCCGATCGCGCTCACGTACGAGCTGGGAGGCCTCATCGGCCGTGCGGGCGGCGGCTTCCGCACGAACAGGAAGCGGACGGTCTTCACCTTCCACTGAGCGCCCCCCGCCGCCGCGCCGTCAGACCGTGACGCGCGTGCCGTCGAACCGCGTGAGGGAGTACGTGAACCGCTCGTTGTGGGCGAGCTTCTGCTCCTCGAGGATGCCGAGCGCGATCGCCTCGCCGAGGAGGATCGCCTCGCTGAAGTCCGTGCGCCAGTGGATGCCCGCCGCGTTCCGTCCGGTCGCGACGTTCGCGGCGAGCTTGTCGAGCTCGCCGCCGACGGTGAGCGGCGGGCCGTCGAGGCGCAGGATGCGCGTGCCGTCGGCGTTCGGCGCGACCAGCTCGGGGAGCACCCACTGGTCGTCGAAGAACGCCTTCAGCACGGTGACGCACGCGCCCGCGACGGTGGCGTGTCCCGAGCCGTAGGCGGGGTGGCACGGGCAGCCTTCGGGGAACGCCTGCGGGAGGAGGTAGCTTCCGTGCGCGTCGCGGACCGCGCCCAGGACCGGGGAGTCGAGGAGCTCCCGGTGGATCGGGTAGAGGACGGCGCCCGTCAAGAGGTTGTGGACGCGGCCGCCGAACTCCTCCGGCCGGAGCCGGCGGTGCACGAACCACTTCTCGAACCAGACGGCCTTGAGCGCGCGCGTCGCGACCTCGGTGACGAGGGAGAGGACGTGCGGCGCGCCGAACTCGACGAAGCCGTCCTGGTTCCGCGACCGGCGCGGCGGCAGGCCGGGGTCGAGCGGCGCGCCGAGCGCGAGGAGGACGAGGCACGCGTTCAGGTAGGCCTGGTAGAGCGCGTCCCCGTGCACCCAGGCGGCGAGGTCGCGGAGGCTCCGGATGTAGCGCGGCGTCAGGTCCGGAAGGTCGCCGCCCGCGCTCCGCGCGCCGTTCTGCACGGCGAGCCACTCGTCGAACCGCGTGAGGTAGTCGACGCCCGGGAGCACCGTGGCGATCTGCGCGGAGATGCGGAGCGCCCCGTACGGGACGTCGCGCCACAGGAACTGCGACACGAACGGGCCGACCAGGTTCCCGGCCGCGCTCCCGCGGAAGATCGTTCCGGGCGTGACGACGCCGCCTTCCTTCGGGCCGCGGAAGTCGGAGAAGCGCGAGAGGTCGGCGGCCGCGGCCGCGATCGTCGGGTCGCTCGCGTAGGCGGCGAACGGCACGTCGCGGGCGAGCGACATCCAGTAGAGCTCCGCCATCTCGGCGGCGTTCTCCGCCGAGTCGAAGCGCGGCGCCGGGCGGAGCGCCACGCTGGCGGCGTCCGGCCCTTCGAGGTCGAAGGCGAGACCGGCCTGCGGGCTCGTCAACCGGAGCGTCCCCGCCATCGGGATCCGCTCGAAGTCGGCGGGATCGCCGCTGCGGACGGCGGCGAGGAGCGCCGCGTACGCGGCCGGGTCCACGTGCCCGAGCGCGTCGTGCGGCAGCCCCTTCGAGAAGCTCGCGACGTGGCCCGCGAGCTCCGTCTCCTCCCCGTTCGCGACCGGGACGGCGAGCGGCCGGTTGCGGCGCGTGGCGAGCGTCGCGCAGTGGCGGCGGTACTCGAGCGCCGCGCGCCGGCGCCGCCGGAAGCCGCGCGCGCCCGTCGCCCCGCGCCGGAGGCGGAGCGTCTCGGCTTCGAGCCGTCCGAGGCCGGCGGCCAACCCGTCCGCGCGGCCGAGCGCGAGGACACCCGCCGCGGTGGCGCCCGCCTTCAGGACCGCGCGGCGGCTCGGGTCGTCTGGATCCGGCATCAGCGCCTCTGCGCGGCGGCGAGAGTTCGGAGCTGCGCCACGAGCACGCCGACCGCGGACGCGGCCGCGCCGACGTCACGCCGCTTCCGGAGCGGGGGGAGGAGGGCGAGCGCGCGCTCGCGCATCGCCGGCGACGAGCAGCATGCGTGCCATTGCGCACCCGACGCGGCGGCGGCAGGCGGTGTCGCGAACGTCGGCACCGGCGCGCGGTCGATGTCCGGTCCGGCTGCAAGCCGTCACCCGCCGGGCGGGATCGCCGTCACGCGGACGAGGACCGGTGCCCCGTCGTCGCGGACGACGAAGCGCACGTGCGCACCCGGCGCCACACCCGCGAGGACGTCGGGCGACGCCGCCGCGAAGCGCATCGTCATCGCGCCCATGAGGCCCGGGATGTCCTCGTGCCGGATCGTCGCCTGGAGCCGCGGCTCATCGACGGCGAGCACGTCGCCGACGCCCGTGTACTCCCGGCCGCGCCCGCAGCCGAGGAGTGCGCCGGCGAGCGCGACGGCGGCGAGCGCCCGCCTCACCCGACCGGCCCGTGCGGCATGGGGAGCACGCCGAGGAGCGCGCTCAGGAGGAGGACCGCGGCGGCGAGCGCGAGCTCCACCCGGACCGTGCGCCGGAGGCGCGCCGCCGCCGGCGCGCCGGCGACGAGGGCGGGCACGTGGCGGAAGTGGTTCGCCGCGCCGAGCGCGGCGAGCGCCGCGACGAGGGCGAGCTTCGCGCAGAGCGTCAGCCCGTACGGCGAGCCGAGGAGCTGCACCACGGTCGGCACGTGGAGGAGCGCCCCGTAGACGCCCGTGGGGAGGACGAGGGCCAGGGCGCAGGTCGCGAGCGTGCGGAAGCGGCGCGCGCTCGTGGGCGACGCGTCGCCGGCGAGCGCGAGCTGGACCAGCCCGCCGAGCCACGCCGCCGCCGCGACGAGGTGAACGCCGTCGGCGACGGCCGGTACGACGCCGTGTGCGCCCGCGTGCCCCTGGAAGCTCCGGAGGAGGAGCCAGGGAAGGACGACCGCTACGAGCGCCGGCCAGGCGGGGCGCGGGCGCGCGAGCGCCGCGCCGAGCGCGGCGAGGCCCGCGGCGCGCGCGAGCCAGAGCCGGCCCCACCGCGTCGCGAGGAGGTCGAGGACGAGCGCCGTGCCGCCGATGCGTGCCACCTGCCACATCCGGATCGCGACCAGCGCGAACGCGGCGGCGAGGGTCACGGCGAGCACGCGGAGCGCCGCGGAGACGGCGCGGCGGCCGCACGCCGACGGCGGCTCGACGAGCGCGCCGTAGACGACGGCGCCCGCGACGACGCACGTGGCCGCGAGGTCGAGCCAGCCGACGAGCGTGAAGGCGGCGTCCATCCGTTCAGCGTGCCTTCACGGAGAACGTGAAGCGGCCCTCCGTCGCATGCGTGTCGACGGAGACGACGCCCCACGCGACCGTGTACTCGCCCGGCGCGAGCGCGGGCAGCCGCACGACGAGCCGCTCCGGCGCCGGCGTCTCCGGCGCCGGCAGCGCGATCCGCTCGCCGTGCGGTCCCGTGAGCGTCACGTGCGAGAAGGCCGCCTCGATCGGCTCGGTGAAGACGAGCGTCAGGGCCGGCGGCGCCTCGACCGTCGAGCCGACGCGCGGCTCGGCGTGGTCGAGGAACGCATGCGCCGCCGCGGGCGGGGCGCGGAGCGCGAGCACGGACGCGACGGCGAAGGCGGCGGCGAGCCCGCGGCTCATGGCGCGGCTCCGGGCCCGGGCACCATCGCCGGGCGCATGCCGCCGATGGGCTGCCAGCGCGTCCAGGGCAGCAGGTCGTCGATGAAGACGTCGACGAGCCCGATGACGCCCCAGTCGAGCTCGCGGTGCGCCGCCCCGGAGAGCGGGAAGCGCCCCGCGATGCCGAGCTCGATCCGGCGGTCCACGTAGACGACCCCGGGCGTGGTCGTGACGACCGCCTCGCCGACGCCGCCGCCGTGGACGGGGTGCTCGAAGTTGAACTCGGTGACGGCGATCAGCGCGTTCAGCGGCCAGCGGAGGCCGAAGTCACGCACGAAGGACTGCAGGTAGGGGATGCTGTACTGGATCGCGATGTCGTGCGCGAACGTGGTCGTCCGGTCGTGGTCGATCGACACCTCGAAGCCCGCGTCGCCCTGGACGGCGAACGGGCGCAGGTACCGGAGCGACGGCGGGAGGTCGCCCGCACCCTTCCCGTAGAGGAGAAAGGGCTTGAACGACCAGTCCTTCTCGGCGCCGGCGTCGGCGGAGCCGACCGGCGCGGTCGCCTCGAGCGCGACCGAGGCGATCGCCTCGCGCGCGGGGTCGATCCAGAACGCGTACTTGCCGGTGATGCCGAGGTTGTCGAAGCCGCTCTCGTGCGGCTCCTCCCGCTCGCGCGGGGAGAGCTCGTTCCACGACGAGTCGAGCGTCAGGCTGAAACGGTCCGATATCTTCTTCTCGAGGCCGAAGCCGACCGAGAGGACCTTCCCCTCGCGCGAGTGGTCCCACTCCGGCCGGCCGATGACGAATTCGTTCTTCGGGTTCACGTCCTCCGTCACGAATGGTTCGATGAACGATCGCTGTCCCACGACGCCGTGCGCGTGCCCCCGGGCGGCGAACGCACCGCAGAGGAGCACGACGACGGCGCCCTTCCTCATCCACATGGGCGTCCTCTCTCGCCGCGCATCGCGCGGCGCGTCGGTGAAGCGAAGGTCGGCTCAACCGACGAGGGCGCGCGGGGGATCGGTCGGCGGCTCCCGGAACGGGTCGGGCGGCGCCGCGAGCGGCGGCGCCGCGAGCGCGGCGACGACGACGCGCGGCCCGACGGCCGCCGACGCCGGCACGACCGCGCGCCACGCGGCGGTCTCGACGCCGTGCTCCGCCCGGTGCCCGCACGCCGCGCGAAGCCCGCCCGCCGCCTGATGGCACGCCGGCCTCCGCGTCTCGTGACACCCGAGCCGCCTCCCGTGCATCGGGCAGTCCGGCGCGCACGCCGCGCACCGCGACGCGGCCCCCGAGCCACCGATCGACGGCGCGACGGCGAGCGCGACCGCCAGCGCGAGGGCGCCGACCCGCGACACGCCGCGAGACATCCCGCGTGGATAGCGAGAACACCCGACCCGGTGCAAGCGCGCCGCCTCCGGTCCGGTCGCGCGCACGTCTTCGCGCGCATCACGCGACCGGGCAGACGGCGGCGCAGCTTGCACCGTCCCGGGTCCTGTGCGACGACTCGCCCGGTGGTCGGGGTGAGGACGGACCGCGCCGCGGTCGTGCTCGGCGCGCTCCTCGGATTCGTCGGCTGTCGCGCGCCGGAGGCGCCGCGCCACGCGCCGCCGCGCGGCACGCCGGGCGTTCGCATCTCGATGGACGCGCTCCACCGCGCGGGCGGCGTGCCGCCCGGCTGGCAGCTCACGCCGCCGCCGGGCGACGCGGCGGCGGGGCAGCGTCTCTTCGCGGACCTCGGCTGCGGTGCCTGCCACGCGGTCGGCGGCGCGGCGGCCGCGGAGGGCGTCGGGCCGGCGCTCACCGGCATGGGCAGCCACCATCCGCCCGCGTACTTCCTCGAGTCGATCGTCAACCCCGACGCCGTCCTGATCGACGGCCCCGGCTACGTCGACCCCGACGGCCACTCGGTGATGCCCACCTACCCGGACTTGACCGTCGTGCAGCTCGCGGATCTGGTCGCGTACCTCTCGAGCCTCGTCGATCCGAACGACGCGCACGCGGCGCACGCGAGGCCGCCGGCCCCGAGCGCCGTGCCGCCGCCGCCGGCGACGGGCGGCGGCTTCCTCGTCATGAGCTACGACGTGCTCCCCGGGAAGCTCGCGGACTTCGAGCGCTGGTTCCGCATAGAGGGCGCGCCGGCGCTGCTCGGCGAGGGCGGTGCGCTCGCCGTCGACACGTGGGTCGACCGGCGCCGGAGGGACGGCGCGCTCACGACCACCCTCGCCTTCCGCGACGACGACGCGCTCCGCCGCTTCCTCGAGGAGCCCGCGGGCCAGGCGCTCGGCCGCGCCTTCGACGCCTTCATCGGGCCGCACGACCACGGCCTCTTCCGCACCCCGCCCGTCTACCGCGCGGCGACGCTCTCGGCGCCGTGACCGCGCCGGCACTCGGCCGCCGCGGCTTCGCGCTCGTCGCCTTCGCCGCGTCCGTCACGATGCTCGTGCGCCTGTGGGAGGGCGACCTCTTCCGCGACGAGGTCCTCTACGCGGCGATCGCGAAGGGGGTCGCCGTGCGCGGCGAGTGGCTCGATCTCTGGGTCGGCGACACGCCGTACTGGAACAAGCCGCCGCTCGTCTTCTGGCTCGTGGCCGCGACGTTCCGCGTCCTCGGCACGACGGTCCTCGCGGCGAAGCTCGTCCCGGCGCTCTTCGGCATCCTCTCGTGCGTCGCGCTGTACGCGATCGCGCGGCGCCTGACCGACGAGCGCCTGGCGCTCCTCGCCGGGCTCGTCCTCGCGACGACGCCGCGCTTCGTCCGCACCTCGGCCACCTTCCGCCTCGACTCGGCGGTCACCTTCTTCACGCTCTGGTCGCTCTGGGCGTACGTGCGCGGCGCCGAGGACGGCCGCCGCGGCGCGTTCCTCACGGCCGGGCTCGCGTGGGGGCTCGGCGTCATGGCGAAGGGCGTCTTCGGCCTCACGGGCCCGTACCTCTTCCTCATCTGGTGCGCCGTGATGGGCCGCCTCCGCGTGGTCGCCACCTGGCCGTTCGTCGCCTCCGTGCTCGTCGGCGCCGCCGTCTGCCTGCCGTGGCACCTCTGGGAGGTGCACCGCTGGGGCGCGCCGTTCGTCGACGTGTACCTCCGCCGCCAGGTGATCGGGCGCATGGCGGGCGAGCTGTGGCACGGGCCGGCGCAGTCGTACTTCGCCGTCCTCCTGAAGGACGACTGGCTCTGGGTCGCCTTCCTCGCCCTCGGCGTCGTGAGCGCGGCCGCGCGCGCGTGGCGGGGCGACCGGCGAGTCCTCTTCGTCCTCTGCTGGGCCGCGGGGTACCTGGCGCTCCTCTACGCGTCGCAGGGGCGCCGCGCGCGCTACCTCCTCCAGTTCTATCCGCCCGCCGCCGTGCTCACCGCGCTCGGCATCGCGCGCGTCGTCCCCGCCGCGTGGCTCGCCCGCCTGCCGCGCGCGGCGACGGTCGCGTTCGCCGCGGCCGCCGTCGTCCTCCTCGTCGTGCCGATCCCGCTCCACAGCTCGCCGCAGCGCGACCTCCGCGCGCTCCGCCCCGTCCTCGACCGGCTCGACGGCGGCACGCAGGCACCCGTCGACGGCTTCCGGGAGATGTCGCCGAACGGGCGCGGCGCCTTCCTCTTCTACCTCGACCGCGACCTCCACGGGTATCCGACCATCCCCGCGCTGCGGCGGGGCACGGCGCCGCTCGTGGTCGCGAAGCCCGACGCCGCCCTTGTCCTCGACCGGCACGGCTGGGAGCGCCTCTTCACCAACGCGCGCTACGTCGTCTTTCGGCGCCCGGGGCGGTGAGCGGTTGCGCGGCGGCCGCGGTCAGCCGAGCCGCGGCCGCATCCGCCACCGGATCGCCGCCAGCAGCACCGCGAACAGCACCGACAGCACGAGGAACGGGACCGCGACCTCGACGAATCCCGCGCCGCGCTCGATGATCCGCCGGAGCGCGATCTGGTACCAGCGGAGCGGCAGGGCGCCGCCCACCTCGCGCACGCCGTGCGGCATGAACTGGTACGGGTACATGACCCCCGAGAGCACGAACGACGGCAGGATGAAGAAGACCGTGATGAAGATCGCCTGCGCCGAGGAGTGCGCGAGGACGGACACGAAGACGCCGATCGCGAGCGACGCGAGCACGAACGGCGCCGTGACGACGAGGAGCGCGAGCCAGCTGCCCGCCGGCCAGACCCCGAAGAAGAGGCCCGAGCCGAGGACCGAGAAGGCGAGGAGCCCGTACGCGACCACGACGTTCGGCGCGACCTTCCCGAGCACGATCTCGAGCGCGGTCGTCGGGAGCGAGAGGATCTGCTCGTACGTGCCCCGCTCCCGCTCCCCGACGAGGCTCATGCTCGTCGCCGAGAGACAGAGGTTCGTCAGCAGCATGCCGGCGAGCGCGGCGAGGAAGAAGACGTGGTCGTCGAGCGTCGGGTTGAAGCGGAACTCCTGGCGCACGTCGACGGGCCCGGGGAGGCGTGCGGGGCGGCCGCGCTCGCGTGCCGGCCGCGGGCGCGCGCGCACGTCGACCGCCGCCCCGATCTGCCCGACGTAGCCCGCGACCCGCGACGCCGTGAGCGGGTCGGTCCCGTCGACGAGGAGCTGCACGGTCGGGCGCCCGCGCTCGGCGTCGCGACGGAGGTCGCGCGGGATGACGAGCAGCGCGAGGGCGCCGTCCGTCGCGAGGAGCCGCCGCCCTTCGGCGTAGCTCCGCACCACGCGCGGCCGCAGGAAGTAGCCCGTCGCCTGGACGTCCGCGACGAGCCGGCGGGAGAGCGTCGTCTCGCTCCGGTCGAGGACCGCCCAGGGCACGTTCGCCGGCTCGTTCGACAGCACGAGGCCGAAGAGGAGGATCATCATGATCGGCTGCGCGACGACGATGCCGACGAACGCCTTGTCCCGCCGCATCGCCTGCGCCTCGCGGTAGGCGACGGCGCCGACGTTCGACCAGAAGCCGCGCTCGAGGAGCCTCATCGGCGCGCCCCGATCGTCCGCACGGCGAGCGCGATGAGCACGACGCCGAAGAGGAGGAGGAAGCCGAGCTCGGGGAGGAGCGCGACCGGCCCGGCGCCGCGCGTGTAGATCGCGCGGCTCACGCGGATATAGTGCGTCGCGGGGAAGACCTCGGCCACCCAGCGCACGACGGCCGGCATGCTGCGGATCGGGAACGCGAAGCCCGAGAGCTGCACGAGCGGGATGCTGAAGAGGACGGTCTTCTGCACCGCCTCGGCCGGCGTCGCGGAGGTGGCGGAGAAGATGAGCCCGAGCGCCAGCGACACGAGGACGTAGAAGCTCGACACGAGGATGAAGAAGAGCGTGCTGCCGTGCGGCCAGACGCCCATCACGAGGCCCGCGACGGCGACCATCAGGCAGACGTCCAGGGCGAAGATCGCGCCGAGCGGGAGGATCTTCCCGAGGAGGATCTCGACCGACGTCGCCGGCGTCACCTGGAGCTGCTCGAACGTCCCGGTGAGCCGCTCGTTCACGATCGAGACGGCCGTGATGAGCGTCGTGAGGAACGAGAGCACGAACCCGAACGTCCCGGCCACCATGTACGGCGTCCCGTCGAGCCGCGGGTTGAAGAGCGCGCGCGTGACGACCGTGATCCCGGACCCGGGGGCGCCCGCCGCGCGCGGCCCCGACACCGTCACGAGCTCGGCGCCGGTCGCGGCGACGAGCGCGCGGAGGAAGAGCTCCGCGTTCCCGGCGAGCACGGCCTCGCCCGCGTCGTAGATCACCTGCACCTCGGGCGGCGGGCCGCCCGCCCCGGCCTCCCGGAGCCGGCGCGCGAAGTCCGGCGGGACGACCAGGCCGGCGCTGAAGCGGCCGCCGACGAGCCCCCGGTCGATCGCCTCCCGCGCGAGGACGCGGTGCACGTCGAACGTGCCGTTCGCGTCGAGGTCCGCGACCAGGCGGCGGCTCTCGACGGAGTCGTCCGCGTCGAGCACCGCGAGCGGCAGGTGGCGCACGTCGGTCGCGATCGTGAAGCCGAAGAGGAGGAGGGCGAGGAGCGGCACCGCGATCATCGCGCCGACGGTGAACGGATCGCGGAGCGTCGCGCGGACTTCACGGCGAAGCAGCGTTCGCAGCCGGCGCCAGCTCACGGGACCGCTCCCTCGCCCGCGAGCAGGCGGCGGAACACCTCGCCCATGGGCGGCTGCTCGACGTGCACGGCCGCGCCCGCCTCCGCGAGCCGCTCGAGCGCGTCGAGGAGCGGCGGCTCGAGCGCCGGCACGGTGGCGGCGAGCCCCTCGGCCGTCTCCCGCCCCGCGACCCCGGCGGCGGCGAGCGCGGCGGCGGCCGCGGCGCGCGCAGCGGGCGGCGTCGTGATCGCGAGGCGGTAGCCCTCGGAGAACCGGCGCCGGAGTGCCTCCGGCGTGTCGTTCGCGACGAGCCGCCCGGCGTCGATGAAGGAGGCCCAGTCGCAGTAGTCGACCTCCTCCATGAAGTGGGTCGTGACGAAGACCGTCGTCCCCGCCGCGGCCTCGTCCTGGATGAGCTCCCAGAAGGCGCCGCGGCTCTCGACGTCGACGCCCGCCGTCGGCTCGTCGAGGAAGAGGAGGCGCGGCTCGTGGAGCGTCGCGAGCGCCAGGCCGGCGCGCTGGCGGATGCCGGCCGGGAGGTCGTCGACGCGCTCGCGCTCGGCCTCGGTGAGCTCGAAGCGCTCGCGCATCGCGCCCCAGCGCCGCTCGAGCTCGGCGCCGGCGAGCCCGTAGAGCCCGGCGTAGAACTCGACGTTCTCGCCGAGCGTGAGGCCCTGGTAGAGGCTCACCTTCTGCCCCATGTACCCGATCCGGTCGCGCACGCGGCGCGGGTGGCGGATGACGTCGATGCCGTCGACCTCGACCGTGCCGGCGGTCGGGAGGAGGAGCCCGATCAGCATGCGGATCGTCGTGCTCTTGCCCGAGCCGTTCGCGCCGAGGAAGGCGAAGATCGAGCCGGGCGCGACCTCGATCGTCAAGTCGTCGACCGCCGTGAACTCGCCGAAGCGGCGCGTGAGGCCGCGCGTGCGGATGATCGGCTCGCTCATGGTCCGCCGAGCGCGACGAGCGCCGCGTCGAGGCCGATCGGCTCCCTCTCGACGAAGCGGACGCCCGTCGGCGCGAGGTCGCGCCGCACGCGGCCGGCGTCCGGTGCGTCGGCCCGCCGGACGGCGAGCCGCGCGAAGGCCCCCGTCGCCCGCGCCCCGGTGACGTACGGGAGGGCGCGCGCCGCCCGCGCGATCGCCCGCGGGTCGTCACCCCACGCGCGGTAGGCGCTCACGCGGCCGGCGGCCCGCGCGCGGAGGTCGGCCGGCGTGCCGAAGGCGACGACGCGGCCGCCGTCGAGCGCGAGGACGCGGTCGCACGCCGCGGCCTCGTCGAGGTAGCTCGTGCTGATGACGACGAGCGCGTCGGCCCGCGCGCGCTCGAGCATGCTCCAGATCTCCGCCCGCGCGAGCACGTCGACCCCGGCCGTCGGCTCGTCGAGGACGAGCAGCCGCGGCGCGGGCAGGAGCGCGTTCGCGATCGCGAGCTTCTGCTTCATGCCGCCCGAGAGCGCGCCCGCCGGGCGCCCGGCGAACGGGGCGAGTCCCGTACGGGCGAGGAGCGCGTCGCGCCGCCGGACGAGCTCGGCCTCGGAGAGCCGGTGGAGGCGGGCCGTGAAGCGGAGGTTCTCCTCGACCGAGAGCTCGTGGTGGAGCCCGAAGGTCTGCGGCACGTAGCCGACGTGCGCCTTGAGCTCCGTCACGTCGCCGCGCAGGTCCCAGCCGAGGACCTGCGCCTCGACCGCGGTCACGTCGAGGAGGCCCGCGAGGGCGCGAAGGAGCGTCGTCTTGCCGGCCCCGTCGGGGCCGACCACGCCCACGATCTCGGGCGCGGCGATCTCGAGGTCCACGCCGGCGAGCGCGCGGCGGGCGCCGAAGCGCTTCTCGAGGCCGCGGAGCCGGACGAGCGGTGCGCTCACGCGCCCCGCTCCGCGAGGTAGACGTTCCCCTCCGTGCCCGGCTGCATGCGCTCGACGCCGTCGAGGATGCGGACCTTCGCGCGGTAGACCTGCTCCATGCGGTCGTTGCGCGTCTCGATCTTCTCGGGCGTGAAGCTCGCTTCGTCGGCGACGAAGCTCACCTCGCCCGGGAACCGCCGGCCCGGCTCGCTGTCGAGCTCCACCTCGACGCGGCTGCCGACCCGGAAGCGCGCCACGTCGGCGACGGGGACGTACACCTGCACGTACTTGTCGGCGGGGTCGAGGACGGAGAGGATCGCGGCGCCCGGCTGCGCGAGCTCGCCCGGCCAGATGAACCGGGTCTGCACGACCGTCGGCACGGCCGGCGCCCGGATCGTGTACTTCGCACGCAGCACCGCCAGCTCGGCGAGCTGCGCGAGCACGAGCTCCCGCTTCGCGACGAGCCCGTCGAGCTCGTGCTTCGCGACCGTGATCGTCCGCTCCTCCGCCTCCGTGCGCGCGAGCATCTGGCGCGCGCGCTCGAGCGCGCTCACGGCTTGGTCGCGCCGGCCGCGCACGTCGTCGAGGAGCTGCGCCGTGCTCGCGCCGGTCTTCACGAGGTCGGCCTCGCGAACGAGCGTGCGCTCGGCGACGGCCGCGGCGGACTCGGCCCGCCGGACGTCGGCGCGGCGGGCGGAGAGGTCGCGCTGCCACGTGCTCTCGACCAGCACGATCCGCTCCCGCTGGGTGGCGATGTCCGTGTCGAGGACGTCGCGCTCGCGCTCCTTGGAGGCGATCTTCTTCGCGACGTCGTCGTCGTCCAGGCGGGCGACGACGGCGTTCGCCGGCACGGCGTCGCCCTCGGTGAAGAGGACCTCGAGCACGCGGCCCGTCACCTCGCTCCGGAGGACGCGCTCCTCGCCCTCGACGAACCCCGTGTAGTAGACGGGGCCGCGCCGGTGCCGGACGACGACGGCGGCGGCAGCGACGGCCGCGACGGCGAGCGCGACGAGCATGGGACGCCCGATCCGCCTCGTCACCGGTCCCCCGTCAGGGCCTCGAGCGGCAGGCCCATCAGCTGCTGGAGCTCCGCGCGCCGCGCGTGCGCGTCGTAGAGCGCGGTCGCGAGCGTCGCCCGCTGGAGCGCGAGGAGGCTCTCGGCGCGGAGCACGTCGTCGCTCTGCGCGCGCCCGACGGCGAACTGCTGCTGCCGGATGCGGAGGTTCTCCTCCGCCTGACCCACGGCCGCCTCCGCCGCCGCCATCGCCGCGAGCCGCTCCTCGACGCTCCGGCACGCCCGGCGCACCGACGCCTCCACCTCGCGCAGCTCCCGCTCGATCTCGATCCGATTCCGCTCCGCCTCGATCCGCGCCGCGGCGATCTCCGCCTCGCGGCGCGTGTCCGTGCCGAGGTCCCAGGTGAGCCCGAGGAAGCCCGACTCGGTCCGCTGCGGCGAGACGATCGTCGCCGACGAGTAGTCGACCGCCCCGCCGCCCGACACGCGCGGCAGGCGGCTCCGGGCGAGCGACCGCGCCGTCTCCTCGAGGCGCTGCTGCTCCTCGACGAGCGCCACGAGCACCGGGTTCGACGCGTAGGCGGACCGGAGCGCCTCGGCGACGGGCGGCAGGTCGGGACGGCGGCGGACGTCGGCGACCCTGCTCGGCGCGTCGACGCCGAGGCCGACCGCCTCGTTCAGCGCCCAGCGGGCCTCGTCGATCGCGAGCCGGCGCCGCACCCGCTCCTGCTCCGCGTCCCGGAGCGCGACCTGCACGACGAGGAGCTCGTTCTTCGTGAGGCGCCCGTTCCGGAAGCGCTGCTCGGCGTTCTCGAGCTGCGCGCGGTCCGCCGCGATCGTCTGCTCCGTCACCTCGGCGAGCCGCTCGGCCGCCAGGAGCGCGAAGTAGGCGCGGATGACGGTCGTCTGCTGCTCGAGCGTCGTCGCCCACAGGCGTGCGCGCTCGCCGCGGTAGCCCGCCTGCGCGGACGCGAGCGCGTGGCGCAGCTCGCCCGTCAGGTCGAGCGGGACGGTCGCCGTCGCGTTCGCGACGCCGAACTCGCGCTCCCGGATCGTGACGACGGGCGGCGTCACGCCGGGGGGGAGGAAGCCGGGCGGGAAGTCGACGGACGTCGTCTGCGGGTCGCTGTACCAGGTGTAGCGGCCGCTGCCGGCGGTCTGCGGCAGGAGGCGGCCGCGCGCGTCCCACACGCGCTCGCGCGCCGCCGCCACGTCCCGCTCCGCGGCGGCGATCCGGCGGTTCCGCGCGGCCGCGAGCGCGAGCGCCGTCGGCAGGTCGAGCGGGTCCGCGGGCGCGGCCGCGGGCGCGGCGGGCGCGGGCGAGGTCCCGTCGAGCGCGACGCCGGCGCGCGTCGCGATCGTCGCGAGCTCCGCCCGGCGGCGCGCGGCGCTCCAGCCGCCGTCGCCCTCGGGACGCGTGAAGGTCGCGACCGTTCCGCAGCCCGCGACGAAGACGGCGACGATCACCGCGCTACCGCGCACGCCCCCTCCCGCGGCGCGCGACCGTCCGCGCCATTCCGCCGAGCGAGAACTCGACGATGTGGTCCGCGATCCCCGCGAGCCGCGGCGGGGCGAGCGCGCGCTCGCCGCGGAGCAGGTGCATGGCCGGCAGCGTCACGCGGTAGAAGAGCGCCTGCCCGACGAGGCTCAGCGCACACGCCTCGACGGCCGCCGGCGGGAGGCCGGGCTCGAGGCGCGCCACGATCGCGCGCATCTCGCCGAGCATCGGAGCGACGAACTCGCGCACGATGACGGGCAGGGCCTCGGTCGGATCGGCCATCTCGCGGAGCATGAGCGTCCCGTGCGCGCTCGGCGGCGGGCCGATCAAGTGCTCGAGCATGACGCGCATCCGGGCGCGGAGCAGGGCGACCAGCTCCGCCCGCGAGAGCCGGTCGAGCGCGCTCGGCATGCCCGCGCCCCGGCGCGCGAGGATCGACCAGATCTCGGCGAACTGCGCGCGCAGGACGGCCAGGTAGAGGGCCTTCTTCGAGCCGAAGTGGTAGTTCCCGGCCGCGACGTTCACGCCCGCGCGGGCGGCGATGTCGCGGATCTTCGTGCCGTGGAAGCCGCGCTCGGCGAAGAGCGCCCCCGCGGCGCCGAGCAGGCGCTCACGGGTGGGCGAGGCGGAGGGCGCGACGGCGCCCGCGGCGGCACGCATTGAAACAATCGTTTAAAACGGCTGCTTCACTCATTCAAGCGCAGCGTACGCGGGTGCAAGCCTCGAAGTCGTGGAGCGGTCCGTCTCGGCCTGCCGGTTCTGCGCCATCATCACGACCGGTCCCGTGTACGCGGCCTGGAAGCTCGGCACGAGGTTCAGGAGGATGAACGGGTACGGGTTCCCGGCGTGGAGGGAGCCGGGGTGCAGCGACCCGTGGACGACGAGGCAGCCGTTGACGGCCATCCAGAGGAAGAGGATGACGCTCTGGACGATGAGGAACGGCCAGCTGCCGACGAGCGCCGCGACGCGGTCCGCGATGCGCTGCCCGGGAGTGAGCCAGTCCCCGTGCTCGGCGATCGGGTTGCGCACCGGCGGGTGGTCGTGCTCGTAGGGAGCCGCCGGCCCGAGCTCGAGGCTCGCGCTGTCCACGTCGTCGGCCATCGCGCCCTCCTCACCGGCGGGTCCGCATATGCAGGCGTCCGGTGAATTGCAACGCGCACGGCGTCGCGCGTTGACAACCCCGTCCGGCCCGCGCCAACGAGAGGCGGCCGCCAGGACGCGGAGAAGGAAGGGGCCCGGTGGCCCCACCGGTCTTCAAAACCGGCTGTCCCTCCTCGCGGGGGACGGAAGGTTCGACTCCTTCCCTTCTCCGCCAACGGCGGCGCGTCCCGCCGCGCCGGCCGGCCCGGAGGCCCCGAGATGATCTGGCTCGCCGGCGTGGTGCTCGTCGTCGTCGTCTTCGCCTCGGTGCTGGCGGTCGCCGAGACCGCGATGAGCCGGACGTCGCGCGTGCGCGCGCTCGCGCTCCGCGCGGAGGGGCGCCGGAACGCGCGGCTCCTCGAGGAGATCCAGAGCGCGCCCCCGCGCTACCTCAACTCGATCTACCTCTGCGTGCTGCTCCTGCAGAACGGGTCGGCGATCCTGGTGGCGATGCTGAGCGCGGCGTACTTCGGCGACCTCGGCATCACGCTCGTCTCGGTCACGTTCACCCTCGGCTACTTCGTGGTCGTCGAGGCGATGTCGAAGACGTTCGGGATCCTGCACAGCGACCGCGCGGCGCTCGCCCTCGCACCGCTCGTGTGGTTCCTCGGGCGCGCGCTCGCGCTGCCGACGCGCGTGCTGATCGGCATCGCGAACGTCCTGCTCCCCGGCAAGGGCCTGGCGGAGGGCCCGTTCGTCTCGGAGCAGGACATCCGCTCGATGGCCGAGGTCGGGCACGCCCAGGGGGCGATCGAGGAGTCCGAGCGCCGCATGATCCACTCGATCTTCGAGTTCGGCGACACGCTCGTCCGCGACGTCATGGTGCCCCGCCCCGACGTCGTCGCCGTCGAGGTGAAGAGCACGCTCCGCACCGCGCTCGACACGATGCTCGCGCACGACTGCTCGCGCGTCCCGGTCTACCGCAACGACCTGGATCGCGTCGAAGGCATCCTCCACGTGAAGGACGCGCTGAAGGCGCTGCACCTGGGGCGGACGGACGTCGCGCTCGGCGACCTCGTGCGCCCGGCGCACTTCGTCCCCGAGACGAAGAAGGCGACGGAGCTCCTGCGCGAGATGCGCCGCGAGAAGTTCCACATGG
>Ga0070741_10004115_pt1 | contig 34501 bp, 40 predicted proteins | sample Coa_R1_4_FD_66440 | JGI IMG/M metagenome (GOLD analysis project Ga0070741, IMG submission 66440) | Surface soil microbial communities from Centralia Pennsylvania, which are recovering from an underground coalmine fire - Coalmine... | ecosystem: Environmental > Terrestrial > Soil > Unclassified ... | reverse complement strand
CGGTGTCATTCTCGCCGTATCCAAACGAGTAGCCCGCGCCCATGCGTTGCCCGATGTGGATGTAGCGACGGCACTGATCACAGCACGCGCTGAAATCGGTGCTCATGAGGCGCTGTGCCGATCGACGCACGTGCATCCGCCCGCATGATTCGGGAAACGTGCGATGGGGCAATCTTTGTCGTGCGGCTTTGTCGCGGGTCGGCTTTCGCTCGTAAAGCGGCGGCGCTCGCGATCGACGTCGCCGGCGAGGCGTTTCTCCATCGCTTCGCACGCGTCGACGGTCGCCGCGGCGAGCGCGCGCGTGTAGCGCACGATCTCGAGCGCGATTTGTAGGCGCTCGTGCGGGCGCGCGCGCGCGGCCCGCGCGAACATTCCCGCCATGGCGTCTTTGGCTTTTTGATCGTTGCTTCGTCCGAACATGCCCCTCACTCCTTTGTCCGCGCGGCGAGCGCGACGATCGTCCAGTAGATCGGCCACACGAGCGCGCAACCGAAAAGCAAGGTGGTGTAGAGCGGAAAGACCTTCGCGACCTCGCGCGGATCGCGGGGCAATCCGAGCTCGCTCGCGGCGCGCATGAAGAGCGCGAGCGTGGCGACGAAGCCGATGAAGTGCGCGAAGAGGACGAGCGCGATCATCGTGGGCGCCCGATCCGTGGCATGTCGGGCGGCGGCGGCGGCGGCTCGTCGGGCGTCGACGCGGTCCGCTCAATGAGGGCGGTTGCCGCTTGGCTCGCGGCTTCGTTGCTCGTGGCGATCTTCGCGAGCGAGCTCGCGGCCGATTCGATCGCGCGCAGTGTGCGATCGCGGGTGTCGGTCTCCTTTTGATGGATGAGACCGATCGTCTCTAGCGCTTCGTCGAGGTCTTTGCGGATCCCGTCGACGTCGGCGCGGAGCGTCGCGAGCTCGTCGCCGGCGGCCGCCGGCGGCGCCGGCGACGTCGTCGCGCTGTTGCCGGGCGTCGCGACGGCGCCGGCGCGCGGCTCACGCGCGAGCGCGGCGCCGTCGCGCACGATGATCGAACCTTCCCCGCCAACGACGCTCATGAGCGATCCGGGCGCGACGTCGCCGGCGACGCGAAGCGCGCCGCACGTGCATCGCCACACGAGATCGGCGCCGAGCTCGACGCCGTCGATCCGGTCACCGCACGCGGTGCACGCGACGCCGATCACGGAAAGTGCACCCGCTGCGCGCCGAGCATGAGGAGCGTTGCGAGCAGCCCGGCGAAGAACGCGAGCTCGCCGAGCCGCGAGGCTTTGCCGCTCGCGAGCGCGTACGCGAGCGCGCCGACGATGCACACGAGAAGACTGATCGCGATTGATGCCATGGTCTCATCCTCCGTTGGTTTGAAGCACGCGCCCGTCGATCGTGACGCAGCCCGCGCACGTTCCGCCCTTGATCGCGACGACGCCGCCGGCGCCGCGGCCGCCGGCGGCGACGCCTTCGAGATGGATCGCGCCGCACGCACATCGCCAATCGATTTCGACGAGGAGCTCCACGCGATCGATGCGCGCGCCGCACGTCTCGCACTCGAGCGAGATCACGAGGACCTCGGCGGCTTGTGGCACGCGCACGGGCACGGCCACGAGACGCACGCGCACGCGCTATCGGTCGGGCGCCCCGCCGCCGTGAAGCGCTCGCGCGCTTCTTTGCAGCCGCGCGGCGCGTACGCGACGGCGAACGATCCGTCATCAAGCACGCATTCGGGCTCGCTCTCGGGCTCGTGCGCCGGCGGGATCACCACTTGGCGCACGAACGGCGGCGGCGTGTCGTCGGTGAGAAGCGACGCATGGATCTCTTTGCCTTCGGTCTCGCGGAGGTACGCGTCCATCAGGGCGCCGTACGCCTCGCGCGCCTCGGGCGATTTGGCGTCGGGCGGCGCGGGCTCGCGCGCGATCGATCCGAAGCCGTACGGCCCGGGCTCGGCGTGAGCCGCCGCGCCGTGGACGTCGTCGTCGACGAGCACGAGCTCGTCGTCGATCGCGGGCATGAGGCCGAAGAGCGCCTCGTTTCCGTCGCCCATCCTGATCACGCGCGCGGCGGTCGCGTCGATCGCGTCGCTCGTGATGCGAAGGTGCGCGCGCACGTCGGGAGCGCGCGCGGCGCTCGCGATGACGCGCGCGACGACGATCCATCGCCGATGCCGCGCGCGATCAAGCAGCGCGAGCCCGCCGCGCCCGTCCTCGGGCCATTTCATCGCGAGTAGACGGACGTCGACGTCGCGCACGTCGATCCAACACTCGCGCCGTTCGGCGACGACGTCGGGAGCTCGGAAGGTTTGGATCTGGCGTGACGTGACGAACATGCGCGAGCTCCTCGGAAGAAGGCGAGGCGCGCGCCGGGTGCGTGTGCGCGCTCGTTAGGGCGACCGAAGTGCGAACGACGATCGGATCGAGCGCGCGGCGGCGAAGGCGCGCGCCTCGCGATCGCGATCGTACTACGGGCGCCTATTGGGGATGAGAGACGGGCGTTGACTGTGGGCGTGACGTCTCGGATCGGGGGGATGGACGGAAGCGACCGGGGGGCGCTCCGATTTTGTGATCTGTGCAATTCCGGGCACTTAGGGGGGCGCACTTGGCGCCCTAGTTTTCGCGTCCGCGGACGGAATGACTATTTCTTGCGATAAAAACGTTAATCCGTAGGCTCGAAACACCCGCGCGCTATCGCCAATTCGGCGCGCTTCACCCTTCCGAGGTCGATCATGGAAAACACGTTGACGTTGTCCGAGAGACTCGCGCAGTGCACGCACCGCGCGACCGAAGAGATCCGCCGTGTGCTCTCCACAGTGGAACTCGACGCCGAAGACGTGATCGTCGCGCCGATGCGATCGCGGTGGTGCGTCGAGTGTGGCGCGATCATCGATAGCTCGCCGGCGGCCGCCGTCGCCGACGGTGTGCAGCGTCCAGTCTTCGCGCAAGCGCTCATGCTCACGCCGCGTGACATGATCGAAATGGGCGCGCTTGGCTCGATCTTCGATCGTGCCTCCGACGTTCCGAGCTACCGCGAGGTGATCGACGAGATCGCCGTGAGCATGCGCGAGGCGTGCAAGGTCCTCCGCGCGGGGACGTTCGGCACACGCAACGGGCAAGAGTGCGAACGCATCCACCGCGCCGTCGATCTCGTCGCGAGCATTTTCGAAGAAGACGCGAAGCTCACTGCGGACGCGCGCGCCGCCGGCTTCGTCGACGCGGCGCCGAACGCGTCGCGCGAGCTCCTCTCACAACTCGAGGCGACCGCCGAGGGCGGAGCGGCGGCGATCGCCGAGCTCACGCACGAAGAACGCGAAGCGCTCGTGCGCCGCGGCGTCGCGTCGCTCATGAGCGCGGCCACGCACCACGCGAACGGCGCGACGCCGCCGATGGTCGCGCAAGCGCGCGCGTGGGCGAAAGTGATGGAGGACCGCCGCGCGGCTGAACATCCGCTCGCGAAGGTCGGGCGTATCCTCGACGGTGAGATCGTCCAGATCGCCAGGCACGGCGACGGCACGACGTGCGACACGCCCGACCAATGCGATCGCACGCACCGCTTTATGCGCGTGACCCGCGACAAGCTCGCGGGCGTCCCCGCGCCCCGCGAGCGAGGTCCTCGATCCGTGGGCCTCTCGCTTCGGCTCGTCGTCACCGATCCCGAAATCGACGCGAGCGAGCTTCGCGCGAACGTCGAACGCTCCACGCGGCACATGCTCCGCGAGACGTACGCCTACCGCGCGCGTCGTCGCGGGCAAACCGTCGAGCGGCAAGACGTCACGATCCGGTCGCTTGCGCTCACCGATGCGATCCACGTGGGGCACGTCGACGGCGAAGACGATGGCGCCACGCCGCCGGCGCCGCCGGCGGCGCTAGATAAGAAGCCGATCCACGAGCTCGTCGACGGGCTCCGGCCGAACGGGCTCGCCGCCGCGGGCGTCGAGGGCGGCGCCGCGGTGCACCTTCGCATCACGCGCCAACATGGGCGCCTCTCGCTCTCGATCTACGGGAGCGACATGCTCAAAGCGCCCGCCGTCGTGCGCACGCCGCAAGGCGCGGCGGACGAGTTCTACGCGCTCGCGGTCCTCGCACTTCAGGGGGCGAACAAATGAGCGCGCTCCGTATGCTGTTAGATAAGTACAAGGTGACGCCCGCCGATCGCGTCATGCTCGTGGTGTCTGTGATCGAGCTCGCGGGCACGTGTCAGGAAAAAGGGCGGACGCGGCTCGGCGATCTCTGTGAGGACCTCTTCGGGTGGACCAGCGATCGCACGTTCCGCGTGATCGGTGGACTCGTTCGCCGCGGCACGCTCGCGCCGCGGCTTGACGGCACGCTCCCCGGATCGCGAAAGGCGGGCGGCTGATGGGCTGGATTGCAGAGGCGCCGCCGTGGCCCGGCAACGGTGAGGCGCACGAGGGCTACGTGATCGGATTCGTCCGGATCAAGGGCGAATGGCAACAGGCGAGCGCGCTCGTGCTTCAACACGGCGCGAAGGTCGGCGGCGACGTCGTCGATCTCGTCCAGGGCTTCAAGGTCGATCGCGTCGCGGTCGAATGCACGTGCGGTTTTCGTACGCCGATGCTCTTCGCGCCGATCGACGCGCGTTGGGCGCCGAGTCACGTCGACCTCGACGACGAAGCCGAGGAGCTCGCGCGGCGCCTGTGGCGCCGCCACATCGACGCGGACGTGCGCGGGCTGATTCTCAGCATGAACGCGCGCAACACGGAGCCCGATCCGTCGCTCCGTTGGCGCGGCTATCCGAAGCTCCCCGATCAACTCTCGGGACGCTTCCTTTTCGACGACGCACGCGAAGCGATCCTCGATCGCAAGATCGCCGCGCGTCGCTCCACGGTGATCGATCTCGCTTCGCGGAGGGTGAAATGATTAAGAAGACGTTCAACGTCGCGTGCGACGATCTCCCCGACGAAGAGACCGCGCGCGTGCTCGAAGCCGCGGGTTTCCGTCAAGTCGTGCGCTGGACGAAGGGGATCGGCGTCGAGACCTTCACGGCCGAAGAAGCGATGCGAGTCGCGTCGACGCCGCGCGAGGACCTCCGGTTAGATAAGACGCCGCCGAGCAGCCCGACGACGACGCGCGACCGCGTCGCCGGCGCGCCCGTCGGTCGCCACACGGTGCAGCGGATCCCGATGAGCATCGCCAACGAACGCGGGCCCGAGCCCGCGTCGTCGATCGACGCGATCCTCGCGAGCTACAAGCCCGGGCAACGCGTCGCCGCGGCGATGGAGATCCATTACGCGGACATGCCTCCCGGGTTTCGCGTCGACGTCGACGAGCTCGGGACGATCCTCGAAGCGGACGAGACGCCCGCGGGCGTCTCGCTCGTGCTGTGGGATCGCACGGAGCTCCCGGCGCACGTGAGCGCGCGCGCGACGTATGCCCAGCGCACGAGTAACGATGCGCTCCGCGCCGTCGACGCCATCGGCGAGCGCGCGATCAAGCTCGGGCGCGCGCTCCGCAAAGCGCTCCCGCCGGGCTCCGATCCGATCGCCGTCGGGCGCATGGACGATCGGGGCGTCGCGATCTTCGTGTACCTCGACGAGACGCAACGCGAGCTCTACGCGCACGGCGTCGGTCGCGACACCGTCGAGGCGCTCGACGCCACGATCGAAGCGGTCACGCGCGGGCCGGTGACGCGATGAAGCGCCGCACCCCCATGTCGGCGAAGATCCTCGCCCATCCCGACACGCCCGCGCCCGAGCTCGCGCGCATGCTCGGCACAACCGCCGCCTACGTCCACAACGTGCGATCGCGTCTCGCCTCGCGATGGCGCGGCGCGCGGCTCGCCGCGGCGAAGCACTCGGCGCGCGTCGAGGCGCGGCGCGCCCTCGGCGGCGAGCGCGTCGAGCTCCGCCGGCCGGCGATGTTCGGGGACGACGCGGTCACCGCGCACATGACGAGGCTCGTCGTCGAGCTTGGGCGCCCGCGCGCCGCCGAGCTCCTCGCCGCCATCCTCGCCGACATGAACGCGATCGAGGAGCGTGCACGGTGAGCGGCGAGACGACGGATCCGACGCGCATGGATGCGCAGTCGCTCATGGACGCTTACGACGACGCGTGCAACGACGCCGTCGACGCCAAAGACAAAGAGGAGCGCGAGGACGCGCAAGAGGACGCCGAGCTACTCGGCGGCGAGATCCTGCGTCGCTTGCAGCTACTCGAGTGGCTCGTCAGTCACCGCGGCAAGCCCGAGAAGAAGACGCAGGCGCTCGCGATCATCCTCGCCGAAGACTTGGAACACGTGACGTACGAGGAGCTCGCCGCCATCGTCGCCAAGAGGCGGCGATGACGGCGGAGCTCTGCAAGTGCGGTCACGAGCCGCACGAGGGCGCGCTGTGCGGCGTGTGCTCGTGCACGTCGTATCGTCCGCGCGGCCGCCGGCGCAAGGGCGGCGCGAGCCGCCCCGCCGACACGCTCGACGCCGTCGAGGTCCTCTCGAGGGCGCACGCGATGATCGTGCGTCATCAAGGCGAGCTCGCGGCGATGGCGCACGAGATCGCGCCCGTGCTCGTCGCGCTCACGGGAAAGACGTTCGCCGCGCCGGCGGCGGGCGTCGTCCTCGATGCGCTCCCGTACGACTCGGCGCGCCCGCTCGGGCTCACGAAGGGCGACTACGTGCGACCGATCGCGTCGGCGCCGTCGTCGAGGTCCTCGGCGTTAGATAAGACGCCGCCGGGCCCGCGCCCGATCATGCCGCCGCCGCCCTCGGCGATCGGCGAGGCGAAAGTGATCGCCGTGCTCCTCGACTGCGGGCGCGTGACAAAACGTGAGCTCGCACTGCGAACCGTGTACGCGTGGAACGCGGGCGGATTCGGCAACCTCCTCGGATCGATGCGCGGGCGCGGTCTCATCACGCCCGCGAGCGAGCCCGAAATCGCGCTCACGAACGAAGGGCGCGCGTACGCCGCGCGCCTCACGCTCGTCGAGAAGCTCCCGCCCGTCCTCTACGGGCGCGAGCTCCTCGACGCATGGAAGCGCACCGCGGGGCGGCGCGTGAGCGCGAAAGCGATCGGCGCCATCCTCGACGCGCTCGCGTTCGTGTATCCGGGCAAGCTCACGCGCCGCGAGCTCGGCGAGCGCACGGGCTACGCGCCCGACGCCGGCGGCTTCGGCAACGCGATCGGCAAGGTGCGCGGGCTCGGGCTCGTCGAGGGGAAAACGCAAATGAAGCTCGCGGACGTCTTCGCGATGCCGCAAGCGGCACGCGCGGGCCTCGCGGCCGCGGCGAGCGTGCGATGACGTGGCGTCAAGCGTTGCTCGACGGGCTCGGCGTCATCGGCGCCGGTGTCTTCGTCGTCTCGATCCTTCTCTACGTCGACGCGTGGCGACGGGGCGCGCCGTGAGCGCGCTCGATCTCGGGATGCATCCGCACGTGCGCTTCGGTCCCGAGGGATGGAGCTTGCACGCGCGGCGCATCATCGTCGACGGCGATATTTCGATCCCGCCGTCGACGATGCCGCGAGTCATCGCGATCGACGTGTACGTGATTTGCCCCGTCGGCGGTCAACCGCGCGTGACGGTCGCCGCCGAGCACGTCTCGCGCGAGCGGCTCGGATTCATCGCCGCGACGATCCAAGAATGCGTCGCGCTCTTCAACGCCCCGTGCATGTGCGGCGAGCCGTACGCCATGCACGACGCCGCAAGCCCGCACGGGTGCGGCGCGTGTCGGTCGTTCACGGCCGCGGATTTTTCAAAAGGAGTAGAGCCATGAAATCGATTCTCGTTCTGATCGTGGGGGGCGCTCTCGTCGCATGCAGCGGCGCGGCGTTCACGAGCTTGGACGGTCCGATCGACGCGTCGACGAGCGACGCCGCGGCCGCCGGCGACGCATCGGGCGAGGTCCAATCGCCCGGCGACGGCGGCGCCGACGAGCTCGCGCCCGACGCCGGCGACGTCGACGCCGGCGCCGACGCGATCGCGACCGACGGCGGCCGCGGCGATGGCGCGATGTGCTGCGCGTGGATGGACGCGGGCCTTCACTTCACCGCGTGCGGCGCTGGCGAGTGGGGATGCAAGGGCGATACGGGCGTGAACAACTGCGCGGGGCGCGCGTGCGGCGCCGGCGCGACGTGCATCCTCAACGACAATTCGCACGGCTTCACCACGTGGGGCGAGGTCGCGCCGTGCCCGTGAGCGCTCCGTCGACGCCGCCGCCGGCGTCATTAGATAAGAAACCGCGAGCTCGGGCGGCGATCGCCGCCGTCCCGAGCTCGCCGCCCAACGGGGGGCGCCTTCGCAAGCCGTTCAAGGTCAATTTCCGTCACCCGGTGTCGGGACGCTTCATCCAGATCGGCGCGTTCACGGCGCAAGAGGCGGCGTCCTATCGCCAACGGATCGAGACGCTTCGCACCGATCTACGCCTCGGAGGAACGACGCCCGAATACGTGAATCGCGTTCTGCGTCGCTTGCAGTACGGCGAAACGACCGTCGAGCGCGCGACGCACGAGTACCTGTGCCGGCGCGATCTCGCGAAGAACACGCGCAAGCGCATGGAGCAATTTCTCGCGCACCTTCCCGCCGAAATGCGCGCGCGCGATCTCGCCGATCTCCTCTCTGACGTGATTCAACCGTGGCTCGATCGCGATCTCGCGCATCTCGAAGTGTCCACGCGTGAACTGCACTGGTGGTCGCTCCGCGCCGTCGTGCGCTACGCGACAAAACTCGGATGGGTCGGCGCGCCGCCGTGGGGCATCTGGTCGCCGCACTTCCGCGGGCGCGTGCGCGGCAAGCGGCGCGAGTCGCTCCGCACCGTCGAGGAGGCTGTGACGTTCCTCGCCGCGGCGCGCGACGTCGACGAGATGCGCCGCAAGGGCCTCCCGCGCGGCTTTCTTCAACTCGGATGCGCGCTCGCGCTCCTCGCCGGGCTCCGTCAACAGGAGATCGTCGGGCTCAATTGGACCGATTGTGATCGCGAGTCGCTCACGATCTCGATCGAGCGGCAAGGCTCGGGCGAGCTCCCGAAAAATCGGTTGCTCGGGCTCTTGCGCGTGCTGCCCGAGCTCTTCGAGCTCCTCGACGCGTGGCGCGAGGAGCTCACCGCGCGGCGCCTCTACGATCCACACGGGCCCGTGTTCCCGCGCATGTATCGGCCGCCGGGCACGCCGATCACGCGCCGGCGAAAGCACGTGCTCGTAACGAGCGACATTCGCGAGATCGCCCGGCGCGCGAAGCTCCCGAATCCGAATGCATGGAACGCAACGAGCCTTCGCGACTCGTTCGCCACGCTCGAGTCAATCGCGTACGGCGGCGACCTTCAAGCGCTCCGCGAGCGCACGCGTCACGCCGATCTGAAGTCGCTCGCGCGCTACCTCCGATCGCGCTCGCGCGGTCCGGCGGCGCCGGGCTTCCAACTTCCGCCGGCGCCGGCGAGCCAACTTCCGCTCATGCTCGGCGACGGTGAAAAAGCCGACGCGCGCCCCGACGAATCGAGGCGCGCGCCGTGAACGGCACCCGTCGCCAAACGAGTGTTTTTCCGTTCGCGATCCTTCCGAGGGATCGCCGAACAGTTAATCAGGCTTCGCGTCGGCGCGCCACTACACGGCAAGCCGTATTTATCAAAGTAGCTTTCTTATTTGGCAATCGGCCGGAACCATTCCGGCCGTCGCGAACGTGTACGGGCTGGCCCCGTGCGCGCGAGCGCTCATTCCGTCGCCCCCTAGGCGGCGTGAGAATCCCCCAACAAAAGCACGAAAGCGAAGGGGGGAACCTTCGCTTTCGAAAGGTGACCAGTGCATCAACACTCGTCAGCCGTCGCCGGGGCGGGCCCCGTCGAGGCGCTAAACAGAGTAGCAGGAAACTTCGATAACGTCATTCCGATCGATCCGATTTCGTGGCCGAAGACGTCGCCACGAGATCGCCATGCGCCGCGGCCGCGGCGCGCCGCGCGCCCCGTGCGCCTCATGAGGCAACACAGGCACGCGCTCGAGTACATCGCCGGGCTGTGGGAACTCGGCGGAGAGTTCGCGTTTCCGCAATTGACGACGCTCGCAAAGGAGCTCGGCGGCGTGACGGTGCGCCGCGCGCAACAGATCGTCGACGATCTCGTGCGCTGGGGCTACTTGCGAAAGAGCCGCGTCGCCAAGCTCCCGCCCGAGGCGCTCCGGCGCTTCGTCGCGTTGAGCAAGGAAGCGAAGCGCGCCGCGGCTGTGTGGCAGCAAAACGTCTACTGGCGCGGGCCCGTCGGGATCGACGACGAGCCGCCGCCCGAGCGCGAGGACCTCGACGACGACGCCGGCGAGGGCGACGAGGGCCCGGAGCTCGACGCCGCGCCCGACGAGGCGCCGCCGGCTGCGAGCGCGGCGAGCTCGCCGGCGCCGGCGGCCGCCGTCGACGAGGCGCCCGCGACGAGCGATCGCGCTACGGATTCGCGTGATCGTTCACCTGATCTTTCGGGTGGCGGATCGTGTGGTGTTTCACGTTCTGTTTCCGGTGACTCTCCTTACGGATCCTCTGATCCTTCGAAGCTTGGATCCTCGGACCCTTTGAATCTCCCGCCGCCCGCAGTGGCAAGATCGCCGCGCGCGTGCGCGCGCGGGCAGAGTGCGGATGCGCGCCCGTTGGGCGCGCGTGAGGTCCCCGCGCCTACGGCGCGATCCCAGAACGAAGCGGCTAGGGAAGCCGCGCAAGACGCGGACCAGATCGCGACGTTGCTCGCGTCGTGGCGCGCGCTCGGATTGCCTTTGCCCGAGCGCGCGGAGGCCACGCTCGCCGCGCGCGCCCGCGAGCTCGCGGCGCAACGGCGCGGCGCCGGCGCCTCGCTCGACGACGCGCTCGCGTATGCGGCGCAAGTGCTCGGCGAAGCCGTCGACGGCGCGCGCGAGGAGCTCGCCGAGCTTTGCTCGCCGAAGCTTCGCGAACCGTTCCTCGCGGTCTTCGCTAGTCTCGGGAGCGTCAACGCCCGGGCGCACAAGGGGCGGATGCGCCGCGAGCGCCTCGCCGCCGAGTTCATGCGGCGCGTGAAAAATTCGGGGGGCCCGCGGCCGCCGGCGGCGAGCTCGCCGCCGAGCTCGAGGACGTTAGATAAGACGCCGCCGGCGCCGGCGCGCGCGTCGGTCGCCGAGGACCTCGCCGCCGGCGCGCACTTGCTCGAGGCGCTCGACCGCGTCGGCGCCGCCGTGCCGGCGGCGACCGATCAACTCTGGCTCAAGGTCGGACGGTGATCGGGCTCATGGACGGATTGAAATACGGCCCGCGCTTCCCGCTCCCCGCTCCGACGCCCGACGCGCGCCGCGCGCGCGCCGCGCTCCGCCGCGAACCGTGGGGCGATCGGCGCGCCCGCGAGCAACGCGATTTCGACGCGCGGCGCCTCGACGCGCAAGCGCGCGCGGCGGCGCTCTTTCGCGAATGGGACGAGCGCGAGGACCTCGCCGAGCGTCGCGCGCTTGTCGACGTCGAGCTCGTCGACGATCGCATGGACGAAAGCCCGGGCCCGTGAGGACCAGGCCGATGTTAGATAAGGGGCCAAAAAATTCTAAAGGCGCCGGGCTTCGCCCGGCGCCGGCGAGACTTCGATCGCCTCGCCACGCGCGGACGGTCGCGCGCGCGTCGCGCCTTGACCGCCTGACGAAAGGTCCGGCGCGACGCGCGCGCTCATCGTCCGCGCGAGATCGTCGTGATCTCCGATCGCGTCGCGGTAGCAACGAAAGCAAATCATCGTCGTCACGAGGCGCCCGTCGAGCGTGAGGCACGACGCCGGCGCGAGGTCCTCGCGCGCATCGCTACAGAAATCGCAGCGCGGCGCGACGGGCTCAGTCACTTACGAGCCCGCATTGCGAAAACGGATTCCACATCGATCCGCCGAAGCCTCCCGGCGCCGCCGGATTGAAATTCGCCGGCGTCGTCGTCTTGTAGCCCGCCGGCGCCGCGTACGCGCCGCTCGCGGGGAGAAACGGCGGGAGGCTCGTGAGACCGCCGAGCACGACGCGCGCGCTCGTGAGCGTCACTTCGGCCGCGAACGTCGCGGGATCGAACACGCGCACGATGCTCCCGGCGTTCAAGAGAAAGAACTGCGTCGCTTGCGGCGTCGTGCCCCACAGCGCCGCCTGCCCGTAGTAGCTCGGGAGCGGATCGGCGTACGCGCAATTGCTCATGCTGCGAAAGTCGAAATACGCGCCGTTGCCCGGGTGCGTGACGTCTTCGTTCATTTGCACGAGGCCGAGCGAGACGCGCCCCGCGCCCGATTGGATCGCGCGATTCACAAAGGCGGCGTTTCCGTCGATGTGAATGAATCCGCCGCGTCCGGCGCCGTAGCCGAAATAAGAGAAGCCTCCGACGATGTACATCGTCGCGTCATTCGCGCTCACGCACTCGTTGAAGAAGAAGCAATTGAGCACCGTCACGATCGCGCCCGTGCCTTCGGCGCCCGTGAACGCGTCAAACTTGCTCTCGACAAGCGCAAAGCTCGCCGTCCCGTGAAAGACGAGGTCCTCTTCGGGCGGCGTGTTGCGAAGGCGACCCCACAGCCGATAGATACACGCGACGCCGGCGCCGGCGCCCGTCGCCGAATCGGCGGCGAGACCGTCGATGTGGAAATCGCCGAGCAAGCACGAGGTGAGCTCGTGGATCTCGTACGCATCGCCGTTCGCCTCGGCGATCATCGTCGGGACGGTGAAGAGGAACGCGGGATCGGCGATCGGCGCGAAAGGTTGGCTCGATTCGATCTGCGTCGCGCTCCGGATCTGTTGCACCCATTGCACCGCGCCGCGCGTAGTGTCGACGAGGAGTCGCCCGCGATCGGACGCGGCGAACCCGTTCGCGGCGTCGGTGATCCACAGCGGTTGATTCGCCGGCGGCGAGTAGGAAAACGCGGTGAAGCGGCCGCCCGTGCGCACGACGGTCACGGCGCCGGCGACGGTCCACGTGCTTCCGGCCGGGATCCACATGTCGGCGAAGATCGGATCGGTGTCGGGGCAGTCGCTCATGAGCGTGATGCGCTGCTGTGTCGACGTCCCGAGCGTCACGCGCGAGATCCCCGCGGCGTAGCTCGCCGTCATCATGCGCCGCCAATACTCGCGGTAGGTGCGAAGCGGCGTGAGGAGCGAGACGCCGTCGTTTGCGTCGCTCGCGTTGCCGCTCACGTTCGCGGGATCGATAAAGATCGCCGCTTGGAAGCGAATGTCAGGCGTGATCGGCGCGGGGAAAATCTTCCGGAGCGCGAGCGCGAGCGATAGCGCGTTGGTCGCGCGGATCTTGGCGATCCAAAGAATCGCCTTATCTAACGTGCGAGCTCGCGGCGCCTGCGTCATGAGCCGGGCCACCCGGGCGGCGGCGACGTGCGCGCGGTGAGCGTGCCTTGCGCGTCGTAGCGCGCGGGGACGTAGAGCCGCGTTGCCTTGCGCCACGAGGCGCCCTCGCGCTCGCACTCTACGCGTCCGATGAAAGGCAAGCCGTCGACGGTGTCGCGTGCGACCGTCCCGAGCGGGTAGGCGTCCTCAATCGCTCGACTCCACGCGAGGAGCGCGCCGGCGCGCCCGCCGAGGTAGGGTACGGCGCCGGCGACGCGCCCGAGCCCGGGATCGGGGCACGAGGTCGCCGGCGAGGCGACGATCGCGGGCAGGATCACCGATGGGCCTTTCGGCGCGGGGACGTTCGGTTGACGGTGCACCGTCATCGGGCCCTCGACACTGAAGAGCGGCCAGAGCTCCGGATCTTGTTCGACGTCGTCGAGGTCGCGCGGGATCCCGTCGACGGTCACGACGTTGAGGAGCCAATCGCCCATTTGCGACGCGTCGATGTGATTCGCCGGGTGCGCGTCGCCGGGCTGTTGAATCACGCGGCACGGCGGGCCCGTCACGTCGACGCATTGATGTGGCCCGCGTTCGCTGAAGTATCCGTAATTGATCCCCTTGCTCGGGCGCTGGACGAGAAGGAGCGTGCGGATCCAAAACTTCCCGACGTCGCGCACGATCCCGGCGCGCTGCGCGGGCGTGAGCGCGTCGATCTGTGCTTGGACTCCGTCGGAGTGCCGCAACAGGTACGCGCTCGTCGTCAGGTTATTTAGGTCGGCGGCGGTCTGTGAGAGGACGACGGGCGCGATGGTCGCCGAGCGCGACCACCACGCGAGATCTGCGGTGCGTCCAGTGTGGAGCGAGGCGCCGAGCATGTCGCCGATCTGCTGTGCGGTGATCGCGCTCACGGCGACGCGCACGCCTTCGATCATGAGCGCATCGGCGAGCACGTAGATCGTCGCCGTGTGCGTGCGGCCGCTCTTGCCTTTGCCGCTCGCGCTCGCGGGCATCCATCGCGCGGTGAAGTTGCCGCGGCGAATGTGATCGAGGACGAGCGGCGCGTACCTGGGATCGCGCATGTCGGCGGGGAGCTCGGCGCGGAACGAAGCCACGATCCGACCGTATCGCCGCGGCGCGCTTGCGCAATATGATAGGCTCGGCGCGTGGCAACCGGACGCGCCAACACGACGAGCGCGTGATGTGCACATGACGCGCGTGCGTTGAGCACGCGCCTGCTTTGGCGTAGCGTCCTCTCTCATGGGCGCCGCGTCCGTATCCGCGTGCGTGAACGGAGCGTGCCTCGCCGGGCGCGTGCGTCCTCGCTCGTTCGGCGAGACGCGCCCCGCGGGCGCCGACATGTTCTGTGTGCGCGTGCACGGCGGCGAGGGCTACGCCGAGACGCGCGAGCGTGCGCGCCGCGCGGGCTACATCGGAAATCCGCGAGTCGCCGCGTGGGTCATGGAGCCGCTCTCGAGCGCCGCGAGTCGCCGCAACCGCGAGCACGCGTGGAGCTTGCTCCTCGACATTTACGCGCAGTTCGTTGCGGTGGACCTCATCGCGATCGGGCAACGCGATCGCGTGAGCGTCGACCTCCCGCAAGCCATGCAGGCGGCGGTAGCGGCGGAAAATCGCTACGTCGTTTTCAGCCACAACCATCCGAGCGGATACGCGTGGCCAAGCGATGCCGATCAGGTTTTGAGTTACGAGCTTGCGACGGCGTGCGCTGAATCGGGCCTCGTGCTCCTCGACTCGCTCGTGCTTGGGCGTGACGAGGCGTTCAGTTTTCAAGAGTGGAGCATGGGGCGCGCGGGCCTCTTTCCAATGGAGCGACGCTGATGGCTATCGAAATTACCCGGGACTCGTTGATCAAGATGCTTCGTGAGATCGTGCTGCTTGGTTTTCCGCCCGAGCAGCTCGATGCGATCGAAGCGCTCGTGCGCGACGTGATCGACAATCGTCCGATCGTCGAATACGTGAGCGACGAGCCGCGCAACGTGCTCTCGCCGTTGCCTCGCTACAACGAGCGCGGCGAGCCCGTCGTCGACAGCGAGGGGCGGCAACTCTTCGTCACCGACGCGCACGGAAACGCGGTCATGGGGATGCAAGAGCAGGTCAACGTGTGGCGCATCGGGCAGCCCAGCCCGAGCGACCCCGACGCGACCGTTTTCGCGTGCGCGCTGTGGCCCGAGCTCCCCGCCGTCGTGATCTACACGTTCAAAATGATCACGGGCGCCGACGGAAAAGACGGTCGCACGTATCACCGCGAGCTCTTGCGAAACTTCAAGCACGTAGGCGGTCCGATCATGCCCGGCGCGCTCTTCGAAGACATGGAGCTTTACCTCGGCGACGACGAAGAGCCCGAGCCCGGCGAAGCGGGCGCGCACCACACGAACGGCGCGGCGGCGAGGGCCTAGCCGTGGCGACGTACACGCTCGATTACGTGATCACGCTCCGCAACATGTCGCAGCTCGCGGCGGCCGCGCTCGCGGGCAACGTGCCGATCGACACGTCGCCCGTGGACCTCTGGGGTCTCGCGCTCTCGAGCGACAATACGACGCCGCTCGGCGGCGTGTCGGTGCGTCGCGAGATCATCTACACGGGGCCCGCGGGCCGCGCGCCGATGCTCGAAAATCTCAACACGGCCATTTTGAATCAAGCGCTCGCGACGCGCGTGCGCTGTGACCCTGTGCAGGTGACGCCATGAGTCGAGGCGGAAAGAAAACGAAGATCAACGGGGCGGCCGCGGCGCCGCCGGCGCCGGCGTATGCGTCGCCGGCGCCTGTGTTTCAAACGAGCGGCGGAGCTCCGGGCGTGCGCTTCGTCGCGCCATGGTCGCCGCACGCGCGCTTCGCGGTGAACGCGCCGCCGGCGATCGCACAGGCGACGGTGCCCGCCGTCGTCGAGGCGCCCGCGCCGCCGCCGCCGGCGCCCGCCGCGGCGCCGCCGCCCGCCCCGCACGCGCCCGAGCCTCAGACGTTCGTCGCGTCGCCGGAGGTCGCCGCGTACCAAGAGCATCAACGGCGGTTGCAAGAGCAAGCGCAAGCGACTCGCTCGACGACGCAGCTACCGCAAGGCGAAACGTCGCTTCTTCTTCAGTGGGCGAACGTCGTCACGACGCGGCGGATCCCCGCCGTCGGATGCACGATCTGGATTCAGTCGATGGGGAGCGAGCCGTACGAGCTCTTCGTGACGGGAAACCTCGTCGAGTCGACGAGCGATGGGCACTTCCCCGATCGCGCGCTCTACGAGTGGATGATGAAGAACCGTCGCAAGGCGAACGAGCACGAACGCTTCATCGGTCGGATCATGTCGCCGGCGATTGACGGCACGATGCAACCGCTCGGCGGCGGCTTCGTGTCGCTCCCGCCCGTGCCGCAGTCGCCTCAATCGCAGTGGTCGCAACCGGGCGCGTACGGCGCGCCCCACTACGCGCCGCACATGCCGCCGCCGGGCGCGCCGCCGGCGCCGCCGGGCTATCCGCCCTATCCGCCGCCGGGCTATCCGCCGCCCTACGGCTACCCCTATCCGCCGCCGTACGGCTTCGGCGCGATGGGGATGCCGCCGGGGATGATGCCTTACGGATTTCAGCCGCAGCCGCCGCCCGCGGCGGTCGCGAAGGATCCCGCGGCGATGGAGATTTGGCAACGCATGGAGCAAACGCGTTCCGAGGGGACCGCGCAAATGTTCGCGTTGATCCGTGACATCTACACGATGAAGAACGCCGCCGCGCCGGCGCAAGCTCCGCAAGCGCCGCTCGATCCCATGCACGTCATGGGGCAGGCGATCGACATGATCGGACGCCTCAACGGCATCGTTCCGAAGCCCGACAAAGAGCCCGCCGAGCGCCCGGGGATCCGCGTCGTCAACGTCGACGGCACGAAGATCGTAGAGAACAAAGACGGCGAGATAGACACCGTCAGCACGGGCGTGCTCGGGATCAAAGACGCCGTGACGAGCTACGTCGCGATGAAGCGGCAAGAGAACGCACAGAAGAACGGCGGGAGCGGCGGCGGAGCTCCGGGCGTGCGGCGCCCCGCCGCCGTCGCGCAAACGAACGGCGCCGGCGCGCCGGGCGTGAAGCACTGAGCCTTCGAGCCCGAGAGGAGTAGAGGAGCCATGCGCGCAACGCACACGGTCGCGATGCACGAGACGCCGGCGGACATTTGCGCGCTCTACGACGTCGACGCGCTCGACCTCGTGCTCGCGAATCCTCACAAACCGTGGATGGAGCTCGACGACGGCTCGCTCACGTTCGCCGAACTGTGGGCGGGCGAAGAGCTCAACTTGCCCGAGGAGCCGGGCTCGAGCGCGTTAGATAAGGCGCCGTGCTGCGCGCCGTGCGCGGCGGCGGCCGCGGCGCGCTCGGGCGCGATGGGCGACGATTCGACGCAGGCGCTCGCTGACGATCTCCGGCGCCGCTACGGGCTCAGTGACGCGGACGTCAGCAAGGCGCTCGCGTCGTACACAGGTCTTGATCAGAACGCGATCAACGCGGCGGCGTACCTCGCGAGCGGCGGGAAGCCGTCGTTTACGGCGGCCGCGCCCATCCTCGCCGCCGCGCTCCTCGCGACGGGCGCCGGCGCGCCCGCGGCGGCGATCATCGCCGGCGCGCTCCCGGTGTTCGACAAGTTGATCGGCCTCTTCGGCGCCAACACGGCCGAAGACGCGTGCATCGGCGACAATAAATGGAAGGTGGGCGCAACGTGCTTCACGCGCCCGAGCAAGCCCTACGGCCCGAGCTCGCCGCAATGGCTCACGTTCGGGCAATTCGAGCAAGAGAGCAAAGACACGAACGGCGGTGCGTTCTCGCTCCTCGAAAGCACCTTCCCGTTTTACCCGTCGACGATCGGATGCGCGCTCGATCAGATCGGCGACCATCCGACCGACCCTTATCTAATGTTCCTTCGCGCCTACTATCTCTCGTGGCAAACCGCCGCCGAGTTCGCGCTCAACGGCTACAAGGCGCCGAATCCGATCGACCTCTTGCACAAAGTCGCCGCGGCTTGGAACGTCGCGCACGAGTCGAGCTCCACGCACGAGATCACGCCCGAGTCATTCCCGGGAAACCACGAGGGTCCGTGCCCGTTCCCGCCTGACGCGTACATCCGTATGATGCTCGCGGGCGTGCTCCCGGGGATCGGCGGCGAGACGATCACCGACGCGCCGCCCGTCACGATCAACACGGGGCCCGAAAAGCTCGTGGTCCTCGATCCCGGAGAGATCCGCGGAGCACTCAACAAAAAGAAATCGTCGAGCGTGTCGACGGGCGAAAAGGTCGCCGTCGCCGGCGGCGTCGGGCTCGGGCTGCTAGGGATCCTGTGGGCCGTGCTCGGGCGGCCGATGACGATGCACGCGTGGAGCAACGCTCTCAAGGGGGACTCGCGATGACGGTCGCCGCGACGCAGATCGATCACGGGATGCCGCGAGGCTACGAGGGCGGAGCGTACGGGCTCGACAAGCTCGCCGACTACATCGATCGAAGCATGCACGATCCGCTCGTGATCGAGGACACGCGCCAAACGCTCATGCGCTCGGGCGTGCTCAACGTGCGCGGTCGCCCCGATCCGACGAAGATCGTACGCGCGATCTTCGAGGACCAGAAAAAGCGCGTGGGCTTTGTGCGCGATCCCGTCGACACGGAGCTCATGGTGCACGCGCGCTATCTGCTCTGCCTCGATCCGAACGGGCCCTGTGTGCCCGCGGGCGACTGCGACGATCAGGTGATCGCGGTCGCGTCGCGCGTGATGTGCGCGGGCGTGCCCGTGCGGCTTCGTCTTCGCTGGTACAAGGGGCAGGGCCTCAGTCACATCACGATCGAATACGATCGATCGATGCGTCTCGAAGGTGATTGGGTGTGCCTCGATCCGAGCCGCGAGGATGGTCGATGCAACGAGACCGAGTACGAACATCAAGTCATCCGAGAGGTCCACATGGGGCACGAGAGGCATGGAACGTTCGTCGGGATGGGCGGGGACTACTCGGGATCGATGGGCGCCGACGACAAGCAAGTCACGCTCTCGACCGAAGAGAGCAAAGTGTGGGTGGCGCGCACGCTCGAGTGCCGCGACAAGCTCGCGCAAGACGTCGCGCGCCTTCGCTCGCGGCGTGACGCGCTCGTGCGCGTGCGCGCCGATCTCGGATTGCCCGCGTTCGATCCCGCGCCGGCGCCGTCGAGCGAGGGCGCGAAAGAGTCGCCGCTACGCACCTACGCGCGCACGGGCGCATGGACCAAAGAGGCGTCAGACGACGAGTCGAAGCTCATCGAAAGCGGCGATTACGCCGTGCGCATACTCGACGAGGGCCTCGCGGGAAATCGCCCGCTCTACTTCGATTCGAAAGATTGGGTGCTCATCGGCGCGAAGCCGAACGATCCCTATTTCATTTTGATGAAGCCGAACGACAACGGCGAATACGTCGCGAGCAAGGTCGATCCGAAGACCGGCAACGTGACGGGGCAAATGGGCTTGATCCCCGTCGTGATCGCCGTCGCCGGCGCCGCCGTCGTCGTCGCGCTCTCGCTCGGCGCCGCGTGGCACATGGACAAGCTGATCGATTTTCTCGCGCAACGTCACTACGACGACATGCAGAGCAAGATCAGCGATAACCAAACGCAGCTCATCGCCGCCGGCAAGGCGACGCCCGAGCAACTCGCCGCGCTCCAAAAAGCCAACGTGGATATGGCCAACGCGGCGAAGCTCCCGAAGAGCTCCGGCACAAGTTGGCTACTGCTCGCGCTCGCGGCGGTCGCCGGCGTCGCCGCGGGCGTCGGTGGAGCGCTCGCCTATCAGGAGCACGCGCCGAAGGTTCGCTCGTACATCTCGCGGCGACGTAGCAGCCGCAAGACGGAGCCCGAGGGCGACGGCGCCGGCGAGGCGTACGCGTACACGTCCTAGCGCTTCGCGACGCCGCTCGCCGCGGCGACCACGGGCGCGCCGTTGCTCCGCGCCTTATCTAACGCCGCCGGCGGCGAGCTCGCGGTGCGCTTGATCACGAGGTGATCGAAGCCCGTCGACGCGAGCGCGCGTTCGATGCGCCCTCGAAGCATCGGCGCGAGCTCGACGCCGCGGAGGTACTTGACGACGGAGCGCGGATCGCATTCCGCGGTGACGGCGATCCGTCGTAGGTCGTGGTTACTGACGGCGTGATGCGAGTAGATCGATTCGTGGCGGCGTTTTTCCGACATGAAACAAGCATCGCCCCAAATGCGAGCGCGACGCTAGCCTGACGAGCCCAGCGCGCCGGCGCCGTGTGCACATGGTGCGGGCGCCCGGGTGGCATGTCGCCGATCGCCGTCAGGGTGCGTTGATGCGCGAGCTCAAGGGCGCGACTTTGAGCGTCGGTGTCGCGTGATCTGTATCTCGACCTCATCGAAGAGGACCGCGCCGCGCAAGCTTCGGATGATGACGAAGCCGAAGAGCGCCGGCGCGCGCGGACGATGCAAATCGCTCGGGCACCTTTGCCGCGAAAGGTGACCACCATGGCCAGAGGACGACGAGGCCCCTCGCGTTACACCCGGGGACCGAAAAAGGGACAATTCAAGCCGAAGCACGTCACGGAAGCCGCGGCGCCTCGTCGTCGTCGGTCGGTGCGTCGACGAGCTCGCGCGGCGGCGCCGATGGCGGCCGCTCCCCGTCGTCGTCGTCGTCGTCGTTCGCACGGGCGCGCCGCGGCCGCGGCGCCGCGCCGTCGTCGCCGGAGCTCGTCGCGCCGTCGTGGGCGCCGCGGCGGTCACACGAACGTCGTCGTCATGCGCGAGGCGCCGCGGCGCTTGCACCGTCGCTCGCGACGTCGCCGCATGCACGCGATGGATCCCTTCAAGTTCGGCCCGGGTAACGGGATGGCGTTCTTCGGCGGCATGACGATCGGATTCATCGGCGCCGATTTGCTCCATCGCCGATTCAACACGGTTGCGATCGACACCGCGCAAAAGGATCTCCCCGACGGGATCGATTCGAGCATCACGACGGCGGCGCAATACAACGAGTACGCCGTCGACGCGCGCCCGGGCTGGCTCTCGATCGGCATGCAGGCGGGCCTCGCGCTCCTCGGGATCGCGGGCGGCTACTTCGCGCCGTGGCCCGTCGTGAAGGCGATCTCGTTCGGCGTCGGATTCGGCGCGGGCGTGCACTTGCTCGCGCAAGTCGCAACCGCGTACGTCTTCGAGCCGCTCTTCGCAGACACCGACGCGGGTAAGCGGATGTTCGCGCACGATCAGGCGGCGAACGACAAGCTCCATCCGTCGACGGACGCGAAGAAGAAGAGCGGATCGACGGGCGATCCGCCGCGCACCGTGCGACACGCGCCCAACTTGCCCGTGGCACAGCAACAGCGCTACCCCGCGGCGATCGCCTCGACGATGGGCGCCGAGGTCGTGACGAACGTCCCCGCGCTCCCGCAAGCAACGATCGATACGCTCCTCGCGCAGTTCAGTCGCCCGCGCGCGGGCTCGCAGCCCGCGGGCTCGGGAATCGGGACGATGGTCCCCGGCGCCGGCGGCGGCGGAACGATGACGACGACGGCGCCGCCCGCCGCGGCCGCGCCGCCGCCGGCGACGCCGCCGGGGACGGTCATCACGTCCGTCGATCCGACGCTCCCGCCGGGATCGGGAGCGAAGCAATGTTCGAACGACTGCGCTTGCAGTTCGTGCGTGGTCGGTCGGCGACGCCGCGGGATGGGGGAGCCTCCGCCCGAGTCGAGACCGCATCCGGGTTTTGCGGCGCTTCGGCGCGTGGCGTGACCTTCCACCCCTGACGACGAGAGAGAAAAGCCATGGTCCAAGTGAATACGGCCGCCGCCCGCAAAGAGCTCGGGATGGGGCTTCCGCCCGAGGCGATCAACAGCGATATCGACGCCGCGCTCGCGATGGAGATCGCGAACGCGTGCGCGCCGATCAACGCGCGCGAGAACGTGCAAGAGGTCGCGCGATGGGAGATCCAAACTCCCGTCGCCGACGCGGCGATCGCCGCGACGTTCAACAACGTGATGAACGTGTGGGGCACGCCGAACGCGCAGCCGCCGAACGGCGTCGCCGCGGCTCAGAACACGAACGGGACGCCCGGGCAGCTCTCGGGAAATAACATCCTCTTCGGCTGGCGCATCCGTCTCTTGACGGAGCCCGAGACGCGTCGAATCGCGGGCAATTGCTACACGCCGCCCGAGGGCTCGCTCGTGCTCCCCGCGTCCGTCGACGTCGCGACGCTCAACGACATCGCGCGCGCGCTCAATATCCCGGGCGGCCAAGAGTACCTCGAAGGCGAGTTCCTCTACGGCTTGCCCACGTGGCGAATCGCGTACGCGCTCGTGCAGGCGTACAACGCGGTTTGGAAGATCAACGAGCAAGAGATCCTGTGGAAAGAGCCGCTCACGACGTGCTCGATCATCGAGCCTTTCGCCGAAGCGGAAGCCGCGGGCCTCGCGTACACGACGAATCAAGACGTCATCCTCGCGATGAATCGTCGCTATGCGGCGCTCGGGATCCCGAGCGTGTTTCTCCCGGAGAAATTCGTTCGTACGGGCTCCGTGTCTCAGGTTGACGGAAACGCGGGCCTCTTCTCGCCGAGCCGAAGCGAAGACGCCGCACAGACGATCTTCGGCGGGCTCGGCGTGCCGCAAGACGGGACGATGAAGAAGCCGTACTACTTCTCACAGCCGATCTTCTGGCCCCGCGGTCAGACGATGACGTTCCAGTTCGAAGTGAACGCGAACACCATCTATCAGGCGGAAATGCAGCGCTGGCTCAGCGTCACGGGCGGCGCGAACGGCCAGGCGGGGCAGGATCTCAATCTGCCTTTCTCCGACACGCTCTCGGGCGTCATGCCGTCGGCGCTCGGCGCCGATACGACGTTGGAGCTCACCGACGACGTCGCGGGCCCCGTGCTCGTCGGTCAACAGGTCAACACGAATCAACAGCTCCGCAAGGGCGGGCGCCTCATCATGGAGGTCTCGCTCATCGCCAAGCGCTGTCCGCCGGCGTGGTCGACGGCCGTACTTCGCGCCATTCAGGCGAACGTGATCCAAGCGCCGCTGGGCACGGGCGATCTGCGGGCGCAGTGACCAACGGCCGCGCGGTGTCGGGCGCTCGCGTTCTTCTTCGCCGGTGAAGAGGCGCGGGCGCTCGACGCGCCCCGCGCGGCGCGCTTCGGCGAAGAGGACTCATGCTCTCGAATCCCGTTCCCGGCATTGCGTCGCCGACCTTCGAGACGATCGCGCACTGGCATCCGCAGTTCGCGCTCGCGGCAAAGAAGGGTGTTCCCGTGCGCCCCAATTCGCGCACGATGAATTTTCGTTTCTCGAGCGGCACGCCCGGGCTGCAACCGGAGAACGCCAATTTCACGCCCTCGATCGGCGCGTATTCGATCTTCACGGGGATCGACGTGACGATCGATCCGACGGGCGCATTTTCGGGCAACGTCCTCAAAACGACGAGCGACAGCATGCAGGCGGTCACGAGCGGCTTGCTCGCGACGCTCATCTTTCGCAACGGGCAGGCGGAGGACTGGGCGGCGATCGCGAATCCGACGCCGCTTCAAATGATCCCGCGCATCCTCAATCCGACGGCGGGGCAATGGGCGCTCGACACGACGGCGCAAGCGTTCGGCACGGTGCAAGTCAACGCACAGCAGCCCGCCGACGATTTCACCGTGTGGTTTCTGATCTCGTTCCTCTGCCTCGGGCCGGGCGGCGGACCGTTCCTGTGCATGCAGCGTGAGGATGCGATCCGCGAGCTCGCGCGGCTCGGCGTCTTCTGCTGTGGGCCCGGCGAAATCGGGCGCCCGGTCGCGGGTGCGTGATGCGCGACACCGTCGGACCGCTCTCGCTCGGCGAGCCCGAGGACGTGATCGATCGCGCTCCCGCGCGCGGCTATGAGCGAAAGTTTCTTGCGACGTACGGCTTCGACGACATGCTCGCCGGGATCGGCGACCTCTGGGGATCGCCCGTCGCCGACGGGATCCGGATCCCGCAACCGGCGAGCAACGGCGCCGACCTCAAACCTTATCTAATGCTCGCGGTGAGCGCGGATCTCAATGCGGGCGATCGCGTCTCGTATTGGAGCCAAGGGCTTTGGATAGCGAGCGTGAACGGCGGCGGCGACGGCGGCGGCGCGCCGCCGTTCTACGTCGACGAGAAGCAAGTCACGACGCCCGGGTGGCGCTTCCAAGACGGCGAAGCGACGTTCCTTCTGTGCGTCGAGCCGCGCCGCGAGCTCTTCGTGCAACAGGGCCCGTTCGACATGATGAGCTTTCGGCTCATGGACTCGAGCGCGCCGGCGATGCTCTACCTTACGGCGGGCTTCCCCGGAGCTCCGGCGTTCCCGGGTTACCTCGGGCTCAACGCGTACACGCCGCCGCCCGTGCGCGGGCCGGAGGTGATCGCGGTGTCGCGCGGCGTGCGCGTGCCGTGGGACTCGGCGCAAATGGAGCGGCTCGGATGGGAAGCGCCCGGCGCGTGCACCGTGCGCGCCTACGTGCGCGTGTGGCAAACCGATCCGAGCAAGCGCGACGCGCGCACGTTCCCGGCGACGTCCTACGGATCGGGTGAAGTGCCCGAAGAGGCGTTTTTGCAGATCCACGGATCCACGACGCGCTATCACCGCGCGGGCGTGCGTCTCGTGATCGATCGGAGGATTTGATCATGGGCCTTTCGACGAGCGAGCCGATCCCGTCGGGTATGGAGTACGGGTGCCGCTTCGCGCTCCCGGCGAGCGCGCAAGACATCCCGCAAACGGTCGTTGCGATCGCCACGGCGATCGCCGCGACGGATACGCCCGTCGCGTTCGTGGATCAGGGTCACTATGACGTCGCGCTCAACGGCGTGATCTGGCGTCTCGTGATGTTCTGGCGCGACGGGCACCGCGTCGTAACGGCGTGGTGGTGCGCGCCGCGGACGGAGTATTTCGAGCCGTTCGTGATCGCGCTCCCGTACGAGGTCGGCGGCCGCCGCGCGTACGGTCACAGGCACGTCTTCGGCCCCGTGCACGCGCACGCGCACCACGTGCACACGGGCGCGATGGGCGTCCTCTGCGGCTACGACGGCCGCCCCGATGCGCCGTGCCCCGACATGCCGCCCGGGTGGCTCATGGTGCAAGCGCAAGAGGAGCTCGATCGCCTCAACGGCGTAGGCGAAACGCTCCTCGATGTGATGCCGCCCTGGACGATGCTCAACCTGTTTTTTCAAAACGGGCTGCACCGCTTTTATTGCTACGAGCACGCCGCCGGCAAAGCGATCGCCGCGTACCGCTATTGCGGCATGGGCGCCAACGGCGACGAGGGCGACGGCGGCGACGGCGGCGACGGCGGCGGCGCGAGCGAGGACGACGGCGGCGGCGGCGTGTCGCCGCGCGACGAGACTCCGCCCGGCGAGAACACGAACGGCGGCGAGGACAAGCCGCCGATCAAAGACGAAGAGCCGCCGCCGCCGACGCCGCGGGGAGGCGGAGGCCCCACGATCCCGACGGCGGATGACGAATGCGATCAGTGGGTCGGCGACGCGTCCAGCGCGAAGGCGAATGCGATCGCGGTGTCGATCAACAATTCAAATCAGCCCGTCGCGTGGTCGCCGCAATCGAGCTACGAGCAAACGATCGACGGGCAGATCTACCGCTTCGTCATGTATTGGGCGCCGTGCCCGGGCAACGCGAGCGCGCAATGCAAATACACGAGCGTCTATCGGTGCGCGAAGCCGAAGAAGAGCGGACCGCCGAAGGCGATGATTTCTTCCGGAGCGCTCGGCGTCGTCGTGGCGATGGTCGCCGCCGTGCTCGGGCTCGGAGCGCTCGCGGCGGCGAGTCAGAAGAAGCACGCGCGCGCCGCGTGAGAAAGGGATCGGCGTGCTTCGTGTCTTTCCCGTCGTCGCGCCCGCGCAATGGTCGGATACGTTCGGCCTCGGCGGGCATCAAGGCGAAGACATCTTCGCCTCGCGCGGTCGCGCCGTCGTCGCCGTCGACGACGGGCGCGTGACCGACGGGACGGATCCGAAGGGCGGGCGCGTCGTCTACCAAGTCACGCGCGAGGGCGACCGCGTCTATTACGCGCATCTCGAGGCGTACGGCGATGGGACGCTCGACGCGCGAAAGAAGCCGCGCGACGTCGCCGCCGGCGACGTCATCGGCTACGTGGGCGACTCGGGCAACGCGCTCGGGCGCGGCACGCACCTTCACTTCGAGTTCACGCCCGCGGGCGCGAGCTCGCCGCAGAATCCGACGGCGGCGCTCAACGCGGCGGCGCCGGCGCCTACGCGCGATCCCCTTCCGAGCTCGCAGTTAGATAAGAAGCCGCTCCCGTCGTCTCGCCTCGCCGCGAAAGCGATCCTTTACGCGTGGAGCTCGAAGTATCCCGCGCGGGCGGCGCCCGTGCCCGGGATCGTCTACTTGCTTTCGCAGGCGCTCACCGTAGAGGGCGGCTTCACGGAGCCATTTCGCGCGACGAACAACTTCGCGGCGATGCACGCAACGAGCGATTGGGCAAAGGCTCACGCGAACGACGCGGGCTATGGGATGGTCGCGTTTCGCGACTCGGGCCCTGACGGAAGTTACATCACGCGGATGCGCGTGTATCCGAGCCTCGCGCTCGGAGCTCGCGGCTTTCTCGACACCGTCGAGGGGATGATCGGACCGCTCGCGGCGATCGAGACCGCGGATCAGTACGCGCGAAAGCTCTACGTGAAGGGCTATTACACGGGCGTCCATCCGACGCCCGACGAGAAAGCCCAAGGGCTCGCGGTGACGCCGCTCATGCAGCGCACCGAGTCGAATCTCAACGAGATGGACCTTGCGAACGTCGACGCGTACACGCGCGGGCTCAATCGCGGCTTTGACGGCGCGCGCGCGGCGTTCACCGACGTCCCCAACGAGGAGGGCGATCCGACGGTGAAGAGCGTTGGGCCGCCGTTCGCGAGCCTCGCCGAGCGGCTCACGAGCGACGGACCGCCGCACACGCTCGAAGAGGCGCGTCGGCGGCTCGGCGCGCGCGCGGATCATCCGCCGCCGGGCGCGATCTCGCTCGCCGACGCGCTCGCGGCGCCGGGCGGCGATGGCGTGTGGCTGTTCCCGCTCGCGGGCAAGAAGGATCAACCGCCGGCGCCGCCGAAGAAGAAGCCCGCGAGCTCGTCGACGGCGAGCAAGCACACGGCGATCACGATCGCGCTCGTCGCGCTCGGGATCGTCGGCGCGGGCGGAGCGGCGGTCATGGCCTCGAAAAAGGAGCGCGCAGCATGAGCACGGGAGCGGTCGTTGCAGCGGTTGTAGTGGGCGCGGGCCTCGTGATCGGTGGCGTCGCGCTCGCGAGCTCGAAGAAGAACAGCAAAGGCGGCACGACGCCGGCGCCGTCGGGCGGCTGGACTCGAACGAAGGTGATCCATCCGTTCGATCGCGTGCGCGCGAGCGTGACGGCTCAGGATCTCTCGACCGTCGCGCAAGCGATGGGCGTTCCCGTCAACGCGGCGGGCTTCGAACAAATCCTGAAGAGCCCTGAAGTGACCGCCGCGTTTCAGACGTCGTCGATCTCGCATTGGGCGCCGGGCGACGCGCTCCCGAGCGATTGGCCGAAGGATGACTCGAGCGCCGCGAAGGAATTCCATGTGGAGTTCGTGTACGGCGGGAGCATCGACCTCGACGCGAGCAAGCTCCCGATCCCGGCGATCGTGTGGACGAAGAAAGGCACGGCGCCGGCGCCGTCGACGACACCGACGGCGGCGGGCTATCTCGACCTCGCGCACGCGAGCGCGGTGCTCTACCGCGGCGTGCACATCACGTCGGTCCCCGCGCTCCCGCCGATTCAGGGCGCGATCTCGCTCTTCGTGTGGCCCGAGGCGCCGCCCGCGGTGCAGCGGACGCAGAATTACACGATCGCGCAAGCGATCGACGACGCGCAAAAGACGCTCGACGCCGTCGCGGCGCAAGGCCACGACATGCAAGTCAGTCTCGATCTCACGAAGATCAAGGAATACGCGCCGGGGAGCGTGCCGAACATCCACACGCGTTTCGTGACGATCCCGCTGCACACGAGCGCGCCGGGCGACACGCCGAGCTCACCGACGGCGTACCTCGCGCTGTGGACGGTCAAGGGCGCGTCGCCGCCGTTCCCGCAATACCTCGCCGCGGCGACGGCGCCGAACGAGCCCGCGGCGGCGGCCGCGGCGATCACACAGATCGCCATGGCGGAGGGCGTCGTCGGCGGCGGAGCTCCGCAAGGCGGCGGCTCGCCGAACGTGACGCCCGTGGGCGGCGGGCCCGTGTACCAAGAGCCCGATCGCGGGATCCCGCGCTACCGGCCGGGCGTGATTCAGAACGTGCAATTTAGATAAGACGCTTCGCTTTGCTTGTGGTCGCAGTTCAAACGAGTAACCCGCGGTGAAGAGCATTGAAGGCCAAACGGCCACGAAAACGAAAAGCGCGGCTCTTCAGAATTTGATCGGCGGCGTCGCGGCCGCCTGTGGGTGATGCGATGGGAATGGCACGCAATCCGAATCCGAAGGCAAACACTCGGATCGAGGTCCTCATTCAGCGAAACCGTGTGCTCGCCGCGTTCGCCGGCGGCGGCGCGGTTGTGCCGCGCACTTCGTGGACGCAAGCGGCGTGGTTCGTTGACCCGCAAAACGTCACCGGGCTCGCGAAAGACACGAACGACGGAAAGACCGCGCTCACGCCCGTGCGCACGTACACGCGCGGCGTCGCGGCCAAGTGGGGCACCTACTCGCCTCGTCTTCGTCAGAACACGACGATCACCTTTCTCTCGTCGCATTCGGACAACTCCGATCCGGTCTACTGCAATCCGATCATCGAAAACGGCGCCGTGGTCACGATCCAGGGCGCGACGCTCGGCTCTGTCGGCGCGCCGCAGATCACCGCGGGCAAGCTCGCCGCCGTCGTCGCGAAGAACCGCGGCACGCCGCAGATCCTTCAAGCGGATCTCGGGGCGGTCGCGGCGGTCGGAAACTTCCTCGTCAATTCCACGCGAGGGAACGCGCGGTGCTGGGTCCAGAAAAACACCGCGGGCACCACGTTTCACCTGACGCAGCCGTTTTCGCCGCTGGCGATCCCCGTCCAATTCGCGGCGCCTGTGGAGGTCGACACGTTCGCGACGGGCGACGATTTCATTCTCTTCCAGAAGACGCGGATCAACTTCGCGGAGCTCCTTCCGACGGTCGTGGACGCGAACGCGTCTTTTAACAATTTGCTTCAGGTCTTTAACTGCGTCGCCGTCGATTTGTCGGGCGTCACGGGCGGCGGCGGTTTGCAGTCGAACGCGTCGACGGTGTTCGCCGAAGCACAGATCGAGCGTGGGCTTTTGCTCGTCCCCACGCTTGGCGTGACGGGCACGCAGGGCGTTTACAACTGCGTCGGTCGCGTGTCCTCGGGCGTCCCCGGACTCAATATCCAGGGCTACACGGCGCAGGTGCAAAACGCGAACGTCGCGCAGCCGTACAACATCGTCGGCGGATGCGTCGCGTTTTGCGGCGTCGATAGCGGCGTGCTCCTCGACGGCGACGTGATCGTGAGTGCCAATCCGTGCGCCTTCGCGGGCGGCCTTTTCGGGCTCGTGTGCGTCGACTCGGGCGCAAAGCTCGTGATGACGGGCAACACGGATTGGCGAACGGCGGGGAACACGTTCTTCGGATCGTGCATCGGTTGGGGCGCGGGGACGATCGACGTCTTCGGGCGCAACACATGCGCGCTCACGGCGAATGCGGCCACGCAATTCCCGTCGGCGGGCTTCGTGATGCGCCTCAACGCGGGTACGGTCGCCGACAGTCACACGGGCGCGGCGCCCGACGTCTTCAACGGGGGCATCACAATCAGCCCCGCCAACTTGAACGCCGCGGCGGGCGCCGCGGGCTTCGGCGGTGAGGCGTTCGTCGTCTCGGGCGCCGCCTACCGCATGAACACGCTCTGATCGGCCCGCGCGATCGGTCAAAGACTTTTTTCGATGGGAGATACGAACATGACGACGCACGAGATCCGGTTTCAGGGAGAGTTGATCGAGCACATGCCCGAAGAGGCGGCGCGCGTGTGGCTCGACGCGAAGAAGAAGTTTCACGACGAGAACAGCCGCCCCGAAGAGCACGAAAACTTCGACGTGACGCAGTACGAGATCGCGCCGCGGCGCCCCGTGGAGCTCTACCAGCGCGGCAATTTGATCGAGACCTTCGACCATCCCGAGCTCGCGCAACAGGCGCGCGATGCGATCATCCGCGAGCGCGAAGCGGCGCGCCCGAGCGTCGCCGATCCCGCGCCCGTGAAGCTCCGTCACGGCGCGGTCACGGTCGCCGCGTTCGCCGACGAGGCGGCCGCCAAAGCGCACCGCGACGCGATCTTGGCCGAAGACTTCGCGCTCGCGAAGAAGAAGGCGGACGCGCACAACGCGCGCGAGCACGCGCGGGTCAAAGACCTCGTCGCGCGCATGACGAAACTGAAGCGCCCGACGCAGGGGATCAAGCCCGAGCTCGTCGAGCCCGTGGCGAGCGTGAAGGCGAGCGACTTTTCGATCCACGACACGAGCGGCGAGCCGCTTCATGGGCTCGTGATCAAGGTGCCGGGCGCGCCGGCGGCGGCGCCGCGTCACCGCACGGTCGCCGATCTGCCGGCGATCATGGCAGACGCGGAGCTCGACGAGGCGGCGGCCGCCGACGAGGACGTCGAGGCGTCGACGTCGCCGGGCGGCCGCCATCGTTCGAAGAAGCACGGCAAGCACCGATCGCGGTGAGCTCGCGATCGCGCGTTAGATAAGGGCGGCGGCGGGCGAGCTCCGCCGCCGGCGGCGGTTAGATAAGGGAAGGGAGCGCGGAGCCATGACGGGCAAAGCGGTAGCGTTTGTGATCGCGCTCGTCGCCGGGCTCGGCGCCGGCGCCGTCGCGCTCGCGGCGGGCGGCTCGAAGCATGAAGGGGACGAGCCGCCGCCGCCGCCGCCGAAGCCCGATCCGAGCAAGCTCCCGCCGCCGCCCTCGCCGCCGCCTACGCCGCCGCCGCCGCCCTCGCCGCCGCCCTCGCCGACACCGACGCCCGCCAAAAGCCGTTGGAAGCGGGCGACGACGCTACAGGCGGGCAAGCGCTACCGGATCGCGGTCTCCAATTTCAATTTCCCCGATCAGGCGAGCTTCGTCGATTTCATCAACGCGATTTCGTCGTTTCGCTTGCCCATGCCATCGAACGATCCCAACGCGGATCGCGTCGACGTGTGGGCGCCGGGCTCGCCGATGCTCCCGGCCGATTGGCCCGCCGACGATCCCGGTAAGCTCACCGAGTGGCACGCCGAGTTCACGGTGAAGCAACCGATCCCGTTCAGCACGTCGGATCTGAACGTGCCCGTCATCCTGTGGGAACGCGACGACGCCGCCGGCGCCGGCGTCGACGTCGGGGGGATGATCGCGACGGGGCGCCCGTGTCATTGGACGTATCGCATCCTCTACGAGCTCGGCGAGGGCCGATGGGCGCCACGCGCGACGAGCTATTTTTTCATCGCGAGCGACGACGAGATCGCGACCGGGTGCGCGCAGGGCGGCGGCGCCGGGTGGCCCGAGTTCTACGCGGCGATGAGCGATCTATGCCGGCGCGGCGCCGTGGCGGGGATTCAGACGTACGACGCGGACGATCGCGCGTGGCACTGGCAACAGGTGCAGTGCGCGGGCTAGCGGCCGCCGCGCGGCTTGCTCGCGAAGTTTCCCATCATGCGGGCGAGGAGCCCGCGGCCGAAGTTGGTCGCGAGCTCGCTCATGTTGCCCATGGAGATCCGGAGCGCGACGGCGCGCCGCTCGCGCTCCGAAAGCACGACGCTCCGCCCGTCGACGTTCACGGTGATCTCGCGCCCGTCCTCTTCGGCGTAGGTCATCATGATGGAGAGCACGGCGCCGAGCGAGAGACGCCCGTTGATCCCCATGCCCGCCACGGTCTCTTTGAAGCGGCGCTCAAATTCGAGCATGGCGGGGGTGGGCATGATCGCGAGCTCGTCGAGCTCGACGACGGGGCGCCGCGGGCGAGGGCCTCGGAAGGGGCGGCGCGGCGGCGGGCGGCGCAAGGGGATCACGTTGTCGGGCGGCTCGTCGGCGGCGGGGCGCTTGCGCGGCATCCTTCGAGGCTACGCCGCACGCGAGCGGCGCGCGGGCTTCTTCTTCGCGCCCTGCTTCTCTTCGGCCCGCAGATCGCGGAGCTCTAGGACCTCCTCCGCGGTGAGCTTGGGATAGCTCCACGGGTGCTCGCGCCGGGCGAGCGTCGCGATCCGCACGGCGCGGATCTCGCTCGTCATCTCTTTCCCGAGGTACTTCGCATGGAGCTTGCCGTCGGGCGTGCGGAAATAGCCGTAGTAGTACGCGCCGTGCGGGCACCCGCCGCAGCCGCCGGCGCTACATCGGATCGATTTGCTTTGGATCGTGACGCCGCGGCGCGCGATCGCGCGTTTGTAGTGCTCGGCGAGCTCCTCGGACGAGTATTTTTGCGGCGGGCGCTTCGTGCGCGCCGCGGGGCGCGCTGGCTTCGCGACGGCGGCCGCGCGGCGCGTGCGCTCTTTGGCCGTGATCGCGCGGCGCGTGATGACGACGCCGCCGCCGCTACGGCGCGCGCGCGCCGCGGTGCAGCCCGCGCACGTGCACCCGCACGCGCGAGGACCTCGACGCCACGACGAGCCGCCGAGGAGCCTCCCGGGCTTGCACTTGCCGCGTTCGCAGTGCTCGGAGCTCGTCTTATCTATCGTGCTCGAGGAGGCGTGCACGTCGCACGGCCCGCACGTGCACGCGCTTTCGGGGAGCTTGCGATCGCGCGCGCGCGCGCACGGCGGCGCCGCGGCGCACGTGCATCCGCACGCGCGGCCGCTTCGCGTCGACGACGTCGCCGGCGGCGGCGAGCTCGCACGCTTCGAGCATCGCGCGCACCCGGGGCACGTGCACGCGCACCGTACGCCGATTTGACCGCGGCGTGCCGTGCAGGCGCCGGCGCCGCAATGAAACTTCGTTCCGATTCGGCTCATGGGATCGATCTCCTCTTCTGTGGACGAAAGCGGCGCGGCGACGCGCTCGCGTTGGGAATCGGTGAGACCGCGGCCGCCGGCGGCTTCGAACGCGGCGACGCGCTCGCGCATCGTGCGACGCGCCTTGTACGCGGCGAGGCGGGCGCCGAGCGTCTTGCCTTCGAACGGATCGACGGCGTCTTTGCGGAGCCTCGCGGCGAGCGCGCTCGCGTACACGTCGCCCGCGTGGATCGTGACTTGGCGCCGCCACGGGATGCGCTTGTCGAGCTCGCGCACGACGTCTTCGGCCCACGCGTACGCGCGGCCGCGCGTGAGCTTGTCGTCGTAGGGCTCGATCACCCGGTCGAGCTCCACGAGGCCATGCTTTGCGCTCACGACGAAGACGACGTCATTTGTCGCGATCGCGTCGGCGAGTGCCGCGCGAAAGAGCGATCCCGTGTAGAGCTCGCGCGCGGGCGCCGCGGCCGCGGCTTTCTCTTTGCCGCACGCGACGAGCCCGACGGCGACTTTGCGCGAGCTCGCGATCTCGTCGAGCCTCGCGGGCGCGTCCGGTCGCGCGCGCGTCGCGCCTTGCGCGCCTGACGAAAGCGCCGGCGCGACGCGCGCGCTCATCGGACGCGCCGCCTTGCGGGCTTCGTCCTGTTCTCGCCGAAACGCGCTCTCGCGGGCGAGGCGCGTCGCGTCGTCGACGACGTCGCCGGGGCGCGAGCCGTTGCCCCAATAAAGATCGACGCGCTCACGGAAGCGCGCGCGCTCGGCGCGATTCCACGGCGAATAGAGCTCGGCGCGCGTGAAGGTGAGCCGCTCGCCGACGAGCACGCGCCCCGACGCGACGACGCGCACGTGATACGTCTCGCCGTCGACCTTCTCGATCACCGTGCGCGCGGCGTCGACGAGGCGGCTCGCGCCCGATCGTCCCTTGCCCTCATGCACGAAGCACATCGCCTCCATGCCCGGCGCGAGCTCGGCGAGGCGCTCGTCGACGAACGCGAAGAGTGCGGCGAGGTCGGGCCACGCGCGCCCCTTGGTCGGATCGTGGTCCTCGCTGAATTTCGCGCCGGTGAGCGTGAGGGCGCCGTCGGGCGCGTAGAGCGCCCAAGGGTAGAGCGCCGTCGGGTGTCCGCAGTGCTCGGCGCGCCATCCTGTAGCGTGCGCCCATTGCGCGCGTGTCTTTGTCCACGGTCGCGGGTCGGTGCGCGTCCACCCGACGGGAGCTTTGAACGTCATTGGCGGTTACCTCTCGGAAGGAAACGCCGGCGGCGGCCGCCGGCGGGCTACCTCTTATCTAACATTCGCCGGCGACGTCGTCACGTTAGATAAGGTGAGGCGCCGCGGCGGCCGCCC